>Ga0116137_1000330_pt1 | contig 42315 bp, 42 predicted proteins | sample June2015DPH_20_1_3_FD_88973 | JGI IMG/M metagenome (GOLD analysis project Ga0116137, IMG submission 88973) | Peatland microbial communities from SPRUCE experiment site at the Marcell Experimental Forest, Minnesota, USA - June2015DPH_20_100 | ecosystem: Environmental > Terrestrial > Soil >...
GTGCCGATCCCGGTACCCGCCGGCTATCTCTCGTTCGGCGGGACGCGCGGCTCGGCCTTCGCCGACCTGCAGATGCGGGGCGAGGACTCAATCCGATTCTTCACCCAGCAGAAGGAAGTGACCGTTCGCTGGCCCGAGCCCGGCAAGCGCGGCGCGCTGAGCCTTGTCTTCCCCGGGAGCAGCTAAGCGGCTCTCCTCCGTCCACGCGGTTGTCACGGTACCCATGGAGGTGTGCTTTTGAGGGTCGCGATCGTCACCGAGGTGAGCACGGCCGGTCGGAATGCGGACGTGGTTCGTGCGCTCGAGGGCCGGGGCCTTGAGTTGCTCAATGTCGGCATGAAGCATAAGGACCCGGACGAGCCGGAACTGACCTACATCAACACCGGGTTTCTGGCGGCGCTTCTTCTCAACTGCGGCCGTTGTGACATGGTTGTAGGCGGCTGCGGCACTGGCCAAGGATTCCAAGTCTCGGTATCGCAGTACGCCGGTGTCACCTGCGGACACCTCCTTACCCCGCTCGATGCCTGGCTGTTCGGCCGCATCAACGCCGGGAATTGCGTCTCCCTCGCGCTCAACCAAGGCTATGGTTGGGGCTCGGACATCAATCTTCGACTGATCTTCGACCAGCTCTTCTCGGTTGAGCACGGGGCGGGCTATCCGGAACAGCGTCGAGAGAGCCAGAAGCGGAGCCGCGGGCTGCTTCGTCAGATCAACCTCGTCTGCCACCGGCGCATGCCCGATATCGTGCGGGAACTTGATGATATCGTCACTTTGCCGGCGCTGACTTACCCGGGTGTCCTGGAGCTACTGGATTTGGACTCGATGGAGGATCGAGAACTCGCGGGAGCACTCAACGCGTGTCTCGGCAGGGCGGCGAGGCGATGAGCTATCCGTGAACCAGGTCACGGGCTCCGTCGCCTCGGGTTTGCGAGCAGGCGGAGGTCCGTGTGAAGGGTGTCGAGAGCGATCTTCTCGAGCTCCAAGCAGCCCGGCCGCCTCATCGGCGCTCAGAATTCCGCCTATCCAGAGCGTAGCACCTCAAGGCGCTGCTGATCTCTGGTCGTCAACGTCAGCCTCTCTCTCACTGGGGGAGACGACGTGTTGCCCCTGTGTCAAGCAGCGGCTCGGGCAGCGTCTGCGATGCGGGCTCGAGCAGCCTCATCGGTCTGGAGACGACGGAAGAACTCGTCCCTGAGGCGTCGACGCAGCGCTCGGATGGCCTCGGTCTTCGTGTCGGCGGCGGCTTGGCGTTTGGCAACGTACGCCTGTCCGGGTCCCGGACGCCGTTGTCGGCGTCACCTGCCGATCGTCGCGAACGCGCTCGTCGCCAGCCTCACGACCGGATAATGGACCCCACAGGCGGATCGTCCCCATGAAGGAACCTGGTCGTGCTAATCAGCTGGCAGCTCGACCGTGGCCAGCCAGCGCCGGCCACTCCCCACTACTCATTGAGCGGAACCACGGTGACGCCACAAATCTCTGCAAGGTTTCGGAGCTCGGCAACGGAGTCACCCTCCTGGAGAAGCAGGTGATGATCCATCCCGGTTTCGAACATGCGGGCGATAAGTACCTCTGGATCGCCCTCCGGGCGAAGGGCAGCGAGGAAGCCCCGACCACGGGCATTCCACTCCTCGGGCGGAATCCCCACGGAAGCAAACCTCCCGAGCCAGAGCTTGTACTCACCACGGCGCCCTGCCAGGCTTGCGGCGGTGAGTACATCCATTGGCCGATAAGGGAATTCGACGGCGGTACCCGTTGTGTCGCCCAGCGGCGTAACGTGGACCTGATCTGGCCCTACGGCCAAGCTCGCAGCGCTAGAGCCTTCGTGCCGCAGGAGGAGGCGGTCGCCATCGACAAGCACAGGCTCTGCGAGCGCGACGGGCGCGGGCCTGAGCCCGATCATCGCATTGGCAAGCACCGTGTGGCCCACGTCCCCTTCGGGGTCCAGATAGACACCCTCGTCGGCGAGCCAGGATGCAGCAAGGTTCACCAGCCCGAAATCAGTCGGGTAGCACGCGACTGCGAGACCATCGAGGCCGTAGGTCGAGATTGTCTTAAGGGTGGCCAGGTAGACCTTCGCCGCGAACAACGACCGTTCGGCGAGTAACTCAAGGTCGCGATGGCTCTTCGCATGAGCCGATAGCGCGACTCGGGCGGTTTCGTCCGTTTCGGACTTGGCAGCCTCAACTAGCTGTTCGAGGGGAAGGTGGAGGAGCGTGACCCCGAGTCTGTCGCCAAGGTCCCAGTCGTCGTACGTCATGTCCTGTGGCCCTCCCGTGCGCCACGTCGAGCGCGCCGCCATGAGCGCCGCACGAGATCGACGCAAACGACCAGCGGCCTTCGCCGCACGGGCAAGCGGAGCGACCGCCCGCACAAATCCGGGCTGGTCGACTTCTCCGTATCCCCACCGGTGGAACAGTCCAGCGCTCCTGGCAACACTTGAGAAATGCTTCACCGACGCGAGCGAGTACGTTTCCGGGTAGGGAAGGGCCCAGAGCAACACCGGAGCGCCGAACTCCCTGGTGAGCTGGAATTGGAGGGCGTCGACTACCCACGAGCAGTGCACGATGACAAGGATTTCTGGTTTCGCGCTGCCGAACGAACGCACAGCTCGCACGACATCGTCGGACCCCCACACGACGGAGTCCGGTCCGATTACGGAGAGACCGCTGCATTCGAGCACGGCTTTGGCTTGCCTGATGATGGCTTCGCCGCGATCACCGCCGGCTTCTACTGGACTTGCGACTGCGACGAGGGCGACTGTGGGCGCGTTCAACTGGACGTCCTCCGAGGGAGTTTCAGACGAAGGAAGCGACATACGTAAATCACTCCTCTCCGAACATGGGACAGAGGTCGTCGTATAGGCGGCGATAGCGGCGGTATACTTCGTCGTAGGCCCCGCGCAGGCCCGGGTTGGGCTCGAGACGATCCCGAATGACGACCATACGGTCAACCGCCTCGCCAATCGAAGAGAACATACCCGCCCCGTATCCCGCCAGAATCGCGGCCCCTAGGCAGCCGGCCTCCTCGTTTGTCGTAGTCACGACGGGTCGTCCTGTGAGATCGCACTTGATCTGATTCCAGAGCTGGCTGCGCGACCCGCCACCAGTAACTCGAATCTCGCTAACCGTGATGCCGAGACCTTCGACGACTTCGATGTTGCGTCGGACAATGCAGGCGATCGCCTCAAGGATCGAACGGACAAAATGGGCCCTACCGTGGCGCAGGGTGAAACCGAAGAACACCCCCTTCGCGTGCGGGTTTGCCTCGGGCGCCATCGCGCCCTGAAGATGCGGGAGCATGACGAGTCCTTCTGAGCCCGGAGCGACGCCTGAAGCCATATCGCACAACAGATCGTAGGCATTGCGCCCCTGGCGATCGCCGGCTTCCACCTCTGGCTGACCAAAGGTATCGCGGTACCAACGGAGCACCATGCCTCCGCTGGTGAATGTGTGCTCCATGTAGAGCCCCGGGACCCCATGTGCGTGGCACGGCATATGGCCGGCTGGATCGAAAAGGGGTTCGGCCACGGTGGCACATATCGCCAATGCCGCCCCAGTATTCTCTGAGAACACACCCGGCCTGATGTTTCCTACCCCGATGGCCCCGGCTGCCTGGTCGAGCGCGCCCGTGCATACCAAAGTCTCTGGCGACAATCCGAGTTCTTTCGCGACAGCGGGCAGGATCGTCGCAACAGGATCGCCGGAAGGTCGTATATCGGGAAGTCGATCCTCGCTGATGCCGAGGAAACGCAGCATCTCCGGCCACCATCGCCCGGTGCGGATATCCCAGTAGGCAGTCGACGTCACGAGTGAACCCTCGCAAACAGAGCGACCGGTGAGGCGTTTGATGAAGTAGTCCTCGATGAGCATGAACTGCGCGGTGCGGGAGAAGATCTCCGGCTCGTTCTGTCGTAGCCACAGGATCTTGGCTGCCGGCCACGTTGGAACAAACGAGACTTGTCCGGTAATCTTGTAGGCGTCTGGGTTTGGGAAGGTCTTCACGAGGATCTCGGCTTCGTCCTGGGCCCGGTTGTCAAGCCACACGATCGCTGGACGAAGGGCGGCGCCTCGTTCGTCAACGCAGATCAGTGTCTCACCCTGGGCTGAGATCCCGAGGGCTCGGATGTTGCTCGTCGCCGCCGTGGCCTTCGCGAGGACCTCCGACAAGCCGCTCTTGAATGCACTCCAGTAGATCTCAGTGTCCAACTCGACGGCGAGAGCAGTCGGCGTCCAGAGTTCGTATTCGCGCGTGGCGATCGCCAGAACCTTCCCGCTGCGATCGAAGAGCGCCGTCTTGACCGCTGTCGTGCCCAAGTCGACGCTTAGGATGGTGTCCATCATCCATCTCCTACGGGGTGGGCGCTGCGCTCCAACTCACCAAGGCTGGCGTATCGCCGACGTTAATCAGGGTGTGAGGCACCCCCTCTGGGATGACGATGGCGTCCCCTTCGCAAAGCTCGAAGTGCTCACGCTCGATCGTATGGATCAACACATGGCCCATGATCACGAAGAACACCTCGTGCGACATCGGATGGCCAACGTCGACCGCCCCGCGCTGCCCGGGCTGGAGGGTGGATGTACCGAAGGTGATCTTGCCAGTGCTGACGTAGTGGCGACAGAATTCCTCCCCCTCCATGAATGTGGTCGTGTCCGCGCGTCGAACCAGAGTCGGCTTCCGCGTGTCCATGTCATCCCCTTCGTCTTGATCTCAACCGATTAGGAAACGCAACCTGGAGATGTGCGTCGACCCGAAAGCCGCATTTCCTTGCGGGACCAGGCGAGCGCCACATCGATCTGCTCGCGGATAGAGCCGCCCGGGACGAGCGCCCGGTCAAAGACAGCCCCGCCGATCGTAAAAGCCCATGCGCCCAGGCTTGTCACGAGCTCAACCTGCTCCGCCGAGTCGATGCTTCCCGCAACCACGATCGGACCTGCCGATGCCTTGATAACGGCGTCAATCAGAGATGGGACATCGACCGACTTGTTTCGATACGCCAAGAGATCGAGGCCAGTCACTCCTGGTGTCGCCGAGAGACCTCGGGCGCTTTCGGCAATCTCCTCGATCGTGCCCTCGAGAACGCTCGGATGACCGACGATGCGTCCCGGGAATGGGAAGTACTTGATCCCGCTTCCATCCAGGATCCGTGTAGCCGCCACGACATTGGTGCCACCCATAAGAATGTCTACACCAATCTCCACGCCGGTCCGAACAGACGCGACCTCGGCGGCGAGGTCGGTGCTAACGACCTCGAGCGCGACGCTTCGGCCGTCGTCATGGATGCGGCGAGCCAGCTCGCGGAGTGTCGCAATACTCGCTCCGACGTCCTTAAAACCAACCCATCCCAGCGCGCTTGAACGGACCTCTTCGTACACCTCAAGGGCGCTCGCTACTGTCTGATCGTTCTTGGTGAGCATGAAGATGAAGGTGGACACTTGCTACTTCTCTCCCTCTGAGCCATCGGGGAACGTGTTGTTGGGTGGTCCTATGTGCCTCCGCAAACCCTCCCCGGGCGACTGTGCCTCGGTCATGTCGCGGACCCGGCTACGGACGTGTCCAGGAGCCAGTCTGTTCGATGTTCTAACGGGCCAAGGCCTGCATAGCCTGGTCGACGCCAAGGCCCTCGCGGACGATCCGGGAGATGGCATGAACCATGGCGCCAGGATCGGCGGACTGCCAGATCTTCCGGCCCATGACCGTGCCCCTGGCACCACCATCCATTGCGCCTTTGACCATCTCTAGGACATCCTGCGGGCGCTTCGCCTTAGGGCCGCCGGCGATCAGGACCGGCACGGTCGAGTACGCAACGATGCGCGCCATCGACTTTGGGTCACCCGGATACCAGGTCTTGATGACATCAGCCCCTTCCTCGCATGCCACACGGACGGCGATCCGCATGTCATCGATGGAGTAGGGGCCGTCATATGGAAGGGCATTCTCGGCTCCAATCGGAAATGGCTCGCCAATCAGGGGCATGCCAACCCGGCGACACTCGTCAGATACCCGACCATATGCCGGCAGCCAGTCTTGCTCAGCCTTGCCGACGAACATGGTAAAGACCACGGCATCGGCTCCGTTGTATAGAGCTTCGGCAGGCGACCCAACCTGTAGCTGCTCCGTGTCGCGATGCTCAAGGCCGCTGCGGCCGGTGATCCGCTGGACCCACGCGACGCGGCCGCCGAAGCAGTCCACCGTGTAGCGAGCGAGGCCGCGCCGCATAAGGAAGGCATTCGCTCCGGCCTGTGCCATGGCCCGCACGATGTCCCGGGGCTCGTCGAGCTCCCCAAAGCTCTCCTCGATCCCCTGGTCCATGGGCACGATGATGGCTGTTTGGGTCGCCTGGTCGAACAGGCGACGGATACGGAAGTCAGTTCCGGTCACAGACACGGTGCTCTCCATCGCATGCGCATTGAGAAGTCATGTGGCGCCCGCCAGCCCAGCGTGCGGGCCGGGTAGGGTCGTCAGATCGTTTTGGCATGGCGTATCCTCCTTTGACGTGGCGGACCGATCACCAGACAGCGCGTCGGGCGTGAGCCGTGGGCCACTGGGAATCGAGGCGTGAGCTGCGGCAAATAGGTGCGGGCGGACGGCCTCCCAACGCTCGCGGAGAGTCTGGTAGCGGGCGTGCAACGCGGGATCCGGTACATAGATGTCGCCAGGTGTCGCGAGGGCGGCGACGCCGTCGGCGGCGGTCCGGAATATCCCGCAGGCCATGCCGGCGAGGATCGCCGCGCCCACGGCCGCGGCCTCAACGACACCCGTGGTGTGGATTTCACGGCCCGTCACATGCGCCTTGAGCGCGTTCCAAGCGCGACTGCGGGCCTCCCCGTCGACGATCGTCAGCTTGCCGACCGGAAGGCCGGAATCAGTCAGTATATCGATCAGGGGCGGGTAGCTGTAGGCGATCCCCTCCATGATCGACCGAACGAAGTGGGCGCGGCGGTGACCCGGAATGATCCCGAAGAACACACCTCGGATCTCCTCGTCGTAGTAGGGCAGCCGAGACCCGTCGAGATAGGGGTAGAAGAGGAGCCCCTCAGCTCCGGGCTCGATCGCCTCCGCCTCGGTCAGCAGCTCCTCATATGAGCTGTGGGTTTCAGGGCGCGTCTCAGAGAACCCGAAGACATCGCGGAACCAGCGCAGGGAAGTACCGGCGCCGGCAATCGTTACCTCAGCGATAAAGCGCCCTGGCACCACATGGGGGCTATAATCCGCCAAGCCGCGCTCATCCTCACTCCCGTGGTCCGTGACGGTCCGCCAGCAGGTCGAGGTCCCTGTCCCGATGCTCACGTCGCCGACGTCGATCACGCCGCAGGCGAGGGTGGCCGCCTGGTCGTCACCGCCACCGGCGGCGAGGATGGTCCCGGGCGCCAGGCCGAGCGTGGCGGCCGCGTACGAGTCGAGTTCGGCGCGGGCCTCCGAGGGCCGGTACCGAACCGGCGGGAGGATCTCACGGGGAATCCCGACCTCTGCGCAGATCTCGTCCGACCAGTCCATCCGCCGCCAATCGTTGAGGACGCTCCGCGAGGTGGAAGACACGTCTGTACCGATGTCGCCAGTCAGGCGGTAGGCGAGATAGTCCTTGATCGGGAGAGCCCAGCGCACCTGCCGCCATATATCGGGTAGGTGGCGCTTCGTCCAGACAAGATTCGGTAGGCCCAGGCCGGGGATCGGGATGACCCCGGTGATATGAATGAGCCGCTCACGGCCGAGTTGCGCGTATAGACGTTCTGTCTCTTCGGGGTCGCGCCGATCGGTCCAATGGATGGCCGGCGTCAGAACCCGCCCGGCCCCGTCAAGGAGGACGAACTGGTCGCGCTGGGCCACGATGCACAGGGCGAGCACCGTGGCCGGCGGCACGCCAGCCCGGGCTACGATCTCATGGACCGTATCAACGAGTGCCCGGTACCAGTCCTCCGGGTCGTTCTCTGCCCAAGCCGTCGCCGGCCGGTGCAAGGGATACGACCGCTCGGCAACGGCGAGCACGCCCGCCTCGGCGTGGACCAAGGCGGTCTTGAGCCCGGACGTCCCGATGTCCACTCCAATCAGATGACTCACCATCTCGTTCGAGCCTGCCGTGCCAAGAACCGCGCGGGCCACAGAACCAGAGCTACAATCGCCACGACGAGCCCGACCGCAGTCGCCAGGAGCAAGCCGGGCACGAGGCGGACGATTGCCGGCACGTCACCAAGACCCACCTCGACCCTTGCAGGCCACGCGCCCATAGATCCTTCGACAACCAGGGAGTGATGGCCGGACCTCACCCGTCGTGGCTCAAACGGGAAGTCGCCGACCGGCGAGCTGACCTTCATGGATTGGCCCTCCGAATCCTTGTCTTGAGTTCCGCCGCGACGGCGCGAGCGTGGGCCATCAGAGCCGATGAGGGGACCGACGCCCCCGGAAGCTGGACAAAGGTGACGTCCGCGCTGCCATTGATCGCGCCCTCGACGTTGCGCAGCGGTCGGATACGATCGGCGAGGATGATCGCGTCGCAAGTGATGCGCTCCTCGTGCCCGCGAGACGCGACGGTCAATTCCTCGACTCGTCGATGGCCTCCGATCCGCACAGCAGACCAACCCGGCCACCATTCGTCCGCGTAGAAGGGGGCCGCACCGAGCTCCTCGGACACGATAAATACGCGCGTCCCGGTCTCGTGAAGCAGGCCCGCGACCGCCTCCGCCCAGTCGCTGGCGCCCAAGATCACGGGTCGCCTGCCGAGGACCACCTGCGCCTCAAGCAAATGGACTGCGACAGTCGCCGAAACGAGTCCGGCTTTGCGCGATCCCGTGAGCCGCATCTCTGCCGGGGTCGCCGGCCGAACCCCGCCTGCATACACGAGATGGTCTCCGTTGATCCACTCGATCCGCCCAGGTGAAGCGACCAAGAGACGCCGATCCTGCCAGCGAAGCGCGGTCGTCCCAAGCCGGAATGCCGCCCCAGCCGACCGAGCCTGAGCGGCCAAACTCCGAACGAGAGGATGGTCGTAGTGACTCGTGCCGCCCACCGCGGGAAGGCGATCAACTACGGACACAGAGGCCGAGCCGGCGAGCTCGGCCGCCACGCTCAACCCGGCGATGCCGGCGCCCACGATCAGGACCCGATCCATCGGTTAGGCCCCAATCCTGCCATCGTCGGCCATTTCCAGGTCCCCCGGGGCCGTCCCCGTTGCCAGCGAGCACATGAAGGCGACGCCGGCCAGACAGACCGCTCCCTGGCAACGACCTCCAGTCGCACGCGTCCGCTTGCGTATGGCCTCAAGCGAGCGCGCGGGGACCGGGCTTGCGAGCGAGCGTGCGATCTCTGCGGCGCTAACCTGCTCGCACACGCATATGATCTGACCGTACCGCGAGTCGATTTCGGTGAGGCGCTCGGGAGACAGGTTGCCGAACAGCCGAGGAACAGCCGGCACGGAGTCGGCGGCATTGGTGCGATCGATCGCATCGAGCCCGGCCTCGTTGAGCAGCTTGAGGACCATGTCCGCGATTCCCAGAGAGGTCGAAACTCCCGTAGACCGGTTCCCCGCGTGAACTAGGTTGGGCACCGTCGGATCGAGCTTCACTCGCACGGTTTCGTCGCTCGCGGGTCGGATCGCGGCGTACGACTTGATCGCGAAGTCCAACGAGACGGACGGCACGAGCCGCCGCCCACGCTCGAAGACGTAATTGAGCGTGGGGGAGTCAGTGTCCTTGTCGTAGGGCCGGTTGTTGTCCTCGGCAGATGGACCGAGCAGCGCGGTGCCATTTGTCGTCGGGATCACGTGGATGCCTTTCGAGTCCGGGAGCGGCGTCGCAAACACAATGTGCTTGAGGCGCGAGCCGAATTCGCGGTCAAGGACCCAATACTCGCCCTTGCGGGGCCAAATCTTGAACGCCTCACCACCCGCCAGGCTGCTGATCGTCCCCAACGACAATCCAGCAGCATTCACGACAAAGCGCGCTTCGATGACCTGTGTTGGTGTGCGAACAGCGCCGAGCGAGGCCCCGGCGAACTCGAACCCAATGACCGGCGACCCGAACTGGATCGTGGCGCCGTTGATGACCGCGAGTTCAGCAAACGCGATCGTCAGGCGCATCGGATCGATGATCCCATCGGTTGGCAGCCAGAGTGCGGCCCGGCAGTCGGGAGAGATCAAGGGTTCCATCTCGCGGGCACGTGTTCCCGTGATGATCTCGGCCGGTACGCCGCAGCTGCGAGCCTCCTCGAGCTTGGACGGGAGCTGCGCCTCCTCCTCTTCGGTCAGAGACACGATGAGACCGCCCAGGCGCCGGTACGGCACATCTAGTCGGGAGCACACATCCTCCCAACGGGGGTGAGTGGCCGCCATCAGGCGTGCATCCAGCGTCCCTGGCCCTGCGTAGTACGACGTCGCGACGCCCGCGTTACCCTTGCTCGCCTCCTCGGCGACGTCACCGTTTCTCTCGACGAGGCAAACCCGCCCGGTCGTCTGCGCCAACCGTGACGCGATCGCCGCGCCCACGACACCGCCGCCAACGACAACTACATCGAACCGGCCTTCATACGAAGGCCCAGCGCGGCGCGACGACCGGACGACAGGAACGGATCTTTCATATCCATGGTGACTACCTAAGAGACCCAAAGGCATGGCACCTCCAACGAATAGCGCTGTTCATAGTTCGCGGGTCAGCTTGCCGCGGTGTGCGGGGGAGGCGGCGGCCGGTGCCAACCGCAACACGGCCCCCTCTGAGCCCTGCGCACAACACATAGCGCCGGGGCCCTCTCCGGTGGTCGGGCGCCTTCGGCAACTGACTCGGCGTTGGCGAAGCGATTCAGAACGTTTAGGGTCACGCGGGATGCCGCGTTGTCGTATCCGTTCTCGCTAAGGCTGCCAATCCAGCAGATGGAGCCAACCGAGAACACGCAACCACCAGCGGGAGTCTCAAACACGACCATGTCGGCGCGAACGTTCGGATTCGTCGACCCACCCTGATCAGGCAGGAGGCTCGAGTAGTCGTCGATGACCGGCTGGAAGTAGTTCGAGAAGCCCGAGGCTCGGGCGAGCACCGTCGCGTGCCGTGGACTGCCAAGGTTGACGTCGAAGCGGTCGAGTTCGTCACCGGCTGCGCCACCCAGAACCGATCCGCCGATGCCGATTAGCTCGGACTCGGAGACACCGTCGAAGACCCATGCCCAGCGCTTGTCGTCTGAAGGGAGAACGCGGCTATAGGGCCGTGCTCGGCCCCATCCTTTCGCCGTGAAGCCAACGCCGACGAGCGCGTTTGGGGCGCGACCTCGGTTGCGCCAGAGGCCACCGGGCTCGCCAGTCGTGCTCTGATGGCCCTCGCCGGCCGGAGCGTAGTAGCTCGTATTGCCACCGCGACAGCGGCGAACTTCGATCATGTGCCTAGATCCCGGTGCAAAGCTAGTGACCCAGTAGAAGCTGTTCGCACCGAGGTACATGAGGCGCCCGCCGTGGTTGAGGTAGGCCTCGAGCGCGTCGAGCATGGCGGCGCTCGTGTACTCCATGTGCGATCCCGTGATAACGACGCGGTGAGCAGCCAGCAGGGCGGCTCCCTCCACGTGGAGATCCTCGTCGGTCGCGACGGAATAAGGGATACCTTGGCGTTCGAGGAGCCCGACCAGGAGAAGGTCCACGGGAAAGTGCCGATACGTGCCCGTGAACCAGTCGTGAAAGCCCGAACGCCAGTTGAGGATCGGGCGCAAACGCGAGGAGTATACGCACCCGTAGCCGTCGCGATGGAGATCATAAGTTGACAGACCGAACTCCGGGTTCTCCGACAGATACACCTGGTCTTCGTCGTGCGGGGACTTCTCGTCCTTCATCGCCGAGGCGAGACCCTCGGGGATCAGCTCGTTTGCGTATGCGAGATAGGTGGTCGTCGGCGCCAGGAACAGCACAGCCGGCTCTGTGGCCTTCGCGCATCTCACGTAGAAGGGAATCTCGTCTGTCGTTGCACCGTCCGAAACAATCGCGGCATACACGCCACTGCGCCAGTCCTCCGGCACGCTCAGCTTGACGCTGGGGGCCCATCCGGCGCCTTCCAACGAGTCCTCGTGAAAGTGGATCGCGTCGTACTCGTGGGGACTCAGCCTGGGATCAACCTCCGCCCCGCGCCACCTGGGCCCGCGCACGGCTCGCGTCGGCGCGTTGACGACACTGGCGTGCCGACCCCAGCCGCTGGTATCCCGAACAATGGATCCGCTTAGTTCTTCAGCGAAGTCCCAAGCGGCGACCAGCCCTCTGCCCAGCTGCTCGAAAATGGGCCCTGTCAGCAGGCCGTTGAAATGAGCGTGGGGCGACCCGTCCAGCCAGCCTGATCCGATGGCGAGGTCCGCGCCGCCCACAGAGAGACCGGCGGCGAAGAAGGCGCGCGCTTGGTGGCAGATGGGTTCGGGAGCGAAGCGCGTCTGCCTCGTGATTTCCATCGTCGTGTCGCCCGAGTCCGAATCGTAGGTGACGGACAGGCTGTGCCACTCTCCTTCGGCAAGCGCCTTCTCCGACCACAGCTCCGAGGCCTTGCCAGCCGCATCCGTGATCCGCAGCACCACCCCCCGAGATGAAGCGAACAGCCCAGGGTTTCCCTGCTTGGACCACGTGAAGATCCCACGCTCGACCTCGTCCAGCAACGTCGGCTGCAGCTCGAGAGACAGCGTGAAGGAGTCCACCACCGGGAACTCAGAGACACGAAGCAGCGATCCAGCCACCAGAGGCTGGGCTGCGCCCTCGTGCCGCCCGGCAACCGGCGCAACAGCAGGTTCGGGCGCGTCGCCGAATTCCGGCAAACCTTTGAAGCGAACGAACTCGATGTCGAAGAAACCTCGGGGCGCGCTGACCATGAATGAAATCTCGTCACCCGGCCGCACGCTCAGCGGATCCGGGTAGCCAAGGACCCGCTTGGCCAGCAGGCGCCCCTCAGTGGGTTTGGTTAGGTCGCGGCGGAATTCACCCATAATCTCAAACCTTCCTTCGGTCTGAAGACGGTCAACGGTCAAGAACCACGTTCATCCACTCTCTACGTTTCGTCGACGGGCCTGATCGGCCCAAACCGCTATGACAAGCACGATGGAGATCGTGATCTGCGTCCAATACGACTCCACACCAACGATCACGAGGCCGCTCTGGAGTGTTGTCGACACCAGAGTGCCGACGATCGAGCCGAAGACCGTGCCGATCCCTCCGAAGAGACTGGTACCACCGAGGACTACGGCCGTGATGACGGCGAGGTTGTCCAGCGTGTGTCCACCGATGGACGTGGTGTCGTACTGCGCGACAGACATGACCCCCGCGAGGCCCGCCAAGAACCCACAAATAACGTAGACCTTGACCAGATGGCCATCCACGTTGAGGCCAGCTCGACGGGCGCCTTCAGGGTTCGAACCGATGGCGTACGTGTAGCGGCCGAAACGCGTGCACGCAAGCACAAGCCCTCCGATCAGTGCCACGGAAACTGCGATCACGACGACCCATGGGATGCCGAATAGAGCACCGACTCCGATGTCCAAGTTCAGTCGCGTGGGGATATCTCGTACGTCGATTCCCCCAGTAAGCAGCTGTGCTACTCCTAGGGCGGCGCCGAGAGAGCCGAGGGTCACAATCAGCGCGGGAATGTGTGCTTTGGACACGAGCAGGCCGTTGATCAGGCCACACAACGCCCCTGTGGCCATTCCGACCGCCAAGCCAATCCCGATCGCGACCCAGCCGGCGTCGGCGCCACCACCAACGGCCTGCATGGTTTCCGCGCCACAGACACCGGACAGGACGAGGACGGAGCCGACCGATAGGTCGATTCCGCCAGTGATCATCACATACGTCATTCCGACGGCCATGACGGCCGTCGGTGCCGAGGCCACTGCGATCGACTTCAGGTTGAACGGAGTGAAGAACGCGCCAGGCGCGAGCAGAGAGAACACGACGACGAGCAGCACAAGAAAGGCGAAGATCGACAGTCGCTCAATCGCCGTGAAGGAGAGGCGGCGCCTCGGAAAGGAGACGGCACGGTCCCGAACTGTTCGTGCCGTGACGCCCTCGGCGATCGTCCGTGTCCGCTTAGTCATGCGTCATCGCCGATTTCGCTTTGAGTGATGGCACCGGTCATTGCGCCAACGAGATCGGCCATCGTGACATCCGATGCGCTGAACCGCGCCACGCGCCGGCCAAGACGCAGCACCTCGATCCGGTCGGCCACGGACATGACCTCTGGCATGTTGTGGCTTATGAGGACGACGGCGATGCCCCGATCGCGGATCTTCCGAATCAAGTTGTGCACGTGGTCACGCTGAACGACTCCGAGAGCGGCCGTGGGTTCGTCCAGAAAGACTACCCGCGAGGCCCACTCCATGGCGCGCGCGACGGCAACGGTCTGGCGCTGACCACCTGAGAGGGCGCCGATCGGCTTTCGGAGATCCGGCAGGTCGACTCCGAGGGCGTGGATGGTGGCGGCGGTCGCCTCGCGCATGCGCTTGTCGTCGAGCACGCCAAGAAACCCCAGCAATCCCGATCTGCACAGCTCACGCCCAAGGTAAAGGTTGGCCGCCGCGTCCAGATGAAGCGAAAGTGAGAGGTCCTGATAGACAGTCTCAACGCCTAGAGCACGTGCATCGATGGGTGAGCGCAGCTCGATTGGCGAGCCTTCGAACAGGATCTCGCCGGAGTCCGGCCGCTCGACTCCAGTCAGACACTTCACCAGCGTCGACTTTCCGGCTCCGTTGTCGCCGATCAACGCCACAATCTCTCCGGGCCAGACAGCGAAGTCGGCGCCGCGCAGCGCACGGACGTGGCCCCATCCTTTCTCGATCGACCGGGCGGCCAACAGTGGCTGGCCAGATTGGCACACTTGACCTCCCGGGTCCCGTTGTGTCTCCATCAGCACCCCATCTCCAACGGTAGTCTGGCCCGAATCACCCAACCGCTGGTCGGTCGTCGATGGCAGACCATCATGTCCTTGCGCCGTGCTTCGGCCTGAAGCCTGAAACGAGACGTTGCCGTGCGAGGGGGTCGAAATCGTGAACGCGCTCTTCATCTCAATGACTGCCGCAACCTACCCTACACGGCGAGGCCCCAAAACGGCTCGTCGCCGCTCCGTCCATTCTGCGGAGCGGCGACGAGTGTCGTCTCAGCAGCCCGTTTGGTACAGGTACTGAGCCATGCTCGGATCCGTCACGTTCGCCACGGTCAGGAGGCCCGCTGGCGTGACGATGTTCGCTTGGACCGGTCGGCCATTGAACGCGTTGTCCAGCTGATCGACGCCCAGCACTCCCATCTGGTAGGGGTTCTGCGAGACGATAAACGACACGGCGCCCGACATCATCAGGTCGACCATGGCCGAAGAGGCGTCGATCGCCCCCACGACGAGCTGTCCGGTCTTGCCGGACTCCTGGAGCGCAGCCGCGGCGCCTTGTCCGTCGGTCAGGTCCGGGAAGAAGATGCCGGCGAGATCAGGATACTTGGCCAGTGTGGAGGTCACGTTCAGAGTGTCCTGGCTCAGGGTGTTCCCATAGAGCGGACCGACGAGCTGGATTCCGGGGTGGTTCGTGGTGATTTCGTTCGAGAAGGCCTTAACACGCGCATCGAGGGTGCTGTAGCCGGGCGGCAGCGACATAATCAAGATGCGTCCCTTTTCTCCCAATCGCTTCGCCATCTCCTGCGCTACCTGGACTCCCATCGCGCTGTTGTCGGAAGAGACGTGCGAGATTGCGATTGTCGTGTCTTGCAGCGACGTGTCAACCTCGACAATCTTGATTCCGGCGGCTTTCATCGCAGCCTCCGCGGTGCGGAGCGCCACGGCGTCGCTGGGCTCTGCCAGAACGCCGGCAGGATGCTGGCCAGTGACTGAGTTGAAGTAGTTGCTCTGGGCCGCGGCATCCTCTGTGTCGGGACCTGTCTGCTGGAAGTCGTAGCCGAGCTTCTTGGCCTCGTCCCGCGCTCCACAGGACAAGGGCACGGTGAACGCGTTGGCCGCAGGCCAGATGAACACGATCTTCTTGCGGGCCGTCGGGGCGGACGTCGGCGTCGGGGCGGGCGTCGGCGCCGCGGCGGAGGCCATGCTCGTAGGCGAGGAACTCGTAGGCGAGGAAGTAGCCGCAGTGCTGCTACAGCCGGCGAGTGTTGCGGCCACGATCATGGCCACGCCGATGCTAAGCCACGGAGGGAGTCGTGGATGTCCCATTGATGGTTCCTTCCTTCCTCGATTGGTTTGGATTGTCCGGCGGATCGAGTTACAGCGCGCCATTCACATCTGCATGGCGCTGACACAGGTTCTTTGCTAGACACTTCCTTTCTGCCTGACAGCCTTAGCCTGCCGCTCACCAGGGCGGATGCCCCTCGGCTGGGCGACGAAACACCGTCTTGCGCTGTCGAGCGATTCAACCTATTGTTCATTGATCGCGGACTATGGTGATAGTCTGATGGCTTCGACTGTTCCATGTCAAGGTCGCCCGGTAGATTAGTGCCTGCATTACGTCCCTACATGTCCGCGCCCGACGAGGCATGGTCTTCCGGCGGGTGCTCAAGGAACTCGGCGGGAGCGGCATGGAGGCACGCCGCGATGGCACGGCATCGGGCGCTGAGGCTTGGGCGGGGCTCGAGCCTGTGAGCCGCTCGTGCGTCCTCGTCGGCATCGGCGCTCGCGGGGACCGGCCAACGCGCTGCTCGTGAGCGAGCTTGGATACCGCGACCGCGCGGAGTCGTGGGCCGACATCCTGCACGATCGCCGTGAGCGAGGCCCGACGGCATCGCTCCTCGCGATCGGCGATAGCGCCCGCTTGTGTGCCGCGCGTGCCGAGGTCTTCCCCGCGACCCGTCATGGGCACTTCTGGGACCATCGAGCGCTGAACCTGCTAGACAAGCTCCCAAAGCGGCTCTGGGTGTCCCGCCGCCAGATTCGGGAAGTCTGGGCCGCACCCGCCCGGGCGGCGTGCGAGGCGCGACGCAACGAGCTCGGGCCTGGGGCTTTACGCCGTCGGGCAGAAGCCGGCGGCCGACACGCGGTATCACGCGTGGGACGACCCACCGCGTTCTACGCCTTCCCGCATCTGTCTTCACCTGCGCACGAGTAGCCCGATCGAGTCGTCTCGTCAGGTGTCCGACTTGGCAGGAACATCTCCAGGCCGGGCGCTCGACGATCCTGAACACGAGATGGAACGCATACTCCCGAACCTGGACCTGCGCCATCACTAGCGGTCCTCAACAGCGGCCCCACCGTTATGGCCGTCCTCGCTGCCGAGAGTTACCGCGACGGCCGCCTTGTCGGACAGCTGCCCGACGGGAGGAGCAAGCGGCCTGGCTTACGTCCACCCCGGTAGGGAGAACTCCACGAAGGTGGACGATGGCTTCCCTTGTCCTTACCATCCTCACTGTCGGACTTGAGAGCAAAAGGCTCCCCGTTGGCGCCTAGAACGCCCTTGCAGCGCATTTCGGGGTAGCTGTCGGTCACAGAAATCGCCGACGCACCGACACGATTTCAGAGGCCGGGGAGATACGAGACGAACTGGGGTTGTCGCGGCGCGCGTCAGTACTCGGGGACGCGTCGACCTTCCAGAACCTCCCGCTGTATCGAGATGAAGGTCGCACCCCCGAGGCACTCGCGGATGACCGCCTGCGACAGGGCGTCGTCCCGCCTCGTCACAACCGCCGCGCGTGTCTCCGAGTCTCCAAATGCATCCCGGACGCGTTGGGAGAGGGGCCGACTCGTGACACCGGCGGGTAATCCCGCGGGCACCTCGTCCGCGTCCGCTATGGCGACATCAGCCCGTCCTTCGCCCAGGAGCGTCAAGAACTCCAGAAAGGTGGCCGGAATGAACTCGACGTCCTGGTCCCCGAACTCCAGTTCCGTCAGTCTCTTCAGGTCCACCGAGTCTCGATCGATCGCGACTCGAACGTGTAACGGGGGTATGGCGCCAAGTTCCCGCTGATACACGCGGTGGGCTCCCCCATAGCTACCGACCGGTAGACGCAAGACGATGATGTCGTCTGATCCGCACGCTTCGTCCGATCCCAGGGTGGACATGACAACCGCGTGGCACCGGGCGGAGCGGAGTGCCACCAGGCGTCGGAGCGAGCCACGGGAGAAGATCAGGGACGCGTCGATCCCGCACTTTCCGAGACACGCCTTGAGCGCAGTCGCAAGGCCGTGGATGCGCAGGCCGGTCGGCAGCGGCAACGCAATAACAATCGGCCCCCCACGCGCCGCCAACCACAGCGCGCCCACGTCCCGGCCCCGGAGGACCATACCCGAGTGCCGTCGACTCTCGATATCGACCGCGCCCGATTGCGCGAGCCCGGCGAGCGCAGCTTGAACGGCGCTGGCGCTGGCCCCGTATTTCCGTCCGAGTTCGCGCAAGGTCGGCAGTCGTGTTGGCATCTCCAGCCCGGCCACGTATAGACCCAGAAGGCTACGAAGCTCGGCCTGATGGAGCTCGGCCCTGCCGGGTGAAAGCGTGGACATGCCGGTCGCGTCCTCGGTTCTGTCGTTGTCTCGGAATCCCGCTTGCAACGTAGACAACAATGGTACAGGCGTGTTGGACCCGAGTGTTGTGGCGGCTCAAAGCGCGTCTCGTCAAACCGGTGTGTAGCGCAGCGCCTCCCTCAACCGCCTGATCTGTGGTCCAACCCCAGCGCTCATCGGAACTGGCACTGGGCCCGGCGTTGACTTGGACAACCAGCACGCCGAGTAGGATCGCCATCTCGCGACCGCCAAGGCAGTCGAGAGAGCGTATGCGGCCTGTGCATTGCCGTGATCCGTCCCCGCTCCACCCGAACCGAACACAGCAAGCGGTCATCAGACGCGTACGCACGCCCGTGCAACTGTAGCGTCGGCCCACCGTCGCCCTCAGCCCGGATCGAGGCCCCTGGTCTGTGGGCGCGATGCGACCGGGCGAGGGCGGGCCAAGACCAGAATTCAGGGTATCGGCCGAGCCGAGGCAACGCACGGAGCGTTCATGGTTGATGCAGTTCGACAGTGACTGGCGTGCCCAATGCAGCCGAGCGCTCCGCTGCCAGAAGCACCTCGACCGCGCGCAAGCCATCGAGCCCGCTCACGAGAGGCGGCTGCCGGGTGGCCACGCAGTCGATAAAGTGGCGTATGCTAGCCGCTGCAAACCCAGCTTGGCGACCCCTCTCGACGGGCATCAGACTCGTATCCCGGAAGGGAACCTGCGGCCAGCCGGAAGGCGTCTCGGGTGTGTAGATTTCGAGAGTGCGATTGTGGCTGGTGTCGATAAAGATGGTCCCTGTCGCACCCTGAACCTGGCATTTGAGATCGAACAAGCTAGGTGCACTATCTGAGACGATCCAGGAGTGCTCCAGAGTGGCGATCGCACCTCCTCGAAACCGGAGGGTAAGCACGTAGAAGTCCGCGGTGTCGACCCCGGCCCCAGTGAGGACTCCCTCACCGCGCACCGCGTATACCTCGGCCACATCGTCGTCGAGAAGCCACCGGAGAGTGTCGACACCGTGAGGGCCAAGGAACCAGAGCACGCTACTTTGGGCTGCCCAAGCGATATAGCGTGTCGGCACGAAGACAGTGTCGTTGAGTCGGAGTGACGCGAAGCGAACAGGGCCGACTTCACCAGCAGCGATGGTGTCGTGCGCCGCGACGAACGGCGGGTTCCAGCGATTGTGATGGTCAACCATAAGCAGCCGCCCTCGAGCCATGGCAGCATCAAGAATGGCCAGAGCCTCCTCCGCGGTCGTCGCTAGGGGTTTCTCGACCAAGACGTCGCACCCGGCTTCGAGGGCCGCCATTGTCGCCCTGTAATGCGCGAAGTCGGGCGTTGCAACAGAAACCGCGCCGATGTCTGCAGCGAGGAGCGCCTCGAGGGATTCGCAGGCCTGAGCGCCAGGGAATCGTTCAGCGAGTTCCGCCGCGCGTTCGTGCGCGACGTCATAAACCGCAACCAGCCGGACGCGCGGATCTTCGCTCGCTACGCGGGCGTGCAGTCGTCCGAGAATGCCCGCTCCAACCAACCCGTACCGGATGACGCCCCGTTCTTCCATGAGAGACCTCCGTACAAAGACGGCCCAGTGGGCCACGTGATCGCCGCACTCAACGGCCGTTGAGAGCGGGCGGGATCTGACGAAGCGTGTCGCGAGGGGAGACGGGGCCGAGAATGATGGACGTGCCCAAGGGCCGGAAGGCAGTCTCGGACGATTGCGTCGACGGCATGGGCGATCGCGTCCAGGCACTCGCCGACCTGCGTTGTCACCGGCATGTCTTGGGCGTGCATCATCCCCAGGAGGTCGATGGTGGCAAGCCGGTGCACCTCATCATCACGAGCGTGCACTTGCTCGGTCAAAGGCACACCGATCATCAAGCAGCCGCCTGCTCATCTCGCGAGAACAACCGACCCTCTCCTCGTCGCAGCCCCCGTTGCCCCGTAATGAGATCGAGACGCCCGTCGCCCGTCAGCCGAACCATCGACCACCATTGACGTCGATGACGTCACCCGTGATGAAGGAGGACAGGTCGGAGGCTAGGAATAGCACGGGCCCTGCGACGTCACTCGGACGTCCCGGCCGGCCCAAGGCAGTACTCTCGATCTCCGTCTGCTGGTCCTCCTTAGAAGTGAACGTTTCGTGGAATGGTGTCTCGAGAATGAGACCCGGGGCGACGCAGTTAACGGTGATGCCGCGAGGAGCGAGCTCCTTAGCAAATGCGACGGTCAGTGCGTGGATCCCCGCCTTTGCGGCAGCGTAGGCGCCGTAGCCTGGACCTCCCCCGGTGAGAGCCGCGAGCGATGAGATGTTGATCACGCGCCCGTGCTCCTGTCCCATATGCCGCATGACTGACCGCGTACAGTAGAACGTGCTGGTTAGGTTGAGGGCCAGTACGGTGTTCCAATGTTTGTCAGTCATCTGGCCCAGCGGAACCCGTCCGACCAGGCCTCCAGCGTTGTTGACGAGTATGTCGATTTGGCCGAACCGGGCGGCAACTTCCTCCACCATTCGTTCCACATCCGTCGGCCGCGTGACATCGAGTCTGAAGGCGGCCGCCTCGCGGCCAAGATCCTTGATCTCCTCGACGAGTTCGTCAGCGGAGTGGGTCAGGTACGTCAGCGCTATGTCAGCCCCAGCTCCGGCGAGCGTCAGCGCAATCTCGCGCCCGATGCCGACGCCGGCTCCCGTCACTAGCGCGACCTTCCCTGACAGATCAATCTGAGCGCTCATGGTTCCCCCATTCCTTGGATTCGGGCGTGAGACTTAGTGTTCATGTCGGTGGCACGCTCATCCGAGAGGACTTGTGGGCTCGGCGCCCGAGGGCCGAGGTCCGGCTCCTCACGGAGCTCGATTGCCGGGACACCCTCCCGACGACCGCAGTGGTCAATCTCGAGGACCACGATTTCGTTCAGTCCTTGCCGCAGGAGCGGCCACGGAAGGTAGAGGGTGCGCTGAGGGCCGCGGTCCCAATACCTGCCCAGGCAGAAGCCGTTGACCCAAACGTAGCCTTTGCCCCAATGGGGCAGAGCCAGGAAGCTATCGGCCCGATCTGCCACGTGGATCGTGCCGCGATAGAAGATCGGCCCGGCGCCTTCATCGCCTGCCGTCCGCCACGGAATGCGAGAGACGTCGTCTAGCGGGATTGGGTAAATCCTCCAACCGTGGATGAATTGGCGCCCATGGCTTACGCCGCCCGTTATCCCCTTGCGGTCGCCGAGGAACGGTCCCCAGTTGACCCGTCCCATGGACTCCACAAGCACTTCGAGTGTGCCCTCACGGTCGGGCAGGGCAAGTGCGACCGAGGTGGGTCCGTTCCGATCGAGTAGGGCCAGCTGCGTTCCGCTGAACATCACTTGCGCCCGGTCAGCGAGCCCCTGGACCGTGAGTTCCTCGCTCTCGCGGGGCCCATACAACGTCGCTTGATAGAGAGCAAACCCGTGCGCGAGGCCAAGTTCCTCGAATGAGAGCGGGTAAGGTGACGAGATTGGACCGGGAGAGAGTTCGGGAAGGCACCTCAGGAGCGGCGCCGACTCGCTCAAGACAACGCGCTGACCAGGCAACGTCGGTGGCGCAGCAAGATGCTGGGCGGGAGGAAGTGGCATATAGCGCCCGATAACCTCCCGCAATCGCCAGAACTTCTCCGTGGTTGCGCCGCGTTCGTCCACGGGCGAGTCATAGTCGTACGAGGTCACGGTCGGGAGGTACTTCCCGTCTACGTGATTTGCCCCCGACCAGAAGCCGAAATTGGTACCGCCATGGCCCATGTAGAGGTCGACCGAAGCGCCTGCAGCCAAGACTTGATCCAGCACATCGGCCACGTCAACCGCATCACGGGTGTGGTGAAGTTCGCCCCAGTGATCGAATGGGCCGCAAACCAGCTCGGAGCAGAACAACGGCTCGCCCGGGCGATGTGCACGAAGGGCGGCGAACGCAGAATTGGATCCACCCTCGAACCATACAGTCGCCAGGACGTCTCGGAGGGCGCTAGATGGCCGCATTAGGTCGTGAGGGTCATCACACGCATATAGCGGAACATCGATTCCTCGACGCCTCAGACCGTCCACTAAGTGGACGAGATACTCGGTGTCGGACCCATATCTGCCGTAGTCATTCTCTACCTGCATCAGTACTACATTCCCGCCTCTGGTCGCCAGGTGAGGCAGGAGGCGAGGAATCAGTTGATCGAACCAGCGATCCACGGCAGCGAGATACCGCTCGTCGGTGCATCGCAGATGTAATGTGGGGTCAGCAAGCAGCCAGGCGGGTAGGCCGCCGTTGTCCCATTCTGAGCAGATGTAAGGCCCGGGGCGCACGATCGCCTGGAGACCGGCGTCGGCCGCTTCGAGCAGGAATCGCTCGACCCCTGCAAGCCCGTCGAACACATATTCACCAGGTCGCGGCTCGTGCAGATTCCATGGGACGTACGTGTCCACTGTGTTCAATCCCATGGCGCGTAGCAGACTGAGGCGATGTCCCCACTGTTCGGGCATGACTCGGAAGTAATGGAGCGATCCAGCGAGAATCCTGAACGGCTGGCCATCTCTGATGAAACCCTCAGAAGTGATGCGGAGCGGTTTCACTCGATTCTCCAATGGCGAGGGATGGGCTAAGGTATTCATCCGGCCTACCGGTGCTGTCTTCCACGGCGGCGCTGCTCGAAGTAGACGGCTCCGATCAGAAGCAACCGATCGCAACCTCTTCCCAGAACGGCTGCAATCCGGTCATGACGAACCCGCTTTGCAATTCGGCGGGGATGAGGACTTCGACGATGGTCCCAAGGACGGTGCCCGACTCGCCATAGAGGCTCGCCCCAAAACCTTAGCCAGCCCGCCTAAACCTAGGCGTCGGTCGGCTGGTGACAACTGGAGCATTCGGTGACCGCCGGCGCACCGCACGTGGCCCAGAAGGGTCTGGAGTCATCGGGGGACTGCTGCTGGTATCGATTGATCCTATGGCCGGACTCGCAGACCGAAGCGAAGTAGTCCTTGTGCGTTGTGGTCGCCATGTTGACCTTCTTCGCCAACCATCGTACCTGCAAAGCTGCTGAAGGATGGCACCGTCCTGACCTGGGAGGCGTCGACAGTCTGGGCAATTCGGTGTTGTCAGCCGGGCTTCGCCTGCCATGGGGTTCTGCACCCTTGGCGGCATGCCGTCGCTCGCCAGCACCTCACGATTCGCGAGTAGTGACCATAGCCAAGTGGGGGCGCCGCATGGTGGTGCCACAGCGTCCGGTGGGCAGCGCCGAGGCGCTCGACACGGCGGCGCTGGTCAGGGCGAGAGCGTCACCGAGGAGACTCAAACCGTGCTTCGTCCCGGATGTCCCACCGACGACGATGAGGACGACCCCCCACGAGCCCGATTGACACGGCGAACGGCACCGCCGGGCAAGAGGCGCGCGAGCCTGAGCTGGCGTGTGACACTCCACCCAAAGCTCGATCTGCTATAACTCTCTCTGCTCCGAGCGGGAGTAACTCAGCTGGCAGAGTGTCTGCTTCCCAAGCGGACCGTGGCGTCCCCCCTACCCCGACTACGTCGAGCTTCCTCGACCCATTAACGCTGTCTAAACAGCGCGTTTTGGGGGGTCAAGGTCCGGACGCCTCCAGAGGATAGTTGCGCGCTCAACTACCTGGCTGTCGGCCTCGGTCCCGCCCACGAGTGACCGGGCCGGCCTGGGGGCGGCCGCGAGGGACGCCTCGAGGAGGCGGTAGAAGCGGAGGCCTTGCGGCTCGGCGCGGTGGTTGAAGCGGAAGGCGAACTCGGCTAGATAGAAGTCGAGATGCCGGCGTCTGATGGCGCCGTGGTGGGTCGCAATGAACCAATCCTCCAGCCGCCGGGCGACGCCCCAGACGTAGGGCAGCTCGACCTGGGGTCTGGCACGCCCGGGCACCGGGTCACAGCGATATCCAAGGGCCGTGAGCCCCGGGCAAAGCTCCCGGGTGGTGCGGAGTCTGGCACCCGGTACCACCGCCTTCGAGGCGAAGCGCCCGATGGAGAGCTGCCCGGGTTCCGGCAGGCGGGCGAGGCGGATGCGACCGGTCTTGCCCCCACCCACTTCCACCGCGATTACCACGATCACGGCGCGGGCCGGGTCGCGCTCCATTCCACCCTCGATGCCTTGCAGGTGGATCGAGGCGAGCTCGACGACCCCGCTGAGGCCATCGCCTTCCGGCTCTGTCGTGCCTCGTCGTAGCTTGTGGAGCCACGCCCAGGCGGTCTGGTACGAGCCGAGGCCGAGGGCGGCTCGCAGCGCCCCGGCGCTCACGCCGTCGGTGCCCGCTAGCTGCCAGAGCACCTCGAACCAGATGCGCAGCGGCTTGCGACTGCCCGCGAAGATCGTCCCGGCAGTGGCTGAGGTCTGGCGCCCGCAGGCGGCACAGCGATAAAGGCCATGGGCCGTCAGCCAGGTGCGCCTTCCTCCGCAACCGGGGCAGACGAATCCATCGGGCCAGCGCACCCCCAATAGGAACGCGCGGCAGGCGGTCTCGCTCCCGAACCGGCGCTCGAACTCTGCTCGGGTGCTAGGGATGTCGAGGCCACCGCCCCGGTCGTGCTCATCGCTCACGCGCCAATTGTGCGCCTGAGAGAGTGAACTGGATAGGTCCCCTGTACACAGGCGGGGTATCGCCGTACCGGCGACGAACTGTGACGATCCGGTCTGCTGAACGGCGCCACCCGCGAAGGGCGGGACGCCTACCAATCACAGACGGAGCCAGGAACATGAACGCCACGCTCACGCCAACCTCCACGCGCACCCGCCGCGCCGTGCGCCCCGTCCTAGCCGGGGAGGCGCCGGCCCCTTCGCCCGAGTCGATCGCGCCCGAGCTGCAGGGCTTCGTCGTCCCGATCGGCAGCCTCACCCTCCATCCAAGAAATCCCCGTCAAGGGAACTTGGACGCCATCACCGAGAGCCTGCGGCACTTCGGACAGCTGCGAGCGGTCGTGGTCCAACGCAGCACGGGTTACGTGGTAGCAGGGAATCACCTCGCCCGAGCAGCCCGTGCCCTCGGCTGGCGGAACCTGGCAGCCACCGTGATCGATCTCGACGATGCCACCGCCAGCGCCTACCTCTTGGCAGATAACAGAACCAGTGATCTCGGTACATACAACGACGCTCTGCTGGCGGCGCTCTTGGAGGAGCAGGCGGCGGCGGGCAATCTGGCCGGGACCGGATACGGCCAGGGCGACATCGACGAGCTGGTGGCCCGCCTGCTGGCCGAGGCCGAGCGCAAGGGCGATCCCGACGCCATCCCAGAGCCGCCTACCGACGATGAGCTCTACGTCCACCGGGGCGAGCGCTGGCGTCTGGGTTGCAGTGCCCTTTTCTGCGGGGACGCGCTAAACCCCGCGGATGTCGGCCATCTGCTCGCCGGCGCGGAACCGACCCTTCTCTCGACTGATCCGCCCTACGGTGTGTCGCTCGACAACGGATGGCGCGACGGGGTGGTCGGACCCAGACCCCGGGCCGGACGGGACGGGAGTCATCGGACCACGAGCTTGGCGGGTGACACCCGCGTCGACTGGTCCGAGGCTTTCGCCCTGGTGCCAAGCCTGCAGGTTGGCTACGTCTGGCATGCCGCGGTGCACGCCCCCGAGGTCGCCTCTGGGCTGCAGCGTATCGGCTTCGAGATCGTGAGCCAGATCATCTGGGACAAAGGGCTCTTCGTCCTGGGGCGCTCCTGGTATCACTTCGCCCATGAGCCGGCCTGGGTGGTCCGAAAGCCGCGAGCCAAGGTTGGCTTCTATGGCGCCCGCAACCAGGCCACGATCTGGCGTGTTCCATCGCCCAAGATGGTCGCCGCCGGATCGGCTGAGGCCTCCCTGGACCATCCAACCCAGAAGCCTGTGCTCCTCTCGGAGATCCCGATCGCCAACCACCTGCGCGGCTCCGACTCGGTCTACGACCCATTCGTCGGCTCGGGTACGACCCTGATCGCCGCCGAACGATTGGGCCGGCGCTGCTACGCCATGGAGATCGATCCCAAGTTCGCCCAGCTGACCATCGAGCGCTGGCAGGCGTACACCGGCGAGCGTGCCGTCCGCGAGGAGGCCGGGGCGTGAGCGGGCCGTCTACCCCGGCCGGGGCGCGGGGTCGCTAAGTGGCAGCGAGGGGGCGCAAGCCGCTGGAGGTGGAGCTCCGACTGCGCGAGCAGATCGAGAGCTTCTACTTCAACGGCCTGGGCCCGGCCGCCATCCGCGACGCGCTAGCGAGCAAGCAGAACACCACACCGGTCGAGCTCTCGGTGCGCCAGGTCCAGGCATACCTTCGGAGTAGCCGGAAAGGCTGGGTGAGGAGCATCGACCCGGCGGCCCTGCAGGCGGAGCGCGCCGAGCTTGTGGCCAACCTCAAGGACACGGCTCGTACTGCTGCGAGCGCCTCGGCCCGATACCGCGATAGCTCCGTGGGAGTCGGCTACGCCAACACGCGCATCAAGGCAATCAGCAACCTGGCTCGCCTGGAAGGTCTCATCGGGGGGCCAGCGAGCTCGGGGAGCACGAGTACCGGCGCGCCTGGTCACCCATACGAGAGGCTCTCGCCCGACGAGCAACCCGCTAACCTGCGCCGCTTAGCCGATATCATCGAGGAGACCCGATGAGCGCCGTTGGCCCCGTCACCGCCCGCCAGGTCGCAGCCGCCTGGCGCGACGCCGCGGCCTGGAACGACGTCGCCTTCGCGGAGTACGTCTCTGGCCTGCGCTACCCGGCGCACCTGCGACGCCTGGTCCGCTTCGCGAACGCTCACTCACCGGGAGCTTGCGGCGTCCTGCTGCCGCGGGACCACGCCAAGACGACCGCGGCCATCCACATGGTGGCCCGCCTGGTCGGCGAGCGGCGCGGGCGAGTCAAGGTGCTGATCGCGACGGCAACCGAGACCGACGCGCTCAAGCGCTCCGCCGCGATCCGCCACATCGTCGCCTCAGCTCGCTTTGCCGATGTGTTCGGCTGGGCCCGCGACGGGGTGGCAGGTGAGCGCTGGACCGAAGGGGCGTGGACGGTGCGGGGCGCCGAGAGCTTCATCGAGAAGGACGCCACGCTGCGCGCCGGGTCGCTCCTGAGCCTCAAGCCCGGCGCTCGGGCGGACGTGCTCGTGTGCGACGACCTGGTCGGACCCGACGAGAACGCGACCGCACGCGGATGAACCAAGGCCCTGGATCGATATCTCGCGGTCATCGATCCCATGCTCACTCCCGACGCGACGGTCCTGTTCCTGGGCACCCGCTGGCACGAGGACGATCTATATAGAGCCCTGGCCGATCGCGGCGTGCCGTTCTTCACCGAGCGGGCGTTGAGTGAAGAAGGTGAGGCGCTGTGGCCCGAGCGCTGGCCGGCCGAGAAGCTTCTCGCAAAGCGCGAGGCGATGGGAAGCGCGCTGTTCAACCTCCAATACCAGAACGACCCATCGGGAATGGGCGGAAACGTCGTGCGTCGGGAATGGTTCCGCTACGTCGATCGCCTGCCCGAGCGAGGCACCCGGCGGGTGGGAGTGGATCTCAACGCCGCCGCCTCAGAACGCTCCGACTACACCGCCGCAGTCGAGTGGTGGGAAGACCCCGACCACAACCTCTATCTCGCCGGCGCCTGGCGCGAGCGCCTCAGCGAGGGTCACCGCGCCTGGCTGACCGGGCGCACCGAGCCGGCGCAGGCAGGAGCAGCGGAGTTTGGACGACGCGACGGGCCGCGCCTGTTGTGGCCAGGGACGCTGCTGCCCGACAAGTTCGCCGGGCTTGCTGGCTCCCCCCTGCCGTTCCCGCGCCCGATCGTGGCCCTCAACATCGAGGCGACGCAGCACCAGAGCACGTTCGTGCGTGAGATGCTCGCGAGGACGAACTTGCCGGCCCACGCCGTCTACCCCGACCGCGACAAGGTGACGAGAGCGCGAACGCTCGCCGCCAGATACGAGGCGGGCAAGGTGTTCCACCTGCGCGGCGCACCGGGTCTCGCGGCCTACGAGGCGGAGCTCGTGGCATTCCCGAACGGTGAGCACGACGATTTCGTCGATGCGGCCGTGTATGGCGCCGATCTCGGGGGCAACGAGTTCTACTTCACCAGCGCGAGCCGCTAGCCCTGGTGCGGGGTGGAGGTGCGCGAGGCTCGACGGCGAGAATGCCGCGCGGCGAGGAAGGCGACGTAGTCGGCCACGCTCGCCCGTTCGGCGTCGCTCAACACGCCCAGTCGCTCGTCGAGCGTCGTTCCCACGCCGAGTTCGGCGAGCTCGCCCGCCAGGCGCGCCGGATCGATACCCCACAGGCTCTCGAGCAGCTCTACGAACGTGATCCCGGTCGCATCCGAGGCCGCCAGAAGATCTGTGGGGGTCGGGCGTGCCCGCGACGGACGCGAGGGATCAAGGAGGGCCGCGATGTATCCGGGATCGCGGCCCATGGCGGCGGAGAGGGCCCGCATCGAGAGGCCGGAGCGTTCGAGGATGTTGCGCACGCGGGCTCGAAACTCGTCTTCGTCTGGTGGCAATTCGCGATCCTTCCGGGCTCGATCCAACCTGAACAAATGGTTGCTGGAAGCGTGAGACTGACGTAATATAGCGGCATGATACAGCGCACGGACGACGGTGTCGAGACCGGTCGCCGCGTCGGGCGACGACCCCTCCGGCGCAAGCATCCGGAGCCTTTGGGATGGGCCCCAAGTCTGGTCGAAACCACTCGTCCCGCGAGCAGGTTCGGGCGCCCTCCGGCACAGGATCGTCTTCCGGCCCGGCCCCTGCGGCCGCTAATCGCCGAGTACACCGCGACCTTCGGCTCGACCTGGGCGCCGGTCACCCGGCGCAAGCACGCCGACGACTTCACACGTTTCACCGACTACCTGGAGGCCAATGGGCTTCCGGTGACGACCGACTCGCTCGACTTTCTCACTCTCGCCGATTACGTAACCGATCTTCGCTCGCGACCGAAGGTCTCAGGGGTCTGGCGAGGAGCACCCGATGCCCTCGCCCGATCCCTCCAGCTCGGTCCGGTACAGACTCTGTCGGCCAACAGCGTCAACGCCTACATGCGACCGCTGCGCTCACTCGCCATCTGGCTGGTCGACGAGGGCCTGCTCGCCGTGAACCCGTTCCGACGCTCTCGGCGTCGGGCGGCGCTCAATCCCCTTCTGCCATCCGAGGAGACACCGACCAAGAGCGCCACCCTCGACGACCTGCATGCCCTCGAACGGGGATGTGCTGGCGACGGCCCGCTGGATCTGCGAGATGCGGCCATCGTCTCGATCCTGGTCACGACCGCCGCCCGCAACTCAAGCGTCCGGCTGCTGCGAGTCGGAGACGTCGACTTCGAACGGGCGGTCATCCGCTTCCGACGGGCCAAGGGCGGCAAGACACTCGAGCTCGCCCTGCAACCTGGCACGAGGTCGGCGCTCGTGGAGTATCTCGAGCGGGGACGAGCCGCCTTCCTGACTGCCCCGCATGGTGAGAGCGAAGATTCGGGCTGGCTCTTTCTCTCCCATGCCGGCAGCGAGCCGCGGCCACTGACCATGAATTCCCTCTCGCTGATGCTGACACGCCGCTACCACGCCGGTGGTGGGAGCCTGCGATGCTTCGGCTCGCACCGCATCCGCCATGCCACAGCAACCCTTCTGGTCAACAACGGGATGCCCCTAGAGGAGGTGAGCCGGTATCTGGGCCACTCCTCAACGGTGCCGACCCGACGGTATGCCCAGCAGACTCCGGAGGCCCTCGGTGAGCGCGCGGCCACCGCTCTGGCGCGAGCCGGACTTGTGGCGGGCTGACCGTAGTGGCCCTGATGGTGGCCACTACGCGGCCCCGGCGCGGTGCTTGACGGCCGTCACGATGGAATTCCATCGTGGACGTTCAGGCCGGCCCTCCCAGTGCCAGGTAAGAGGCCCAGAGTGCCAAGCCGGCGCCGAACACGACAGGCGGGCTCAGCTTGAAGGCCCGGATGGCGACGAGCGCCCCCGCGGCAAGGACGAGGGCCGCGGGAACCGTTAGAACCTGGCGACCCATCGAGAGGGCGACCCAGGCGAGCAGGCCGACGAAAGCGGCCATGATCCCGGCGATTGCTCCCTTGACCCAACTGTGGCGGCGCAGGTATGGATAGATCTCGGCGGCCACGGTGGTCATCGCCACGCTTGGCGCGAAGATCGCGAGGGCGGCCAGCACTCCGCCGAGCAAGCCTCCGACCCGGAACCCGACGAAGGCCGCAGTGATAAGGATCGGACCGGGCGTCACCTGGCCGAACGCGACGCCGACCCCGAACTCCGCGGGGCTGAGCCAGTGGTGGGTTGTCACCACGTCCTGCTGGAGGACGGGCAGGATGGTGTTCCCGTTGCCAAACGCCACGCTCCCGATCGTCGCCATGGACGACACGAGATCGCGCGCCATGCCGCCAGCTAGGACCGCGACGGCGACACCGGCGAGCGTCAGAGCGGCCGGAACGAAGGCGATCGCAAGTCGCGATCGCGAGAGGGCTGTCTCGTCGGGCGACCCGAGGACGCTCGGCGCGGCGCCCGTTCGCAGCGCGACGACTCCCACGAGGAGCCCGATCGCCACGAGCCACAACGGGTTGGCCCCGACTGCAGCAAGAGCGAAAGCCGCCAGGGCGAGCAACGCCGACACTCGGCCGCGGACGTGCTGGGCGGCAAGGTCAACGGCGACGCTAGCGACGACGCCGACCACGATGGCATCGAGGCCGATCACCATACTGGCCACGCCAGGAGTCGCCCCGTAGGCCGTGTAGAGCCACGAAAGCCCCAACGTCAAGACCAGCGAGGGGGCGATGAACCCGGCGGCCGCCACAAGGGCTCCCCGGACGCGGCGGGTCCGATACCCGATGTAGGTCACCAGATCGACCATCATCGCGCCGGGGTAGAGCTGGACGAGCCCTAGACCTTCGTCGATCTCGGCCCGTGAGAGCCAACCCTGCTTGACGGTGACCGATCGGACGCTCTGGAGAATGGCCAATCCAAATGAGGTCGACCCAACCCCGAAGAAGACACGGAAGAGCCTGAGCAGGCTTGGGAAAGACGTCTTGCGGGTCGCCTCGAGCCCGGCTGGTTCGCCGGAGAAGCCGCTCGACGTTTCGAGGCCAGGTGTGGGGACCGCGCCTGCCGTGCCCCGGCGAGTCATGACCGGGCCTGAGCGCACCATGCCCTGCCGGAGCCGGCCGAGGTGCCAGCCGCCCATGGCGACGGTCCTCTCTGAACCGGGTCTGCTACTCGCTGAGCCAGAGCGCGATGTCGCCGGCCGAGGGGATGCGGCCGTAGCTCACAACCTTGCCATCGATGACCAGGCCCGGCGTGCTCATGACGCCGTAGGCCGCGATCTGCCCGTAGTCGGTGACCTTGACGACCTCGGCGTCCACGCCGGCCATGACGACGGCCTCGCGGGCGTTGGCCTCGAGCCGCTTGCAGTTGGCGCAACCGGGACCGAGGACCTCGATCTTCTTCAAGAGGTGGACTCCTTTCCGAGTCAGGCGATCAGGAAGTTGAACAGGTAGCCGATGAAGAGGATCCCGATCGTCACCGTCGCGGCGAAGGCGGCGATCAACGGCCAGCGGATGACGCGGCGCAGGATGATGAACTCGGGCAGGCTGATGGCGGTGATTGCCATCATGAAGGCGAGGGTGGTGCCGAGGGGCATGCCCTTGCCCAGAAGGGCCTGGACGATCGGGATCGTGCCTGCCGCGTTCGAGTAGAGCGGGATGGCGATCAAGACCACGATCGGTACGGCGAACGGGTTGGACCGGCCGCCGATGGCGGCCACGAGATCGGTCGGGGCGTAGCCGTGGATGAGAGCCCCGATCCCGATCCCGATCAGCAAGTAGGGCGCGATCCGCCGGACGAGGTCCTTCGTATACGCCCAGGCGTCGCGAATGCGGTCTTCCCACGTGAGCGGGGCCGCGACCAGTGTCACGCCCTTGCCCTGCAACGCCCAGACATAGTCCTCGACGTAGCGCTCCATGCCGAGCCTGCCGATGACCAGGCCGCCGGCGATCGCCACCGTGAGTCCGGCGGCCATGTAGACGAGCGCGATGCCCGGTCCGAAGAGACCCCACAGCAGTACCAGGGCGACCTCGTTGACCATCGGTGAGCTGATCAGGAAGGCAAAGGTAATGCCCAGCGGGATGCCGGCCTCCACGAAGCCGATGAACAGTGGCACGGCGGAGCAGGAGCAGAACGGGGTCACGATCCCGAACGAGGCGGCGCCCACGGTCCCGGTCATACGCCCTCGTCCGGCCAGCGCAGCCCGTACCCTCTCCGGCGGGAAGAAGCCGCGGATCAGCGTCACCACGGTGATGATGCCGACCAGCAGAAGCAGCACCTTGGGCACGTCGAGCAAGAAGAAGGCGACGGCCTCGCCGAACTGCGATCCCCGCTCCAGACCGAAGACGTTGAAGGTCAGCCAATCTGAGAGCGGCGCCTCGGCGAACCAGGCCACGAGCCAGGCGACAACCGACACACCGACGGTCAGCTGGAGCGGCGGCTGTAAGCGCCGGGCGGCGCCAAGGCGAAGTGTGGTCATCCCTTCGGTTCCAGGAGCGTCCCGAGCTGGGCGAATGCCGCCGCGCAGGCAGCCTCGTCGCGCTCGTAGTACATGCGGCGGGTGTCGGCTGACTGTCGCGACGCCCGGACGAGGCCGGCCTCGCGGAGACGGGCCAGGTGATTGCTGACGTTGTTGGAACGCTCGTCCAGAGCCGCCGCCAGCTCGCAGACGCAGTGCGGCCCATCCCGAAGGATCGCCAGGATGGTGGCTCGATTGCGGTCGGCCACCAGGAGGGCAACGGCCAACGGCGCCTCGATGTCGGGCGGAGCCAGCTCCAGACGCAGCTCCGGCAGCGGCGGTGATTTAGCGGGCATAAGGGACCTCCACGAGCATCCCGTCATGGGCAATCCGGGCCACGGGTCGAGAGCACATGCTTCCCCGAATCGTTGCGTGACCGTCAGCAACGAGAGGCCAATCAAGACGGGCACGGATGAGCAACATGTCAGCGTGCAGTGTGTCACTCACCGCTGAGATATCTACCGGACGGACGGCCCGTCTTCAGTGGGCCAAAGGTCCTGCGCCTTGCCGTCTCCGGACCTGCCATCGGCGCAACGCGACCCCGACCAGATCAGCTCTACGACGCCGAACGGCCATGCGCCCTGAAGGAAGCCATAGGCCGAGGATGCCAGGCACGCTCCCGCGAATGCCAGGACGAGTAGTGCGGACCGCGCCTCCAGCGCGTAGAACACGAGCATCGCTGTGACAGCCAGGGCTCCGAATGGGGTCAGCGGGTCCCTTCGAGATCTCCGTGTCGGGACGGGTGGTTGTAACGCCCGCGAGGCTCGGCTCGGGCGATTACGCGTGGCTCCGCTCTTCGAGCCGCCGTCGGTCCGTCGTTTCGAGCTGGAAGGTCGAGTGCTCGATGTCGAAATCCTTGGCAAGGCATGTCGCCAGCGAGTCGAGCGCCCCAGCCGGGTCGGCGTCCTCGGCCAGGACCACATGCGCGGAGACCACGTTCACACCCGACGTGATAGTCCAGGCATGGAGATCGTGGCAGTCGACGACTCCGGGTGAGGCCAGGATGTGCTGGCGGACGTGATCCATGTCGACGTTCTTGGGGCTGGTCTCCAGCAGGATGTCAGTCGCCTCCCGCAGGAGCGCGAACGTCCGGGGCAGGATCAGCAGACCAATGAGGGCCGAGGCAACGGCGTCTGCCCGCGTCCAGCCGGTTAGGGCGATGGCGACCGCAGCACCGATGACCGCAGCCGACCCGGCGAAGTCGCCCATGACTTCGAGGTGGGCCCCGCGCATGTTGAGGCTCCGGGCCTCAGAACCGCGCAACAGGAACAGCGAGACGGCATTCGCGAAGAGCCCGACGATCGCGACCGAGAGCATGAGCCCCGACGCGACTTCTGGCGGCTGTGACACCCGCTGCCAGGCCTCGACGAAAACGAACGCCGCGACCCCGAATAGAACCACTGCATTCGCGACAGCCACTAGGATCTCCAGCCGCAGATACCCGAAGGTGCGATCACGGGTAGGTGGGCGACCGGCGAACCAGATCGCGAGCAGGGCAAGCCCGATCCCTGCGACGTCGGTCAGCATGTGACCGGCGTCGGCGAGCAGTGCCAGGCTGTTGGCGAGCAGGCCGCCTACGACCTCGACCGCCAGGATCGAGATGCTCAACAGGAGCACGGCGGCGAGCCGGCCGCGGTTCTGGGCAGCTGCCGACCCGGGCGGGTGAGGCATCAGGTCATCTGCGGAGCGATCGCTTCAGCCACCCTGCAAGTATGGCGGACGATACCGTTCTGGCCTGGAGTCCAGATGCCCGAGCCCGTGGAGTAGCTGCCCACGAACCTGCGCCAGGGTGGGACAATCCGGCCCATGACAACGCTGCTGATCCTCAACGACCCGCCCTACGGCACCGAGCGGTCCTACAACGCCCTGCGGCTTGCGCTCGCCCTCGCCAAGCTCGAAGGTACCGAGGTGCGGGTATTCCTGATGGGCGACGCGATCGGATGCGCCAAGCGCGACCAGAAGACACCCGATGGCTACTACAACCTCGAACGGATGCTCAAGGGTCTGACCGCAAAGGCAATCCCAATCGGCGCCTGCGGGACCTGCATGGACGCCAGAGGCTTCGCCGAGACCGAGCTGACCGACGGCGTCCACCGTTCCTCGATGGCCGAGCTGGCCACCTGGACCCTCGAATGCGAGCGCGTGCTGGTCTTCTGAGCCTTCTTGTCCCTGGAGCGTCCCATGAACCAGATCTACCTCGACTACAACGCCAGCACGCCCATCCACCCCCGGGTTGCCGCGATCATGCGTCCGCTCCTCGACGGCCCCTATGCCAACCCGTCGGCGACACATGCTGGTGGGCGGGCCGCCCGCGAGATAGTCGAACACGCGCGTACACAGGTCGCGGCGCTTCTCGGTGCCGCCCCCGATGAGGTCGTGTTCACGAGCGGCGGGAGCGAAGCGAACAACTTAGCCCTGAAAGGTGCCTATTTCGCCCTCCGCAACCGCGGCGACCCCATCGTTACGACGACGGTCGAGCACCCGGCAATCGTCGAGCCGGCCCGGTTCCTGGAGCGTCTCGGCGCCCGGGTGACCTTCTTGGCGGTGGACCGGACAGGCCGCGTCGACCCCGACGACGTGCGCCGCGCCATCACGCCGCGGACGATCCTGGTCAGCGTCATGCACGCCAACAACGAAGTCAGGACGATCGAGCCGATCGAAGAGATCGCCCGCTTCGCGCGCGAGCGAGGCGTCCTAGTGCACACCGATGCGGCCCAGAGCGTTGGCAAGATCCCGACCCGGGTCGATGGTCTCGGCGTCGATCTGCTCTCGATCGCTGGCCACAAGCTCTACGCCCCCAAGGGCCATTGGGGCTCTCTACGTCCGCCGGGGCGTTCGCCTTGAACCAATCATCCACGGGGCGGGCCACGAAAGCCGCCGGCGAGCCGGGACGGAAAGCGCGCTCCTTGCTGCGGCCCTCGGCGCCGCCTGCGAGCTTGCCGGGGACCTGGGCCCGATGGCCGAAATCCACCGACTGCGCGATCTCTTCTGGGAGCTGCTGCGTGAGCGGCTCGGAGAGCGCGTCGTGCTCAACGGCCACCCGACGGAGCGCCTTCCCAACACCCTCAACGTGTCCCTGGTCGGCCAGGTCGGGTCAGACATCCTTGCCGCGCTGGACGGGGTCGCCGCCTCCACCGGCGCGGCCTCTCACTCAGGATCGGTCGATCTCTCACCAGTGCTAAGGGCGATGGGAGTGCCGCCGGAGGAGGGCATTGGGGCGCTCCGCTTCAGCCTGGGGCGCGAACGACCGAGGTCGAGATCCGCGAGGTAGCCGAGCGTCTGACCCGGGTGGCAGGGACCGTGCCAGCCGTCCCGGTCCCGAGCGTCTAACACCCCGACAAGCCATCCAGTGTGCGACTGCCAGCGATTGACCAGGAATGCGGACACCCAGGTGGAGCCCCGATCATACGCGCAGCCTTGAGCACGCCCACCGGGGTCCAACCGCTGGTTTCGCCCGAGCATCTGCTGACCTCGGCAAGATCGGCACCCCGATCGCCATTGGCCGCCCCATGTCAGGTGGTCGCATGAGACAGCTCGTCGGCTAGATCGCGGGCACAGTTTCGGCGGGTCTCGCTGGCGGGGGCGACCCTTCGGCGGGACCGCCTGCGGCCTCTTCGGGATGACGTCTCGCCCACCAGTGGCGGACGAAGACGGCGACGATCGCCGCGGCGGCGGCAATGAGGCCCACGATCTGCGCCGTCGCCAGACCGAAGAAGGTCCAGTTCCAGCCGCTGCGGAGGGTTTCGAGGAGGCTCCGCTCCACGCCATACCAGACGAAGTAGAGCAGGCCGACATCGCCGGCGATGAGCAAGCGACGGCGAGCTGTGAAGCGACGCCACAGCAGGAGCATCACCCCGACCCCGATCAGGCTCAGCACCGACTCGTAGAAGAACAGCGGCGTGAAGTGCTGACCGAGGGTTGCCGTCGGGTCGGAACCGGCCGGGCAGGCGTACTCCGCTACCCGGTACTGGCACTGGATGGCGATGCCCCAGGGCAGGTTGGTGGGCGGGCCGTAGAGCTCCTGGTTGGCGAAGTTGCCCCAGCGGCCCACCGCCTGGGCCAGCAGGATGCAGGGGGCCAGGATGTCGGCCCAGCGCCAGAACGAGAGGTGGTAGTGACGAACGAGCCAGACGACCGCCAGCAAGCCTGTGAACAGGCCGCCGTAGATGCCCAGGCCGCTGTATGGCGGCAGGACGATCTGGGCCAGGTGGTTCTGGTAGTAAGCCCACTGATCGATGACGTGGTAGGCCCGTCCGCCGATCAGAGCCGCAATAGCAAGGATGATCAGGCCGTCGATGAGCATGTCGGTTCGTTCGCCGCGCTGGCGGGCAAGGCGGAAGGCGAGCCAGGTGCTGGCGGCGATGGCGACTACATACGCGATGCCGTACCAACGGATCTCGAGCGAGCCGATCGCGAGAGCGACCGGGTTGGGCGTGAAATCGATCATGGTCGGCACAGTTTATCGGGGAGTCTTGGCGCAAGTGGCGTCGCGGGCTGGCCGATCCGTACTCTGGAGCGCCCCCGCGAGTTCCAGGCCCTCGGTCACGTCCGAGGTTCAGGTCAAAGGTCCGGCGCATCGTGACCTTTGGCACATGGGCACATGCACAGGAGTGATCTATTCATAACTGCGCATACAGGAGCCTATGAGGATCAGCAGGTCGAGCCCTTGTGGCGTCTCGCCGACCTACCGTTCCGGACTCGATTGCACGTCTCGCGAGGAGGACCGATAGATGGTGCGCGGCACCGACAGCATCTATGAGATGCAAGCAACGCTGCTCAAGGCGCTCGCCAGCCCTCGTCGTCTTGAGTTGATCCACTATCTGGGCGAAGCCGGGCCAACCGAAGTCTGGAAGCTGGCTGAGCACTTCGGCATTCCCCAGCCCGCGGTTTCCCAGCACCTTGCTGCTCTCCGGGGCGTGGGAATAGTCGACTCCGTTCGCGACGGCCGCGAGGTTCGCTACGAACTGGCGGACCCGGAGATAGTCGCGGCCTGCGGCCTCATGCGCCAGGTTCTCATTCGCCGAATTACTCGCCTCGGCGACATGGCCGCTTCCTTTGTGAGTCAGGACCTCGAGCCGGCCGCGGCCGTCCAGGCCGGGCGATAGCCAGCCAGCCGAACCGTCAGACGTCTTAAGGAGTCAGCACCGTGTCGGAGAAGCTCTTGTTCATGATCACCCACGGCCCCGACCACCCGGAGCACGTGACCATCCCGTTCGTGATGGCGGTAGCCGCCCTGGCCTCGGACGTCGAGGCGGTCATTGGCCTCCAGGCCGACGGCGTCGAGATCGCCGTCAAGGGACGCGCGGGCACGATCGCTGCGGAAGGGTTCCCGCCCCTGTCCAAGCTCATGAATGACTACCGCGAACTAGGCGGAAAGATCTTGATCTGCGGCCCGTGTGTGAAGTCGCGCCAGATCGACGCCGCAACCCAACTGGTAGAGAACGCCGAGGTCGTGGCCGCGGCTAGGTTCGTCGTCGAGCTGACGTCTGCAACGAACGCCCTTACCTACTAAGCAACCCCAACCGACCGGAGACAGCCATGAGCCCCATGAACGTAGCTGAACTCGAGACCATCACTGCAGCCGAGATCATCGACGCACGCGGCGCGGCCTGCCCCGGACCGCTTCTGGAGGCCAAGAAGGGGATGGGCAAGATCGCCGTGGGCGACGTCATGGAGGTCTGGTCGAGCGACCCCGTCACCAAGACCGACATGGGCGCGTGGGCCGGCAAGGTCGGTCACGAATTCCTTGGCGTCGTAGAGGCCGATGGATACGACCGCGTCTTCCTGCGCCGAGGCAAGTAACCCTTCGAGATTCGATCGGCGGGCGGCCCCCTCGCCCAGCCGGGTCAACGCATCGCAGGAGCGTCGATAGATGACCGCGCTGGCCGCCGCCCCGGTGGACGACAAGGCCCAGACCGCCGCCCCGCGGATCCTGGTCTTCTCCACGAACAACATCTCGGATCCAGGCATCGACCTGGCCGGCAGCGCTCACCTGCACTACTCGCCCGGCGTGCGAGTCATCAGCATGCCGTGCACCAGCGGCATCCGCCCGTCCTGGATCCTCCACGCTATCAAGCAGGGCTTCGAAGGCGTCTTCATCGCCTCCGACGGCGACGAGTGCGCTCTCCTGCCCGACTGCGCCAAGCGCGCCTCACGGATCGTTTCGGAGGCTCAGGCACTCCTGAAGCAAGAAGGCCTCGCGCCGCAGCGTCTCAAGATGGCCGCCATCTGTTCGGTCTGCGCGGAGAACTTCGCCAAGCACATGAACCAGTTCTCCGAGGCCTTGATCGCGATGCGATCCGCGGGAGCAAAGTCATGACAAACTACGACGCCCTGGTGGTGGGTAGCGGCATCGCCGGCATGGAGTCGGCCCTCAAGCTCGGCGACATGGGCTACAAGGTCCTGCTCGTCGAGAAGGAGGCCAGCGTCGGTGGCAGGATGATCCTGCTCAGCAAGGTCTTTCCCACCCTGGACTGCGCGAGCTGCATCTCCACGCCCAAGATGGCGGCCTCGATCCACCACCCGAACGTGACCGCCATGACGTACACGGAAGTGGACAAGATAACCCGCGGCGAAGACGGCGTGATCAGGGCGACGATCCGCCAGAAGCCCAGGTTCGTCGACGAGGTGACCTGCACCGGCTGCCAGCTCTGCGAGAAGGCCTGCACCGTGGCCGTGCCCGACCAGTTCAACTACGACCTGGTCGCCCGCCGCGCGGCCTACATCGCCTTCCCGCAGGCCGTGCCCAAGAAGGCCGTCATCGAGCGCGAGGGCTCGTCGCCCTGCACGTACGCCTGCCCGGCGGGGATCGAGGCGCACGGGTACGTCTCGCTCGTCCGCGGCGGCGAGTACGAGAAGGCCCACCGACTGGTCCTCGACGCGACGCCGCTGGTCGGCACTCTCGGGCGCGCCTGCTATGCACCCTGCGAGGGCGAATGCACCCGCGGCTCGCTCGAGGGAACGCTCCCGATCCGCCGGATCAAGCGCTTCATCTCCGACCAGCACAACGCCTCGGACAACGAGCTCGGCATCCAGGTCGCCCCGCCGAACGGCAAGAGAGTGGCGATCGTCGGCAGCGGGCCCGCCGGACTGACCGCGGCCTGGCAACTGGCGCGGCTCGGCTACGCCGTGAAGATCTTCGAGGCCGCCCCGGAGCCCGGGGGCTTCCTGCGCCTGGCCATCCCGTCATACCGTCTCCCGGTCGCGACCGTGGAACGCGACATCCAGAACGTCCGCGACCTCGGCGTAGAGATCGTCGTCAACACGCCGATCCGCGATCTGGCCGCCCTCAAGGCCGATGGCTACGACGCGATCCTGGTCGCGACGGGCACGCCTCGATCGTCCGGCCTCGGGGTGCCCGGGGAGGATCGGCTCGGCGTGCTCGGGGCGACGGACTTCCTGCGCAAGGTCAAGCTCGGCGAGAAGGTCGACTTCAGGGGCAAGCGCGTAGTGGTAGTCGGCGGCGGCAACGTCGCCATGGACGCCGCCCGCGTCTCGCGCCGCCTCGGCGCCGCCAGCGTGACGATCGCCTACCGGCGCACCCGCGCCGAGCTCCCGGCCCATCACGTCGAGGCCGACGATGCCGAGCAGGAGGGCGTGGGCTTCACGTTCCTCGTCGCCCCGGCGGAAGTCACCGGCGACGCGAGCGGCGCGGTCAACGGCCTCAAGTGCACCAAGATGCGGCTCGGCGAGCCGGACGCGTCCGGCCGGCGCCGCCCGGAGCCGATCCCGGGCAGCGAATACGTCATCGCGGCCGACATCATCATCTCCGCGATCGGCCTTTCGGCCGACGCCAGCGCCTTCGCCCGCACGCTAGAGAGCAACAGGAACGGCACCCTGGTCGCCCGCGAAGGTACGCTCGAGACACAGGTCCCGGGGATTTTCGCTGCCGGCGACGTCGTGAACGGCGCCACAGACATAACGAGAGCCGTCGGCGAGGGCCGGCGCTCCGCGCACATGATCGACCGCTGGCTCGGCGGCCTCCCGCTCGAAGGCTTCGACCTGCGCCTCCCGGCCGTCGACAAGAAGGCGGTCCTGGCCCGCCAGAGCGAGTACACCCCTCGCCCCGCAGCCTCCAACGGGACGGCGCTGGTGGCGGCCCCGACCGACTTCAGCGAGGTGGAGGCGCCGCTCAACGAGGAGGAGGCCCGCTCCGCCGCAGTCCGCTGCCTCGATTGCGCCGTCTGCTCCGGCTGCCACGAGTGCGTGAACGTCTGCCCGGTGGACGGCTGCATCGACCTGCATGCGCGCGAGAAGGTCACGGAGATCGAGGCGGGGGCAGTTGTCGTGGCAACGGGCTACAAGCTCTTCGTGGCCGACGCGAAGCCGGAGTATGGCTTCGGCAAGTTCAAAAACGTGATCACGGGTACGCAGATGGATCGCCTGCTGGCGCCGACCCGGCCGTTCAACACGGTACTGCGCCCAGGCGACGGCAAGGTGCCAGAACGGATCGCCTACATCCTCTGCACTGGTTCCCGCGACGAGACGGTCGGCAACCCGCTCTGCTCGCGGTTCTGCTGCATGTACTCGATCAAGCAGAACCAGCTCGTCATGGGCGCCCTGCCGCTGGCCGAAGTGACCGTCCACTACATGGACATCCGGGCCCCGGGCAAGCGCTACGACGAGTTCTACGAGAGCGCGAAATCGATGGGCGCGACGTACATCAAGGGCCGGGTCGCAAGGATCACAGAGAAGCCCGACGGCAACCTGGTCCTGCGTTACGAGGACATCGAGAACGGTGGGGCACTCGTGGACGCCGAGTACGACATGGTCGTCTTGGCGGTCGGCGTCCAGCCGAACCACGAGGTCGAAATGCTCTTCGACGGGGCCCTCGAGCTTAGCGACTACCACTACGTGCTGGAGCCGGACGAGGACCTGAACCCGGGCCGCACCAGCATTCCTGGTGTGTTCGTGGCCGGCACGGCGTCGGGCGCAAAAGACATCACGGACTCCATCCTCCACGCGGGGGCCGCGGTCGCCCAGGTCGCCGCCCATCTCGAAAGCGTGGCAGCGGCCGCCAGAGACCGGGAGACCCAGACGATGAAGGTGCCGGCATGAACGAGCAGCAGGATCAGAAGGCCGGCTCCGGGAAGCTGCCGGAGTTCTCCTGGAAGGACCCGGCGAAGGCGGCGGAAGCCGGCGCGCCGGCCCACCAGGGCGACGCGAAGACGGTCTTCGACGCGGCCCTGCCGGATCCCAAGGCGCGCCGCATCGGCGTCTACGTCTGCCACTGCGGCGGCAACATCTCCGACTACGTCGACGTCCAGGCGGTCGTCGACGCGGTCAAGGACGAGCCCGGCGTGGTGGTCGCCAAGACGACCATCTTCGCCTGCGCCGATGCCAGCCAGTCGGAGATGGAGGCCGACATCGAGGAGCAGAA
>Ga0116137_1000354_pt1 | contig 40415 bp, 38 predicted proteins | sample June2015DPH_20_1_3_FD_88973 | JGI IMG/M metagenome (GOLD analysis project Ga0116137, IMG submission 88973) | Peatland microbial communities from SPRUCE experiment site at the Marcell Experimental Forest, Minnesota, USA - June2015DPH_20_100 | ecosystem: Environmental > Terrestrial > Soil >...
GCGTTCGCGCCCGATCACCGGGTCGAGCTTGTGCTCCCGGGCGAGCTGGGTGAGGTTGCGCCCGAACTGGTCGAGGACGGGCGAGCTGCCTGGGTTCTGCTCGGCCCCCGCCGTCCCCGCCGCCGCGCCGACGGTCTCCCGGCCCTGGTAGCCGGAGAGCAGCTGGATGACCTGCTGGCGGACCCGGGGCAGGTCGGCACCGAGGCTCTGGAGGACCTGCGCGGCGACGCCTTCGCCCTCGCGCACGAGCCCGAGCAGCATGTGCTCGGTGCCGATGTAGTTGTGACCGAGCTGGAGCGCCTCGCGCAGCGACAGCTCGAGAACCTTCTTCGCCCGCGGGGTGAACGGCGGCGAGCCGGTCGGCGCCGTGCCGGCGGGCCCGATCGTCTCCTCGACCTTCTCGCGCACCGCCTCGAGCGAGATGCCGAGGGACTCGAGCGCCTTCGCGGCGAGGCCCTCGCCCTCGTGGATGAGTCCGAGCAGGATGTGTTCGGTCCCGATGAAGCTGTGGTTGAGGAGGCGCGCCTCCTCCTGGGCCAGTACCAGCACCCGTCGTGCCCGGTCGGTGAACCGCTCGAACAAATCTCGCTCCCTTTCGCAGCGGACGCTGCCTGCAGTCTATCGGGAGGACCCCCACCGACCGCGTTCGCGCGGGCCCGCCCCGGTTGGCTCCGAATCGGCCGACAAGTCGGCCTCGTTGCCATCGATGCACGGTGGTGGCGTATCGTGCTGGTCTGATGAACCCCCAGGACCCCTTCGCGCTTCCCGTCGCCGCGTCCGATCTCACCCGTCTCGAGGAGATCCTGCGCGGAGCCGTCGTCTCCGGAGAGCCCTTCGTCGACGAGATCGCCACCCACCTCATCGGGGCGGGGGGCAAGCGCCTGCGCCCGACGCTGACGCTCGTCTCGGCCGAACTCCGCGGCGGAGCGGTGACCGAGGAGACGCTCCTCGGGGGCGTCGCCGTCGAGCTCGTGCACCTCGCCTCGCTCTACCACGACGACGTGATGGACGAGGCGGACCGGCGGCGCAACGTCGTCAGCGTGAACGGCCGCTGGGGCAACCTGCTCGCCGTCGTCGTCGGCGACTTCCTGCTCGCCCGCTCCGCCGAGATCGCCGCCTCGCTCGGCACGGAGATCGCCGGGACGCTCGCCACGACGCTCGCCCGCCTCTGCCAGGGCCAGATCGCCGAGGCCCGCTCCGTCTACCGGATCGACCGCAGCGTCGAGGACTACCTCGCGGCGATCGCCGACAAGACCGGCGCCCTCATGGGGACGTCCTGCCGCATCGGCGCCCTCACCGCCGAACTCGACGGACCCGACACCGAGGCCCTCACCGCTTTCGGCGAGAAGCTCGGCTTCGTCTTCCAGATCCGCGACGACATCCTCGACATCGTCGCCACGGAGGAGGAGTCCGGGAAACCGCCCGGCCAGGATCTCGCCGAGGGGATCTACACGCTCCCCGTCCAGCGCGCCCTCGTCGACCGACGCGTCGGGCCGGAGCTGCGCCGGCTGCTCGGCCGGCCGCTCGGCCACGACGACGTCGAGCTCGCCCGGGCGCTCGTCGCCGGCTCCGAAGGAATCGCCGAGTCCCAGGACGTCGCCCGCCGTTACGCCCTCGAGGCGGGGGAGATCGCCCAGCGCCTCAGCGACGGCGTCGTGGCGCGCTCGCTGCGCGGGCTCGGGATGCGGCTCGTCGACGACCTCGACCGCTCGATGCGGGCGCTGGCGAGCTAGACGGGGTCCTCGGTCCCGTCGGCGTCGGAACCTCCGGCCTCGGGGCGCAGCGCCGGGAAGAGCATCACCTCTTTGATGTTCACCTTGTCGGCGAGCAGCATGACGAGGCGGTCGATCCCGACGCCGATCCCGCCGGTCGGCGGCATCCCGTGCTCGAGCGCCCGCAAGAAGTCCTCGTCGACGACCATCGCCTCGTCGTCGCCGGCCGCCCGTTCCACCGCCTGGGCAACGAAACGCGCCCGCTGGTCGACGGGGTCGACGAGCTCGCTGTAGGACTCGGCGATCTCCCGACCGCCGACCACCGAGGTCGCCCGCTCGGCCGCGTCCGGCTTCGTCCGGTGCCGCCGGGTGAGCGGTGAGACCTCGACCGGGTGGTCGACGACGTGGACCGGGTCCCACAGCTCGTGCTCCGTCGTGTGTTCGTAGATCTCGGATTGCACCTTGCCCGGCCCCCAGCGGTCCTCGACCGCCACGCCGAGCTTCGCGGCACGCCGGCGGAGCGTCGCAAGCCCGTCGGCGAGCCGGCAGTCGAGGCCGGTCACCTCGCCGATCGCCTCCTCGATCGTGAGCGTGCGCCACGGGGGTGTGAGGTCGAGGGCGCGCCCCTGGTGGCTGAAGACGCCCGTGCCCTGGGCCGCGACCGCCGCAGCGTGGACGAGGTCCTCGACGAGCCCCGTCATGTCGGAGGCATCGGCGTAGGCCTGGTAGGCCTCGAGCACGGTGAACTCGGGGTTGTGGGTCGGCGACAGGCCCTCGTTGCGGAAGTCCTTGCCGATCTCGTAGACCCGCTCGAACCCACCGATAACGAGACGCTTCAGGTAGAGCTCGCTCGCGATCCGCAGGACGAAGTCGGCGTGGAGCGAGTTGAAGTGCGTGGTGAACGGCCTCGCGTTCGCCCCACCGGCGACGGCCTGGAGGACGGGCGTCTCGACCTCGACGAACCCCCGCCCGTCGAGGTTCTGCCGGATCGCCCGCACGACGCGCGAACGCAACAGGAACGTCTCGCGCACGCCCTCGTTCGCCCAGAGGTCGACCTCGCGTTGGCGGTAGCGCGTCTCGACGTCGTGGACGCCGCGCCACTTGTCACCGAAGCCCCGCCGGTTCTCGGCGAGCAGGCACCACTCGGCGACTCTCACGGAGAGCTCGCCGCGCCGCGTCCGCATGACCTCGCCCGTCGCGCTGATCCAGTCGCCGAGGCCAAGCCGCACGAACTCGTCGAAGCGCGTCGTCGCGTCCTCGTCGGCGAAGAGCTGGATCGACCCCGTCCAGTCACGCAGGTCGGCGAAGGCAGCACCGCCCTGGGGCCGGAAGAGCATGATCCGTCCCGCGACGGTGACGTCGACGTGCGCTGACTCGCCCGGGGCGAGGTCCCCGTGGGCGGCGACGACCTCGGCGGCCCCCGCTGTCCCCGGCAACCGGTACGGGACGTCCGGCGTTTCGCCGGGGCTCACGGCGCGACGTGCCCTTCGGGCGGGAAGTTGCGCGCGTAGAGGATCCGCAGGCCATGGAGCGTGAGCCACGGTTCGACGTACACGATGACCTCGCTGTGCGGGGCGACGATCCCGCAGAGCCCGCCCGTGGCGATGACCGTCGCCGGGCCGAGCTCGGCAAAGATGCGGCGGCAGATCCCGTCGACGAGCGCGGCGTGCCCGAAGACGGCGCCCGACTGCATCGACTCGACGGTCGAGCGTCCGACGACGCTCGGCGGCGCGACCAGCTCGACGCGCCGGAGAGCCGCGGCGTGCGCGAACAGCGCATCCATCGAGATCTCGAGACCGGGGGCGATTGCTCCCCCGAGGTACTCGTCCGCGCTGCTGATGACGTCGAACGTCGTCGCCGTCCCGAAGTCGACGACGACGGCGGGCCCGCCGAACAGGTCGATCGCGCCGACGGCGTTGACGATACGGTCGGCCCCGACCTCCTTGGGGTTGTCGTAGAGGACCGGCATGCCGGTTCGGATCCCGGGCTCGACGACGACGAGCGGCAGGGCGAACGAGTCGGCGACCATCTGGCGCAGCGCCGCGGTGACCGAGGGGACCGACGATGACACGACGACGCCGTCGATCGTGCGCGCCGGACGGTCGCCTGCGGACACCACGTCGCGCGACGCGCCCAGCACGATCCCTGCTGTCGTGAGCAATTGCCCCAGAATGACGGAGTGTTCGTCCGCAGTCCGTCCGCCGACCGTCGAGATCCGCCAGCTGTGGACGAGGCCCGGAAGCTCCCCGGGCAACCGGTCCTCATCGTGCCTGGGCGCGGAATCATCGAAGGCCCCGATGACCGTCTGGGTGTTGCCGACGTCGATGGCGAGGAGCATCGCCTAACGGTCTACCCGATCGCGGCGGGGGACCTCGGCTCGGGGTCCTCCCGGGTTCACGCCGGCGCCTCTCAATCCTCGTTGTCGAGGCCGACGTCGAGGATCGGGGCCGAGTGCGTGATCGCCCCGACCGAGATGAGGTTGGCCCCGGCGCGGGCGTAGGCGGCGATGTTCTCGAGCGTGATCCCCCCCGACGCCTCGACGAGCACCGCGCCGGCGCGACCCCTCGGGTGGGCTTGCACGATCTCGACGGCGGCGCGCACGTCGTCGGGAGACATGTTGTCGCACATCACGCCGGCCGCCCCGGCCTCGACGGCGAGGCTGACCTGTTCGAGGTTGTCACACTCGACCTCGATGAACCGGCCGGGCCAGCGCTCGATCGCCTGGACCACGGCGTCCGATAGCGGCACCCCGGCGAGGTGGTTGTCCTTCACGAGGACGCCGCCCGAGAGCGAGGCCCGGTGGTTCACCCCCCCGCCGGCGCGCACCGCGGCCTTCTCGAGGGCGCGCAGCCCCGGGGTCGTCTTGCGCGTGTCGCGGACCCTCGCGGCGTGGTTGGCGGCGGCGGCGGCCTCGACGTAACGGCGGGTGAGGGTCGCGACACCGGAGAGATGGCACAGGAAGTTGAGCGCGGTCCTTTCCGCGATGAGGAGCGATCGGAACGGGCCGACGACACGGGCGACGACGGTCCCCACCTCGACGACGCCGCTGTCCTCGACCAACACCGCCAGCTCGAGCCCGGCGTCGAGCTGCTGACAGGTCTCCCGCACGCAGCTCGTCCCGGCGATGACGCCCGACTGACGCGCGACGAAGGCCGCGTGGGCGACCGCGTCGGCCGGCACGAGCGATCCGGTGAGGTCGCCGATCGGGCCGATGTCCTCGGCGAGCGCGAGCGTGACCGCCCGGCGGACCTCGTCGATCGGCGGGTAGACGTCATCGAACATTGTCATCGCGTATCATCCGCCTTCACTGCCACGCGCACCCGGAAGTGCGCATCATCGCGCTCGGGGGCGTCTACACGAGTGTGGACGCCCCGGGTCTCCCGCCGGAACACTGCTGCGGCAGCGAGCGCCGATCCCACGTCGGCGAGGTTGCGCAGCTCCCCAGCCGCGATCCCGGTCTTTTTGGCCGCGACGGCCGCGGTGCGGTGCAGGGTCGGCGCGAGCGATTCGAGGCCGTCGCGGTCGCGGATGACCCCGGCCCGGACGCTCATCGCCTCGCGGAGCGTGGCCCGCGCCGCCTCGACGCCACCGTTCGTCGCGTCGTCGCCGTCGCCGTCGCCGTCACCCAGCGCGAACACACCTTCGTCGATGACGCGCACCGGGATGGCGGCGCGCTCGGGAGCGAGAACGCCGGCGAGCGCGCCCTCAGGCTGCGGGTCGGTCGACCCGGCGGCGATCGCCCGCGCCGCCCGGGCGGCGAAGACGAGCCCCTCGAGCAACGAGTTCGACGCCAGCCGGTTCGCACCCTGGGCGCCGGTGCAGGCGACCTCCCCGACGGCGAACAGCCCGCGCAATGCGCTCCGGCCCGCGAGGTCCGTGACGACGCCACCACACAGGTAGTGGGCGGCCGGCGCGACCGGCAGGAGGTCCCGCGCGGCATCGAGCCCGACTTCGGCGAGCGTCGCCGCGATCGTCGGGAACCGGTCCGCGAAGTCCGGCACCTTCCGGGCGTCGAGAAAGACGTTCTTCGTGCCGTCGCGCACCATCCGGGCGACAATCGCGCGGCAGACGACGTCGCGGGAGGCGAGCTCGTCGACGAATCGCTCGCCCTGCGCGTCGACGAGCAGGGCACCGTAGCCGCGCAGGCCCTCGGAGAGCAGTGGCCGCGGCTCCCGGCCGGCGCAGAGTGCCGTCGGGTGGAACTGCACGAACTCGAGATCTGCGACCGGAACCCCGGCGCGCAGGGCGACCGCGATCCCGTCGCCTGTCGTCTCGGCCGGGTTCGTCGTCACATCGAAGAGCGTCCCGACTCCGCCCGTCGCCAGCACGACGGCGTCGGCATCGAGCCGGACCGGCAGCAATCCCTCGTCGAGGCAGAACACGCCCGCGCACCGGTCCCCCTCGACGACGAGATCGGTGACGAAAAGATGCTCTTTCACCGTGACCCCGCTCGTGGCGAGCGCCGCCGTGAGCGCTCGGATCACCTCGGCACCAGTCGCCATGCCACCGGCGTGGACGACACGGGCGACGGAGTGACCACCCTCACGGGCGCGGGCGAGCTCGTGGTGGTCGTCGAGGTCGAACACCGCCCCCCGCCCGAGCAGCGCCCGCACCGCGACGGGCCCCTCGCTCACGAGCACCCGCACGGCGTCCGGGTCCGAGAGGCCCCCGCCGGCCCGCAACGTGTCGGCCTCGTGCAGCTCGACGGAGTCGTCCCCGGCGTAAAGCGCCGCGGCGATCCCCCCCTGGGCCCAAGCCGTCGTTGACTCGTCGAGGCGTCCTTTCGTGATGAGCCCGACGCGGCCCGCGCCCCGCTCGACGAGCTCGAGCGCCGTCGTGCACCCGGCGATCCCGCTCCCGAGGACGAGTGCGTCGAAGGACTGGCGCGCCACGTCGCTCACCGTACGACCCGCAGGTTGTCGATCAGGCGGACCCGCCCCAGCCGGGCCGCGATGAGGAGCGCGACGTCACCGCTGACGGTTTGCGCCGCCTCGAGGCGGCCATCGACGACGACGCGCGCGTAGTCGAGGACCACCGTCGGCTCCGTGCCGACCACCGAGCGCATCGTCGACTCGACCCCGGCGACGTCCGTCGCTCCCGACGTCACCGCGTCCTCGCCGGCGCGCAGCGCCCGATACAGGACGGTCGCCGCCCGGCGTTCGGCGGTCGACAGAAAGGCGTTCCGGCTCGACACCGCCAGGCCGTCCGGATCCCGCACCGTCGGACAGGCGACGATGCCGACCGGTAGCGACAAATCCGCTACGAGCTGCCGGACGACAACGAGCTGCTGGTAGTCCTTCTCCCCGAAGTAGGCGGAATCGGGCGCGACGACCGCCAGGAGCTTCGTCACGACCGTGGCGACGCCGCGGAAGTGACCGGGCCGCGCCGCCCCCTCGAAGACCGCGCCGAGTGCGCCGGGGTCGACGGTCACCTCCGGGGTCCCCGCGGGGTACATCTCCTCGACCGTCGGCGCGAACACCACGTCGGCGCCGGCGTCCGCGGCGAGCGCGCGATCAGCCCCGAGGTCGCGCGGGTACCGGGCGAGGTCGGCTGGGTCCTCGAACTGGGTCGGGTTGAGGAACACCGAGACGACGACGACGTCGCAGGAGCGCCGCGCCGCCTCGATCAAGGAGCGGTGGGCGTCGTGCAGCCCGCCGAGGGTCGGAACAAACCCGACCGATGACCCCTGGCGACGCTCGCCGGCAAGCCGGCGGTCGAGATCCCCGATCGACCCGATGAGTTCGCAGTCGGCCGCCTCGGTGTTCATCCTCAACGCTCACGCCCCTGCGCGCGGCCGCCGGATCGCGCGTCCTCCGCCGCCCTGAACGGGCCGAGCAGCTCGCCAACCCGGCGCAGGCTGTCCCGTTCGACGAGGACGCGGACATGCCAGTCCTCCGGGACGAGCGAGGCGTCGAGGTCCTCGAGGGGCGCGAGGACAAAGGCACGTTCGTACATCCTCGGATGGGGCACCGTGAGTTCCGGGTCGTCGCTCGCAAATCCTTCGAACAAAAGGACGTCGACGTCGAGCGTGCGTGGACCCCAGCGTTCGAGTCGGATTCGGCCGGCGCGGTTCTCGAGCTCCTGCGCCACGCCGAGCAGCTCCCGTGGCTCGAGCGACGTGTCGATGTGCGCCACGCAATTGAGATACGGCCCCTGACCATCCGGCCCGCCGACGGGTGCCGTCTCGTAGACGGGTGAGACGACGACGTCGGCGTCAAGCTCGGCGAGGCCCGCGACCGCGGAACGCAGGTGCGCCCACCGGTCGCCGAGGTTCGATCCGATCCCCAAGTACGCGTCCACGCCGGTTTCCGTCGTCCTCAGTCGGCTCGTGCCGTCGTCTCGCCCCGTCGCCGGGCGACCCGCACGCCGACGGTCTCGACATCGGCGATCGGCGGCCGCAGCTTGCGGACGGTGACCGTGACCGCATTGACGCGCCGGTCGGCGAGCACCGCCGACGCCACGGCGTCAGCGAGCGTCTCGAGGAGCTGGAAGTGCGACGTGGCGACCAGCTCCCGCACCGTCTCCACGACTCTCGAGTAGTCGACCGCCCGGTCGAGGTCGTCGGACGCGGCCGCGGCGGCGAACGGCGTCTCGACGAGGAGCTCGATTTCGAACGGTTGCGGGTGGTCCTGCTCCGTGGCGAGCGCCCCGTGGGTGCCGAGGACGGTGAGGCCGCGCACCTCGATCACGTCGCTCATCGCGCGCTGATCCCGCGGCGCGCCGGCGCGGATCCGGCGGCCGCGCCGCGGACCGTCTTCGCCGCCCGCGTGACCTTCCCCGACGACGCCCTCGCCTTCGCGGCCGGCTGACGCGAACCCGCCCGGACGGGCTTCGCGGCGGTCTTGCCCGCCGTCGCCTTCGCCGGCGCGGCGCGCGCCGGGGCCTTGCGCGCCTTCCCGGCGGTCTTCCCGGCGGTCTGCTTCGCTTTTCTCGGTACGGTCGGCGTCGCGGGCTTGCGCGCCTTGGCGGCCTTGGTGGGCGTCGGCTTGCGCGCCTTGGCGGCCTTGGTGGGCGTCGGCTTGCGCGCCTTGGCGGCCGGCGCCCGGGTGGTCACCGACGCCGCGCGCCGCGGACGGGCGGCGCGCCGCCGGGAGGAGAGGTCGGCGACCGACGCCGGCGCCGCGTCGGCCTCCCCGGTCGGCACCGCCACCAGGGTCGCCGGACGCGTCCGTCCGGCGGGAGCGGGTGTGGCGGCCTCGGGCGCTTCGGGCCGCAGCGCGACGACGGTCTCCTCGGGAGGCGGCGCCGGGTGCGGGCGGTCCTCCTCGGGTGGGAGCGGGACCTCCTGGGCGAGCGTGGCGATCGTGCGCCCGGCGGCGCCGAGCTGACGGCGGAGCAGGTGCTCGATCGCCGAGATCGCCAGCGGCGGCTCGGGGATCATGCCGCTCCACCAGAGGAACCCGGCGAAGACGCCGGCGACCCGGTCACCGAGCTCGTCCTGGTGGACGAGGATCCGGTCCCCGGCGTGCAGCCAGCCGAGGAGCTGCGGGTAGAGCTCGCCGAGCACGGTCGGTATGTCGGCGTGCACCCCCATCGGCACATGGGAGTACTCGAGCCCCAGCTCTTCGTAGGCGTGCAGGTTGTGCGTCGACGACAGCAGCGAGACGACGCGCGTGAAACCCTGCGCCCGGAGCCAGAGAATCTCCTCCTGGCGTCGCACGCGCCGGTGGTCGGGCGCGCTCCCGCCGGGCCGCTCGCTGAGCGCGAGGTGGCCCTTGATGATCCACGCGAAGTTGCGCGGGACGATCCCGGCCGCCCACCGGCCCCTCATCGGCCCACCCCCGCGGCCGTCCGGCGCGGCGCTCCGAGGTGATCCGGTTCGTCCCCGCCGACGAGACGGGCCGCCTGGACCGTTTCGGCGACGTCGTGCACCCGGACGATCGCCGCGCCCGCGGCCATCGCCCAGACCGCCGTCGCGAGCGACCCTTCGAGGCGGTCTTCTGCCGGGAGGGGCTCGGCCCCCGGTGGGGCGGCGAGCCGGCCGAGGAACGACTTCCGGCTCGTGCCGACGAGCACCGGGGTGCCCCGGGCGACGAGTTCCGGCAGCGCGTGCAGCAGTTGCAGGTTGTGCTCAACCGTCTTGCCGAACCCGATGCCCGGATCGACGTAGACCTCGCTGACTCCCACCTCGCGCGCCGCGGCGGCGGCCGACCCGAGCGCCGCGAAGACCTCGGCGACGACGTCGTCGTAGCGCGGGTCCTGTTGCATCACCTTCGGCGTCCCGCGCATGTGCACGACGACGAGGCCGGCGCCCGCCTCGGCGGCGGCCCGGGCCGAGTGGTTCGCCACGTCGTTGACCAGGGTCGCCCCCAGGCGGCATGCAGCCGCGGCGACGGCCGGCTTCATCGTGTCGATCGAGATCCGCACCCGGGGGGCGAGCGCCTCCACGACCGGCAGGACCCGCCGGAGCTCCTCATCCTCGGGAACGGGGTCGGCCCCGGGTCGCGTCGACTCTCCGCCCACGTCGATCAGGTCGGCACCCTGGGCGATCATGTCCTCGCCGTGGGCGATCGCCGCCAAGTGGTCGAAATAGCGACCACCGTCGAAGAACGAGTCGGGCGTCACGTTCAGAACGCCCATGACAAGCGGCCTCACGCCGCAAGACTACCGGTCCGGCGGGGTCCGGCTCCCGAGTTCTGCCGACTGACCAGGCCGGACGCGCCAGTCAGGACTTCGCGCGCACGAACGCCATCGCCTCCGCCCGGGTCGAGGCGTCCCGGCGGAAAAGTCCCCGGACCGCCGAGGTGACCGTGCGGGCGCCTGGCTTGCGGACCCCGCGGATCGTCATGCAGAGGTGCTCCGCCTCGAGCACGACGAGCGTGCCCCGGGGATGGAGCATCCGCTCCATCGTGTCGGCGATCTCCGTCGTCAACCGCTCCTGGACCTGGAGCTTGTGCGCGTGGTGGTCGACGAGACGGGCGAGTTTCGAGAGCCCGATGATCGTGCCTTCGGTTTCGGGGATGTAGGCGACGTGGGCCACCCCGATGAACGGGAGGAGGTGGTGCTCGCAGAGCGAGGCGAAAGGGATGTCCTTCACCATCACCATCTCGTCGTGATTCGCCGAGAACGTGACGTCGAGCTGGGCCTCGGCCGAGTTCACCATTCCCTCGAGGAGCTCGGCGTACATCTCGGCGACCCGGGTGGGTGTGCCCTCCAGCCCGGCCCGGTCCGGATCCTCGCCGATCGCGGCGAGCAGTTCGCGCACCGCCATGGCGGCGCGCTCGAGGTCGACGCCCTTCGCGGGCGGACCCCCTTCGGGTGTCACGACGTCGCGCCGTCCATGACCCGGATGTCGGGCAGGTTCCGGTACACCTCGGCGACGTCGAGCCCGTAGCCGACGACGAAGTCGGGCGGGATCTCGAAGCCGACGTACGGGATCTTCAGGTCGACCCGCTGCTGGTCGGTCTTCAGCAGCAGCGCGCAGATCTCAAGGCTCGCCGGGTTCTGCGCCGCGAGGCCCTTGCGCAGGTACGACAGCGTCAGCCCGCTGTCGACGATGTCCTCGACGATCAGCACGTGGCGGTCGACGAGATCGACGTCGAGGTCCTTCACGATCCGGACGATCCCGCTCGTCTTCGTCGCGGTGCCGTAGGACGACACGGCCATGAAGTCCATCTCAACGGGCAGATGGATCGCCCGGGACAAGTCGGCCATGAAGACGAACGCCCCCTTAAGAACGCCGATGAGAAGCGGCGGGCGGCCGGCGTAGTCCCGGGTGATCATCTCGCCGAGCTCGGCGACGCGGCGCGTGATCTCGTCCTCGGTGATGAGTACCCGCCCGAGGCTGAGTCCGGCGAGCGGGTCCTCTTTGGCTTGGGGTCCGTTCTCGTCGCGTTTGGTCACGGCCATGACCCTACCGGTTGACGATCCCCCACTGGAATGGCCATCAGACAGGCGAGGTGCCGGTCGGTGACGCGCCGGCGCGGCGTCGGCTACGCGTCGAGGATGAGGTGCCCGTGGCTCCGGCGGAGCCGGCGGCCCCCGGCGACCTCGCACGCCACCGCGTCGCCGTGCGCGACAGCGAGGACGCGCTCGACGGTGGCGGCGTCCGGCGGGTAGGACGCCGTCGACTGTTCCTTCAGCCAGCCCCGCACCGCCCGGCGCGCCAGTGCGACGGGGGCGTTCGTGAGCTCCGCCGCGCTCGTCGCGTCGATGCCGGCGGCGAGTTCGTCGAGCAGCGCGACGTCGTCGGCGAGGAGCTCGGCCTGGCGGGCGATCACGGCGACGACGTCCCGGCCCGCGACGTCGGCGAGCAGCGGCACCAGCTCCTGGCGGATGCGGTTCCGCCGGTACGCCGGATCCACGTTCGACGGGTCCGCGACGACCTCCAGTCCGAGCGACCCGACGAGGCGGACGGTCTCGGCCCGCCGCAGCCGCAGGATCGGATGCCGCCGTCCCGGGCGCATCCCCGAGAGCCCGTCCGCCCCGGCACCGCGCAACAGGTTGAGGAGCACCGTTTCCGCCTGGTCCTCCGCCGTGTGGCCCGTCGCGCAGTCGGGCGGCAGGGCGGCGAACCTCGCCTGGCGGGCGCGGGCCTCGAGGTTGGGGCCCGCCGCGACCTCGACGCGCAACGCGACGAACGCCGCGCCGAGCCGTTCGGCACCGGCGCGCACGACATCGGCTTCGCCGGCCGATCCCGGACGGATCCCGTGGTCGACGTGATAGGCGGTCGCCTCGCAGCCGGCGGCGACGGCCAGCGCGAGCAGGGCCAGCGAGTCGGCCCCTCCGGACACCGCGCAGGCGAGCTCTTCGCCCCGGGACGGGAACGTGCATCGTCCGAGCAGCTCGGCGGCGAGTTCGGAGAGCACGTTCCTCCCTCAGGTGCCCGGAGCGACGACGCCGCCCGCCCGGGCGATCCAGTGCTCGGGAGCGCCGATCTCGTCGAGGTTCGGCAACATCTCTGGCGATTCCCACACCCGCGAGAAGAGCGCGTCGCCGCCGCCGGCCTCGACGGCCTCGATGAACCGCCTTCCCGCCGAGTACTGGCGGAGCTTGGCCTCGAGCCCGAGCGCCCGCTGGATGAACTTCGCCACGCCCTTCGCGCTCTGCCGGCGCGCCCCGAGGACCGCGGCGAACCGCTGCGCGCCGACCACCTCGCCGCTCCCGGCCCGGGACATCACGTACTCGCCGTGGCCTTCGAGCAGGCTCATCAGCGCCTGGGCCTCCCGCAAGGTGGCGAGCTGCTCCGACGAGGCGAGCAGCCCGACGAGACCGCCCTCGGCGAGCGGGTCACGACCTTCCCAGAGATCGGTTGCGGCGCGCCGCAGACTCTCGAGGATCGCCTTCACGTCGGGGACACCGACGGACGTGCCGCGCTCGACGAGCCCCAGGAAGTACTCGCGCATCCAGGGCACCCCGGTGAACTGCATCCGGTGCGTCACCTCGTGGAGGGCGATCCAGAGCCGGAACTCGCGTGGCGGGAACCCGTGGTGGCGCTCCAGCGCGACGATGTTCGGCCCGACGTAGTAGACGAACCCCCCGGATTCGTCCCCGTCGAGCGGCATGAGGTCGTACTGGCCGAGGACCTTGGCCGACATCCAGGTGAGCAGCACCCCGAATTCGACGCCCGCCGCCGCCCTCGCCGCCGGCGAGAGGACCGTCCGACCACCGGCGCCCCCCTTGCCGAGGGCGCGAGCCGCTGGCGCGAGGAGCCGGCGCAGCGATCCGATGTTCGCCTCGACCCAACCGGCCCGGTCGACAACGAGCCCCCGGGCCCGACCGGCGGTCGAGTGCAGCCCGGTCGTCGCCTCGACGAGCTCCTCGGCCCGCGCCGTCGCCTCGTCGAAATCCGTGTCGAGCCGCCGGCGGGTCCGCGCGTCGAGCGGCTTGGCGAAGCGCGAGGCCTCCCGTCCGATCCGCAGCGCGACATCCCACGCCGCAAGTTCCGGGCCGCTGTCGTCCGCCGTGCCCATGGGGCGAGGGAGCCCTAGCTCTTGCTCTTCAGCCGCTCGTGGTCGATGGCCTTGGCGACACGGTCACGCAGCTCGTCAGGCACACGGTCCTTGCACCGGTCGGCGATGACCCGCCGGAGCTCGGCCTCGAACTCGTACTTCTCGACGCAGGGCGCGCAGTAGTCGAGGTGCGCCTCGAGCTCGCGCCGGCGCTCGTCGGTCAGCTCGCCGTCGAGGTAGCCGTAGAGGCTGTGGATGCTCTCTGCGCAGTCGATCTCGCCCCACTCCCCGCTCGGGGGACCGATACGTCCTTGTTCGGTCATCGACGGTCGACCTCCACGTTCGGCTCCAGTGCCGAGGTCAACGTCCAGGACACGGGAAGAATTCTCACACTCACTGTCATAGCGGCTGGGCCTCGATGATGCCGCGTTCCAGCGCATAGTCGTGCAACGCCTTCTGGAGCGCTCCCCTTCCCCGGTGGAGCCGGCTCATCACCGTCCCGACCGGCACCTCCATGATCTCGGCGATCTCTTTGTAGGAGAACCCCTCGATGTCGGCGAGGAGCACGGTCATCCGGAACGACGCGGGCAGCGACTCGATCGCCGTCTTCACCGCCTCGTCCGTGAAATGCGAGAGGACCTCGTCCTCGGCGGAACGGCCGAGCCCCGATCCGCCGACCCCGACGAGCCGATGGTAGAGGTAGAGGTCCTCGACGTCCTCGACGTCGGCTTCCTCGGGACGCCGCTTTTTCGCCCGATAGGAGTTGATGAACGTGTTCGTGAGGATCCGGTAGAGCCAGGCCTTGAGGTTCGTCCCCACCTCGAATCCGCCATAGGCGCGATAGGCCTTCAGGTAGGTCTCCTGGACGAGGTCCTCGGCGTCAGAGGGGTTGCGGGTCATGCGCATTGCCGCGGTGTAGAGCGACGGCATGAACGCCAGGGCGTCATCGACGAAACGCTCCTGGTCGGCCACGGACCGACACTACTTGGGTGCAACCGCGCGAACGCGGTGGCGACGCGGACCGACGTCTCGGCGCGGCCCGACGTCTCGGCGCGGCCCGACGTCAACTGAGCCCCATCCAGCCTCGTCTTCGGTCATCGGATCCCGGCGATCAAATCGGCCGGTGGCCGGGTGTTCTTGGCTGCCCGCGGCCGTAGCCGCGCGCTACAACGGGCTGAGCGGCAGTTGGATCTCGAACGAGTAGATCCTCTGCCCCTTTTTGTAGGCGACCGTGAGACGGCTGAAGAGGGTCCCGTGTTTCGTGTGTTTCGGGTCCCACAGCGTCACCGCGGCGGGATAGCTGTGGAACTTCCCGGCGGCGCAGTAGGGCGTGCAGTCGTTCAGCGAGTACACGCCGTCCGCCGTGGCGTGCGTCGCCGTCCACGACTGCCAGTCCAGTCCCACGAGGCGCGAGTTGTCGTCCGCGCAGGTGATGGTGAAGCTCGACGGCTCGCGGACCGCCGGGCCGACACAGTCGATGACCCGAGGCGGCTTGTCCGAACCGGCGCGTGGGGCCGCGAGAGCAGTCCCCGCTCCGAGGGCGGACGCAACCCCGACCGCGACCGAGACGACCGCCAGGGCGACCGAACGCGCGCGCACCGACTCCTCCTCGCGCCTTCTTGGCGCCATGGCCCGAAATGTAGCGAGACGGCGGAGCGTAATCGGGGCGGCCGGCCAGCCCCTCCCCGCCATCTCGGCCGGCAAACGGAGGGCCGACCGGGGCTCCGTCCTCAGGAGACGACGACCGTGGCCTTCGCGACGGCGTGAGACGACGTGCAGTTCACGAACCCCGTCACGACGACGTGGTAGATGCCGGCCTTCGCGTAACGATGGCGGAACGACCAGCCCGCAGATGCCGGGACGCCAGAACCCGCCCGACAGTACAGCGGGATCGCGTTCGCCCGGCTCGTTCCGTCGCCAAAAAACAGGCGGTAACCGAGGGCACCGACCGCATGCTGGGTGGAAAGACGCAGGTCGAACCCGACGGCGGAGCCGCGCGCGACGTGCTCCGGGGAGACCTTCAGACTGATCCGGAGCCCAACGCCGGCCGTGGCGGACCGAGGCGACCGGACCGGAACGCGCGACACCGCGGCGGTTCGCGGCCGGGGCCGTACCGCGGACGCGGAGGAAACCGGACCGAGGGCCACGCCGGTCATCGCGGTGGCGCCCGCGGCGAACCCGACCGAGGCGACCGCCATCGCCAGCCGCAGCCTTCTCACGGGTCGGCGACCGCCGCCCTCACGGTGTCGGCGCGGGCGCGCGTCGCGACCGGTTCCGGTCGGCAGACCCGAGGGGACGACGTTGTGATGCTGAGACCCGGGCGGAAGCACGCTACCAAGCTACGACGGCGCGAGTGACCTGTCACTGCGGTCACACCCGCGTCCCGACGCTTCACTCGCCCTCGCCCATCCGCGCGGGCGCGCGACACGGAGGCGTCACGCGTTACTCCGCGACCGGGCCGAGTGGCGGCTCTCAGCCGGGAGGAGCGCCGTTCGCGAGCAGCCGGTCCTGCGCGTCGGCCTGGCTATGCACGCCCTTCTTGCCGAGCAGGAAGTAGACGAGCCCCGCCACGGCCACGCCGAGAAAGATGCTGAAGTCGGCACCGCCGGTGTGCACCGTTACGGGGTGAGCCCAGTCCGGAACGCTGAACGAAGTGGACAGGGCCGACATCGCGGCCATCATGCCGAGCACCTGGGCGACGATCGCCGGCCAGTAGACGCCACCTCGCCGCCAGTACAGGCCGTCGCGACCGGTGCGCTGGAGCTCGGCCGCGACGTAGCGGAAGCGCCGGAGGGCCCAGTCGACGAGGTAGATCGCCATCCAGGGCGCGATCCAGATGATCACGAGGTCGACGAAGTCGGTCAGGAAATGCGTGAACGTCGAGTCGAACACCGCCCAGTACGTGACGCCCAGACAGAGCACCGAGTCGATGGCGACCGCCTGGTAGCGCTTCACGCGCAGTCCCATCGCCTGCAAGGTCACCCCGGAGGAGTACAGGTCGAGGCTGTTGATCGCGAAGAGCTGCACGATCGCGAAGATGAGGAATGCGACGACGAACCAGGCGGGGATGCTGCTCTGGTACATGAAGGGCACGAAGGCGCTCACCTGCGAGCCGCCAACGCCCATGATGAAGGTCCCGACGACCGCACCGAGCGTCATCACCAGGATCTCCGGAATCGCCGTCCCGGCGAACACCCAGCCCACGATGGCTTTCTTACTGGCGTTCCTCGGCAGGTAGCGCGTGTAGTCGTTGCCGCACTCCGCCCATCCGAGCCCACTGAGAACGATGGTGAGCGCCAGCCCGACCATGTACATCGACCAGCCGGCTCCCTGTTGACCGAGGTTGAGCTGGGCGTGCTTCACGCTGAGTCCGAGGAACATCGCGAACACGAAGGCGAACGGGAAGACGAGCCCGCGCAGGACCTTCACCATCGTCGCGTGCCCGAGGAAGGGCAGCACGAACTGGATCGCCACCGCGAGCAGGATGTAGACGGCCTTGGCCGGGTCCCCGACGCCGAATCCCGCTTTCATCGTGAGCACGAGCGCCGCGCCGACGATCAGGATGAGGCCCTCGATCTCGAAGCCGACCATCGTGAGCCAGTTGAGGGTCGCGATCGCCCGCGACCCGTTGGGGCCGTAGGCGGCGCGGTTGATCCCGAACACCGTGGTGCCGGCGTCCGGGCCCTGCAGGCTGCAGATGCCGAGCAGGAAATACGAGATGTTGCCGATGACGATGATGCTCACCGCCTGCGCGAACGTGAACCCGAACGTCATCAAGATGGCGCCGTAGATGAAGTACTCGACCTGCAGGCTGGCACCAGCCCACAGCCCGAACAGGTCGTACGGCTTGGCCCATCTTTCGTTCTCGGGGATGAAATCGATCCCGTGCTGCTCGATGTGGAACGGCTCGATCGATTGCGGCGTGCTCGGCACCGCAGCGTCCGTGGTGGCCACGCATTCCTCCCGGTCTCCCGCCGGAATGGCGGGCATGACGTGATTCCGCTGTCCAGGGTCCGGACGCGCCCGTCGGATCCGCCTCAGACGGTGACGCCCGCCGGCGAATTCTGCCAGATGATTCGTGACACGACACGGTGTGCGGGATCACCGGAAAGGCAGGCAGCCGTCGTGTCCGCCCGGCGACAACCGTCCTCAGGTCACGTTCTGCGCACTCCGCCAGATCGTGGCCGTGACCCGCCCCCCGGTCCCACCAGAGACGTCCGCCACGCCCCCGGTCGGCGGTGTCGCCACTGGGGTTTGTTGGGCCGCGCTTATCCGGATCGCGGAAGAGTTCGCCGGCGCACAACGCCCTCCACAGCGAGAAGCACCGCGAGCGCGAGTCCGACAGCGATTTCCACTTGCCAGACGACCGACGGACTTGGCAGGCGCCCGGCGAGCTTCTCCGCGAGCGGTTCCAAACAGACCGCTCCAGCGACGAGCGCCGCACTCAGCCACGCCCGTCGAACGTGCCAGCGCTGACCCAGATACCCGTAGAGCGGGCCGGTGATGGCGCCCCCGAGGATCACCCGGACGTTCGACCGTAGCAAGCCGAGAATCGGGCCGAGGCTGTGACCCAGGTGCACTCCCTCGATGGGGCTAAGCGTCATGGCGAAGTAGCCGACGAGCGCCGAGGCGGTTGCCACGGAGCCGACGAGCGCAGCCCGGCGCGGCAACGTCTGCGTGCAGCCGAAACCGAAAGGCAGGAGCAGCCACGGCGCTGATAGACCACTCACCGCCCAGGCCCACGGCGACCAGGCGAGACTGCCGAGGCACTGGTCCCCGCCACCGAATGCAAGGCCGATCACCACCGCTGCGACGAATATCACCTCGTCAGAGTACAAGTGACCCAGTCGGCGCGAACGAGGCGGAGATCGCGGCGACGATCCGCCCCACCATGGCTTCGGGGTATCGGGGCCGACTTCGGTCGTAGCGTTCGGCAGCAGACCCGAACGGCTCCGCCACGTGTCGGACTTGATGAGGCTCGACACCGGAATGAAGTGACCGCTCGGGCGGCACCGTGGGCATACTTCCACGATGCCCCCGATCTCCCTGTTTGGCGCTCGGTCGATCTGTTTTCGGTGGATCGAGAAGACCCGGCGATCCGGGCACCCTCAGTGCTCAGCCGGGGCGAGCATCTTGGGACGGAGCAACAATCCTGAACCTCGTCCAGGATGGGGCGTTGGGCCCCGCCCCCTTTCATCGGGGTCGACGATCCGGGCGAGCGGGACCGCGAAGTGTCGGCCGGGTTGGCTCGCCACCGCGACTGGGACCACGCCCCGCCACCCATCTAGCGCCAAGGCTGACAACGCCTTGCTGTCTTGAGACTTACGAGCGATGGCACTCGTAGCTATAGGTGAACAGTTCCATCCTCGCTCAAGGTCCATCCCGGATTGTGAGCGACTTCCCACACGTATCCGTCGGGATCGGCAAATGCGCCTGAAGTACCGCCCCATTCCGCCCACGAACTCGGACGGATGATCGTTCCGCCCGCGCGTTGCGCGTCTGCGAGTGTTGCACTGACCTCCTCGGGGGAGCGAACGTTCTGCGCGAGTTCGATGCCAGGTGCGCCATGTCCGCCGAGCGCGGTCCAAAGACCAAAGATCATTCCTCCCGCCTGGAAGAAACAGATCGAGTCGTCGGGCTGCTCGGCAACGACCCAACCGAGGGCCTCATAGAACGCGCGAGCGCTCGCCAGGTTGTTGACTCCGAGGGTCACGAGACTGATGCGTTGTTCCACCTCGGCATGATCGCACGTCGTGGTACCGCGAAGTGAGGTAATTCCCGACGGCCGTTCTCCGGGGAGGAGGCTGGTTCGAGATTCCGCGTTCGAACCGGGCGAACATTGGCGGTCACGGCGCTAGGTAACTGGGCCAACTGCTGAGGACACTGATCGCCCCGGGAGGAACAGGGACCATAAGCTGGTCTTTTGGAGCCCGAGGTGGGATTCGAACCCACGACCTGCGCATTACGAGTGCGCTGCTCTACCACTGAGCTACCCGGGCAATCCCGCGCATCTTCGTCCCTTTGCCCGATACGCGGCGCGGTCATCGTACGCGCTCGGCGCCGCCCATGAGTCCGGCGACACCGTGTTCCGTCGGGGCGGTGAGTCTCGTCACCGCGGCGCGTCGACGGCGTCCTAGCCTGGCGCAAATGCGGTTCCTCGACCCCACGTCTCCGGTGCGTCGCGATGGGGCACGTTCGCATTGCAGACCGTGACAGACCTCGATCCACTTATGCAGTCCCAGCCGACGGCGACCGAAACCGCCGCGGACGCGCCCCCACACGGGGCCGAGGGGAGCTGGATCCTCGAGAGCGAGGAATCGATCCGGGCAGAAGCTCGTGCCTTCGGCGAGGAGCGGCGACGGAAGCGACGGTCTCTCCGACTGCACGCCTTGGGCTGGATCGCGATCGCCGTCGGTGCTGTCGGCCTGGCGGTACTCATCAGGACCTACGTCGTCCAGACGTTCTACGTCCCGTCAAAGTCGATGACACCGACGCTGCAGGTCGGAGACCGCATCCTCGTCGACAAGCTGCCGGTCGTCTCGCGCGTCCTCCAGCGCGGCGACATCATCGTCTTCCGGCGCGTAGCTCGGGACACGGATCTCCCAGGTCCTTCGGACCTCGTGAAACGCGTGATCGGTCTGCCGGGCGAGACGGTCTCGTCAAGGGGTGACGTCGTGCTGATCAACGGTAAGCCACTCGCCGAACCGTGGCTCCCCGACCTCAAGAAGGTTCCGGGGTGTTTCGAGCCGAGTCTCAACATCCGCACGACCGTGGTTCCTGCCAACTCCTACTTCGTCCTCGGCGACTGCCGGGGGGACTCGTCGGACAGCCGGGTCTGGGGTGCCGTGCCGGCGTCCCGCATCATCGGGAAGGTCTTCCTGGTGGTGTGGCGCAACGGGCATCCGTGGTTCCACTGGTTCTGACTATCGTGCCGAGGTTCGGTCCTTCGTGGGCGATCGTCCCCGTCGGCAACGCGAGCGCGCTCGACGCGCACTGGGACGGGATGTGTGCCTCGGCGAGCCGGCGGAGGGAGTGGGATTCGAACCCACGGGGCTCGTGGCCCAACGGTTTTCAAGACCGTCACAATCGTCCGCTCTGCCATCCCTCCCGGGGCGACGCTAGCCGGGACCGGATCGCTTCCCGAAGTAACAATGCAGCTGGAGAACGAAGTCAGTTTCGCGTCATGCCACTGCCAAGCTCAGACTGCGGTACGCCCTGAGCCGGTTTTCCGCTTTGCTCGCCTGGTTGATTCGGTCCCGCCTCCGTGTCGCACGCTGTCGGCGACGGTGCTGGCAGGATAGAGAACGCAATGGACGACAACGAGCTGTCCGAACTCATCGACGGGGTTCGGAATGGAAGCGTCGAGCCCGAAGCCGCTGTTGAGCGTCTCCGTCGCCTCCCCTTCGCCGACCTCGAGTTCGCGCGCGTCGACCACCATCGACCGTTGCGCCAGGGCCTGCCCGAAGCTGTTCTCGGCCAGGGCAAGACAGCCGGGCAGTGCGCCGCGATCGTTGCCGAGATGCTCGAACACGGATCGGGGCCGGTTCTTCTCACCCGGGCCGACCGCGAACAGGTCGCCACCACGCTCGAACGCTGCCCTGGGGGTGCCGTGACGCCGGGACTGACCGATCCGGCCACGATGTTCATGGTCGGCTGGCGTCCGGCTCCGCCGCGGTCCGAGCGCGCCGTCGTCGTCACGGCGGGGACTGCCGACCTCCCGGTCGCGCACGAGTGCATCGCGACGCTCACGGCGTTCGGATTCTCGCCGACCCTCATCGCCGACAGCGGCGTCGCCGGGATCCATCGCCTCCTCGCCAACGAGTCCGAGATCGCGAGTTGCGACGCGGTCGTCGTCGTTGCGGGCATGGAGGGCGCGCTCCCCAGCGTCGTCGGAGGCATCTCGCCGGCGCCGGTCATCGCCGTCCCGACGAGCGTCGGCTACGGTTCCTCCCTCGAAGGCGTGACGGCTTTGCTGGCGATGCTCGCCTCGTGCGCTCCGGGGATTACGGTCGTGGGCATCGACAACGGCTTCGGCGCGGCATGCGCGGTCACCCGGGCACTCCGGTGAGCGACGACACCCCCAATAGCGACCGCGACCCCGCCGGAACGAAGGTCGCGGCCCGCGGGCCCCGGATCGCCTGGTTCCACTGTTTTGCCGGCATCGCCGGCGACATGGCGCTCGGGAGCCTCCTCGACGCGGGGGCCGACGTCGGAGAGGTTCGCGGCCTGCTCGCGAGGCTCGCCATCGAAGGGTGGTCCCTCGAGCCGGTCCCCGTGCTGCGCGGCGGCGTCGCCGCCACGCAGGTCATCGTCACGGTGAACGAGACAAGCGTCGTGCGGACCTTCCCCCACATTCTCGGCATCCTCGACGCGGCGAAACTTCCCCCCCGCGTCCGGGACCGCGCCGTCGCAGCCTTCTCGGCGCTCGCCGAGGTCGAGGGCCGGCTCCACCGGCGCCCGACGAGCCAGGTCCATTTCCACGAGGTCGGCGGCCACGACACGATCGTCGACATCGTCGGCACAGCCGCCGCGCTCGAGGTGCTCGGCGTCGACGAGGTGCTCTCGAGCCCGGTCGCCATGGGGAACGGCGTCGTGCGCACGAGCCACGGCCTGCTGCCGAACCCGGCCCCCGCCGTCCTCGGTCTCCTCGAGGACGTGCCGGTCTGGGGACGCGACATCAATGTCGAGCTGACAACCCCGACGGGCGCGGCGATCCTCGCCGCGATGGCGACCGGGTACGGCCCGATGCCACCGATGATCGTCGACTCGACCGGTTACGGCGCCGGGTCGCGCGAGATCGACGGATTGCCGAACTGCACCCAGGTCGTGGTCGGTTGGCGCGCCACGAGCGCGGCGCCCGCCGGCACGCGGCACGGCCAGCCGCTCGCATTGCTCGAGGCGAACCTCGACGATGCGACGGGCGAGCAGCTCGCCGACGCGCTTCGCGCCCTTCTCGACGCCGGGGCGAACGACGCCTGGGTCACACCGGTCGTCATGAAAAAGGGGCGACCCGGCCATGTCCTCAGCGTTCTCGCCGACCGGGCCCTCGTCGAGCAGCTCTGTGCGGTGCTCACCGGCGAGACCGGTTCACTGGGCGTGCGTGTCCTCGAGGTCGGTCGGATGGCCGCCCCCAGGCACCTCGACCACGTCGATCTCGACGGCACACCGATCCGCGTGAAGGTGAGCGCAGGACGGGCGAAGGTCGAACACGACGACGCCGCCGAGCTCGCCCGCCGCACGGGGCGCCCGGTCCGCGAGGTCATCGAACGCGCCGAACGGGCGTGGTGGGATCAGTCCGACCGCGAGCCCGAGCCGCCAGAGGAAGCCTGAGGCGCCGGCGCCAGTTCAGATCGAGACGTAGACCGCGATCGAGCGCGTGTCCGAAGGACCGCCCGGGATCGAGGCCGTGACGACGAGCTCGTAGCCCGTCGCGTGCTTGACGGCGAGCTTCGGCATGACGACGTACTCCGAAACCCCGGGTGCGAGCGCGCTCAGCTTGTGGCGGCAGCTGACCCTCGCGGCACCGGTGTGGGAGGAGCTCGAGGGCTCGAGCACGGCGGTCACGTTGGCCCCGTGGGCCGTGGTGTCACCCGTGTTCTTCACGATGACGACGACCTCGAGCCGCGTCGTCGCGGCAACGACCGAGGTCGAGCCCGAGGGCGGGATCTGCAGGGACGTCGTCACCAGGGGAAGCGTGGTCGTCGTCGTGGTCGCTCCGGTGCCCGCCGGATTCGAGGATCCCGTTGACGCGGTCGTCGTCGAGGTCGTCGTCACCGCGGTCGTCGTCGTCGCGGGCTGTTGCCGGCGGGCGTGGCCCTTCGCGGCAGGGGCAGTCGTGGTCGTCGCAACGGTCGTTGACGTCGTGGGCAGCGTCGTCGTCGTGGCCGTCGTGGGCGTCGTCGTCGTGGTGGTCGTGGTCGTCGTGGTCGTCGTCGTCGGAAGCCCGGTGATCTCGAGGGGCGGCGGCACCAGGGTCACGGCGACGATCGAGATCGCGGGCGCGAACTTCAGGCTCGACGCTGACCGCAGCGCATTCGCCCAGGCGCCCGCCGACGCCGCCGACCAGACGCCGGGCGTCTGGACCCAGGCCGACGACGGCAGGGAGCGAGCGTTGACGTCGCCGCGGAGCGACACGACGAGCGCGTGATACCCCGCGTCCGCGGCGATGAAGCACGATCCGGCCGTCACGAGGAGCTTCGTCGCCCGCGGCAGCGGGGATGGACCGGTCCGTGCCGACGTCGCGAGCTCGATGCCGCGAGCGAGATCTGCCGCCCCTTCACGCCGCAGTCGGAGCACCCCGGCCATGAGCGCGCCCGCTCCCGGCGAGGGAGCGGCGAGCCCGAGCGACTGGTAGGTGGTCTCGTCGGACGTCGTGCCTCGCGTCAGCCCCCCGAGGGCGAACTCGAGGGTGACCCGGTCGAATTCCGACGCATCGGTCGCATGGGCCCTGATGGCGTGGAGCGTCGGGGTGAGGGTGTTCGACTCGTCGACGATGGTCGTCGTGGCGGCGACCCAGGTCTTGTCCGTCCGCTTGCCGACGCCGGACGACGTGTCGACGACCTGGTCGATGACCTCGCCGACGAAGAGCAGCACGAGGAGGACGACCACGACGACGATGACGACTCGCCAGCGGTCGCGCCGCGAAGACGGCAGCGCACCGCGGCGGCGTCGATCAGGCATCACGCCGACGCTAGCGGCCGGATGACGACCGGTTCAGGGGGTGCCGGCGGGCGATCGGACCGCCGGGGGTCACTCGCCGACCGCGCCTCCACTGACGCTCACCTCGGACTTCGTCGTCCGCCAGTTGACCGTCGGCCGGATCGCCTCGGGGTTGACGCGGTTCTTGTGCTTGATCGCCAGCTCGACGAGCGAGGCGACGTGCTCGTCGGCGAGCAGGTGCGGCTGGAGCCCGAGGTCGGGCAGGTGCGTCGCGATCGCGTTGTAGTAGTGCTCTTCCTTCTCGACGCGAGGGTCAGGGATCGACTCGATCGTGACCGGGACCGGCGAGACGCGCTTGACCCACTCGGCCATCTGGATCACCGAGAACGTCTCGGTGAACTGGTTGAAGACGCGGAACTCACCCTTTGCCGCCGGGTTGAGGCAGGCGAGCTCGACGCACGCGAGCGTGTCGCGGATGTCGATCATGCCGCGGGTCTGGCCCCCCTTGCCGTAGACGGTGAGCGGGTAGCCGACGGCGGCCTGCACGGCGAACCGGTTGAGCACCGTCCCGAAGACGCCGTCGTAGTCGAACCGGGTCTCGAGGTCGGGGTGCAGATTGGTCTCCGGCGTCTGCTGGCCGTAGACGACGCCCTGGTTGAGGTCCGTCGAACGAAGGCCCCAGATCCGGCAGGCGAACTGGATGTTGTGGCTGTCGTGCACCTTGGACAGGTGGTAGAAGGAGCCCGGCTGCTTCGGGTAGGGCAGGACGTCGGTCCGGCCCTTGTGGGTGATCTCGATGTAGCCCTCTTCGATGTCGATGTTCGGCGTGCCGTACTCGCCCATCGTGCCGAGCTTGACGATGTGAATCGCCGGATTGAGCTCGGCGATCGCGTAGAGCAGGTTGAGCGTGCCGACGACGTTGTTCACCTGGGTGTAGACGGCATGCGCCCGGTCGATCATCGAATACGGCGCGCTGCGCTGTTCGGCGAAGTGGACGACCGAGTCAGGCTCGAAAGAACGGATTGTCTCGTACAGGAACGGATAGTCGTCCAGGTCCCCGATGAAAGGGGTGATGGTGTGCCCGCTGACTTCCTTCCAGGTCGCGACACGCCGGTGGAGCTGGCGGATCGGGACGAGGGAGTTCGAGCCCATCTCCTCGTCGTAGTGACGGCGGACGAGGTTGTCGACGACGCCAACATCGTGACCGCCCTGCGAAAAGTGGAGTGCGGTTGGCCATCCGAGGTAGCCGTCCCCCCCTAATACGAGGATCCGCATCGGGCTTTCCTTCCTGTCATGCGCCTGTGACGCGTCCGTCCGCCCTGGCGGCGTGGCATCGCAGACCGTGGGGATTTGCGACTTTGGTGGACGCGAGCCGGGGCGCGACGCAACGTGATGACACTTGTAGATTGGTCGTGCGACCAACAAGCTTAGTCGAGCCGGGCGGGCGCGGGTCCACTCCGTCCCTCCCGGTGATCCTCTCGGCCGGAGCCCGTCCCCCGCGAGATCGCGATGACGGCGCGATGCTCGTGGTCATCGCCGGTGTGGCGCAGCTGGCAGCGCAGACGACTTGTAATCGTCAGGTCGTGGGTTCGAGTCCCACCACCGGCTCCGTCCGTCGGGCCACCGCCGTGAGTCGACGGGGCCGCGACGCCCTCCCGTCTCGGCTGGGCCCGGAACGGCGAGTCCTGGCGCCAATTCCGAGCCGGGCGTCACGCGGGCGCGGCTGGGCGCTCGACCTCCCGGCTATCGACAGCGTCTCCGGAACTGATTGGACCGCGCGGAAGCTCTACTCCGGAAGGTGGCAGACGGCCTCGACGTTGTTCCCGTCGGGATCGCGGACGAACGCGCCGTAGTAACCGGGGTGGTACTCGGGCCAGAGCCGGGGTTCGTGCAGGACCTCGGCCCCCTGTGCCACGGCAGCGTCGAAGAAGGCGCGGACCGCGGCCCGGTCGGACGCGTGGAAGGCGAGATGGGACTCCCGGAACCCCTCGCCGGTCACGGCGGGGCCAACCCAGAATTCGGGATTCTGGCCGACACCGAAACCGACGACTTCTCCGAAGTCCATCGCCCGCGCGCCGCCGAGCGGCGCGAGAACGGCATCGTAGAACGCGATGCTCTTCGCGACGTCAGAGCACTGAATCGAAATGTGGTCAATCATGGGCACATCATGACGCCCCGGAACCGGCCGGGAAAGCGTGAGCGAACCAGATCTCGGTTCCGATCGGGGCTGCGGACGGGTCCAGCACACCGCGGGCCCCGAAGTGGCGTGCCGCCCCAGCGGTAGGGTCATTGGGTGCCCGGCGCCGGCTCGAACTTCCTTGCCGCCTGTCAGTGTCAACCCGTCACGCGCACGCCTGTTTGGTTCATGCGGCAGGCCGGGCGGTCGCTCCCGGAGTTCCGCGCGCGACGCGGCGAAGCGAGCATCCTCGACGCGGTGCGCGACCCGGAGCTTGCGGCCGAGCTCACCTGCCAGCCGGTGCGCCGCTACGGCGTGGACGCCGCGATCCTCTTCTCCGACATCATGGTTCCGTACGCCGCGATCGGCTGTGGCGTAAGGATCGTCGCCGGAACGGGGCCCGTCGTGGAACCGCCCTTCCGCACCGACGCCGACCTCGGCCGCCTTCGGCCGTTCGATCCCGCGACGGACACACCCTTCGTCCTCGAGGCGGTCCGGCGGGCCGTCGACGGCCTCGACGTCCCCGTCATCGGCTTCGCCGGTGCGCCGTTCACGGTCGCGAGCTATCTCGTCGAGGGCGGGCCTTCCCGCGACTTCGCCCGGACGAAGGCGTTGATGCACTCCGAGACGAGAACATGGTTCGGGCTCGTCGATCGGCTCGCCGAGATCGCGCTCGCCTCGCTGCGCAGCCAGGTCGAGGCCGGGGCGGGCGCGGTGCAACTCTTTGACTCCTGGGCGGGAGGGCTTGCGCGTGGCGATTACGAGCATTTCGCCCTGCCAGCGACCCGCCGGATCCTCGAGGGTCTCGCGCCCTTAGGAGTCCCCCGCATCTTGTTCGGGGTCGGTACGGGCGAGGTCCTCGACCTGATGGCGGCCGCTGGTGCTGACGTCGTCGGCGTCGACTGGCGCGTGCCGCTCGATCGCGCCGCGGCCCACGTCGGGCCGAGGACCGCGCTGCAGGGCAATCTCGACCCCGCGGTCTGTCTCGCCGGTCCCGAGGCCGCCTTGGCGGCCGCCCGACGCGTCCTCGAAGAGGGTCGGGCCGCCGCCGGTCACGTCTTCAACCTCGGCCATGGCGTCCTGCCGGGAACCGACCCGGAGGTGCTGCAGCGCCTCGTCGAGCTCGTCCATTCCACGGCCCCCGAGACGGGAAGATGACGCCGTGACGACCGGCGTCGTCTTGATGGCGTACGGCACGCCGAACGGTCCCGACGACATCGAGACCTTCTACACCGACATCCGGCACGGCCGTCCGCCGAGCGCGGCCCAGCTCGCCGAGCTCCGGTCCCGCTACGCGGCGATCGGCGGCGTCTCGCCGCTCGCCGAGAAGACGGCGGCGCTGGTGGCCGCCGTCGGGCGGGTGCTCGAGGCCGTCGCGCCCGGGCATTTCCGCACCTTGTACGGCGCGAAGCACTCCGATCCGACAATCGAGGCCGCGATCGACGAGCTCGCCGCGGCCGGCGCCACGGCGATCGTCGGGATCGTCCTCGCCCCCCACTACTCCGTCGGCAGCGTCGGCGAGTACCTCGCCCGGGCGCGGGAACGGGCCGCGGCCCGGAACCTTCCCGCGGCGTTCGTCGAGCGCTGGGGCGCGGAACCCGAACTCATCGAGCTCCTCGCCCGCCGCACGTCGGCGGCGCTCGCCTCGCTTGCGGTGCGGGCCCCATCGGAGGTCGAGGTCATCTTCACGGCCCACAGCCTCCCGGCACGCATCATCGCGTCCGGCGACCGCTATCCCGACGAGCTCGCCGAGACGGCGGCCCTCGTCGCGGCGCGTTGCGGGATCGACAGGTGGCGGACCGGCTGGCAGAGCGCGGGACGTACCGCGGAACCGTGGCTCGGCCCGGATGTCGCCGAGATCCTCGCCGAGGTCGCCGATGCAGGCACCCGGGCCGTGGTCGTCTGTGCGGCCGGCTTCACCTCGGACCACCTCGAGGTCTGCTACGACCTCGACATCGCCGCGGCACGCCGCGCCGCCGAGCTCGGGCTCGGCTTCGCCCGCACCGAGTCACTGAACGACGATCCCGGGCTCGCCGCGCTCCTGGCCCGTCTCGTCACGTCGGCCGATCCCCACCGGCCGACGCGACCCTGACCTGGCGGGATCGGGACGCCATGGCACGAAGAAAGATCCTCGTCGCCGGTGCGGGCGTGAGCGGGCTTGTCGCGGCCCGCTCGCTCGCCCGGGACCACGAGGTCGTGCTCGCCGAATCCGGCGGCGTCGTCGGCGGCAAGATGCGCACCGCGTCCTTCCGGGGTTGCCCCCTCGATACCGGGCCGGACGTCTTCATCACCCGCAACCCGGCCGCCGCGGAGCTCTGCCGCGAGCTCGGCCTCGGCGACGAGCTCATCGCCCCGGCGACCTCGCGGGCGGCGATCTGGGCCCGGGGGTCGCTCCGCCCGTTCCCGCCGGGGTTGGTGCTCGGCATCCCGATCGACCTCGTGGCGCTGCTGCGCTCCGGCGTCGTCTCGCCCGGGGCCATCATCCGGGCGGCGACGGACCTCGTCCCCCGCGGGCCGGTCGCCCCGGCCGGCCTCGGCGCCGGAACGGGACCGGCGGGCACCGACGTCTCTGTCGGCGCCGTCGTCGGCCGACGCCTCGGGCGTGAGGTGGTCGAGACGCTCGTCGACCCGCTCCTCGGCGGGATCAACGCCGGAGACGTGCGCCAGCTGTCGTTCGCCGCCACCGCGCCGGAACTCGCCGCCGCCATCGCCGGGCGCTGGTCCCTTCTCCTCGCGCTGCGGAGCCATCTCCGGGCTGGCAAACAACCGCGCAAGCGGGCGTCTCCGGTCTTCCTCGGCCTGGCGAGCGGGCTCGAGACGCTCGCCCGCCACCTCGAAAAAGAGTGCGTCGACCGCGGCGTCGGGGTCCTCACGAACGCCCCGGTCGCGGCGCTCAGCCGGGGCGCCGGAGGACGGGGCTGGCGGGCGAGTATCGGGGACGACGACCAGGAATTCGACGCCGTCCTGCTCGCCGTCCCGGGTCACGCCGCGGCCGGGATCGTGGAGGGGCCCTCGCCCGAGCTCGCCTCGCTGCTCCGCGGTGTCCCGTACTCCGGCGTCGTCACCGCCGCGTTCGCCTGGCCGGCCGGGGTCCTCCCGGACTCCTCGCTCGCCCTCGTCGGGAGCGGGGTCCTCGTCCCCCGCCGATACGGCCTGCTCGCGACGGCGCTCAGCCTCACCTCGTCGAAGTGGCCACGCTCGGCCGCAGCCGGCGAGGTCGTCGTGCGCGCCTCCGCCGGGCGCCAAGGGGACGAACGGGCGCTTGGGCTCGACGACGCGACGCTCGTCATGCGCCTGCGGGGCGAGATCGCCTCGATCCTCGGGATCGAGGCCGCCCCGCTCGAGGTTCTCGTGCGGCGCTGGCCGGCGTCGTTCCCGCAGTACGTCGTCGGTCACCTCGGGCGCGTCGCCCGCATCGAGACGCTCGCCGCGGACCTCGGGCGCCTCGCGCTCGCCGGCGCCTGGGCGCGCGGCATCGGGATCCCGGCCTGCGTCGCCGGGGCCGAGCGGGCCGCGGCGGCGATCCGCGACACGCTCGCCCAATGAGCCGGCCGGGAGGCCCAAAGGCGTCACGACTCGCCCGGGTGGCCCTCGCCCCCGTCGCCGGGGGGCTCGTCGGCTGCTCCCTGCCGCCGTTCGGGCCCTGGTACCTCGCCCCGATCGGCCTCGGCGCCGCCGCCTGGCTCATCCGCGGGCAACCCATCGGCCGGCGCCTGCTCCTCGGGTGGCTCGTCGGCCTCGGCCAATTCGCGATCGGCTGCGTCTGGGCGCTCGAGTTCACCGGGCTCGGCTACGTCGTCCTCGTCGGGTTCGAGGCGCTGTTCGTCGCCGTCGCCTTCGCCGCGGTCCCACCGGGGCGCGGCCGGCTCGTCGCCTTCGCCGGCGCGCTCACGCTCGCCGAATGGGCGCGGGACACCTGGCCGTTCGGGGGCCTGCCGATCGGGAGCGCCGCGCTCGGTCAGGCCTCCGGTCCCTTCGTCGGGCTCGCCCGGGTCGGGGGTCCGCTCGTCCTCGTCGCCGCGGGGGCGCTCGCCGGCGCCGGCCTCGCCGCCGTCGGCCTCGCCTGCTGGACGGAACTCACCGGAAACGAGCCGTTCGCTCGTCGCGGCGCGCTCGGCGGGCTCGCCGTCCTGGTCGTCGTGGCGGCGGCCACGGGGCTCGCCGGGCTGAGCCCGAACGGCGGGCCGGCCCGCGGCGTCGTCACCGTGGCGATCGTCCAGGGTGGGGGGCGCCGCGGCATCGGCTCGGTCGTCGTGCCCGCGGGCCGCGTCTTCGCCGCGACCTGGGGGGCGACCGCCGCGCTCCGTGCGCCGGTCGGCCTCATCGTCTGGCCCGAGGACGCCATGCCCCTGGCGGGCCCGCTCCCGGGCTCCTCCGAAGCGGGCCGCGTCGCGGCTCTCGCCCGCCGACTCCACGCGACGGTCCTCGCCGGGGTGACCGCGCCCGCCGGCGCGCACCGGTTCGTCAACGAGATCGTCGCCTGGGGTCCGTCTGGCCGGGTCCTCGGGCGGGTCGAGAAGGCCCATCCCGTACCCTTCGGGGAGTACGTGCCCTTGCGCTGGGTCTTCGCGCGGATCGCGAGCCTCACGGCGGTGCCGCGCGACGTCGTCGTCGGACGGAACGACGGGGAGCTCACGACGCCCGCCGGGAGGGTCGCGATCCTCAACTCGTTCGAGGTCTTCTTCGCCGACCGGGCCCGCAGCGGGGTGCGGGCCGGCGGCGAGCTGCTCGTCGTCGAGACGAACACCGCCTCGTACGCGACGGACGTCATCCCTGCCGAGGAGCTCGCCGCCTCCCGGATCCAGGCGGTCGCGCTCGGGCGCGACCTTGTCCAGTCGGCGACGACCGGCTACTCGGCGGTCGTCACGCCGGCCGGAGCCGTCGCGGCACAGAGCCGGCTCGGGTCCCCGGACCTGTTGCGGGCCCGGGTCGCCCTTCGCACGGGCGCGACGCTCTACGCGCGCTTCGGCGACTGGCTGGTCCTCGCGATCGCCGCCACGGCCCTCGTCGCGGGGTGGGCGTTACAGCTCGGCGGCAGGCCCCGGGGAGGAGGTGCGCGGCGGCGTGCCTCGCCGGGAGTTGCGGCCTAGACGGTGCTCAGCTCGTCGGTCGCGAACTCGTCGGTCGCGAGCGCGTCGGGAGCGAGCGGGCCGGGGCCCGGGCCGACGTCATCGGGGCTGAGATCCTCGGGTCCGGGGGCGACGCTCGGCGTGTTGAACAGGTAACGGTTGAAAATCGTGAACTTGCCGACCCACAGCACGCCGTAGGTGAAGAAGTTGGCGAACTCGACGAGGGCCGTCACACCCATTTTCGACGTCGTGATGTGGTGGGCCTCGACCGCCGCGACGTGCACCGCCAAAGTCGAGAGCAGGACGCCGATGATGGCGATCGTCCAGAACGGGACGACCTCCTTCATGAGGTGTGACTTGCCGGTCTTGCCCCAGGTCCAAGTGCGGTTGAGGTAGTAGGCGGGCGCGGTCGCGATCGACGTCGCGAGCAGGTTGCTGTCCGCCGCCGAGCCGATCTTTAGCACGCGGAAGAACACGTACAGCATGGCCAGCGTGAGCACGGTCGAGATCACCGAGACGAAAGTGAAGCGCCAGACCTTCGAGAAGTTCGGGTGACGAGTCAGTTCCCGCGCGAAATCGATCGGATGGAGGAGCGCTTTACGCATGGCCGCTCGAGTGTACCGTCTCCACGTGGGCGCAAGAACCGCGGGCCTCCTCGACCTCCTCACGCTCGAGCCGATCGAAGAGAACATCTTCCGCGGCTCGAGCCTCGACGAGACGCGGCGCCGCGTCTTCGGGGGCCAGGTCGCCGCCCAGGCGCTCGTCGCGGCCGGCAGCACGGTGCAGTCACGACGGGTCCACTCGTTGCACGCCTACTTCCTGCGGCCCGGGGACCCGCACCGCCCGATCCTGTACGAGGTCGACCGCATCCGGGACGGCCGCTCCTTCTCGACCCGCTGGGTGATCGGGGTCCAGCACGGCAAGACGATCTTCGGGCTGATGTGCTCGTTCCACCGGGACGAGGAGGGTCTCGTCCACGGGGACCGGATGCCCGAGGTCCCCGATCCCGAGACGCTCCCCGGGCTCGCCGAGGCGCTCAAGGACGGGGACGCCTCGGCGCCACTCTTCGCCAACACCTACGGCGTCGACATCCGCTTCGTGACCGAGTACCCGTGGAAACGCGGCGGCGCGCCGGCGGACCGGGAACAGCTCTGGCTGCGCGCCGCGGTCCCGATCGGCGACGACCCCCTCGTCCACGCCGCCGTCCTCACGTTCGCGTCCGACCTCACCCTCGTCGACACGATCCTGCAGCGCCATGGCACGACGCCCTACGACGATCGCTTCATCGGCGCGAGCCTCGACCACAGCATCTGGTTCCACCGCCCGTTCCGGGCCGACGAATGGCTCTTTTACGACCAGACGAGCCCCATCGCCTTCGGCGCGCGCGGACTGGCGAGGGGGCTTTTGTACTCGCGCTCCGGTGATCTCGTCGCGAGCGCCGTGCAGGAGGGTCTCGTCCGGCTGCCGACCGAGGCGTGACCGCGGGCCCGTGACGGGGCCGCATCCGCGCCGTCCCGGCGGCGGGCGCGGCCCGTCGCCTCAGGAACCCCCGTCCCCCGGCGGGGTCCGGCGCTGTTTCACCACACGCTTCGTCACGCCCGTGACGACACCGAGTCGGCGCGCCGCCTGGCGTGCCGCCTTCCCCGCCTCGGGCGCGAGCGCCCCGGCGACGATCCCGGCGGTCTCGAAACCGCTCGGGACGCGCCGTGCCGGCTTCTCGCCCCCGGCGACGGCCGCGGGGGCCGAACGGGGCCGGTCGACGTAGAGCGTCGAGCGCTCGATCCACAGGACGAGGAGCGCGACGCCCTCCGAGAGCGCCACACCGCCGACGTGGAGTCGTGAGTACCCGAAAATCGGCACGACGATGAGGACCGCGGCGACGACGAAGTCCCCGACGTGGTGGGCGCGCCGGCTCAGCAGGCCGATCGCGCTCACCCGGCCCTGGGTCACGACGTTCAGCAGCAAAAGGAGGAGTCCCGCGGCCACGAGAGCCATCTCGGCCCCACCGGAAAGGTGGAAGCCGACGGCGATCAGCGCGATCGCGACCGTGTACTCGGCGATCTGGTGGCCGAGGAACGGGACGCGCCGCCGCGCGGGCACGCCATTCGTTTCGGCGTTAGGGGACCGTCGTCGGAGCCGCACCGATGGTCAGCTGCCTTCGGCGCCGGCTTCGATCAGCTGGCGCTCGAGTCCTTGGGAACCTCTGGGTCCTTCGCCGCCTCCGCCGCCTTCGTCGCGTCGGCAGCCTTCGAGGACTCCTCACCCTCGGAGAGGCCCTTCTTGAACTCGTGTGAAGCGCTTCCGAGGCCGCGGGCGAGCTCGGGCAGCTTGCTACCACCGAAGAGCAACACGATGACGACGACCGCGATGATGATGAGGCCGTCCGGCCCGAACACATTTGCGAGCACGCCTGCAGGCACAGGCCCTCCTCTCGTTACGGCGCCAATGCTAGACCGCCGGAGGTCCGGGCGGTATGGCCCCCACCAGGTGCCACGCGGGCGATGCACCCGGATCGGTAAGGTTGCCCGGTGTCCGCGGTCGCCCCACCGGACCCGTTCGCCGCGAGCAACGACGCCGTATCAGCGCGAGAAAGCGACGACCGGAGATGACGACGCCGATGCGTTCCGACAGTGAGGGGCGACGCGGTCTCGACGTCGAGCCGCCGGAGCTGACCGCCGCGGCGGGCGGCGACCGTCCTTTCGGCGCGGCGACCTGGCGCGGCGTTCCGGTCGCCGAAGCGATCGAGGACTACCGGCTCGCCTGCCTCGCCCAGGCCGTCGACGACCGGCAGCTCACGCTCCACAAGCAGGGGGCGGCCCCCTTCCACATCTCCGGCGCCGGGCACGAGGCGCTGCTCGTCGGCCTCGCTCGTTCGCTGCGCGCCGGCTACGACTGGTTCTTCCCCTACTACCGCGACCTCGCCCTCGCCCTCGCGTTGGGCGTGACCCCCGACGACGTGATTTTGCAGTGCGTCGGCGCCGCCGCCGACCCGGCGTCGGGGGGCCGCCAGATGCCCTCGCACTGGGGCAGCCCCGCGCTCCACATCGTCACGCAATCCAGCGCGACGGGCAGCCAGTGCCTGCCGGCGATCGGCTGCGCGGAGGCCGGACGCTACATCGCCTCCCACAACCTGGCGGGCATCGAGGCCCACGCCGACGAGGTGACCTACGTCTCGCTCGGCGACGGGGCGGCCTCGGAGGGCGAGTTTTGGGAGAGCCTCAACACCGCCTGCCAGCTGCACCTGCCGATCGTCTACGTCGTCGAGGACAACGGTCTTGCGATCTCGGTCCCGGTCGAGGACCAGGCCCCGGCGCCGGTCTCCGACCTCGTCGCCGGCTTTCCCGGCCTCGAGGTTGTGAAGCTCGACGGCTGCGACTACTTCGTGGTCCGCCACGCCGGTGCCGAGGCGATCGGCCGGGCGCGCTTCGGCGCCGGCCCCGTTCTCATCCACGCCCGCGTCGTACGGCTGCACTCCCACTCGTCCTCGGACAACCAGACGAGGTATCGCAGCGCGGCCGAGATCGCCGACGCCCGCGCCCACGACCCGGTGCAGCGGCTGCGCGACGAGCTCGTCGAGAGCGGCTCCCTCGACGCCGCGGCAGCGAACGCCATCCGTGAGGAGGCCTTCGCCGTCGCCGCCGAGGCCGGCCGGGACGCGCTGCGGGCGCCGAAACCGGATCCCACGCAGGTGATGGAGCACCTCTGGCAGCTCCCCGCGATTCCGGCGCCGGCCGACCCGGCCGGGCCCGGCGAGCCGGTCACCTTCGGCGAGGCGATCCGCCGCACCCTCCACGAGGTCATGGCGGCCGACGAACGGGTGCGCGTCTTCGGCCAGGACGTCGCCGACTCGCCCGACGAGAAGCTCCCCGGCCTCGGCGGCGTCTTCGGGCTCACCCGCGGGCTGCAACGGGACTTCGGCGACGACCGCTGCTACAACACCCCGCTCGCCGAGGCGAACATCGTCGGGCGGGGCATCGGCCAGGCGGTCCGCGGCCTGCGGCCGGCGGTCGAGATCCAGTTCTTCGACTACATCTGGACCGCGATGCAGCAGATCCGCACGGAGGCGGCGACGACGAGGTGGCGCTCCAACGGCTCGTTCAGCGTGCCCCTCGTGCTGCGGGTCGCGATCGGCGGCTACCTGCGGGGCGGAGCGATCTGGCACTCGCAGTCGGGCGAGTCGATCTTCACCCACACCCCGGGTCTCATCGTCATGTTCCCGTCGCGGGCCCGCGACGTCGCGGGCATGCTGCGCGCCGCGTTCCGCTGCGAGGACCCCGTCCTTTTCCTGGAGCACAAGCACCTTTTCCGCCAGCGCTACGCGATGGACCCCTACCCGAGACCGGATTACGTCGTGCCGCCCGGGCTCGCCGCGACCGCCCGGGCCGGGCGCGACCTCACGATCGTGACCTGGGGTGCGACCGTCCAGCGCTCGCTCGTCGCCGCCGAGGAGCTCGCCGCCGAGGGTATCGAGCCCGAGGTGATCGACCTGCGCTGCCTCGCGCCCTGGGACGCGGGCGCGGTCGCCGCCTCGGTCGCCCGCACGGCGCGCTGCCTCGTCGTCCACGAGGACACCGTCACGTCCGGCTTCGGCGCCGAGGTTGCCGCCTTCGTCGCCGCGGAGTGCTTCGGGGACCTCGACGCCCCCGTGCGCCGCGTCGGGGCGCTGGACACCTGGGTCGGTTACGACCCTGGGCTCGAGGGGGCGACCCTGCCGCAGACCGCGGACATCGCCGCCGCGGCGCGCGACCTCGCCGCCTACTGAACCAGCTCGTCCGGGTCTGCCGGCGGAACGTCGGGACCGAACAGACCGGCGACCCCGGGGCTCTTCACCGCCCGTCGCAACAGGTGCCACGGACGCCGGCCCGTCGCGGCGAGCGCCCGGTTCGGCGAGTAGCGCTGCGTCGCCCGCACGATGAGACGCGAGCCGACGATCAAGCAGACGACGAGGACGACAAGCAGGAGCGCGGCGTCGTTCCCGAGGGCGTGTTGCGAGGGGAACGGGCTGTCGTAGTCGGCCCAGACCGCGTAGGTGAGGAAGCCGACGGGCGAGTGGATGAACGCCCCCGTTGGGTAGGTCGTGCTCGACCCGGCGGTGTAGAGCAGCGGCGCCGTCTCGCCGATCGAGATCGCGATGGCGACGACGAGTCCCGTGAGCATGCCCGGCACCGCCGAGCGCAACACGACCCGGCGCAGCATGTGGGACTTCTCCATGCCGAGCGCCTCGCCGCCTTCGCGGTAGGCGAGCGGCACCTGGTTGAGGGCGAGCTCGGTCGACTTCGCGATGTAGGGCACGACGAGCATCGAGAGCACGATGAGCGCGGCGAGCAACGAGAACTGCCAGTGGAGCCCGATGACGAGCGCCACGTAGCCGACATAGCCAAAGACGATCGAGGGCACCCCGGAGAGGACCTCGGAGGCGCTGCGCAGGACCGTGGAGACGAGCCCCGGCCGGCAGAACTCGGCGAGGTAGATGCCGGCCCCGACGCCGACGACGCCGGCGATCAATGCCACGCCGAACGTGATGAGCAGCGTTCCGACGATGTCGTTGGCGAGCCCGCCGCCCGCGCCGATGTTCGGCGTCCAGAGGACGTCCCAGCGCCACCCGGATACCCCGCGGGCGACCACGCCCCACAGGATCCACACCACGGGCGAGACGAGGAGCGCGAGCCCGATGCCACACCCCCACCACCAGAGCTGGTTCGTCACCCGGCGGCGGCGGGAGACCCTGACCGGCACGGGCGACCCGGCGCCCGGCGTGTGGCGGGCCGGCGCGGCAGAAAACGGGAGCGACGCCATCAGAACCCGGCGCCCACGGGCAGCACCGCACCGTGGGCGGACCGGCGGACGATCATCCGCGCCCCGATGTTGGCGACGAGCGTGATGACGAGCAGCACGAGCGCGAGCTCGGCAAGGGCGCGGACCGCGAGGCCGCTCGGGTCGGCCTGGGCGGCGTCGAGCGTCGTCACGATCGTGGCGGCGATCGTCGACATGACGCCGTAGACGTTGTGGGCGATCTGGTCCTGGCTGCCGCTGATGATCGCCACGGCGATCGTCTCGCCGAGCGCCCGCCCGAGCCCGAGCACCGCGGCGCCGATCACGCCGGTGCGCACCCAGCGGGCCTGGACCCTCCGGAAGACCTCGGCGTCGGTCATGCCAAGCGCCTCGGCCCCCTCCTTCGTCGTCTCCGGGACCTGGCGCAACAGGTCGCGGGTCGTCGCCGCGATGATCGGGATGATCATCGCGGCGAGCACGAGACCACTCGTCAGCAATCCCTGTCCGTCGCCCACGTTGCCCCGGAAGATGCTGAACGGGGGGAAGTTCGGCAGGTGGGAGAGGGCCGGGTAGACCTCCTTCGCGATCCAGGGCCCGAAGGTGAGCGCCCCCCAGACGCCGAGCACGACGCTCGGAATCCCGGCGAGGATCTCGAGGCACATCCCGATCCCGGCGCCGATGCGGGCGGGGAGTTTCTCCACGACGAGGACGGCGGCGCCGACGGCGATCGGCAGCCCGACGATCAGCGCGATCGCGGAGGACTCGAGCGTGCCGACGATGAGTGGCCACGCCCCGAACGTTGCGCCGGACAGGTGGGTGGCGCCGCGGGTGTGGAGGATCTTTCCGTAGACGTTGCCGCTCGTCCACAGGCTCGAGGTGATGAAACTGAACCCGTTGTAGCGGATCGACGGCATCGCCTCGACGACGAGCACGACGAGCATGGCGACGAGCGCGGCGAGCGGCACGACCGCGAGGATCCCGCTGCCGCGCGCCACCGCCCACTCGAGCATCCGGCGCCGGCGCCGCGACGGCGCCGCCCCGCCGGACCCGCCCGAAGCGGCACCGGGCAGTGAAGGTGGCCGGGGCGAACCCTCCGCCCCGGCCACCTCGTCGGCTTCGTGAGCCATCCGTCCTTCAGTCACAGATGTCCGTGCTCACTCGGCGCTTTCTCGTTCGTGACGTCCGCCTAGCTGATGAGCTTCACCAGCTTGACGGCGACGGCGAGCGCGTTCGTCGGGAGGGGCTTGAAAAGCACCGGGCCGAGGTACGTCGCCGACGCGCCGGAACGCGGGTCCATCGCCCAGGCGAGCGTCGCCTGGATCGCGGCGGCGAGCGCCGGGCTGGTCTGCCTGCGCAGCACGATCGCGTACTCGAAGTTCACGATCGGGTAGCCGTGCTTGGCGGCCTTCGAGTCGATGAGCGAGATCGCCCCGTCCGGCGGGATGCTCCTGTAGCTCGAGACCTCTTGCTCCACCGTCCCCAGTGAGGCCGTCTCGTAGTTGCCGGAGCCGTTCTCCAGCGCCGCGTACCCGACCTTCTCGGCCCTCGCCAACGGCAGGTAGGCGATGCCCAGGTAACCGATCGAGTCCGGCGTCGACTTCACCGCCGCCAGAAGCCCGGTGTTCCCGTTCTCGGCGAGCTCACCGGTGACCGACGGCCACGTCGCGTAGTACAGCGACGGCCCACCGTACGGGGAGGGGTGGTTCCAGCTCGACGAATCGCCCCGGAACAGATACGAGGTGAAAAGGAACGTGTCACCGCTCGAGTCCGAGCGGCGGACCGGGACGATCGTCGCGTCCGGCAGCGTCACGCCGGGGTTGAGCGAGGCGATCGACGGGTCGTTCCACTTCGTGATCGTGCCGCCGTAGATGCCGGAAACGATCGTCGCGTTGAGCTTGAGGTGCGTCTTGGCCGGGACGCCCGGGAGGTTGTAGACGATCTCCTGGGACGACACGACGACCGGGATGTTGAGGACGCTCGGCACTCCCTCGAGGGTCGAGTTCGGCAGATACGCGTCCGACGCCCCGATGGTGATCGCGCCGTTGAGCGCCTCGGACTGGCCCTTACCGGAACCACCGGCAGCGACGTTGAGCGCGACCGGGGGCCTGCCCGCTGCCCACTCCTCCCAGAGCGGGTAGAAAAGCGACGAACCGGCTTCGGTGAGGGTTCCGGCTCCCGAGACCGACTGCGACTCCAGGGTCGTCAGCTCCGTCTCGAGGTCGGCGAGCGTCGGCGCCGGGGCGGCGTGCGACGTGACGTGCGTCGTCGACGGGTGTTTCGTCGTCGCGCCGCCGGGTGTTGCGAAGACGACGCCGACACCGAGCGTGCTGGCGAGAGTGATGGCTGCGACACCCATCATCCCCGAACGGCCGAGCCGACGGCGTGGGCCGCGGGCCCTCGTCGTACCTACGTCGTTTTGCATCTCGCTTTGGTGCTCCTTTCGGTCCTCCGCCCGGAGGGCGGTCTGCGGGGCAGTTGCCACCAGAGGAACCCGGCTCCGTCACCGGTCCCCTGGAACCTCAGCCGATCCCGGGTCATTGACCCCCAGCGGGATCGACGTCGCCGCCGATGTACCGAGCGGTCTCGGGACGTTCGGGGCGAGAGAACAGTGCTGCAGTCGGCGCCGTCTCGATCATGCGGCCCTCGTAGAAAAAGATGGTGTTGTCCGAGAGGCGACGGGCCTGGTGCAGGTCGTGCGTGACGATGATCACGGTGAGGGCGGGGGTGAGTCGCCGGACCAGTTCCTCGACCGCCTCCGTGGAGCGCGGGTCGAGCGAGGAGGTCGGCTCGTCGAGCAGAAGCACCTCGGGTTCGACGGCGAGGGCGCGGGCGAGGCAGAGCATCTGCTGCTGGCCGCCGGAGAGCCGGAACGGCGAGTCGTTAAGCCGGTCGGCGACGTGGCTCCAAAGGCCGACCTCGGCGAGGCGGGTCTCGGCGATGTCGCGCAAGTCCGACCGTTTCGCCATCCGGTGGGCGCGTACCCCCGAGACGATGTTGTCGAGGATCGACATCGGGAACGGGTTCGGCCGCTGGAAGACCATGCCGACGCGCCGGCGCAACACGAGCGGGTCCATGGCGTCGGCGTAGATCTCGTCGTCGTAGAGCGAGATCTGCCCGTGATGCCAGAAGTCACGGA
>Ga0116137_1000376_pt1 | contig 38418 bp, 38 predicted proteins | sample June2015DPH_20_1_3_FD_88973 | JGI IMG/M metagenome (GOLD analysis project Ga0116137, IMG submission 88973) | Peatland microbial communities from SPRUCE experiment site at the Marcell Experimental Forest, Minnesota, USA - June2015DPH_20_100 | ecosystem: Environmental > Terrestrial > Soil >...
GACCAGGCGCTTGCCTTCCACCACCGGGAGGTGCTGGATGCCCTTCTGGCGGATCAAGTGCATGGCGGTGCGGAAGCTGTCATCGGGTCCCAGCGTGACCACATCCCGGTTCATCCACTGCTCAACCAGCATCGGCCCTCCTCAGCCCGAATGTGGACACGGGGAATGACCAATTCCCAAAGGTTTATTTCGGATCAGGGTTAGCTTCATAGCACCCTCCGCAATCCTCTGTTTCCGAGTTGGGCTCTGTTCTACTCACTTCGTTCCTGCCGGTCTGTGACGATAATTGGAGCGGAAACCCTCCATGAGATCACCGCGTTACGAAGCCATGCCAGCTCGGATCAGCATTCCGTTGGCTCCACGTTTCGCCCACAATGCGATCCCCAAGGAGCGATCCACCGAGCGAGAGAAGTTTTGCCTTCCTGAAGAACTCCAGGTGGCGGGCGCCTTCGCGCTACCGAGTTGTGTCGCGAAGGCCCAGCATTTGGCGCAGGAACTCCTCCGAGAGTGCCACAGTCGCGTGCGCCGAGGGGATCGTGCAGCGATCTCGGATCTCCTCGCGATGAACCCCGCTTTCATCGCGGACAGATGGGTTTGCAAAACGGCTCTGCGCCTCCTGGAGGGAGGACTCTCAGGCAGGAAGCGCGGCCGTCCGCATAGCACGTTCAAAGCCCATCCGCTTCTGGTCTACGGGCTGGTGACGCATCTGATTGAGATGGGACGCGCGGAGAACCCCGAGCAGGCCTTCAGGCAGTTAGAGGAACTCTACTTCTTATCCCATGACAGCGCGAAGAGGTCCTTCTATCAGGCGCGGAGCGAGAAGCGGTTCCGCCCGGTTCTGATCGAGCATGGGGAGCCAGTGGAGAGTTCTCCGGAGGAGTATGAGGCTGGGCTACGGAGGGGAAGAATCCTGGAACGCGGGGATGAAGTCTCGCTGGACCCAAAGGAGGTCGCTGGGCTGGGTTCCGTTACCTTGACATTGCGGGGTGGTGACGAGGTCCAGGGCGCAAAGTCCCGGGCGTATTTCGAGCTGCGACGAATTACCCTGGCATGGCAGGGTGGTGACGAGGTTCCGGGCCTCAGGAGGGCTTTTTCCCGTCGCGAACGGTAGACCGGGGATTCGGTGAGGATCAGTCGGTTCAGAATACACCTTTGACAAAAATAACACGCCTAGGACAACAGCAAATACACCTAACCATGGGAAAATGATATCTATCCACTCTCTTCGCATTCTTCTACGCCGGTACTTATTCAAACGGACTGCGAATGCATCCCAGGAGTCGCCTAGGACATCCTTGTTCTTCATTCGCCACCCCACAGTGACAGCTCCCGCCTATGGCTTGATTGTGGGCCTATATGGTGTGAGGGCTGCGGGAGCCCCGGTTGCGCGAGGGAGAGGGCTAGGTGTGGTGGTAACGTCCTGGGGGACGCTTTAGCAAAAGGCTATCGAAAGCCCCTCGGTGAGTCAACAGAAAACCCGGTGAACGGCTTTAGGCGGGCGGGGAATATTCCCGTTTGGGGCGATACCAGTTCAGCACCCGGATCTCGTATCCCGGAAGTTCCGCCTGCACGATCCGGAGAGCGGCTTCCACGTCCACCTCGCAGAGGACCCGTGTCGCGCTGGAGCGAGAGGACCACCCGTCCTCGTCCTCGGGGATGACTTGGGAAACCATCCAGGTGTGTTCGCCTCGGTACAAGTAGAGAATTGGGTTCGGCATGGCTGTTCGGCAGGCTAGTGGACGCTTCCCTCGGTGTCAACAGCAAAGGCCGCGAGAAGGGTCTTGGGTGGGACATCGCCTGGGAGATTCGGACTTCGAGCCTGGCTTGGCTTCCCAAGCAGGGCGAATCTCTAGCCGGTTTACAAAGGTGTGGAAGCTTGTCTGCCTTTCCTTGCAGCCACACGATCCCCTCACCCCGACTTTGGTCATGGTGTTGGGATTGGCTTCCCGTCCTTGTCCCTCGTAATTTCCCTGCCATATTGGGCGCAGACTTCATCACCTGTATGAGAACCGAGATAATATTCCCTCACAACTTGTTGCGGGAGCGGATCGGCGCTCGCCGGTTGGGACGAATCCGGAGGGTGCCCCGCGCCTGGAGGCGGCGCACCAGGTCTTTGGAGAGGGACCGGAGCCCCGGGGGCAGGGGCCGCTCCGGGGGCAGCCGGGGTCCGACCCACTGCTGGAGGGCTGGACGGAACCAGCGAGGGAGGGAGTCGTCCGCCGGGAGGAGATGAAGGACCACCTGCGGGTGTCGGGCGAGCCAGGCCGGGACAGCGGGGTGCAGGTGGGTCACCCAGTTGTCCGCAAAGAGGTGGACCCACCAGCCCCGGGGGATCCGGGCCGCCACGTATTGCAGGAACTGGAGCCAGTCGGGGACCCGATTCTGCGCGGGGGAGCCGGGGACTACCCGGGCAAGCGGCGGCAGCTGGACGTCATAGCGGGCCGGCACAGAGGGCGGCCGCAGGGGCGAACGGGGCCACGGGGGCGGGACAGGCCGCTGCGGGCCGACCACATCCCCGCCCACGACCAGGGCGCTGTCCAGGTGTCAACGGCCGGCCATTGAGAGTGCATAGCCCTAATAATTATTGAAATATCTTCTGCCCCTTACTCCGCGCCTACCAAAAGGTTCCCGGGGGCGCTACAGGTTTTCACGGAGTTCTAAGGTTGAGGCGAGCGCTTCGGATGGCTGTCAGGTCTTTCTATTCTCTTAACGCGAGATGGTCAAGCGCGATCTTCCGGTCCCGGAACGCCCTATCCAGCAGGAAAAACCGACACCCGAAACTGGGGTTAGCAGGGGAACCCAACCCTGCCGGACACCACGGACAGAAGGAATGGCCCTTACCTCTCTGCGATAATTCTCTTGCGTATTTCGGCCACTGATCGTTAGAATCCGGTTTCAAGAAGCAGCGGGGAGGCAATGCCGAGTTTCTCTTGCAGGGTCGGGACCCCCACGGGACGCCTCATCACCCAAGAGGTTGACGAGGAAAACCCCGAGGCCGCCCGGCGAAGCCTGGAAGCCAAGGGCTACTTCGTGTTTGGCGTCGAGGGCTCGCCAGAGGCCCGGGTCCGGCGCCGCCTCCTGACTCTCGGCCGGGCTCGCGTTAAGCCTCAAGCCCTCCTGGTGTTCAACCAGGAACTCCTGGCGCTCATCAAGGCCGGTCTGCCCATTCTCACAGCCCTGGACCTTTTGGGCGAGCGGACCCAGCAGCCCCACCTGCGGACCGTCCTGGCCGAGGCGCGCGAGGCGGTGAAGGGCGGTGCGGCGCTCTCCGCCGCCCTGGCCCAGCATGCTCGCATTTTCTCCCCGCTGTACACGGGGGCCCTTCAGGCCGGGGAGCAAAGCGGGAATCTCGTGGACGCGCTCTCGCTGTACCTGGATTACCAGAAGCGGATCATGGCCCTGCGGCAGCGATTCCGCGCGGCCCTCACCTACCCCGCTGTCCTCGTTGTGGCGTCAGGGGCCGTCATCACCTTCCTGCTGACGTTCGTAGTTCCCACGTTCACCCGGATCTACGGCGACATGGAGGCTGAACTCCCCGTGGCAACCCGGCTGCTGGTGCTCCTGACGCAGCGCCTGCGGGGCTCCCTCCCGATCGTCGGCGGGGTCGTCGCGCTTCTTCTGCTGGGGGCGTGGCGCTGGCGCGCGACGGCGACCGGCCGGCGCTCGATTGACCGCTGGACCCTGCACCTCCCGTATGTGGGGGACCTCGTGCGTGGATATCTGTTCTCCCGGTTTGCTCGCACCCTGTCCATGACGCTGGGTGGCGGCATCCCGATGATCCCATCGCTTCAAGCGACGTTTGGCGTCCTGGGGAATGCGTACGTGGCGGAGGCGCTCCAACCCGTGGTCCCGCGGGTGACGGCCGGCAACACGCTGACCGATGCGCTGGGGAGTTCGGGGGTCGTCCCCTCGCTTCTCCTGGAGATGGTCTCCGTCGGGGAGAGCAGTGGATCGCTTCAAGAGATGCTGGGCCATGTGGCCGACCTGTACGACGCGGAGATGGACACCCAGCTCACGGCCCTGGCGGCCGTGATCGAGCCCATTGTCATGATCGGCATGGGCCTGGTCGTGGCCACGATCGTCATTATCATGTACTTGCCCATCTTCCACCTGTCGGCCGTCGTCCGGTAAACTACAGCCAATGGAAAATTTCAAACCGACAACTGACAATGAAAAACCGACAACGGAGAACAGCGGATGTCCGGTTGTCAGTTGTCGGTTGTCAGTTTTCCATTGGATGGGTCGGTTGTCAGTTTTTCATTGAAAGCTAGTGCAGCATGAATCGAGGCCCGACATGACCCGCTATCGCACCCTAGAAGACGCCCTGCTCGGCGAGGGATATATCAGCCGCCCGGAGCTGGACCGGACGCTGGCCCAGCGGGACGGCGTGCGGGGCGGTCTGGGATGGCACCTGGTGGATGAAGGCCTCCTGTCCGAGGAGAAACTGGCCCAGTGCCTCAGCCGCCTGTACGACCTGGCCCGGGTGGACCTCGGCACCACCCGCATCGAGCCCGGCGTCCTGGATGCCTTCCCGCTGGACCGGATGCGCCGCGACCTGTTCCTGCCCCTCCAGCGCGAGGACAACCGGCTGGTGGTGGCCGTGGCGGATCCGGGCAACGTCCTGCTCCGGGATGACCTGGCCCAGTGGCACGGAGGCCCGGTGGACCTGGTCCTGGTGACCCGCGGCGCCCTCCTGGATCGGCTGAGCCGCGTGGACGCCTCCCAGCGGATCCTGAACGCCGTCACCGAGGACTTCAAGCTGGTCGAGGCGGACAGCGAGGAGGGTACGGTCTCCCTGGAGGCGGCCGGGGGGGACGCCAGCCCCACCATCCGCCTGGTGGACACTATGCTCCTGACCGCCCTGGAGCAGCGGGCCAGCGACGTCCACATCGAGGCCGACGAGAAATACGTCCAGGTGAAATACCGGATCGACGGCATGCTCCGCCCGGCCATGGACCCTCTGGATCGGCGCCACCAGTCCACCATCGTGTCCCGGATCAAGATCATGGCCGAGCTGGACATCGCCGAGCACCGGGTCCCCCAGGACGGTCGCTTCAAGCTCAAGGTCCGCGGGCGCTCCATCGACTTCCGCGTCTCGATCCTGCCCAGCAACTTCGGCGAGGCGGTGGTGATCCGCATCCTGGACAAGGAGGCCATCACCAAGGAACTGGCCGACCTCCGCCTGGACATCCTGGGCATCAGCGAAACCGACCTGCGCCGGTTCCGCCGGCACATCCACCGGCCCCACGGCATGATCCTGGTGACGGGACCCACCGGGTCGGGCAAGACCACCACCCTCTACGCGGCCCTCACGGAGATCCACACGGGCGAGGACAAGATCATCACCATCGAGGACCCCATCGAATACCAGCTCCGCGAGGTGGTGCAGATCCCGGTGAACGAGAAGAAGGGCCTGACCTTCGCCCGCGGCCTGCGCAGCATCCTGCGCCACGACCCGGACAAGATCCTGGTCGGCGAGATCCGCGATACCGAGACGGCCCAGATCGCCGTCCAGTCCGCCCTGACCGGCCATTTGGTGTTCACCACCGTGCACGCCAACAACGTGATGGACGTCATCGGGCGCTTCCTCAACATGGGGCTGGAGCCGTACCACTTCCTCTCCTCCCTGAATTGCATCCTGACCCAGCGCCTGGTCCGGGTGCTGTGCCGCTCCTGCCGCCGGCCGGTGCGCTATCCCCGGGAGGCCTTACAGGAGCTGGGGCTGGACCCCAAGGAAGACGCGGCGCGGACGTTTTACGAGGCCGTGGGCTGTGAGGAGTGCGGGGGCAGCGGCTTCCGCGGGCGCACGGCGGTGGGCGAGCTGGTGGAAATGACCGATGTTATCCGCGCCCTGATCCTGGACCGTCGCCCCGCCAGCGAGATCGCCGGTGCCGCCCGGTCGGGTGGCACGGTGCTCCTGCGGGAGGCCGCCCTGGAGAAAGCTCGTGCCGGGGCCACGACCGTGGCGGAGATCAATCGCGTGACCTTCGGCGAGTGAGGCGGGAAGGGCGGAGCGAGAGCGAAGGATGGCCTGGGGACTGGAGATCGAATCGGAGACGCTGCGGGTGTGCCGCGCCGAGGTGCGGCAGGGACGGCTCCAGCTGCGCCGGCGGGCGGAGGTCGCGGTGCCATCCGGGCTCATCCGGCCCTCCCAGAAGGACGGGAATGTGACCGACGCCGCCGCCCTGAGCGGGCTGCTGCGCGACCTGTGCAAGAACGCCGGCTGTCGGGGTTGGGTGCGGGTGGCCTTGCCCGATCCGGTCTTCAGCCTGCGAACCCTGGCCAGCGATGAGTTGCCCGGGAAGCGCGAGGACGCCCAGCGGTTCCTGCGCTGGCAGGCCCGGGAGCTGCTCCCCTTCCCGGCCGACGAGGCCCGGCTGGACTTTCTCCCGTTGGGCCCGGGACCCGACGGGCGGGCGCGGGCGGTCTGCTTGGTGGCGCGAGACCGCACTCTCGCGGAGTACGAGCGAATCCTGGCAGACGCGGGCCTTCGCGCCGCCGTCCTGGACGCCCGGAGCATCAGCTTGGCCCAGGCCGCGTCGGCGCCCCTGGCCCGGGGGACGGCCGGGTTGCTCCACGTCGGGAGGACCTGGACCACGCTCCTCGTGGTGCAGGAAGGCCGGCCGCGATTCTGGCGGGTCCTGCCCGAGGGACTGCCCGGGTGGATGGGCGACGACCGGACACGCCTCCTCCGCGAGGTGGTGGATTCGCTGATCTTCTGCCGGGAATCCGAGGGGCTGGAGCCCGTGGAGGGAGTCACCCTGGCCGGCCTGGGTGCGTGGACAGCCGAGGTCGCCTCGGCGCTGGCGGAGTGGTTGGGGGTCCCCGTCACGATCCTGGATCTGTGCGCCGCGCTTCGCACCGACGGGCATCCGGACGATCTCGCCCAGTGGGGACCCGCCATCGGGGCGGCCATTCGACCATGTTAATCGCGGGATTCAATCTGGCCAGCGGAAACTTCCGCCGGGCGCGTCGGGACGTGATCTTGGGGACCTGCGCGGTTGCGGTGCTCGGCCTCCTCTTGGCGGGGCAGGTCGCCATGTGGGCCGTGGGCCGCGGCGAGCGAGCGGCCATCGCGCTGCGCCTGGCGCGGATGGAGGGGGAATTCCGGCGCCATCAGGAGGAGCTGCGCACCGCCCTGGCCAGCGTCCCTGAAGAGACCATGAAGCGGTACCAGGTGAGAGTCAAGGCGTACAACCAGATCCTGGAAGCCTCGGCCTTCTCGTGGATCGGCCTCCTGGTGGAGCTGGAGCGATCCGTGCCGCCCTCCGTCTTCCTCAAAGAGATCTCTCCGGATCTGGCGACCGGCCGGGTGTCCCTGCGCGGGGTGGCGGCTTCCTTCGAGGATCTCAGCCTGTTGCTCCGCGGCCTGGAGGAGCGTCCCGCCTTCCGGGATGTCTTCCTGCTCCACCAGACGGAACTACAGAATCAGGCGGGGAGGCCCGAAGGACTGGAGTTCAGCCTGAGCCTGATCTATCGGGTCGGCGGAAAATGAGATCCCTCGACCCCCGGGCGCAGCGGCTCTGGCTGGTGGCCATGGTCCTCTTGGTGGCCAACGGCCTGGCCCTGGTCTTCCTGCTCCTGGCGGCTCGCGACCAGCGCCTCGGGCAGGAACAACAACTCCTGGATCTCCAGCGGCGCATCCGAAGCCTGCAGCGGGAGGGGGAGTCCAGCGACGTCGTGCTGGTCGCCTTCCGAGAGGTGGAGGAATTCGCCCAGGGGTTTCCCCCGCGGGCGGACCTGGTGGGGCTCATCGGCCGGCTCACCAAGCTGGGGCGATCGGTTGCCGTGAACATCCCGACGGTGGATTATTCGCCGTCCGAGGTCAAAGAAGCCGGTCTGACGAAAGTCACGATCAGCATGGCCGTGGAGGGCACCTATGGCAAGATCCGCCGCTACCTCTACGAGCTGGAGGCGATGCGCCGCCACCTGGTGATCGAGCGGATGACGCTCACGGATCCCAGGGGCACCTCGGAGCTGCAGGTTCGATTGCAGCTCTCCGTCTATGTCAGGTAGGGGACGCGGCACGAGCGGGAGCACGGACGGATGGGCGAAAGCCGACAGCGATAGCGACAGGGACAGGGAATCGGAAGGTGCGCGCACGGATGGACTCGCGAAAACGGAACCTCCTCATCCTGCTGACCCTTTTCGGCATCTGGGGCCTGATTTTCGCCTTCCGCTCTCCCTGGGGGGGGCCGGTCAAGTCGCAGCCTCGGGCGAGCGCGGGCACCGCCCCGCGGACGCCGCCGGCCCAAGGCGGAGGGCTTCCCCGCCTGAAAAAGGAATTGCTGGCGCTGCCGCATCCGGCCTATCCTCCGGAGGCGCAGAACTTCTTCGGGGCGCCGCCCCCGCCTGCCCCCTCGGCGCAGCAGGCCGCGGCCGCGGCCGCCGCGGCGGCAGCAGCAGCGCCCCAACCGCCACCGCCGGATCCTTTCCAGGAAGAGGCCAAGCGGCTCCGCTTCGTGGGGTTTGTGGAGGGCGGGCACAAGGCGATGGCCTTCATCACCCGGGGGCCCGAGATCTTCACGGTCGAGGTGGGATCCACGTTTCTGGAGCGTTTCCGCGTCCAGGCGGTCACGGAGGACGCCGTTCTGCTGTCGTCCGTCTCCGGCGACAAGCAAGTGCGCCTCCCCCTGGCTGAGGAAGCGGCGTCCGCTCCCAAGCGTTGAGAGACGGAACGGAGGAAGGTCACCCATGGCCACGAGCACATCGCGCGCCGGTTGGGTCAGCCGCCTGGGCCTGATCCTCGTTCTGGGCGGCTCGCTTCCAGGCTGTGCTGCGGAGCTTTCCCTGCAGCCAGGAGAGGAGCTGACCACGGCCGGGCGCTGGGAGGAAGCGGTCCAGTTCTACCTGGACGCAGCCAGGCGGGATCCCCGGAACGTGGAGATTCGCCTGGCCCTCGCCCGTACCATGCAGGAGGCGTCAGAGCAGTTGGTTCGGCAGGCCCAAGAACTACTATTGAAGGACAATCGTGTGGATGAGGCCGCCACAGCCTACCGTCGCGCCCTGAACTACAACTCCGAGAACACGGCGGCCCAGGCCGGGCTGGTCCGGATCACAGTTCTCCGGCAGGTTGACGAGCGCCTTGCCCGGGCGCGGGAACGGATGGACAAGGGGGAGTGGCGGGCCGCCCAGATCGAAGTGGCCGCGGCACTGCGACTGGATCCCGACCATCCCCGCGCCAAGGAACTGCAGAAGGAGATCGCGCTGAACCTGAAGGCCGAGACCCCACCCAAGGCGGAGGCCGAAGAGGAACAGGCTGCCGCGCAGATGTTCTCCACCCAGCCGGTGACGCTCCGGTTCCGCGACACGGACATCAAGGAGGTGCTGGAGGTCTTCGCCCGCATTGCCGGGGTCAACATCTCCACCGACGAGTCGCTGCCGGCCAAGCGGATCACGACCTACTTCAAGGACCTCCCCTTACGGAAGGCCTTCCACCTCATCCTGGTCTCCAACCGGCTCTTCGCGAAGCGGGTCGCCCCAAACACAGTGATCGTGGTGCCCGACAATCCCGGCAAGCGCCAGCAGTACGACGACCTCGTGGTCCAGACGTTCTATCTGAATGACGCCGACGCCAAGGTGGCCGTGAACCTCGTGCGCACGATTCTCAACACCCGCCAGGTCTTCGTGAACGAGACGCTCAACGCCCTGGTCATGCGGGACACGCCCGACAAGGTCGAGCTGGCCCGGAAGCTCTTGGCGGCCAACGACCGAGGGGTGGGTGAGGTGGAGATCGATCTGGAGGTTTTGGAAGTGGATCTCGACCGCCTGGAGAACCTTGGCATTGATATCCAGCCCCGAACCCTCTCTGTGACCCTGGCCCCCCCGGCGAGCATCCCCTTAACGGGGAGCATACTGAGCAGTATTTATCATGGCAGCGCGCTGAGCATCACCGGTCCCTCCCTGGTTCTGAACTTGGTCAAGAACGATAGCAGCACCAAGACGCTGGCCAACCCCACCGTCCGCATCCTGGATCGCCAGAAGGCAAGGCTCCTGATCGGGGAGCGGCGCCCATTCCAGATCTCCTCGCTCACCAGCGTCCCCGCCATCGCGGGCACGACCACCACGACTCCCACCGGGGCGGTGACGACCACGCAGACGAATGTGGAGTACCGGGACATCGGCCTCAAGGTGACCCTGACCCCGACCATTCACCTCGACGGCGAGGTCACGGTCGAACTGAGCTTCGAGATCAGCAGCGTCGGGGCGGCCATCGCCGGGGTGACCGGGGGCCAGCTTCTCCCTCCTATAGAGACGCGGAACCTGGATACCTTCATCAAGGTCAAGAACGGTGAGACCCGCCTCCTGGGTGGGCTCCTGCAGACCACGCACTCCCTGGCCAACAGTCCCATCCCCTTCCTGAGCGACATCCCCGGGCTCGGCCGGCTGTTCGTCAACCCGAGTCACGAGTGGATCCGAACCGATGTCCTGATTTCCATCACCGCCCGGATCGTCAAGGCCCTGGAGCGGCCGGAGCCCGAGCTGGAGACCTTCCAGTCCGGCACCGCCGAGAGCTTCGGACCCGCGCCGCCAGCTGGGGCCCCGGTCGCGCCGACCCCGGCGCCGACCCCGGCGGCCCCGCTTCCCGGGCGGCCAACGTCTCCGCCCGGCGGGTCCCCGGGCGGCGCCCCACCCGGCGGCGCCCAACCATGACCCGATTCCCGTCTCGGGACCCGCGGGGTCTGACGTTCATCGAGCTCCTGGTTTCCATCGCCGTCCTAGGCATCTTGGCGGCAGTAGCTATGCCCCTGGTCCAGGTGTCCGTCGGCCGGACGCGCGAGTTGGAGCTGCGCCGGAACCTCCGGCACCTGCGCGAGGGCATCGACTTCTTCAAGGCGGAGTACGACAAGGCCCGGGTGAACGCCGTGGACGCCCGGGAGGCCCTCCAGAAGAAGGTCTCGGCCGACCGGACCGGCTACCCGCTGACCCTGAACGAAATGGTGGAGACCAAGATCCTTCGCCGGATCCCTCGCGATCCCATGACCCCCGATGGGAAGTGGGTCACCCGGTCCTTCTCCGACAACCCGGACTCCAGCCTCTCGGACGGCAAGGACGTCTACGATGTGCGGAGTGCCAGCAAGGCGGTCGCCCTGGACGGGACGACGTATGACACCTGGTAAGACAGCGGGCAGCCGGCAGCGGGCAGCCGGCAGCACCCGGCGTCTGACGCTCGACGTTCGACGTTCGACACTCGGCCCTCGGCGCTCGGCGCTCGGCGGCTTCACCCTGATCGAACTGCTGATCGTCATCAGCATCATCGGGATCCTAGTCACCCTGGCGCAGCCGTACTACCAGCGGGCCGTCACGGCCGCCAAGGAGGCCACCCTGAAGGAAGACCTGTTTATCCTTCGCGACGTGATCGACCAGTACTATGCCGACAACGGCAAGTACCCCCTGGCGCTGAACGACCTGGTCGACAAGCAGTACATCCGCCGCATCCCCAAGGACCCCGTCACCGGGTCTGCCGAGACCTGGGCCCTGGTCTCCCTCACGGACGAGCAGGGCCAGCAGGGCGGCATCTTCGACGTCCGGAGCGGCTCCGACGCGATCGCCCTGGATGGAACGCGCTACAGTGATTGGTAAACGGCAATTTCGAAATTCGAATTTCGAAATTCGAAATCGGGCCGGCTGGGGCCGGGCGTCCCCCCGCGGGGTCATCTACCCCGTCCTCCTCATCGGCATCCTGGTGATCGGTGTGACCACGGCCGGCGTGGCAGAGCTGTGGAGCACGCAGGTCAAGCGCGAGAAGGAAGAAGAGCTTCTCTTCCGTCTGGGCGAGTTCCGGCGCGCCATCATCGGCTACCGGGCGGATCACAACCAGTTGCCCAAGGACTTGAAGGACCTCTTGGAAGACCGAACCCAGCTCCAGATGCGCCGCTATCTCCGACGCATTTACCCCGACCCGTTCACCGGCAAGGCCGACTGGAAGCTGGATCTCGTCGTGGACCCCAGCGGGATCGTAAGCGGCATTCAGGACGTGCACAGCCAGGCCCCGGGGAAGCCCCTGAAGGTCCTTGTAAGCCAAGTAGGCAAGAAGCAGGACAGCTATCGCGATTGGTGAGAAAGGAGGCTCTTCGTGCGAGAGCGAGAACGAGAGTTGGGCCGGCGCCGCCGGCGTCGGAAGGAGCGCCTGAAGACCCGTCGGAAGGCCGCCAAGGCGGGCAATCCCGCGGCAGCGGAGGCGAGTCGCCCCAAGGCCAAGCGCCGGTCCGAGGCCCCGGCCGGGGCCGCACCGCCTGCCACTCCACCGACCCCGCCACCAACGGAAGCGCCCGTGGAAGGGGAAGCCGGCCCCGGCGCGTAGCCGACATACTTCGTCGCCAAGGACGCGGACCGCGCCAGGGTTCCCCGGATCGTGGGGAATCGAAGGTACATCCCTGTCCGGTAGGGAGCGTGTTCTTGGGGCTTATTTGCTCTCACGAGAGAGGAGGTCGGCGTATCTCGCGGTTGGCAAGGCGTCGGCCCAGGCCCTGGCTTTGGCATCACCAGGAAAGTGACGCGCCATGAACTCGACCGCCTCGTCCCGGGTGCGGAAGAGCCGCCAGGCGTGATTGGCGCTGCCGCCCATTTTCATCAGGGTGAAGAAAGGGTCCTCGGGCGAGGTCGGCTCGGGCAATGGCCGGCCACCCGCCTGCCCGGTCGTGCCATACCACGCGACCGCGATTCCGTGGGCCGCCACGACGCGGACCCGGAGGGAGTCCTCCGAAGGCAGCGAGGCCGCATCCCGGGGTTCCTCCGGGAAGAAGATGGGGATGCGCGCGCGCTCCACGGCCGCGCTGGGCGCGAGGGGTGGGCCCGCTCCGTCCAGCAGTCGTTTGGTGGCATGGCTCACCCAGACCGTCCCCGCCTCGAAGACATCCAACCAGGCCTCTACCACGGTGCCCCTCGGCAGGGCGCACGGCCGCTCCCGAACGGTCCGACCGTCGTGAATCCGGTAGATTCTGCTCATGGCGACCCTTGCAGTGCCCCGCAGCCTGGTTGCAGGATGCCCGAGAGTGCCCGAAGGCTCTCGGCGATTCGCGGACCGTACCACGAGAGTAGCTTGCCATCCACCAGACGGAGGCGACCGGCGCGAACCGCCGGGACATCGGGGAAGGCGCGGAACTCCTCCAGGTGTTTCTCTCCGAAGGGAAGGGGCTCATCCGGCAGGAGAATCACGTCCGGCCTTAGGCTTGCCAACTCCTCCAACGTGACGTTAGGGTATCTCTCTGGCCGATCGTAAAAGATGTTCTCACCCCCGCCGGTTCGGATGACGTCATGCACGTAGGTGTCGCGGCTCACCGTCATGTAGGGCTTGCGCCAGATCGGGCAAAAGACACGGACCGGCTCCCGCGCGGTCACAACGCGTTCCACCTCCCGCCGCGCTGCCTCGCATGCAATTGCGATCTCCTCTGCGCGGCCGCGTGTCCCCGTAAGAAGACCCAGATCCCGGATGAGCCGGATCCCGTCCTTCACCGTGCGAGGGTACGTCACCAGAACCCTGAGCCCTGCGGCCCACATCGCCTCCACATCGGATTCGCGATTCTCCTCAACGTTCGCGATGACCAGGTCGGGCTTCAGGGCAACGATCGCATCTACCCGGGGATCCTTCTGCCCACCGACCTTCGTCCTGGTGGCCACACCCACCGGCGGCTCGGTGCAGAACTTTGAGACGCCCACCACCCTCTCGCCCGCCCCGAGGCCGAAGAGGATCTCGGTAATGCTGGGAATCAGACTGACGATCCGGCGGGCCGGCTCCGCGAGCTCGAATGCCCGTCCAAACGCGTCCGTGACCGTGAAACTCATTCCCGATCCAGTAAATTCGAAATCCGCAATTCGCAATTCGAAATTGCGTTAGCCTTTGATACACCCGAGTGGCTTGAGCTTCGCCACCATCTTGGAGATGCCGGCGTTGTGACAGACCCTCACCACGTCCTCCACGTCCTTGTACGCCTCCGGCATCTCCTCCTTCACCGCATCACGGCCGGTGGCGCGGACGTACACCCCGTGTTTGTCCTCCAGTTCCCGCTCGATGGACCGCCCCTTCGCGGCCCGCACGGCCGCCGCCCGGCTCAGGAGCCGTCCGGCCCCATGACAGGTGCTGCCAAAGGTCTCCCGCATGGCCCCCTGAGTCCCGACGAGGACAAACGAGGCGCGTCCCATGTCGCCAGGGACCAGAACCGGCTGACCGATGCTCCGATACCGCTCGGGCAGCTCGGGATGCCCGGGCGGAAACGCCCGCGTGGCCCCCTTCCGATGCACGACGAGCTGCATCTTCCTGCCGTCCACCTCGTGCTCCTCGACCTTGGCGATGTTATGAGCGACATCGTACACGACCGACATCCCCAGGTCCCGGGGCGACTTTTTGAAGATCCGCTGAAAGACCTCCCGGGTCCAATGGGTGAGGCACTGCCGGTTGGCCCAGGCGTAGTTGGCGGCGGCCCGCATGGCGCCGAGATACGCCTTGGCCTCCCCGGAATTGACCGGGGTGCAGGCGAGCTGCCGGTCGGGAAGCTGGATGCCGTACTTCTTCACGGCTCGCTCCATGACGGCAAGGTGGTCGGTGCAGACTTGGTGGCCAAAGCCGCGCGAGCCCGTGTGCAGGAGCACTGTCACCTGCCCTGGGAAGAGGCCCAGGACGTTTGCTACTTGCTCGTCGTAGATCCGCTCCACCGTTTGGACTTCGAGGAAATGATTTCCCGAGCCCAGTGTTCCCAGTTGGTCGCGCCCCCGCTCGTGAGCCTTGTGGCTCACCGCGTCCGGATCCGCCCCGGGAATGCACCCGGATGCCTCCGTATGCGTCAAGTCCTCCGGCTCGCCCATCCCCTGCGACACCGCCCAGCGGGCGCCGTCCGTGAGCGGCTGCGTCTGATTCTCGCGGGTGAGGCGGACCTTGCCGTGCGATCCCACCCCGGTCGGGACCTCAGCAAAGAGCAGGTTCACCAACTCTTTGAGCCGCGGCAGGACCTCCATCTTCGTGAGCTCCGTCCGGAGGAGGCGTACACCGCAGTTGATGTCGTAGCCCACGCCTCCCGGCGTGATCACCCCCCCCTGCTCGGGATCGGTCGCCACCACGGCCCCGATGGGGAGGCCGTACCCCTGGTGGATGTCGGGCATGGCATAGGCCGCTTTGACGATGCCCGGGAGCATCGCCGAGTTGGCGGCTTGCTCCAGCGACAGGTCGTGACGGACCTGCTCCATGAGCTTCTCATCGGCGAAGATGATGGCCGGGACGCGCATCCCCGGCTTGGCCTCGGGTGGGATCCGCCAGCGATACTCGTCAACGCGCTCGATCGGCACTGTCATCTTCCATCACCTCCCGTCTCAGGACCCTCTGTCCTGGAAGAGGAACGGTGCCTAGCGGGGAGCGTATGCGAATCTCTGGCCCTTGTCAAACGGGTCCGGCGTCCGCGGAGGGCCGCTCACTCAGGGCAGGATTCCCATCGGGAGCAAGATCCGGTCAGTTGGGCAGGAGTTCGTACTTGGTGTTGCGGCGGGCGGGGCGAAGGCCGGCGTCTTGCGAACACAGGGGACCCGGCCGTGTCTGCGCTGTCAAGACAAATCCCTCCTCCAATCAGTTTCGGTACTCGCCCTCCTGCTGCCCCCCCTTGTCCTTCGGAGCGCTGGGAGCCCCTTTCGTTTCCTCCCCCACGAAGCGATTCCATTCGTCGATGGCGCTCTGGACCGCGCGTTGGCGGTTCTCGATTTCTCGCTCCTGCTCCTTGACAAAGGCTTCGAGACAGGATCGGTAAAGCTCTACAGCGGCCCGGTAGGAGTCGAGCTGGAACTGCGTCGCAAACCGGGTCTGCTTCAACGGGGCGATGCATTTCTGGGAAGGAGGGGAGCCGTCGCCGTAGACCACGGAACCAGAGAGCACGAGAATTGTCAGAAGCAGCGCGCCCAATCGTCGCATGCCGGTCACCCCCTATCCTCCGCCCTCTCCCCCACCTCGTACGAGAACAGGCTATCAGGTACAGCCACGTGCGCCAACCATTCCCTGCGGGGATCCCCCATGTGGGCGGGATTCATGGTCAGGCGACGGCTAGAATCTCGTAGCGGGTGTCGCGGCGGGCGGGGCGAAGGCCGGCGTCTTGGATGAGGCGCTCGATCTCGGCCAGCGGCACCATGAAGACCGCCCCCTCGGCCGTGACGACGTTCTCCTCGATGACCGTACTCCCCATGTCGTTGACGCCGTACTGGAGGGCGATCTGGCCGATCTTGGGCCCCTGCGTCAGCCAGGACGCCTGGATGTTCCTGATGTTGTCCAGCATCAGCCGCGAGATCGCGACCGTGCGGAGGTAGTCGAACCCGCTGGCGCGCCTGACGTTGGGCGGGTGGGTCCCCTCGGGCTGGAAGCTCCAGGGGATGAAGGCGCGGAACCCGCCGGTCTCGTCCTGCAGGTCGCGCAGCTTGATCAGGTGCTCGACCCGCTGCTCTACCGTCTCCACCGACCCGTACATCATGGTCACCGTGGAGGGGATGCCGAGCCGGTGGGCCGTCCGCATGAGGTTGAGCCACGCCGCCGCGGAGTCCTTGTGAGGGGCGATCTGCTCGCGCACCTCGTCCACCAGCATCTCCGCCCCGGCCCCCGGAATGGAGTCCATTCCAGCGCCCTTGAGGCGCGCGAGACAGTCCCCCTCGCTCAGGTTGGAGATCTTAGCCAGGTAGATGATCTCGGCCGGCGACAGCCCGTGGATGTGAATCGGGAAGCGCGCCTTGATGGCGCGGAACAGCTCCTCGAAATAGTCGATCTTCAGCGCCGGATTCAGGCCCCCCTGGATGAGGATCTCGGTCCCGCCCAGCGCCAACAACCCCTGAATCTTTCGGAAGACCGCCTCCCTCGGCAGGACGTAAGCCCCCTCGGCGCCGGGCAGCCGGAAGAAGCTGCAGAACTTGCACTGCACCCAGCAGACGTTGGTGTAGTTGATGTTCCGCCCGATGACGTATGTAACCAGACCCTCCGGGTGGAGGCGCCGGCGGACGAGGTTGGCCCACGAGGAGAGTTGCAGGGGATTCGCCTCGCGGAACAGCCGCACTCCATCCGCGAAGCTCAGGCGCTCCCCGTTTAGGATCTTCTCTTCGACATCCGCCAGTCCGCGATCCGCCGACCTTATGACACGCTGCATTCGGCCCTCGGCTCTCGGCTCTTCTACCACATTGTACAGGGCATCGCGCTCCACCGGCTCGCGCCCCACCTCGGCGATGAGGTCGAGAAGCTCCGCCGTCCCCAGGACCTGCCGGTGCGAGGTCGTCCCCAGAGCGTGGGTGATCTCGTAGTGGGACACGGTGCCGTCGATGTCGTCGGCCCCGTACCAGAGCGCCATCTGGGCTACGGCCGGCGTGATCATGATCCAGAAGGCCTTGACGTGGGGGAAGTTGTCCAGGAGGAGGCGCGCCATGGCGATCTCCCGCAGGTTGGCGTAGCCGGTGGTGACGGGAAGATGCGACAGCTCGGTCCGGCTGGGGTCGAAGGCCAGGGGCACGAAGCACATGAACCCGCCGGTCGCATCCTGCAGCTCCCGGATGTGGAGCAGGTGGCGGACCTTCTCCTCCTGCGTCTCGATGTGCCCGTACAGGAGCGTGGCGTTGCTCGGGATGCCGGCGGCGTGGACCGCCCGGGCCACGTCGAACCAGCCCTGGTTGTCCAGCTTGGCGCGGAACAGCTCCTCGTGGACGCGATCGCTGAAGACCTCGGCGCCGCCCCCGGGGCATGCGGTGAGCCCCGCCGCCTTCAGCTCGGGCAGGACCTCCGCCAGGGACCGCTTGGCCGCGCGGGCGATCTGGGCCAGCTCGATCATGGTGAAGGCCTTGATCTGCGCGTCGGGCCGCGCCGCCTTCACGGCCCGCAGGAGGTCGAGGTAGTACTGGTAGGGAAGCTTCGGGTTGATCCCCGCGACCATGTGGATCTCGCGGATCGGCTCCCCGCCGTACTTGGCGACCCGGGCGGCCGCCTCTTCCGGGCTCAGGACGTAGCCGCGCCCGTCGGTGCTGTTCGGCGCGGCGTAGAAGGAGCAGAACTTGCAGAGCTTGTTGCAGATGTTGGTGTAGTTGACGTGGAGGTTCCGGACGAAGTACGTCCGGGCGCCGCTCTTCCGCTCGCGCGCCAGGTTCGCCAGGTACCCCACGGCCGTGAGGTCGGGCGTCTGGTACAGGTGCATCCCATCATCGAAGTCGAGGCGCCGTCCCTCCAGCAGCTTGGCATGGATGCGATCCAGCCCTGCCTGGCGGAGCTGGTCCAGGATGCTCCTCATGCCTTCCGCTTCTCCCGCCGGGCGCTGCGGGATCTCTCGGCGGTGGTCGTCCCTGGCAGCTCGTCTATGCGCTTCAGGACGGCCGCCGCGTGCGCCTCGTGGCGCAGCCGCAGAGCTTCATGGTCTTCGGTCGAGAGCTTGCCGGACTTGAGGTCGAAGTCCAGCTCCTGGATGGCCGCGTAGATCGTCTCTTTCTCTGCCAAAAGATCGGCCAAGCCATCGGAAGGGTCAGCCCCCTTCGTCTCCGCCTCCGAGGGACGCCCCGCCAACAGGAAGAGCGGGGCGGCCACGAACGCGACCACCACTGCCGCGATCCCGAGCGAGATCACCACCGCCATTCGGCCTCCACCCTAGAACTGGCAACCCGGAGTTTTCGGTTTCCCCCGATTGCCCAATTGCCCGGTTGCCTGATTGCCAGCTTCCCGGATTGCCCGATTGCCAGATCGCCTGATTGCCTGATCGCCCAATCGCCGATTGGGCGATCAGGAGCCGGACGAGCCTTCCCGCTCCTTAAGCTCTCGGCGGACCCGCTCCGCGTAGGCGGGGTCCAGCGGCGGTGCGGCCTGGTGCCCCCGCTGGGTCCAGCGCTTGGCCGCCAGGTAGACGCCGCAGGCTCCCACCAAAAGGGCCGCAAATGGCAGGCCCCAGACCAGCAGGTTGAAACCCCGCTTGGGCGGCTCCAGCAGGACGAACTCTCCGTACCGGCTCACGAAATACGCCTTGATCTCTTCGGGGGTCTTCCCCTGCTGCAAGAGTTCCCGGATCAGGTTGCGCATCTCCTTGGCGAGGTCCGAGGGCGAATCCGCCACCGACAGATTCTGGCAGACCACGCAGCGCAGCTCCGAGGCGACGTCGCGGACCCGCTCGTCCATGTCCGGCGATGAGGATCCAGCCTCTGCCCTGGGCGGACTTGGCGCCACGGCCAGAATCGTCAGAGGGATCAGCAGGCCCGCGCACACGAGCGCCACGAGGGCCCATCCCCCTCGACGGCGGGCCGCGGTGCCCCCTGGTGCCACGCGACCTCTCCGGCGCAGCCCCATCTCACTTTTCCTCCAGGATGGCCCGGGCCTGCTCCTCGATGACGTCGGGGCTCAGGGCCCCCACCTGCTTGTAGGCGATCCGGCCCTGCCGGTCGATGAAGAAGGTCTCCGGGACCCCGTACACGCCGTAGTCGATGGAGATCTTGCTCCCCGGGTCGGGGCCGTTCGGGAATGTGAAGTTGAAGCGAGCTATGAACTCGCGCCCGTCGACCTCCTTGTCCTGGATATCCACGCCCACCATCATGAGGCCCTGGTTCTGGTACTTCCGCCAGGTGGCCTCCAAGAGCGGCGCCTCCTCGTAGCAGGCGGGGTAGCACCACGAGGCCCAGAAGTTCAGCACGACCGGCTTGCCCTTGAGCCCCTCCAGGGAAAGACTGTCCCCGTCGTAGACGGCGATGCGAAAGCCCGGCGCCGCTTTCTCCACCAGGGGAGACGGGATGGCCTTGGGATCGGTCCGGAAGCCGTAGGCCAGCAAGACGATCAGGGGCACGCATGCGAGGGGGATCAGCGCTTTCTTCCAGGACATGAGCGACTCCGCGCTCCCGCGTCAGCGCGGGACTCAGGCCGCCTGCGCCTTGGCCCGGCTGGTGAGCAGGGCCAGCCGCCGCTCCGGCAGGACCGCCACGATGACCCCCAGGAGGATCACGACGCCCCCGATCCAGATCCAGGAGATCATCGGATTGATGATGACCTTGATGGTGGCAGAGCTGCCGTCCCGCTCAAACGACGACAGGATGACGTACAGGTCCTCGCTCCAGTGGTAGCGGGCGTCCACGCTGGCAAAGGGCGACTGCTGGTTCGGGTAGAACCGCTGCCCGGGCGTGAGCTCGCCCAGGGGCTTGCCGTCCTGCGAGGCCGTGAGGTTGGCCCACACCAGGATGTGCGTCGGACGTTCTCCCGCCTCCATCCCGTCGAAGCGCACAGTGTACCGCCCGACCGTCAGGCTCTCCCCGGGTCTCAGGGTCTGTTCCCGTTCGACCTTGTACACCGAGGAAACGGCGATGCCGATGATCGCGATCACCACTCCGAGGTGCACGATCAGACCTCCGTACCGCCGCCGGCTCTTGAGCAGGAGGGTGCCGAAGGCCGTGAGGAAGGTCTCGCCCATCGTCCCGGCCCGGGTGCGGGTGGCCACCACGAACTCGAAGATGATGGTGCCGATGACGAAGAAGCAGAGGGCAAAGGCCGCCAGGGCCTCGACGTGGCGCATCCCCAGCACGTACAGGACGGCCGTGCCGGCCGCGGCCCCCAGGATGGGCTTCAGGAAGTTTCGCTGGAGGTTGTTTAGGGAGGCGCGCCCCCAGGCGATCAGGGGGCCGATCCCCATGAGCAGGAGCAGGGCCATGCCCAGCGGGACGCTCACCTTGTTGAAGTAGGGCATGCCCACGCTGATCTTGTTGCCGCGGACCGCCTCGGACAGGAGGGGGAAGATCGTCCCCAGGAACACCGTGAAGCAGATCCCCACCAGGACCAGGTTGTTCAGCAAGAACGCGCTCTCCCGGGAGACGATGGAGTCCAACTCACCGTGGCCCTTGAGCTGGTCCGACCGGTAGGCCACCAGGCCGAAGGAGAAGAGCAGGACCAGGGCGAGGAATGCCAGGAACATGACCCCCACCGGTCCTTCGGCGAAGGCGTGCACCGAGCCCAGGATCCCGCTCCGCGTGAGGAACGTCCCGAAGATCACCAGCGAGAACGTGACCGTCACCAGGACCAGGTTCCACACCCTGAGCATCCGCTTGCGCTCCTGGATCATCACCGAGTGGATGAAGGCCGTGCCCGTGAGCCAGGGCATGAAGGACGCGTTCTCCACCGGGTCCCAGGCCCAGTAGCCCCCCCAGCCCAGCGTCCGGTACGACCACCAGCCGCCGTAGAAGATCCCGCCGGTGAGGAACAGCCAGGCCACCACCGTCCATCGCCGCGTGATCCGGAGCCACTCCTCCGTGGGACGCCCCGTGATGAGCGCGGCCATGGCGAAGGCGTAGGGGACCGAGAAGCCCACGTACCCCGAGTACAGGAGCAGGGGGTGGATGAGCATGTCGGTCACTTCCAGGAGCGGGTTCAGCCCGCGGCCGTCGGGTGGGATGGGGAAGATCCGGGCGAAGGGATTGACCGCGAAGGTCATGAGGAGGAGGAAGAAGACGGAGATCCCCTGCAGCACCGCCTGCACGTACGGCATGAGCTGCCGGCACCCAGAGGGTCCCCGGTCGCTGTAGCGGGCGATCACCAGGACGGCCATGAGGGACTGGAGCCACTCCCACAAGAGGATCGAGCCCTCCAGCGACCCCCAGAGGCCGGCGATCTTGTATCGCGTTAGGCTCTCCCGGGTGCTGTTATTGACCACGTAGCGCAGGCTGAAATCGCTAGTGATCAGCGCGTACTCCAAGAGGAAGATGGCCAGCGTCACCAGGCAGAAATGGGCCAGCACCGCGTTGCGCGAGCTGGCCAGCCAGTCCTCCCGCCCCTGCCGCGCCCCGAGGACCGAGGCCGCGGCCGCGTACAGCGTGACCCCCAGCGCCAGGAATAGCGTGAATCCACCCAGGGTGGCGATCATTGCTTGCCCTCTTTCAGAAGGGACTTGAACAGCTGCTTCTTGCCTTCCAGGCTCTCCGGGTGCGCCGGCGGCTTGTACTCCTCCGAGTGCTTGGCCATGATGGTGCTCGCCCGGAAGTAGCCGTCGGGCATCCAGGTCCCTTCCACCACGGCGCCCGCGCCCTCCTTGAACATGTCCGGCGCCGTCCCCGTGTGCCACACGGACAGCGTCCCCTGCCCGTCCGTGAGCTGGAAGCTGAGCAGGAGGCTCTGCGGATTCCAGCGGACGGAGCCATCCACGACCATGCCCCCGACGCGCAGCGCCTTCCCCCGCAGCTCGTTCTGCTTCTGCGCGAGTTCGCTCGGCGTGTAGAAGTACACCATGGAATCCCGCACGCCGGAGTAGATCAACCCCAGCAGGGCCCCCACCACGATGAGGCCCGCGACCACGTATTTCAGTTTGCGCCCCTTCATCGGGTCCCCCGCCCGCCGTCCCCTTCCAGGGCGGCCAGCTCATCCCGCGCGTCGCGCAGGCGACGCTTCAGCAGGATGAGATACAGGAGGAGCGCCACCGATCCCACGCCGTATGCCAGCCCGATGAATCCCCAGCTACCCACGTCGCCCTCGCTTGAGTCGCGTTTCGGCCGCCCGGTGGCGGATGCGCTCCAGGCGGATCCGCTCCAGCAGCAGGTAGGTGTACAGCAGGATGAGCCCCGCAAAGTTGATCGCCAGCGGCACCAGCATCACCAACGCCACCGAGGGGCCGCCGGGCCGCAGGATCGAGGAGGGCTGGTGCAGCGTTCGCCACCACTGGACCGCCAGGTGGTTCAGCGGGATGTCCAAGAACCCGATGATGGCCAGGACCGCCCCGTAGCGGGCGCCGGCCTGCGGCTCCTCGGCGAAAGCCCGCAGCATGAGGTACCCGACATAGATCGTGAACAGGATCGCCGTGAGGGTCAGCCGCGCATCCCAGGTCCACCAGACCCCCCAGGTCGACTTGCCCCAGATGGAGCCGGTGGCCAGCGTGATCCCGGTGAGGACCACGCCGATCTCGGCCGAGGAGACCGCCACGGCGTCGAAGCGCAGATCCCGCTTCCACAGGTAGAGGATGCTCGAACAGAAGACGACGAAGAACGCCAGATAGGCCGTCACGATGGACGGGACGTGCAGGTATATGATGCGCTGGACTTCTCCCTGCACCGCATCCGGCGGCACCACCGCCAGACCCAAGTACAGGCCGGTGGCCAGGACGACGACCGCCGCTGCCCCGAGGGCTTTGGCTGCCAACGATGGTCGGGCACCCGCTCTCCTTCGTTCCGACGCCCATGGAACAGCAGCGGCGACAGTCCTCTCTCCCATCACTCCTCCAGGACGAATTCGAAGACCAGGGGGCTGACCACCAGGAAGATGAGATCAAACCCGGTGAGCAGCTTGAGCCAGTGGCCCGCCTCGCCGAGGCGCCCGCCTGCCAGGATCACCTCGGTGGCGCGCACCGACCCGAGGATCACCGGCACCGTCAGGGGGAACAGCAGGAGGGGGAGCATCACCTCCCGCGCCCGGAGGTGGGCCGTCATCGCCGCCAGCAGCGTCCCGAGGGTCGAGAAGCCCAGCGTCCCGAGGAACGCCACCAGGGCCAAAGACGGCAGGTAGGCCCAGATGTCCAGGTTGTACAGGATGCCGAAGAGCGGCAGGATCAGCGCCTCGGCGGTGACCATGAACAGGACGTTGCCCGCCAGCTTCCCGAAGAAGATGGACTCGCGGTCGCCGGGGGTGAGCAGGAGCTCTTCGAAGCACTCGTTCTCCCGCTCGGCCTGGAAGCTGCGCCCGAGCCCCAGCATCCCGGTGAAGAGGAACGCTAGCCAAAGGAGCCCCGGCGCCACCTCCCGCAGTTTCTCCAGGTCGGGGCCCAGAGCGAAGTTGAAGATGAACAGCACCAATGCCGCGAAGAACAGCATGGCAGTGATCCGCTCGCGCGCGCGGAGTTCCACCGTGACGTCTTTCCACGTCATCGCCCACGTGCGCCGGAGCAGTCCCACGACCATGCCTTCAGCTTGCGCGCTCATGCTGCCCGCTCCCGGCCCTCACTCTGCATTCCACCCCACGAACGAACTGCGTACGAGTGTACGCATGTACGAATGTACGCGAGCGAAGCCCGTACACTCGTACCCTCGTACGTTCGTACGCCTTGGCTCTTCATCATTCCGCATTCCGCCCTATGAACGAACTGCGTACGAGTGTACGCATGTACGAATGTAGGCGAGCAGACGCCGTACGTTCGAACTCTCGTACGTTCGTACGCCCTTGGTTTTCAGTTCATTCCGCATTAGATGAGTCGGCGTTCTCCGCGTGCCGCCCGTACAGATCCCGCAGTTCTTCGGCGCTCAGTCCCTGCTTCTGGACGCGCAACGCCACCGCCCCGTCCCGCATCAGAATGAAGCGATCCGCCATGTCGTACGCCCGGGACAGGTTGTGGGTCGCCACGACCGCCGCCCCGCCCCGCGCCGCCACCGAGGCCACGTAGCCGTTGAGCAGGGCGATGGCCGCCTGATCCAGGGTGTTGTGCGGCTCGTCCAGGAACAGGAGATCCGGCTCGAAGAGGAGCATCTTGGCGATCACCAGCCGGCGCTTCATCCCGGTACTGAAGGTCCGGACCTTGGAGCGCGCCTGGCCGTCCAGTCCCACCTCGGTGAGCGCCTTCCTGATCGGCCCGCCGTCCACGCGCATCCCGTGCATCACCGAGGCGAACTCGAGGTTCTCCTCGGCGGTCAGATCCTCGTACAGGTGGTGGTTGTGAGAGATCATCCCGATCCGGCGCCGGATGGCGTCGCGCCCCTTCAAGAGATCCAGGCCCAGCACGCGCCCACCCCCGGTCGTCGGCCTGATCGCCGTGGCCAGAAGCTTCAGGAGCGTGGTCTTCCCCGCCCCGTTGGGCCCGAGCAGCGCCACCACCTCGCCCGGATCCACCCGCAGATCCACGGCATCCAGGGCGAGCGTCGTCCCGAACACCTTCGTGAGGCCCTGGACGTCCACCATGGCTTCGGCCATGCGCTCTGTCTCGCCGCCTATCCGTCCGCCTGGGGGGAAACGCACAGGCCGGGGCGGGCGCTTCGGTCCCCTCCCCCCATGACGCTCAGGCGATGGCCCAACGGCTAGTTCCGCTGGCCCGCCGGGGCGGGAAGTGCGGCCGCATCGTCCACGGCTCGCCGCGCGCGCGCCTCCCATTCGTCCAACTCGGGGGTGAAGTATTTCAGGCGGATCTTCTGGTATTCCTGCGTGCTGTACAGGAGGGCATACTCGGTGATGCCGGTCGCCTGGCAAATGGCCGTGATGATCTCCTGGCAATCGCGCGCCTTCTGCCCGTGGACCATGGTGAAGATGCTGTAGGGCCAGTCCGGGTAGGTGGGCCTGAGATAGCAGTGGCTCACGGCCTTGAAGCTCCCCATGATCCGCCCGACTTCCTCCGTTCGCTCGGGGGGCACGACCCACACACCCATGGCGTTGGCGCGGAAGCCCGCTTCGCGATGGTACAGGACGGCGGCCATCCGCCGGAGGTATCCCTGCGCGGCAAGGTGCGCCGCCACCTCGAAAAGGACCGGCTCCGCAAGGCCCATCCGTTCCGCCATGGGCCGATAGGGCTCCGGGATCAACGGGATGTCCTCCTGCAGCTCACGGATGGCGGCGATGTCGATCGGGCGCAGGCCGTCCCGGCCGGCCGACGGGCGACGCGCATCGGTGTATCCGCCCGCGCCGGACTCATCGCGCTCCGCCCCGTTCTTTCCCTCCATGTCTAGCTGCATCCCGATCTTGAAGAGGCGCAGCGTGGGCAGGACCCGCGTCGAATCGGCCCCGGCCATGGCGTGCAGGTGCTGCACCGTCCACTCGAAGTCGCTCGTCGGCGGCACCGCCAGGGTGAACCAGAGGTTGAAGGCGTGGTTCCGCTGGTAGTTGTGACTGACCCCGGGATGGCCGTTCACCACCGCCGCGGCCGCGTCCAGTCTCTCCGGCTGGACGCGCATCGCCACCAGACTGCTTCGATACCCGAGGCTGCGGGTGTCGAAGATGGCACTGATCTGGCGGATGATCCGCTGCTGCTTGAGGGCGGCGATCCGGTCAATGACCGCAACTTCTGTGAGCGAACGTGGCGTACCCAGGGCCTGGAATGGGCGGGACACCAGCGGGAAATCCGCTTGGATCACATTCAGCAGTCGCTTGTCCAGATCATCCATGGAAAAGCTCCCCCCTCCGCACCGCCGCCCGCACCGCTTGCACCCCGGCTCCGGTGGGTCGGCAGGCGGTCGGTGGATGATACTGGATTTGCCTCGGGCTGACAAGCGCTGCCTGCTTGCAGTGCTGGCGGAAGCATCGCGCGGAAACAGCCCCCTGGCCCCGCGATGCGCCTGAGGGAAAGCAGCCAGTACCCGCGGGGGGGAGGGGAAGAGCCGGGAGCCGGGTAGCCGCGCGGGTGCCGGAGAGCCGAGGAACAGGCCGGAAGCGTGGCGGGGATGGAGGTCGAGGAAGGCCGCACTAGCGGCGCGCGGCGGCGCGCCGCGACGCGGCCGCCTCGAGCCTTGAGAAATCCGCCTCCGGCAGGCAAGGCATCCCGGGCGCGGGAGCGTAATCACGCCCCCCGGCCCCGTGAAAGTCCGAGCCGCCCGTCACCAAGAGTCCCCGTCGCTCGGCCAGGCGGCGGTAATGCCTCACCTGGCCGCGGGTATGCGTTCCGTGGTACGCCTCGATCGCGTCCAGCCCGGCCGCGACCAAGTCGGGGATCGCCTCGTCATGGTCGTGCAGGCCGGGATGGGCCAGCGAGGCCAGCCCGCCCGCCTCGTGGATCACCTGGATCGCCTCGACGACGGTCACATCGGGGCGCGGAACGAAGGCCGGCTTGCCCTCGGCCAGATACTTGTCGAACGCCTCGTCGGTGTTGGAGACGAAGCCACGCTGCGCCAGGACCCGGGCGAGATGAGGTCGCCCCACGTTTTCATTCATGGCGCAGGCCAGAACCTCTTCCGCCTCGACGACGATGCCCAGCGCACGCAGCCGATTGAGCATCGCCTCGAGTCGCGTACGGCGGGCCTCTCGCCTCTCGCGGAGGAAGCCGGGCAGCCGTGAACCAGCGGAATCGAAGAAATAGCCCAGGAGGTGCAACTCAAATTTGTTTCGCCACATGGCGGAAAGCTCAACCCCTGGGATCAGACGAAGACCCAGGGCGCGAGCGCGCGCCTCAGCCTCCCCCAGAGCTTCTAGCGTGTCGTGGTCGGTGATGCTGAATACGTCCAGGTGGGCGGCCCGCACGGCTTGCACTAAGGCCTCCGGACTCAGCAGTCCGTCCGAGGCCGTCGTGTGCGTGTGCAGGTCAATCCGCATTTTCCCGCGAGGCCGAGGGTGACCCACAGGAGCAACGGCGTGAGGTCATCCCCATGCCAACGGCGTACGAGTGTACGCACGTACGAATGTACGCCGCTGCTTGCACGCTTGCAGGCCAGCATGCTGGCATGCCCGCCCGCGTCAGACTTGCAGGCTCGGAGGCTAGCAAGCCGGCAGCTTGCCCGCCTGCCAGCTTGCCAGCCTGTATTTCGTCCCTTCGTCCCCTCGTACCTTCGTACGCTGTTTTCCGACTTCTCGGTTCGTGGCTCTCGGTTCTCGTCTCTCGCCTCTACCCCTGCGGGAACGCCTCCCGGAACTTGGCGATGCTGTCCGCCGAACTCCGCGAGAGTAAGATCACGTCCGAAAGCAGGGTGATCAGTTGATACCCGCGGTCGTACAGAGCCTTGGCCTGCTCCCATCCGCCGGAAATCGTCCCCAGCGGGATGCCCAGGGCCTTGGCCTTCGCCTCGACTTTGGCAATGGCTGCCTGCACCTCCGGGTGGCCGGGATCCCCGAGGTGCCCCATGGAGGTGGACAGGTCCATGGGGCCGATGAAAAGGACGTCCACACCTGGGACCTTGCCGATCTCGTCCAGGTTCTCGACGGCCTGGGGCGTCTCGACCTGGAGGATCACCAGGATCTCGTCATTCGCGCGCTTGAGATAGCTCACGGTATCCCGCCCGAACCCGGCTGCGCGCGGGCTCCCCGCGATCCCTCGCACGCCAACCGGCGGGTACTTGCAGGCCTGCACCGCGGCTATCGCCTGCTCCCGCGTGTTGACCGAAGGGACCATGACGCCGTAGGCTCCGGCATCCAGGATCCGCTTGATCCACACCATGTCGTTCCACGGCGCGCGCACGATGGGCACGGCTCCGTATCCCCCCATGGCCTGGAGCATCGCCAAGAGCGTCTGCATGTCACTCGGGGAATGCTCCAGGTCGATCAGAATCCAGTCAAAGCCCGCCCGGCACAGGATCTCCGTCGAAGCGGGACTGCACAGTTGCGACCAGGCTCCCGCGGTCTTCTTTCCGGCCTTGAGCATTCGCTTGACGCGGTTCTCAAAGAGTTCGGCCATGGGCTTCTCCTTTGAATCCCCTCCGGTGATTGTTTCAGCTCGTGGTCTGATCGGTCTGGCGAGAGAGCGTACCCGCCTTCACCGCATTCGTCCAGCCGGAAGGAGGATCGGGCTGCTGAACCAGACAACTCCCTGTGAGGGGGGCCCTTCGCGCCAAATGCCTGTCGATGGAGATGGGGTGGGGTGCGGGACCTCTAGCTGCCGGCCCAGGATCCATAGACCGAGGAATATCCGACGGAGCCGCCGATTCCGGTGTTGGTCACAAATGGAACGGGATAGGTTCCTGCGGCACCGGTGCCTTTGCTGTAGATGTATATGTCGTCGGCGTATCCAGGCGGCAGGCCCCCGGCAAGCGTCGGGGAGAGGACATATGGAACGCCCCACGGATCCGTGTCGCTGACGTTGGTCAGTCCGGCATCGCGGATCGCCTGGATGCTGGTCGGGTAGACGTTCTTGTCGGTTGCGAACACAATGGCCTGGGTCACAGCGTTTCTCGTATCCGCGGCAGCCCGGCTATATTTCGTCTTCCGCTGGGCACTCAGGAGGTTGGGGATGGCGATGGCTGCCAGGAGGCCGATGATGACCACGACGATGAGCAGCTCGATCAGGGTGAACCCTTTCCCCGTCTTGCGCGGGAGTCCGGTCATCTCTACGCCCTCATGGTTATGGATGAAAATCGAAGGTACGGTCCTCCCGTCGTGAAGCAGGTGTCCCGCAGTCATCCACTGAGTCTCCACTTTCCCAAGCAGTATCCATGCCACCGCTGCACGGCCGTCAGGCCAGTAGCCGCAAGGGCGGTTTTCACCAGAAAAGACAGGCACTTCCGTAATCGGATTCCCCTTCTTTGCCTTGTCCCTGCGTCCCTGGAAACCAGGTGCCATTCTTCTCGGTATATAAACAGTTTGACCCGCCACGGACATTTTTTGTCAGGGGAATCTGGGGGCTAATATACCGAAACTCCTTACCGCTAACAACTGCAGATATCCGAACCCACCCGCTCACTGGTCCACATCCTGCGGCGATACTGGATGGCAGGCAAACACACGAATTGCGCTTGGGGTCATGCTCACGAGATTGCCGAGCGAAGAATGGGGTCATCCCGCGGCTTCCCTATTCCGGCAGGAGGGTCTAGTCCGGGAAGCGGATCTTGCACTTGAGTCCGGCGGGCAACCGATAGCCGCGATTCGGAAGCTGCAAGCGCACCCCGAACGTGCCATTCTCCTCCTGACCCGCCCTTCCCCTCTTCCTTCCCCCCTTCCGGCTTGACAGCAGCCGCGCGATTGCGGCATGCTGGGGCCAGTCGACGATCGGGCGTCCAGACCCCCGGAGGACGACGCCGTCGGGCCCGACGGGGGGCGCCGTTTGCGACAACCGGCGAGACCTTCTACCCGGAAGAGACATGACCAAGACGATGAGCGACTCCAATCAGACTGTGGACTTCATCCGGGCCGCGGTGATGGAGGATTTGAAAGCCGGCCGCTACGCCCGCGTCCACACCCGCTTCCCTCCAGAGCCGAACGGGTATCTGCACATCGGCCACGCCAAGGCCATTTGCATTGACTTCGGCATCGCGGCGGAATTCGGCGGCCAGTGCAACTTGCGCTTCGACGATACCAACCCGGTGAAGGAGGAGGTGGAGTACGTCGAGTCCATCCAGCAGGACATCCGCTGGCTGGGCTTCGACTGGGAAGACCGGCGGTACTACGCCTCCGATTACTTCGAACGGTTGTACGCGTACGCCGTCATGCTCATCCGGAAGGGCAAGGCCTACGTGTGCGACCTGAGCGCCGACCAGATGCGTGAGTACCGCGGCACGCTCACCGAGCCGGGCCAGGAGAGCCCGTACCGGAACCGGCCGGTGGAGGAGAACCAGGACTTGTTCGCCCGCATGCGGGCCGGAGAATTTCCGGACGGCTCGCGCACCCTGCGCGCCAAGATTGACATGGCCTCCGGCAACATCAATCTGCGCGACCCGGTGATGTATCGCATCCTCCGCGCCTCGCATCACCGCACGGGCGACACGTGGTGCATCTATCCGATGTATGACTTTGCCCACGGCCAGTCGGACTCCATCGAGGGCATCACCCACTCGCTGTGCTCGCTGGAGTACGAGGATCATCGCCCGCTGTACAACTGGTATCTCGACGAGTTGGAGATTTACCATCCCCGCCAGATCGAGTTCGCGCGCCTCAATGTCTCCTACACCGTGCTGAGCAAGCGCAAGCTCCTGCGGCTGGTGCAGGACGGGCACGTGATGGGCTGGGACGATGCGCGCATGCCCACGCTCTCGGGCCTGCGCCGCCGGGGGTACACGCCGGAGGCCATCCGGGATTTCTGCGACCGGATCGGCGTGGCCAAGAAAGACAGCACGGTGGACATCGCCCTGCTGGAGCATTGCCTGCGCGAGGACCTGAACAGGCGGGCCCCGCGCGTGATGGGCGTGCTCAAACCGCTGCGCGTGGTGATCGAGAACTACCCCGAGGGGCAGGGAGAGGAACTGGCGGCGGTAAACAACCCCGAAGACCCGGGCGCCGGGACGCGCCTCGTCCCGTTCTCGCGCGTGCTGTACATCGAGCGGGACGACTTTCGCGAGAACCCGCCGCCCAAGTATTACCGTCTCGCGCCGGGGCGCGAGGTCCGCCTACGCTACGCGTACTTTCTCAAGTGCGTGGATGTGGTGAAGGACGGGCAGGGGAACGTCGTGGAGCTCAGGTGCACCTATGACCCGGCGACGCGCGGCGGCGATGCGCCGGACGGCCGCAAAGTGAAGGCCACCATTCACTGGGTCTCGGCGGCGCACGCCGCGCCGGCCGAGGTGCGGCTGTACGACCGACTCTTCGTGAAAGAGGATCCGGACGATGCCCCCGGGGGCAAGGATTTCCTGGCGAACTTGAGCCCCAACTCGCTGGAGGTTTTGAGCGGGTGCCGGGTCGAGCCCGGCCTGGCCAAAGCCAAAATCGGGAGCATCTACCAGTTCGAGCGCCAGGGTTATTTCTGTGTGGACCCCGATGCCGCCAGCGGAAAGCTGGTGTTCAACCGGGCCGTGTCCCTGAAAGACGAATGGGCCAAGATCGAGAAGGCCCAGCGGGCCGGATAGCCCCATCGGCCTCGGCAGTCTCCGGAGCACTGGGTGGCAAAGAAAGGCGCGGGGCTCATGGAACCCCGCGCCTTCTTCATATCGTGGTGGCCCTCTCGGCTCGAGAGGGGGGCTGCTATACTTTCGAGCCGTGTTGCTTGGCTGTTCGTTGTGATCATGAGGGGGACAATACGCTCGAGGGGGCTATCCACTTCGCTCTCGTAGTGCACAAGGAACGGGATGGTAGCGTTCTATTGATCCTTGCGTAAGTAATGATACACCTCAGATCCGTAAGCCGGCCGCTCGGAAGAAGGCCGCGAGGAGCGCCCGCTGCCCGCGCGTCTGGGTAAGGGACGTGAGCACCGCGCCTTCCAGCTGGTCGAGATCGGTCGGCGCGAAGTTCGCGAGGTCCCCGTACTTGGTGTGGCCCCAGACATGCTCGGCCGGGTTGCAGTCCGGGGCATAGGCCGGGAGCCACTCCACGACGATGCGCGGGGCCCGAGCGGCGAGCCAATCCCGTACCCTGACCGCCCGGTGGGGCCGTCCCCGATCCCAGATGATGGTGAAGCCCTGCGGGAGATGGCGGGTGAGGGCCCGGAGGAAGCGGAGGACTTCCGCGGTTCGGATGTTGGCACGATGCAGGGCCCAGTAGAGGCCGAACCGGCGGCGCCGGGGCGCCACGGTGAGGGCGCTGATCGCCGAGAGGCGGTCGCGACGGTCCCACTGTCGCAGGAGGGGCGTCCGGCCGCGGGGCGCCCAGGTGCGGCGGACCACTGGCTGGAGCATGAAGCCGCTCTCGTCCACGAAGACGAGCGCTCTACCGGCGCGGCGGGCGTTTTTTTATATGCGGGTAGCGCGCGGTGCGCCACCGCTGGATGGCGGCCTCGTCCCGCTCGTTCGCCCGGCGTTCGGGTTTCTGGCAGCTCCAGCCCTCGCCGCGGAGGATCTTCCACACGTGGGCGGGGTGGTAGGTGACCCCGAAGGTCCGCGCAATGACCATGGCGACCCGCGGCAAGGTCCAGAGGTCGGTGGTGAACCCGTGGGCGGTGGCCCCTTTGAGCAGCAGCTGCAGCAGCTTGGCGCGCTGCCGGGCGCTGATCCGGGGCGGGCGCCCGGGGGCCGGCTTCGGCCGCAATGCATCGGGGCCGCGGCTCCGCACCTCGCCCTGCCAGCGGCTCACCGAGGCGGGCGAGCAGCCAATCTGCCGGGCGACTTCGCGCACCCCGAGCCCCTTGTCGAGGAGGCCGACGGCCCGGCGGCGCCGCGCTTCCAGATCCGCGGGGCTGCCGTTTGGTCTCATGCATCGTAGAGTACCATCGTCCCATTATTTATGCAATTGTCAATAGTTTGATTTGTACACCCGCCGCGAGTAGGATTGGCGCACAATCTTAACCAATACGGGGGTGCGCCGTGAACGAGTGGGTCAAGATCGTCGGGCGTTCGATTGGTCCGGTACTTGCCGTCGCAAAGTTTCTGATTGATTTTGTCCAAGAAACGCATCCGATGAACTTCGAATCGTGGGGATTCTGGCTCATCGTTTTATGTTCATGCGTGTACGGGGTATGCTCACTCACGATTTAAATGGTGCGTCTTGAACGGCGGATGAAAAAGCTAGAAGCGCAGCGAAATGGAGAAGGGAGAGAAAACCCTCCCGCCCCATCCGGCGCTCCTCCCTCTCCTGGGGAAGACGACCATCCAGGAACTCGCCGCAGTGTCCGAGCGGGCCTCGCTCTTTTTCGGCGTCGACTCGGCGCCTATGCACGTTGCGGCGGCTATCGGCACGCCGGTCGTCGCCCTCTTCGGCCCGTCCGGCGTCTTCCACTGGCGTCCCTGGGACAATGATGCGGCGGAGCTCGGCGGAGCCACTCCCTATTCCCGGCGCAACGGCATCCAGTCCTTCGGGCGGCACACGGCCGTCCAGCGCGACTGGGAGTGCGCTCCGTGCGGCAAGGACGGCTGGGCAGGGAGCAAGGTGAGCCGCTGTCTGGAGGAGATTGCGCCCGGCGAGGTGCAGGCGGTTCGGCTGGAAAAACTGCAAGCCAAGGTGTTCGGCTAACGTGGCAAACAGGATTCTGCATACGGAATGGTCGTCCGGCTGGGGCGGGCAGGAGCAGCGGATCATCATGGAGTGTGCCAAGCTCATTTCCCGCGGGCACACGGTGCTGATCGCCTGCCAGCCCGGGAGCCCCCTCTTTCGGAAAGCGGCCGAGCGGGGGATTCCCGTCGAGCCGGTCGTCATCCGGCGAAGCTACGATCTGCGGGCCATCTGGAATATCAGCCGGATCATCCGTAAGCACGGCATCTCCATCGTCAACACCCACAGCGGCAAGGACAGCTGGGTGGGGGGCTTTGCGGCGAAGCTGGCGGGAGTCGACCTCCTTATCAGGACGAGGCACATCGCCTTACCCCTGTCAAATAGCCCGCTCAATTTCATCCACCGGATGGCCGACGGCATCATCACCACCGGCGAGCATATCCGCCAGGCGATGATCGACCGCAACCGGATACGGCCGGAGAGAATCGTCTCCATCCCGACCGGGATTTGCCTCGACCGTTTCACCCCGGACGTTGATGGAAGCCGGGTGCGGGACGAACTCGGCTTATCTGCTCAGGACATGGTGGTTACCATGGTGGCCGTCATCCGGCGGCTGAAGCGGCATGATGTCTTCATTGCCGCGGCACAGCTTCTGGGGGAACGCTTTCCGAACGTCAAATATCTGGTTGTGGGAGATGGGCCTGGTCTGGAAAAAACGAGAAAGATCTCCGAGGATTCGAGGGTCGGAGACAGGGTTGTTTTTACCGGGCATCGCGATGACATTCCCGAAATCCTTGCTGCTTCCGACATCTTTGTCCTGACCTCGGAGAAGGAAGGGGTGCCTCAATCCATTGCTGAGGCCATGGCCATGGAAAAAGCCGTGGTGGCGTCTCCCATCGGCGGGATACCGGAACTAATCAGAGACGGGGAAACCGGGCTGCTTGCCGACTCCTGCAATCCGGAGTCGTTCGCTGCTGCGATTGCCAGGCTTCTGGAGGATATGCCCTTGCGGCGCCGTCTTGGAGAGGCCGCGCGGCGTCATGTGCTGGCAGGCTTCACCGACGAGACGATGGCCGCCCGGACCCTGGATTTCTACGATCGCCTGCTGCGGAGAAAAAGCGGTTGACAGCCACGCGCTGAGATTACCCGGGAAAAGCATTTCTTGAGTATTGTTCCGATTTTGCCGACTGGAGTGATGCATGCGCCCCATCCCCGTCCTGATGTACCACCATGTGACCCGTCATCGCAGTGACATGCTGACGGTACGCCCCGAAGTCTTTGCCGGGCAGATGCGCTATCTCGCCGAATCGGGGTATCGGACCCTTAAACTCGATGAACTGGTAAGCCATATTCTCGGCAAGTGTGTCGTTTCCGAAAAAGCTGTCGTCATCACGTTCGATGACGGCTGGCTCGACAATTACCTGTTTGCGTTTCCGGTTCTTGAGCACTACCGGCTTAACGCGGCAATCTTTCTCGTCACCGACTGGACAGCCGCCGCCTCGGCAGGAGCCGGCACCCTCCCGGACGACGTGCCGACGCACGAGGAGGCGAAGGCTTTCGTTGCTCGTGGGGATGCGGCAAAGGTCATCCTTGGCTGGGATATCGTAAGGAGGATGGAGGCGAGCGGATTGGTGGAGTTTTACTCTCACGCAGCGAGCCATGGCAAATGCGCGACGCTCGACCGGGAAGAGCTGGCATGGGAGATCCGCGAATCGAAGCGGGTACTTGAGCAGGAGCTGGGGAGGCCGTGTCCTTACCTGTGCTGGCCCAAGGGGAGCTTTAACGATATGGCGGTAGAAGTTGCGCGGGAGGGGGGATACGAGGCCTTGTTCACTACGGTTCCCGGGGTTGTCGAGCCGGGTTCGGACCCTTTCAGGATCAGGCGCATTGTTGTCAAGGACGATATAGCCTGGTTCAAGAAGAGGATGAGGGTCTATACCAACCGAGCCCTTTCACGGCTCTATCTCAGCATCAAGAAGCCCTGATTCGGTCGTTGATGCCCCATACACGACCGTTAGCGGATAAAGAACCGTCCGGTTCGTTATGAATAGGGCAGTTGTTTACGAGAAAGCTTACGTACAAGCCAACCGACCGGAATCAAGCGCTGTGTAATAGCAGATATCGCAATTTCTGCAATATCGTAATTCCGAGTCTACAAAAAAAGCAGTTTCGCCTTGTCCCCCTTGATTATTCTTTCTACATCCTACTCCTCTTCATTCCAAAATAATCCTGAATGTCGGCGATTATGGTTTTCTTGTTCTAGCCGACAGATAGTATAGAGGGCAACTTGTGTACACTTTTTGCCCTCCTACTTTTTATGTTCTTCCTCCCCTCCTCCAGGTTTTCCTTGAGGCCGAGCGTGTTGGGGTTGCTGAGCCTGAGGTCTTTGCTCGTGTCTCTGTGGTTGCTGACCTCTCTCCTGAGGTTGTTGTTTTGGCCGCTGACCTTTCTCCTGAGGTTGTTGTCTTGCCTGCTGAACCTGAGGTTGTCTCTGCTGCCGATGTTGCTGCACCTCAGGCCGCTGTTGATATTGCTGTTGCCTTTGCTGCCTTAGTGCCTGTCTCTGTTGTTGTGGTCGAGGTTGATAGCCCTGGACGCCCCAAGTTCCTTGCCTTTCCCAATGTCGATCATTATGCCAGCTCTTCCAGTTCTGTTGAAGTTGTTGGTTGGGAATCCGTCCGTAGTTCCACGGGTGCCCGTACCAATTATGGTCTCTGTAGTATCCTCTCCAACCTGGGTCTACATCAAAATAAAACCTTGGAACATTGTTATAATAACCCCAGCCCCGGTCATAATAATGTGAGCGATACCAACGACCCTCCCATGGACGCCACCACCAACCATTCCAGAAAAACATGTCTCCGGCGATATCCGGAACAACGTAAACATCGTTCGTATCAGGCATCACTATCACATCCGGGGGTGCCGCAAATACGATGGGTGGTGGCAGAGGAATATTAACGTTAATAGCGACCGCTGCCATCGTTGGAAGAGGAACGACAAGTACCAACGCCAAAAGCAGTGTTCCCAAAAGTAACTTTGTCATGTTGTTGACTCCTTCTCCACCTTTCTGAAAATGGTATTTTGGGAAAATGTTTCTGATCTGTGATATGGGAGGCAAGAAGAATTTTAAGAACTTCAACTTGCATCCCCGCGGCACAATTAGTCAGGTGCCACGGGGTTCTCAAACAGTTCCGATCTCAGTAGAGCACGGACCCCCTACTCGCCTTTGCGTGTTTGCTTCACTCTACTCTTCGCAGATGTTGCCCTCCGCTTGGCCCAGTACGCCTTCATTCTTCGGCTTACCGCCTTTCGGTTGGCAGCACTCATTCGATGCCGCTTCCCCTTTGCGCGAGTGGACGAGACACGGGTTGCTCGGTGCGTGTTGGCTAATGTCCTAAGAGCAGCATGGACTGCCATGATTTGAGCATCGACGTTCTGTTTCTCCACCTCTAATTGCCGGAGCACTTTTGTCAGAGATGCCGTGAGATTTGCTAGCATACAGTGATCCTCCGATAATGCGGGTTGAAAAGAATCCCAGGCTGATTCAGCTTTTTTACTCATATCACGCGTAAGGATTCGGCAACGCACCTCTACTATATACAGTAGTTAGCGGGTATATGTCAACTCCGGATGGATGCGAGGGGGAGATCCATCTTGTCGCCAAGAGGGATGATCGGGGATGTCGGGGTCTCCACGTGCATGTCCATTCGTGTATCGAGCTGGAAGCGCCGGGTTGCAAGTGACCAGTTTCCAACGGCGAGGAGATGGCCAGCGACAGCGTGAACGAGGTCAGCGAGGGGCGATGGGCACACCAACGGCTCTCGGTGACGCTCGATGGGAAGCTCATCACCGACGTGCCGTACCAGCTCCGGTAAGCCCCCGCGGACGGCCTGCTGGATTCGTGTCAACGATGTTCTGGCACACGTTCGTGTCATCGAAGTGATGGCACGTGTCACTTGGGTTCTATGGAGTGTTCTCGACGCCCGCATTGTGGGCCAGGGCGGGCCGGAGATAGAAATTCTTTTGGTAGAAGTCGGCAAGGGGTTTACCTAAGTCTGAGCGGGAGTTGACTGTATGGCGGGAAACGCCCAATGCTTGGGCGATAGCGTAGGTCAGCTTCCCGGCCTGCGCACTAGAATTTTGCTCAATTGGCGGTCCGCTCCCCCGGCACCAACCCTCATGAAGTCCGGATGTGACAGCCAGCCTCGCCCCAGCTTCTCGCCGAGGCGACCAGTTTAGACCTTGCCTGGCCCGAGACTGGCCGCTCGGCGCGCCTCTGGTTGCAGGCGGCTTGAGATCGCCTCAGAAAGTCGCAACAGTTCGTCCCCACTTTCCGGCACTTCCGGGGGATCGCCGGGGGGAACCGGCAACACTTGTGCTGTTCTGTTGCGAGTGCCGGCGGGCCAATGTGCTGGATCGTAGTACCGGGGAGACGGGCTGCCACCTGATCAAGACACCGTCTTCATCACCGGCAGACGATGGAAACTTGACACCTGCAGAGTGGGCCCGACCGAGTTCGCCAAGTCTTCGCGGGCCGCTGCGCGGGGAGACTTCTCGTCGTTGGAGACGGCACTCACCTCTGCCGAGCGGCGCCGGGCGACTCTGCAGGCCGAGCTGGCACAACTGGATGGGGGCCAGCAGTCAGCCGGGATTCCGCTTACCCCCGCTGCACTCGAACGGCACCTTGAGGGGATGGCCGAGAAGCTGCGCAGTGGAGACACGGGCCGAGTGCGGGAGGCAATCCGAGCGACGATCGAAAACACCATGGTGGGCGAGGATGGGACGTTGACGCTCGCCGTGAAGCCGGAGGGCCTCTTGGGGGCCCAGACAGCCATTGCACATTCAGGGTGCCGGGGGACCGGCACCCACGTTGTGCGCATGGTGGCGATTGGGCAGACTTGCTAGGCTGGAAGGAAGAACTTCCACTGCGTGTCTGATGAGTTATACACTGCGTCATAAATAATGCCGTATAATCTTCTTGACACCGTCAGTCCTCCTTGCCATAGTGGGCCGGAAAGGAGGACCGCGCCATGCGCAAACTGGCCATCGCTGATGCCGAACTC
>Ga0116137_1000378_pt1 | contig 38022 bp, 44 predicted proteins | sample June2015DPH_20_1_3_FD_88973 | JGI IMG/M metagenome (GOLD analysis project Ga0116137, IMG submission 88973) | Peatland microbial communities from SPRUCE experiment site at the Marcell Experimental Forest, Minnesota, USA - June2015DPH_20_100 | ecosystem: Environmental > Terrestrial > Soil >...
AGCTAACCCAGGGGTAGGGTTGTGGACAAGAACAATCTTGGCCTGTGCAACCTAGATTCTCCGTCGTAAAACAGCCGTTCGACCACGGTCTTGTAGCGCTAAATAGCGCATCGTTGAGGTTAAAGGACCGTCAAGGCGCCATGAACGCCAAGAACGAAATAGCTCATTCGGCAAAAACGGACGAACCTGCCGAAGACCCCAAGAGCGTGCTTTCGCATTCTCCGGTGGAGAGATCGGAACATCGTACCCTTGGCGACCCGGGTACCCAGCGCTTGCGCTGGGTGATCATGGCGGTTCAAGGTTTTTTCGGATCAGGGTGAATTGGCGTCAAGGAAAGCAAGGAAAATGAACGGACTCACGCGAAGAAAAGTTTTCCGCGCCGCGCTGGCCTTGGGACTGGGCGCCGCGCTGGGCTCCCTCGACCGCGTCTTCGGCGCCGGTGGCCCGGTGAAGGTGCGGCTGGGTACCATCGCCCCGAGAGGCTCCTCGTATGCCAAACACCTTCTGGCCATGGGCGAACAATGGCGGCAAGCGCCGGGCGGGGGCGTGCTGCTGACCATTTATCCCGACGGCACGATGGGCACCGAGGCCGACATGGTTCGCCGCATGAGGTTGGGCCAGTTGCAGGCCGGGATGCTGACCGCGATGGGCCTGGCGGATATCGAGCCGGCCGTCACCGGCCTCCAAAACCTGCCGATGATGTTCCGCTCGCTGGAGGAAGTGGATTACATCGGCGAGAAGCTGCAACCGATGTTGGAAAAGCGCCTGGAGGAAAAAGGATTCGTGGTGCTGTTTTGGGGCGATACCGGCTGGGTGCGGTTCTTTTCCAAACAGCCCGTGATCCGGCCCGACGATTTGAAGAAGACCAAATTGTTCGTCTGGGCCGGCAGCGCCGTCGAAATAGATACTTACCGCTCGATCGGCTTCAATCCCGTCCCGTTGGAGACGGTGGACATCCTGCCCAGCCTGCAGACCGGCTTGATCGACGCGGTCCCGTTGCCGCCGAGCATCGCCTTGGCCGGTCAGGTAGATGGCGCGGCGCCCCATATGCTCGATCTGGACTGGGCACCGCTGGTCGGCGCGGCGGTCATTACCAAAAAGACTTGGGACGCCATACCGCTGGAGGGGCGGGACGCCTTGCGCAAGGCGGCCACGGAGACCGGCAAGCTCATCAAGGCCGACGGCCGGCGCGAGAGCGTGGAATCGGTCGAGGCCATGCGCAAACGCGGCTTGCGGGTCCACGCGGTCACCCCGGAGGTCGAGGCCGAGTGGCGGCGGGAAGCGGAAGCGGCGTATCCCAAGATCCGCGGGGTGATTGTTCCGGGGGACATTTTCGATGAGGTGGTCAAACAGCTGAAAGCCTACCGCGCCGCCCGGGCAGGGGACAAAAAATGAGCGGCGAGAACCACAGCCATGCACCCGGTCCGGTCCAGCCCATCCCGGCAGGCGACGGCTGGCGCCGCTGGCTGCGGGACGTCGAAGACCTCCTGGTCTCGCTCGCGCTGGCCGCCTTGGTGCTCCTGCCGCCGGTGGAAATCGTCCTGCGCAAATTGCTCCAAACCGGCATCAGCGGCGCGACCGCCTTTCAGCAACATTTGACCCTGCTCATCGGCCTGCTGGGGGGGGCGCTGGCGGCGCGCGAACGCCGCCTGCTTGCCCTCTCGACCTTGACGACTTTTCTCAAAGGGTGGTCGCAGGTTCTTGCGCGCGTCTTCAGCGGTGCCTTTGCGGCGGGCATCAGCGTGTTTCTCTGCGTGGCAGCGGCGCAACTGGTGCAGGCGGAAAAACAAGGCGGCAAGATTCTGGCGTACGGAATTCCGCTGTGGACCATCCAGCTGGTCATGCCCTTGAGTTTCGGCGTGATTGCGCTCCGTTTGCTCTGGGGTGCGGCGGAAAGCTGGCGCGGACGGCTGGTCGCACTGCTGCTGGCCGGCGGCGTGGTGTGGACAGGACTCCAGCCGCCGATCAGGCCCGACACGCTGGTCCTCCCCGCCCTGTTGACGCTGCTGCTGGCCGTCATTCTCGGCGCGCCGATCTTTGCGCTGTTGGGCGGCGCGGCGCTGATCCTGTTTTGGGGGCAAGACCTGCCCATCGCTTCCATTTCGCTCACCCACTATTCGATGGTGACCAACCCCACGCTGCCGACAGTCCCACTGTTCACTCTGGCCGGGTATTTCCTGGCGGAGGGCGGCGCGTCGAAACGGCTGATCCGGGTCTTTCAGGCCTTGTTCGGACAATTCCGCGGCGGGCCGGCGATTGTCGCGGTGCTGGCCTGCGCATTTTTCACCTCATTCACCGGCGCGTCGGGCGTCACGATTCTGGCGTTGGGCGGGCTGCTGATGCCGGTGCTGATGGGCGCGGGGTATTCGGAGCGTTCCACGTTGGGATTGCTCACCGGCTCTGGCGGTCTCGGGCTGCTGTTCCCGCCTTCGCTCCCGTTGATCCTTTACGCTATTGTGGCCAGCCTCAACAAGGCTGGCGGAGTGACCATCGAAAAGATGTTTCTCGGCGGCCTCGGCCCGGGGCTGCTGTTGGTCGCTATGGCCGCGGGGTTGGGCATTCGTCTGGGCCCGAAAGAAAAAGCCGGCCGGCCCGCCTTCGATCGCGTCGAAGCGGGCCGCGCGATTTGGGCCGCCAAATGGGAACTGCTGCTGCCCGTTGTGGCGCTGGTCGCGTTGTTTGGCGGGCTCGCCACGCCCGTCGAAGCGGCGGCGGTCACGGCGCTATATGCGTTCGTGGTGGAAGCCTTCGTCTATCGCGATTTCAAGCGGGCGCGAGAGATTCCGCGCGTCATGGCGGATTGTGGTCTCTTGGTGGGTGGCGTGCTGCTCATCTTGGGTGTGGCGCTGGGCTTCAGCAATTACCTGATCGACGCCCAGATTCCCACCCACGCGGCCGAATGGGTCACCGGCGCGGTGAAGTCCAAGTATGCATTCCTGCTTGCGGTCAACCTGTGCCTGCTGGCGGTGGGCTGCGTGATGGACGTGTATTCCGCCATCGTGGTGGTGGTGCCGCTCATCGTGCCGCTGGGCCTGGCCTACGGCATTGACCCCATCCACCTGGGCATCATTTTTCTGGCGAACATGGAGCTGGGACTGTTGACCCCGACGGTAGGCATCAACATCTTCCTGTCCTCGTATCGGTTCGGCAAACCGGTGCTCCAGGTGTCACGGGCTGTCATCCCGATGCAGTGCGTGCTGGTGATCGGCGTGCTGTTGATCACCTATCTGCCGCCGCTCACGACCCTTCTGCCGCGCTGGCTTGGACGATGAAGAGCGGCGGGGAATCCATTCCGCTCCTCCTCGGAGCGGTGCCGGCACGGTGGCCGGACGGATGTTATACCCTCCTCCGGTTGATCGTGTGCGGCACCGCGGCATGTTTGGCGTTCCTGGCCTCTCTCCTCTTTAACCCGATCCTCCCTGTCCGGATGCGGCGGTCCGACTGGGTGCCCTTCGATATGGGAGCAGCCGTCGCTCTCGCTGTGGCGGCGATCCAGTTCGGTCACAGTCGAGGGCGACAAGACCTGAGTGCACGAGGTATTCAACCCAGGCCTTGCAGGTCGGAAGCAGTCTGGTAGACGTGCAGAGAAGTACGGCTATGCACCCGATCAAGTCATTATTCGCTGGCCTTATTGTGGGGCTGATCGCCCGTGACCTCTCCTTATTGTCGGCAGCACTCCTCACTCTCTTCTTAGCTGTCGTGCTGTATGTGTGGGACGTGATTCGGTTCGTGGCGGAGGAAGGGGCGTGGGTGGGGGTGAAAAATGCCCAAGAAGAAATCTCCACTATAGCGGGACGGTCTGGAAAGACGGTGCTTTTCTTGATCGGCGTGGACACCATGATATCGCTCTCGTTGGTGCATTGACCTACTGGGCGGTAGGTTGGCTCCGAGCGAGTCCATGAAGCTCTTGTCGGACCCAGTCCCGACCAAGCCCAGGCCGGGCTAGCCCTATGGCTACCATCAGGTCCTGGTCGTTATCTGGGACGGCAACGTCAAGATCAATCTACTGCTGGTGGTGATGAGGTCTGCCGAGCTGTAAAGGGGAAGTCGCTTCGTTAGTCTCCTTGCTGTTAGGACCTTCTCGCAACGGACAGGCTGGCGGCGCGAGGCACCGCTCGCCACGTAGATGGCCGCTGATCTGGGCTGTCCCTCGCAGCGACCAACCCGCCAGCGCCAGATCAGAGCGAGCGAAGCTCCCTCGGATGGGCCGTCGGCACGTCCACGCCGTCCTTCATCAAGGGATTCTTAGCGAACTTGTCCGGCAAAGGTGGATAGGCGGTTCGAAGAAGAGGGGTCAGGCCGCGGGGAGTTCAGGATATGACCCCCCATACGCCTCCAGCAGCGTCTGGACCCAGCGAACGGGGTCGCGGAATGCGCGCTCCCGAACGGCGGTCACGACATCCCGCCAGTCCTGTTCCTGCTTCACGTACTCCTGGATGACCTCTTGGTGGGCCGCAAGATACCCTTCCAGCTCGCCCCAGCGTGCCTGGATCTCCTGCCGTTTCTCGACGTAGGCCGTGCGGTATTCCTCGACCATACGACGGAGCAGGGAGCGCGCTTCGCTGGGATCGGGGGCCCGCAGATGCTGCCACAGGGAGAGAAAGATTGGCTCAACGAATCCGAAGCGAAACCCGCCGATGTCATGAAACAGCTCGTAATTGTGGATCGAGATGACCTCTCCGGAGCGCGTCAGAATGTGATGCGGATCCCGTAGGATGGTCCCCAAGACATCTCCCAGCGCGTCATGGCGGGCCACACCTCGGATGGCCAACGGCCAGAGGCGCCCCACATCGTCCTGCGACAAGTCCTCAGCATCGAGACGGATCGCCTCTAGGGGGACTTCCAGCAGAACCTGCGCGCCGGTCAGGAGCCTGTGGATGTACGTTGTGCCTGTGCGGACGTGGAAGAGCCGCGCCACCCCGGCATAGAGTTCCTCGGCCGAGGGCGCGAAGTGAGATACTTCGAACGGGCAGCGGCGACCGTCGGGGATTCGGACCGTGACGGCGGCCTCAGCGTGCACTTTGGAGAGCGCCACCAGATCCACAACCTCGAACTCGTGGGTGGACAGGCTCGCCGCATCGAGAAGTGCCAGGATCGGTCCCCGTAGATTATTGGCATCGATCTTCAACGCGAAGAGTCGCCCCCGGACCGAGGCCGGTAGGGCGTTGAAGGCTTCCAGGGCCCACTTGAAATGAAAGTCGGTAGGCTCCAGAGGCCGAATGCGGAGGTTCGTTGGGTCCAGCAGGCGATCAATGCCTGCCTCCCACTTGCCTGTCCAGACCTCTTCGATGAAGCGAGACGGGTGCGGGACGCCGAGGGCCTTCAGGACCGACTCGCGCCGGTCGCGCGTCCTGGCCTCCTCGGGCAGCGACAAGAATGCCTGGATCTCTTGGAGGAGCGTGCCCACAACGAGCCTCCGGAAAACGGGATGTCGCTCGATAAGTTCGATTTCTACTGCGGGAGGTTACCTCTTTTGTATCTCTGCCGCTTTGAGTTCCCCGCTGCGGGCATGCTCGCACCGCAAGGGATCGTTCGTCAAGTAATTGTCAATAATTGGGGACGTCAGTAACTATGTCAATTGGTAGCCTCGGGCAATGTTCTCTGGGTTGCGGGGGCGACTTCCCAAGACCGGGCAGTCCACCCGATATTCCTTCCTGTCATTTCCATTGATTCTCTTGATGGTCCGTGTCGGGCGAGCCAGGGCTGGAGAGGACAGGGCAGATGCAGAGCACGAAGAAACCAGACGTGGTGTCCCCAGCGGGATTCGAACCCGCGTTATCGGCTTGAAGGGCCGATGTCCTAGGCCGGGCTAGACGATGGGGACGCTGGGATGAGGGGATGGAGCCGCCACTTCAAGTCGGAGTCGCCGACAGCGGGGACCTTATAGCACAGGAGCGCCTTGGTGCCAAGTCCGTCCGCGCAATGACCAATGGCCGACTCTCAGCGCCCGATTGCCGGGAGGCGTCGAGGTCAAAGAATCCCGTACGGGCGCACATTTTCGTTGACGAATGGCAAGGGGAACATTAAGGTATCAGACCATTCCCCTGTGCCCTGAAGCTTGGGGCGGGATCTGGAGGTCTTGGATGGCCAAGCCTGGAACCGGACACGGCCAGGGCCGTGCGGGCGGAGGCCAAGGGCCCGAGGTTCCGCGACAATACGTGAACTTCGCCTTCTATCGTGTGGACCCAGCGTGGCGACGCCTGCCCCAGCACGAGCGGGAGGTAGGAAAGAAGGAGTTCAAGGCTGTCGTGGAGGAGTACGCCTCGGAGATGCTCATCCTCCCCTATACGCTGGTGGGGGTCCGGGCTGACGCGGACCTCATGCTGTGGCGCATCGCGTTCGATCTGGACCTCCTGCAGCGGATGGCGACGAAACTCCTGGCGACCGGGCTGGGGACGTATCTCGCGCCGGCCTACTCCTACCTGGCCATGACGAAACGGTCCATCTACGTCGACAGGCTGGACCCCGACCATCCGGCCGACCGGACGCGCATCGTGCCGGGAAAATCCAAGTACCTGTTCGTCTACCCATTCGTGAAGACCCGGGACTGGTACGGGATGACCCAGGCCGCACGCCAGGGCATGATGGACGAGCACATCCAGGTCGGGACGAAGTATCAGTCGGTGAAGCTTAACACCACCTACTCCTTCGGCCTGGACGACCAGGAGTTCGTGGTGGCATTCGAGACGGACAGGCCGGGGGATTTCCTGGACCTCGTCATGGAGATGCGGGGGACCGAGGCGAGTCGGTTCACCCTGCGGGACACGCCGACCTTCACCTGCCTGGCGCGGAGCCTGGACGAGGCCCTGGACAGCCTGGGATGACGGAGCGCTGCCATGCAGTGTCGGCACACGGTGCCGGATTGGCACCGGTACGTGGATCCCGCGGGGGACGTGGCCCCCATTTTTGCCGCGTGCCGACTGCTGGTGAAAGAGGGGGAGCCAGCGCGCGATCCCCGGAGCATCGCGTGCACCTACTGGGGGCACCAGCGGGATTGCCCGCTGTTCGAGGGCGCGGGGGACGCGGCCAGGACGGAACCAAGAGCCGCCGAGCGGCGCGCCTCCAGAGATGTGCCCGTGGCAATGGGCGCGGTCTGGCCGGTCCGGGCGCCCGGGGCCAGGGACGGCAAGCGGCTCGCCCTGATCGGGTTGGGAGCGGCTTCGATCATTCTGATGCTCTTGACCGTGGGGGTCGGCCTCGCCGTTCTCCGCGGGAAGTGGAGCCCTGCCGGCTACCTGCACCTCGTGTTGGCGGCGGCGGCGATATCAATGGCGACCCACGTCCTGGCGACGCTCCGGACGTGGGCCCGGCGATGAGGGGGAATGCGGACGCTGGGGCATCGGTCCTCCGATCGTTTCAGCGGACCGGCAATCTCATCGGGACGCGCTGGCCGGTGCGTGTCCTGAGGTGCTTGGGTTGGCGCAGAGAAAGGAGACTGGCATGAAAAAACGGTGGTTGGGGACGCTGGCCATCAGCCTGCTCCTGGTGAGCGTGCTGGCTGGCTGCACCACGACGGCCGCAAGCCGGGAAGATCTCGGCGGCCTCCCGAGAGCCGAATCCTCAGAGTACATGTGGCACCCGTTGCGGATGATCGCCCTGGGTTTCAACTTCGCGGGGAGCGTTGCCCAGTACACGGTGGCGGAGCCGTTCTACGTCCTGCTGGCGCCCGTGCCGGAGCTGGTGGGCCTGAGCCTGGAGGAACGGCGCTACATCGAGCAGCGGAAGGAAGCGTGGCGCGCGTATCTTGCCGGCGAACGCCCGGCGGTGCAGTAGCTGGCTGATCGTCCGCGAGGGCGTCCCGGGGCAGGGGATGGCGAGCTACGCCGTCAAGTGACCGGCCTGGGGCGGACGGGAGGGCCAGGCGGGGCTCCGCGCGGTGGCGATGGGAATGGCCGGCCGCCTCGGGGCGGCGGCCGGACTGTGGCGGTCGGGGCATCCGGAGGGGTGAGCACGTGGCCAACAAACGACCGGGGCGCAGCGGAAGGAAGATATCCCGGCCTCGGCGTCGGGCGAGTACCGGTCGGCCAAACGGCCCGGTGGTCCCTCTGGACGCCGAGGACATCGCCATGGCCCGCCTGCAAGCCCACCTGCGCAAGGCCGAGGCGATCCGGGCGCCGGGCCGTCGCCGCGATGCCCTGCTCAGCCGCACGACCCTGCGGCTGCCCCGCGAGATACTCCAGCGCGTCCGCGAGCGGGCGCGGCGCGAGCAAGTCAGCATCTCGGAGGTCGTGGAAGCCGCCCTGGAACGATACCTGCGGTCGCCGTGAGACAGAGGGGACCGGGGATGGCGAGGGCGGAATTCCAGGTCCTCTCTTGGCAAGAGATCGCCTCCCCGGTGAGGGCGACCGATGCCAGCTTCCTTCCCACTTCTCCTGACCCCTTTTGGGAATCGTGATCGCTCCATGGGCGCCGCTGCTCCGGAGGCCCGCCCGTCGGGATCCAGCGGGGGCGGATGCATGAGGCGTCCGGATTGGACCCATGCCGCCTGATGTAAGGGACCCCTCCATAGAAGGCAACCCACGAGCCGGCCCGCATCCACCGGATCCGAGCCAAGATCGGCCGGGCGGCGGGCGTCGCGGCATTCGCACCGTCGTCCTCTCGGCCGCGGCGCTGGTTGCCCTCGCGTCGCTCGCCATCGGCGGCCTGCGGAACAGCCTGGGCCCTCCCGAGGGGACCGCGTCGGGCGGAGGGTCCGCGATGGAGAGCGCCCGAACGGGGAGCGAGCTTTCACCCTCCGCGGCCGAGGGGCCGGCCATCGCGGGCACGATCTCGGTGGCGCCGGAGCTTCGCGGACGTGTATCCGACAGCGACACGCTGTTCATCATCGCCCGAAAGGGCGCCGGAGGCATCGGCCCGCTCTTTGCGGTGAAGCGCATCACCGGACCGCACTTTCCGCTCGAATACCGGCTGGGGGCGGGTGACGTGATGATGGCCGGGACGGCCTTCGAAGGCGACGTCCACCTGAGCGTTCGCCTGAGCAAGAGCGGGGCCGCTGGCCCGGGCGAGCCCGGCGATCTCGAAGGGGAACACCCAGGCCAGGTGCCGGTCGGCGCGCGCGGCGTGAACATCGTGATCGCGCGCGTGCGCTGACTGACGGCCGGAGGGAAGCCACGGTGCATGGTGTGTCCTGAGTGCGGCGGCGAGGGAGCGTCCGCATGCGGCTCGTGCGACGGGAGCGGCACGATCCCTTCGCCTCCCGCCGGGCCGTGAGGGAGCGCGGATCAGGGCCGGCGGACGGTGTGGCGCCGTGAGACCTGGAGGAGAGGTGTGGCAGATCTGAAGAAGGTGAGCCGAATCCTGCTGGACCTGAAGGTGACGGAGAATTACCTGCGCCAGTACCCTCACCTGGCGGAGAAGATCGTGGCGGCGGTGGCGAAGAGCGCGGGGCACAAGGGGTGAGGTCCCGGCGAATCGGTGCGGCGGTCGCCTCCGGGTGTCTCCTTGCGGTCGTCTTGGCCACGGCCTTGTGGAACCACGCGCCGGCCATGCTGGACCGGATTGATCGAAGTGGCATCCCTTATCCGATCTTCCAGGCGGGCGAAGTGGCCGATCTCGCGGGATGCCTGGGAGCGACAGCCAATGTGTCCCGCTGAGACAGGTCAGGACAGGAGGCCCCCGGCGTGGGGGAGCATCTCACGGCCGGCCGCCCTGGAGCCGTCATGCCTCCGGTGCGGATATCCGGTGCCCGAGCGACCGCTGGGATGCCGGTGGCCGTGCCCCAACTGCCGGTTCCTGTATGCCTTGGGGGACTGTTCCGACTGAAGGCGTTACGGCGACCCGAGCACGACCGCGGCCCTTTTCAAATCACTCTTCAAAGAAGGAGGACAAGATGCCATACGTCACGATCGCCATGCGCGAGGGAAAGACTCTGGAGCAGAAGCGGCAGCTGGCGAAGGCTGTGACCGATGCCGTCACCCGCACCTTGGGCGTCAAGCCGGAGGCGGTTTCCATCGTGCTGCACGATCTGCCGGCCACCAACTTCGCCCGCGAGGGAATCCTGCTGTCGGACCGGACCTGACGCGGGGCGGGAGGCGGGGTGGGCAAAGGAACCTTCCGCTACGAGGCGACCCTCGCACCCAACGGGCGCGTCCAGTCCCTCGTCGAGCACCCTGCGGGGGGCGCCCCCCGTCCGGTTCCGCCGGAATCGCCGGAAGGTGTATCGATCCTGGCGACGGGTCGTGATATTCTGTACCGGTTCGATGAGGAGCGGTGCCTGCGGGACCTCGCCTATCCGGACGTCCTCCTGGCAATGCGCCAGGAGGTTCACCTGACCCTCCAGAAGGTCAGGCACGGGGAGCTTCTGGACGAGCCGGAACTGGTCCCCATCCTGCGGCGGCTCCTCGCGGACCTCGAGGCGACGACGACGGCGTTCCGGGAGGCGTGCGGGGGCCATCGCGCGGGGGGATGAGAGAGGACCTTCGCCACGCGGCATGGTGAAAGGGCCGATGGACGAGCGGCGCGTGGCCCAGTTTTACAACGAGGTCGGCAGCAGTTACGACCGGACGCTCTACTTCCTGGCCTGCGATCCCCTGTACGAGGCGGAGATCGCCCGGCTCTCGGCCGGCCGCCGATTCCGGCGGGTGCTGGATTTGGGGTGCGGGACCGGGAAGCAGACCGCCCTCCTGGCGCCTCGCGCGGAGGAGGTGTGGGCCATTGACCTCTCGGCCGAGTCGCTCCGCCAGGCCGAGGCACGCTGCGCGCGCGCGGGGCTCCACAACGTGAAGTTCCTGCAGCAGAGCATCGTGGCGCTTCCCGCCGAGGATGGATCGGTGGACGCCATCTTCTCCTACGGCGACGTGATCTCCCACGTGCACGACGCGTATCGCCAGGTGTTCGCGGAGAGCGCGCGCGTCCTCGCGCCCGGGGGAGTCATGGCCTTCGAGGTGGATGGCAAGTGGGAATTGGACATGCTCCTGCACTATCCGGAGGAGCGGGCTCGGGCCCGGGCGGCCCGGGGGGTGGGTCACCTCCGCATCTGGCGGGACATCCCCTGCAAGACCTTCACGAGTCCGGAACTCGCCGGCAACCTGCGGGACGTCGGTCTGCGGGTGATCCGGATCCGGGGCGTGAACATTTTCCACTGTCTGCTGCCCGAGTCTATCCTCTTCGGCCTTCCGCACACGGTGGGAGCAGGCTGGCGACTGCTCTCGACCGTGCTGCAGCGGGTGGATACGGCGGTCGGCACGTTGCCCGGCTTTTCACGGCTCGCCTCGACGCGGCTGGTGGCGGCGGTCAAGGGCTGATTGCGGATTTCGGATGTTGGATCGCGGATTGAGTTGGAACGAGGACGGGGGCGCGTGAATTCGCAGGGGCATCCGGAAGGGCCCCTGCCACCGGTTGCGGAGAAGACCTAGCGGGAGCGGACGGGGGCTTTGCGCAGCCTCCGGCAGAAGGCGCCGGTCAGCATGATGCCGAGGATGGACCAAGGGAAGAGTAGGACGATCAGCATGATTGTGCTATACATCTCGCATCTCCACTAGGACAGGAAAGGTGACAGGCCGGCAATCAGTTACCGTTGGTCCGTCTCCATGGAAGAGGGACCTTGAGCGAATCCTCGACCAGGGGGAGGCGAAGTCCGTACCGCTCGTGGAGCAGGGAGAGGGCCGTCACGTCTCCGGCCTTGGCCCCCTGCATGAGTTTCGTGCGGGCGAGTTGTTCGGACAGCTCGAAATCGTCGATGCGCCGCTTGATTGCCAGATACTCCCGCGTTTTCATGCGCCTCTCCCCCTTGGGGTGGGTGGAAATGACTGATTTTCGGTATGCGGGAGGTTATCCATGCAGGAAGCGGGCCAGTGCCGGTGATGGGTAGGGTCGAGAGTCCGGAGGGAACCGGGTCCATGGGGACAGCAGAAGGCTCGACCGAAAGTCTGCCGCTCCGCCTCAGCTTCGTGATGTCGGCCTACAATACTGCCCAGCGGATGATCCGATTCTCGGACGAAAAGGCAAGCTTCGTCTTTCTGTTCTTCGGCATCATCCTCTCCATCTTTGGCATCCGGGGCGATCGCATTCTGCTCATCCTGGGCGGGCGGGTTCAGGCGGGGGGATTTCGCGCCCTGTTCATCCTGCTGTTCCTGGTGTTCCTGGCGACGATGGTCCTCTCGCTCCTCTACGGCCTCCAGACCATCGCCCCGCGCTTGGCCTCCCCTGTGGACAGCCCAAACCACCGGCGACTCTACTGGTGCCACGACGTGCTGCGGTATTCGGCGGAGGAATACCTTACCCATCTCCGGGCGTTGAGCGACGAGGCGGTGCTTCAGGAGATGGTTCACGAACTGTACGCCGCCATGATCATCGAACGAAACAAGTTCGATCGGATCAACCGCTGCCTGCGCTGGGCCGTGGCGAGCTTTTGCGCCTGGGTCGCGCTGATTCTGATGACCATCAGCTCATGAGCTCGCGTCGCGTCGTGGCCCTCACCAAAGACCCGGACCTGCTGCGAAGGCTGGGCTTCTTCCGGGAGTTGACCCTCCCGGAGCTACGCCGGTTGGCCCGGCTCGGCAGCCTGTCCAGCTATGACAACGGCGAATTTCTGGCGACCGAAGGGACCCGCAAGCAGCGTCGGATCCTGTATGTGCTTGTGCAGGGGAAGCTTCAGTATGTGAAGCGGGTCCGGGGAGAGCGCGCCAATGTCGTGCTGACCCTCCTACCCGGCGAGGTGGGGGGGTTTCTCACGTTCTTCAACGACGATCCGTCGCCCGTATCAGTTCGAAGCGTCGGGAAGAGCCGGGTGTTCGAGATCGGGCAGCGCGAGTTTCAGGTGCTGATGGCGGATCAGCCATCGCTGGCCGCGAAGGTCCTGCTGGCGCTCCTGCGGGCCACGGTGTCACGGCTGGAAGCCTTCCTGGGGCAAGCGGCTGCCACCTCCGCCTGGGCCCTGGCCCTCCAGCACCACCTGCAGGAGCTCCCGCTCGCGAAGGAGGCATAGGGGCACGGGATGGGACGCTTGGGGCATGGGAGCGCCCATTCGCTTCAGGAGGCATGTTGCGGCTGATCTGGCGGCTCGGTCGTCTTCTCGCAGTGGCGCTCGTCCTGGGCGTCGGCCTCTACTTCGGGAGCCCGTACCTGCTCACGGCGGCGGGCCGGTATCTGGTCACGGAACATCCGCTGGCCAAGGCCGACCTGGTTCTGGTATTATCCGGCCAAAACGTGCTCCGGGTACCGGAGGGGGCACGGATCTACCACGAGGGGTATGCCCCCAAGATCCTCCTGACGAACGAGCCGAAGGAGCGAGGGTCCGAGGAACTGTTGCGGCTGGGCATCCGAGTTCCCGACGGCCAGGAGAAGGCCATCACGCTGCTGGAAGCGCTCCGCGTCCCCCGGAGCGCGATCCTGACCATCCAAGAGCGCTCCGACAGCACTCGGTCGGAGATGGAGGCGGTGGCCCGGTTCTTGAAAACGAATCCGGCGAAAAGCATAATCATCGTCACATCCAAGAGCCACTCGACCCGTGCCGCCAAAATCTTCTCCACCGGCCTGGGGTCGGGGGTCCGCCTGATTATGCACCCGGTTCCGAACGATCCCTTCGATCCTGCCCAATGGTGGCACGATCGGACGGATGCCAAGGACGTCCTGCACGAATATGAGGCACTGGCCGATTTCTGGAGGTTGCGGCTCTGGAGCGCGGTGGTCGGCGAATTCGCCGCGGCGCCGCCACCCGTCACGGTTCGCTGAGGTCATGGAAGCTTCGGGATGCCCACGATCCCAGTAGATGTGGCGGCCCTCCGGGATCTTTTGGCGCGACGGGACGAGCTGGTCCGGGCCATCACGACCGGGATGGCCTCTGGCGACTGGGACCAGGTGATGGTCCCCTTTGACGGACTCTTGGTGGCGATCAAGCAACTCGAAGCAAGCCTGGAAGCGATGGAGCGGGAGGCATCTTGAAGCATCGATGATTCGTTCCGCCTCCGCCCGCACGGGGGAACGGGCGAGCCGGGCCCTACCTGATTGTCCCCGAGGCGGCGGCGAGGGCGGAGGACGAGCCCCGGCATTCGAAAACGAATCACCGTGTGGGGCCACGGGGGCCAGACGCGAAGCGAACGCAAGCATTCTTCCGAGGGAAAGGAGGCAGCTATGGCGGACGAGAAGAAACCCAATCTCCCACGGCTTCTGTCGTTGTTCGTGGCCTTCTTGGGATGTGTGGTCGTGGCGGTGCCGATCCTGTTTCGCTTGACGAGCCCGGCGCCGCTGATCCTCATCGGATCGGGGGTGACCGTAGTCGCACTCGGCGTGTTTCTGTTCTTCTCGTTCTGACCGGCTGCTCCGGACGGCTCGGCATTCGGCCCGGGGACCCCGGCGTTGGCTTGCTTACCCGACTCCGGCTGGCCGGCCACGCCGTCGGCGCGACGCGTCTTGGGGGGTCGCCTTCCTGGTCCCGGCGGGCGTGGATCACCCGCAGAGCGCGGTGGGCGAGGCCGCCAGGTCGGGATCGCCCGGTCCCACGGTGATGTTTCTTCGGATCCCCTGCCCGATCTTCTCGCGCTCCAGGGGCATCTGAGAGTCTGCCCCATCGGCGTGAGCGCCGCTCGAGAACCCTCCGGTCGTCGGCGGCATGCGGTGCCGCCGGCCTCGCCCAGGTCTTGCCCCCGAACGGTCGGGACGCAAACCCCTGCGATGATCACTGCGTGGGGTTCTGTTCGCGGTAGGCCCGGATGAACCTGTCCACGTGGCCGGCCACCGTCTCGCGCACGAAGCCCGCCAGATCCTGGGCGGCCACATCCCCGAAGTTTCCCATGCGCCAGGTGGCGGCAAGCCAGGTGGCGGCAAGGATGATGCTCTTCCGATCGCGAACGAGCGCGACCGGCTGGGTGAGACTGACCTCGATCACGAAATAGTACCAGCCATTCTCACGCCCGAGGTGTTGACGGTGACGTTGAGTGAGGCTGTCGCCGACGGAGACGTCGGGACGCCAGCCTTGCGCAGCCGCGCCTGCACGTCGCCCCGGAGTTGACCCGCCGTCAGCCCGTCCGCCTCGGCGTCCGGGTGGAGGTCCCTCACTACCACCTTGACGGCCTTGATCCCCTTGAGGGTGATGCGTTCTTCTGGGGTGTCATCCGCCCGGGCCGGGGAGGCGAGGACGGGAGGAACGGTCAGGAGCAGGGCGGTCATGCCGAGGGCAATCCGACCGCGTGCCGTCAGGGCCATCGCGCGCGTCATTTTCATGCTCCTTCACGGGGGATCGGAACCGCTCGTGAGGTAGGCTGTCCAACGGGGCCCGGCGCGTCAATGACAAAGGCCATCCCGGCTCGGCGCCCCTGCGGTGCGACCGCGATGCCTGGAAGGGTCGAGGGGTGAGACGCTAGCGCGCGAAGCCCAGGGACTCGATGAAGACCTCTTCAAAGTGCGGATGCTTGGAGAGTTCGAAGTACTCGATGCGACGGGCCAGTGCCTCGGCGCGCCCGCGGATGGACTTGGAGAGGAGGGTCATGCGGGAGCCCTGGCCGGCCGCGTTCCCCACGCCCACGATCCGGTCGGGCGGGATCGCCGGGGGCAGCATGCCGATGCCCAGGGCGCTCCGCTTGTCCACGAAGTTGCCGAACGCCCCCGCCAGGTACACCTGCGCGATCTGTGAGGCGTCGATCCCCAACTCCTCCATTAGGATGCGGACGCCGCAATGGATTGTCCCCTTGGCCAGCTGGAGCTGGCGGACGTCGTCCTGGGTGATGGCGACGTACGGGTCCCAGGAGAGGACGAACTCCCAGGTGTAATCCTTCCCTGCGACCCGTTCCAGCACCTTGGGCGGAAGGCGTCCCTCCAGATCCGGACGCGGGAGAAGGCGTCCGTTCTCCTCGACGATCCCCCGCCGGACCATCTGAGACAGCGCGTCGATCAGGCCCGAGCCGCAGATCCCCTTCGGCGCGACGTCGCCGATGGTCCAGACCCGGACGTCCTCCAGGATCCGGACCCGGTCAATGGCGCCGGCCGAGGCCCGCATGCCCTGCCGGATCTCCGCCCCCTCGAAGGCCGGCCCCGCCGGCGCCGAGCAGGCCAGGATGTAATCCCGGGAGCCTAGGGCCATCTCGCCGTTGGTGCCGATGTCCACCGCCAGACGAACCTCGTCGGATTCATCGAGGCCCGTGGCCATGACGACGGCCAGCGTATCGGCCCCGACGTAAGCCCCGATGAGCGGGAGGAAGTACGCTTGGGCGCTGGGGAGGGCGATGCCCAGGTCGGCCGCGCGAAGCGTCAGGCCGTCGCGGGTCACCGGCACGTAGGGGCTCACGGCGATGGTCGCGGGCGTGATGCCGAGGGCCAGATGATGCATGATGGAGTTCCCGACCACTGTGATGTAGTACACCTCCCGCGGGTTCACCGAGGTGCAGCAGTCGCCGATGATCTGGTTGAGCGTGCCCACGACTGCCGCCTGCAGATCCGCCGCCCCATGGGACTTCTCCATGGCGTGGCTGGCCCGGGAGAGGACGTCCGCCCCCCAGGGCTGCTGGCCGTTGAGCCGGGAGGACCGCGCGATCTCCTTGCCCGAGAAGAGATCAATGAGATAGCCGACGACGCTGGTGGTCCCGATGTCGAAGGCGATGCCGTAGGCGCGCTCCCGCGTGTCCCCGGCCTCCACCGCCAGCAATGCTTCCCGGCCGCCGCCCAGATCCCAGAGGGTGGCGGTCACCCGGAAGTCATCCCGGCGCAGGACGGAGGGGAGCGCCCGCAGGGTCTCGAGGCCGGCATGGATCGTGGTCCCCAGCGCCTTCTCGATCCGCTCCACATCTGACAGGTCGTCGTGGAGGGTGGCGGGTGGAAGCTCCAGGTGGACCTTGCGGAGCGGCGGCTCGGGCTTTACCAGGACCTCGACATAGCCGCCCTTGTCGAGGATCTCCTCCTCGATGCCGACCTCGACCTCTCCCGCAGGCCGTGCCTGGCACCCCAGGCGGACGCCCCGGGCGAGCTCCTGTTCCGTCAGCATCTCCACCTCGAGCGCGGTGGGTTCTGTCACGGGTCCCCGGGGCTGGCAGCGGCACTTGGTGCATTTGCCCCGGCCGCCGCAGAGTGAGGGCAGGCTCAGTCCCACCAGGCGCGCCAGCTCCAGGAACGTGGCATCCGCCTCGGTGCTGTACCGGCTCCCCCGCGAGAGGAAGGTGGTCCGTCGCTCGGCCATCAGTTATCCTCTGCCGTTGCTACCTCGAAGTCCAATGGGTGCGGCACCAGGGCACGCCTTGCGCTCTTATATGCGAGGTGGCCGGCCTTGGCAAGCCCCGCGTCCATGATGCTCCAGAAAGGCAACGCCTCCCCGGGCGGCCCCGGGGAGGCGTACGTGCATTGCTGACAGGAATGGCGCTACAGGCTCAGCCGGTCCCGCTGGTCTTTGGCCGCCTCGGGTTCGTGCCGTCGTCGCATCCAATGAAAGACGGCGTCGCGATAGATGTATCCCAGGAAGAGGGCTACAGCCGCGACCGCGAGAAACACGACGAACTCCACGTAATAGCCGCCGCCCACCTTAGCCCCCTGGACGGACAAGAGCCATGTCCCGGGCATCCGGCCGAACGTGGTGAGGACCAGGAACGTTCCGAAGGGGAGCGGACTCACCCCGAGAATGAAGCACAGGTAATCCTTGGGGAAGCCGGGGATGATAAAGAGGATAAGGGTGACCAGCTCACCGCCGGTGCGGGCGACGAAATCGAACTTGTGGTACACCTTGTCCGACACCAGACGGCGAACCAGAGGCAGGCCCAGCCAGCGACCGAGCAGAAAGGCCAAGGCCGACCCGAGCGTGAGTCCGATGGTCGAGTAAAAGAAACTCAGCCAGGTCCCGAACAGCATCCCGCCGAGGAACCCGGTGGCCTCGCCGGGGATCGGTGCTATCACGACCTGGAGGGCCTGAAGGGTGATGAAGACAAATGGGGCGTAGGGGCCGAAGCGCGCCAGAAACTGTTTGACTTCTCGCTTGCTGGAGTAGAACCGGGCCAGCTCGCGGTACTTGACGATGATGGGATGGCTGGAGAGGAGGAAGTACATCCCGAGGCAAAGCAGGAGGAGTCCGACCGCCCCGAGCGAGATCCACAGGAGCGCGTTGTTCCGCGAGCGCGGGGCAGCCTGGGTATCCGGGGAGTCTGACATCTGTCTCCCTTCTTGGCCTCGCCTGTCCGGGCCAGCCGCAGATTTCCTCCGGCAAGTATAACGACGCCCTGGTCAGACGTCATCCGAAAACGTGAGAAATACTCCGAAGGGCCTTGGGCCGCGCTTACCCCGCCAGCTCCCGCAGTACCACTCGCGCCGGCGCCCCATCCCCATGGCGGATCTTCAAGGGCAGGCAGAGCAGTTCGTAGTCGCCGGGAGGGACGGCGGACAAGTCCAGCCCTTCCAGGATGATCACCCCGGCATCCAGGAGGGTGCGGTGCGCCGGGAGGGAGGAGGACTCCAGGGGATCCACCGTCATGGCGTCCACGCCGACCAGTCGGACGCCAGATGCCACCAGGAGCCGCGCCGCATCTTCCGTGAGACCGGCGAAGCTCCCTTCCGGCGTCCCGCCTCGCCCCCGATCGGCGGGCCGGGTCTTGAAGAGGACACGGGGCTGGGACGCCAGGTCCATTCCCCGCAGGGCGGCGGCGTCGATGTGAGCGGAGGCCGCGAGGTCGAAGACGCGGGTCGGCCCGATCAGGGCATCCAGGGGGAGCCGGTCCACCCCGGAGGCGTCCTCACGGAGGTGCGCCGGCGCGTCGACGTGCGTGCCTGTGTGAGAGCCCATGGCCAGGCGCGACACGTTGACCGGCGCCCCACGGGCGATGGACAGCCAGGGTTCCACCGAAACCTCGGGGTCGCCTGGGTACACGGGCATGGCATGATCGATCGGTCGCGTGACGTCAAAGAGCTTCATAGGCAACCCGGCAACTAGGCAATCTGGCAATCAGGCGAGTGGGGAACCCGGCAATCCGGCAACTCAACAATCCGGGGGATCGTGGATCCGAGCGTGTCCTTCCAGATTGCCTGATTGCCGAATTGTCTGGTTGCCGACCTAGGATGGGTCCTTGGGCATCCGGTGGACCCGGTACCCCGCCAGCATCCCGCCGTCCACGTAGATGGTCTGCCCGGTCACATAATCGGAGGCGCGCGAGGCCAGGAAGATGGTCGTGCCCATCAAGTCGTCGGGGGTGCCGCTTCGCCCCCAGGGGATCATGGCCGTCACCGCCCGTGCCCAGCCCTCATCCCGGAAGAGGTCGTCGTTGAGCGGTGTCCGGTACCATCCCGGCCCGATGGCGTTGACGTTGATGTGGAATGGGGCCAGCTCCAGGGCCAGCTGTTGGGTGAGCTGCTTGATTCCGCCCTTGCTGGGCGCGTAGGCCGCCTGGTTGACGGAGGTATACGTGCTCGCCAGGGAGGCGGTGTTGATGATCTTTCCGCCGCCCCGGTCCTTCATGATGCGCGCCGCCGCCTGGGAGCAGAAGAAGACCGCCTTGAGATTCAGCTCCATGACGGTGTCCCAGTCCTGCTCGGAAAACTCCAGGGCGGAAACCCGCCGGTTCGTCCCGGCGTTGTTGACCAGGATGTCCAGCCGGCCGTGCCGCTTGACCACCGATTCGAAGAAAGCGGGGAGGTCGCTTATTCGCGTGACATCGAGGGATGTCCCCACGGCCTTGCCGCCCGCCGCCCGGATCTCCTCCGCGGCCTGATCCACGACGCTCTGCCGCCGGCCGGCCAGGACGACCAGGGCGCCCGCCTGCGCCAATCCGGCCGCCATCCCCTTGCCCAGGCCGGTACCGCCGCCCGTTACCACCGCCACGCGACCACTGAGATCGAAGAGGTTGGTTCCCATGAGCTCCTCCGTTGCATTGGGGGTGTCAAGCGGTTCTGCACATACCAATAAACCGGATTGGCGTCCAGCAATTTCTGCCCCCGGCTTCTCGGCCGTGCCGTGGATGGAGCGCAATTGTTCAGCTTGCGATACAATTCACAAATCAGCTTGGCGGATTCGATGGCGTCCGGTATATTCCTGCCGACGCGGATTTCAGGAAGTCCTCTTCATCCTGTCCGTGTCACGACGGTCGGGACCTCGTGGAAACCCTCCCCCTCCCCGCCACGTGGGCCCGGCCGTCGTGTTTTTACCCCCGCCAGAGGAGTCGCGCCACGAAAGCCATCCGACTGCTAGCCCGGCGGTCCCGAACAGCTTCGATACGAAGAGGTGCCTACCCCCACGCCTGGTCCGGGAGAAATATTGGTTGAACTCAAGGCTGCGGCGCTGAACCACCGCGATGTCTGGATCCGGATGGGAATGCAGATGGCCGATCGTCTTCCTCTGATTCCCGGGTCGGACGGGGCGGGCCTCGTTGCCGAGATCGGACCTGGCGCAGGCCACCTGAAAGTGGGAGATGCGGTGCTGATCAACCCGTCGCTCAATTGGGGGGATCGCGAGGACCGGCCATCGCCAAGCTTCAAGATCCTGGGAGGTCCCGACCCCGGGACCTACGCCGAATTCGTCGTCGTCCCAGCGGAGAATGTCTTTCCGAAACCCTCCCCCCTGTCGATGGAGGAGGCGGGAGCGCTGCCGCTGGCCTCCCTCACCGCGTGGCGCGCTGTGATCACCCGTGGACAGGTGCGGCCGGGCGACCGCGTCGTCGTCCTGGGGATCGGCGGAGGCGTCGCGACGTTCGCCCTGCAGATCGCGCGCGCGGCCGGAGCTACGGTGATCGCCGCGTCGTCCACCCAGGCCAAGCTCCAGCGGGCGCGCGAGCTGGGCGCAGATGTCGCCATCAATTACACGTCGGAGGACTGGGAGAAGATCGTCCTCGAGCGGACCGGGGGCGGGGCGGACGTGATCATTGACAGCGCGGGGAAGGAGACCTGGGGCAAAGCGCTGCGGGCCCTCCGGCCGGGAGGCCGATTAGTCACGTTCGGGGCGACGACGGGCCGGGCGACCGAGGTGGACATCCGCCAGGTCTTCTGGAACCAGTTGAGCATCCTGGGGACCACTATGGGGAGCCCCCGGGAATTCGCCGCCATGCTGCAACTGTACGAAGCGAGCTGCGTGAAGCCCGTCGTGGACAGCGTCTTCCCGCTGCGGGACGCCCCGGCCGCCCACCGCCGCATGGATGCGGGCCAGCAGTTCGGCAAGATCGTCCTGGTCCCGTAGCTTTCAAGGAGGTCCCCGCATACCGCACCCGTTCAATCCGGCGCCTTGTTTCTGCCTCCCATCCGGAGGCAGTTTGGATCAGGCCACTCTCCCCCTATTTCTTCAGCCAGATGGATCTCCTCACCTTCTGAACCCAGGCGAACCTCCTGGATCACCAGGTCGTGGACGTGAAGCGCGGCCCGGCCTACCGGACGGGCGGGATCTACTTCACCAACTACTATCCCGCCTCGTTCATCCCGGTGCCGAATGCCTCCAAGGACGCCGCCTACAACATGCGCTTCTACGCCTGGATGTCCGCCCTGTTCGGCATCGCCGTCGGGGTGATTGTGGGATTGCAGACGCAGGCGAGCTTGGCCCTGCGCTCCTGGGCTTCGTGGCTGGCCGTCATCGGCGTCGTGCTTTTCCCCGTGCGGGATACGGTCGGCTTCTGGGGACGCTGGTTCAATCCGAATTACAGCTTTGGCGCAATCGGACCGATCGTCTATCCCATCAAGTGGATCGGTGGCGCGGCGGTGTTTTTCGCCCTGCTCCTTGCCTTGATCGTCTTCGTGCAAGGGGCGCAGCGGGCCGCGGCAAAATAGGCGGCATCGCGCCTCGGGCGCCTGACGGTTCGCTGCAGGGATACCGGCTTCCGGGCCGGGCGCTGGCTGTTGCTCGTCGGGGGGACCGGAGGGGTCCGCTCGTGCTGGGTAGGTCTGTTTTCCCATCCCTTTGGCCCGGAGGGGCTGGCGCCTCCGGATGCCCAGGGGTAATATTCCTGAGGATACACATTTCCCCGCCAGGCGGGCCGGGGTGCCGAAGACACGTGGCGTATGGGCCGTCGAGGAAGGGGCGCCGCCGCTGCGACCGGGATGGGTGGCAGCGGCAAGATGATCACGAGGATACGAGAGGAGGAAAGGATGAAGGGGCACAACCGAATCATCGGGCTTCTGAACGAGCTTCTGGCCGACGAACTGACCGCCATCAATCAATACATGGTCCAGTCCGAGATGTGCGCCAACTGGGGGTACGAGAAGCTTCACAAAGCGATCGAGAAGCGGGCCATCGATGAGATGAAGCATGCGGAGAAGCTCATCGGCCGGATCATCTTCCTGGAGGGTTTGCCGACCGTTAGCAAGCTGAACAAGATCGATGTCGGGGCCAACGTCGAGGCCCAGCACAAGAACGATCAGAAGGCCGAGGAGCGGGCGATCCGAGCCTACAACGCCGGCATCCGGCTGGCCGTGGAGGTGGGCGACAACGGGACCCGTGAGCTGCTGGAGTCGATCCTCAAGGACGAGGAGGAGCACATCGACTGGATCGAGGCGCAGCTCGACCAGATCAAGCAGGTGGGGATGCAGAACTACCTGGTGGAGCAACTCGGCTAGTCCGAGGGCCCGGGAAGCCTCCGGGCGTCTCCCTGCCGGGTCCATTCATGCTGAAGAACAGGCTCAAGGAGAAGCTCCTGTCGGGCCGGCCGGCCTTCGGGGTGTCGGTGATGTTCCCGTCGCCCCAGGTGGTGGAGATGGTCGGGCGGCTGGGATTCGACTGGGTGCTGATTGACTGCGAACACGGCTCGATCTCTCCCGAAAGCGTGGAGTTGATGGCCATGGCCGCCGAGCTGACGGGGGTGACAGCCATCGCGCGGGCGCGGTCCGACAGCCCCGAGGCGATCCTGCGTCTGATGGACCGCGGAGTGATGGGGGTCCAGGTCCCGCATGTCAACACGGCCGCGGATGCCAGGCGGGCGGTCGAGGCGGTCAAATTTCATCCCCTTGGCACGCGGGGCCTGGCGGCGGGGACCCGTCCCGCGCACTACGGCTTCAACGTGTCGGCAGCCGACTATGTGGAGGAAGCCAACCGCGAAACCCTCGTGTGCGTCCAACTGGAGGAAGCGGAGGCCCTCGGGAACCTCGGCGAGATCCTGCGGGTGGAAGGCGTGGACGTGTTCTTTATCGGCCCCTCGGACCTCTCGCAGTCTCTGGGATATCCGGGTCGTTCGGACGTCCCGGAGGTGCGAGAGGCCATGGATCGGGCTTTCGCAGCCATCGTGGCCGCAGGCAAGGTGCCCGGATCCACCGGCAACCTCCAGGCGATCCAGGCCTACCAGCGGAAGGGGGTCCGCTACCTGTATACGCACCTCACCAGGCTCCTGGCCAGCGCGAGCAGGGAATTCCTGGCCGCCGTGAGGGGCGGCGCCTGATCCGGCAAGGGGCCGGTGGGGGGTGGCTGCGGATGGTCGCCGGATGGCTCAGTGCGCCGGGGTCGGTTGTTTTTCCGGATCGGGCTTGAGGATGAACAGGTCCCGCGGCTTTCCCTGCCCGTCTTGCGATGCCGTGGGGAGCCGCATCTCGTATCTCACCGGCTGGTGGTGAGCGCTGAGCTGCAGCTCCGGGTGATAGACGCTGTTGAACTTCCAGAGCATCCGGACGAAATTGGTCTGCCCGCGGAGGAGGAGCCGCGCCGCGATGAGCGCGGTGTTCTTCAGGGCGGTGAGCCCGAGGTGCTTCGTGTTCAACACCTGCTGGGTCTTCAGCAGTTCCTGGTAGAACCGATCCAGGGGAAGCCGGGTGGGCAGCACCGCGTGCTGGATGTCGAAGAGGTGGTAATCCCGCGTGGCCAGCCGGCCTGACTCGCTGAGGAACGTCTCGGTGCCGGGATATGGCGTGTTCACGCTCACGTTCACGATCTCGGGAATGGACAGGGCCCACTCGCGGATCACGGCGAAGTGCTGCTCGTCCCAGTCGGGATCGGCGATGATGTTGATCGCCACCCGGATGCCGAGGGAGCGCGCGAACTCGAGGGCCTCGAAGTTGGTGGACAGCTTGACCCGCTTCCGGTGCAGGTTCAGCCCCTCCTCGTCAATGGCCTCGAGGCCGATGAACATGTACTCCAGGCCCAGGCGCTTCCAGTACTCGAAGGTCTCCTTGTTCCGCAGCAGGACATCCCCCCGCGTCTCCAGGTAGTACTGCTTCCGGATTTTCCGCTTCTCGACCTCCCGGGCGATGGCCAGGCCGTGCTCGGCCTGGATGAAGGCCACGTCGTCCACGATGAAGACGCCGGGCTCCTGAATGGACTGGAGTTCCTCGGCCACCTTCTCGGGGCTTGCTTTGCGGTAGCTCCGCCCGTAGAAGGTCCAGGCGCTGCAGAAGACGCAGTCCCAGGGGCAGCCCCGCGTGAACTCGATGGAGGCGGCCGGATCCAGGACGCCGATGAAATACTTCCGCCGCTTGCGCAGCAAGTCGCGGGCCGGCCTGAGGTTGTCCAGGCTCTCGACCATCCGGGGCGGGGGACCCTCGCCTTCCAGCGTCACGACGCCCGGAAGGATGTGGAGGCGCTTCCGGTCGCCCGCCGCGGCCAGGAGGAGGGGCGCCGTGATCTCTTCGGCCTCGCCCTTGGCCACGCAGTCAATGGCCCCGGCCGCGTGCTCGAGGATCTCCTGCGCGGTGAAGGAGGCGCTGTGGCCTCCCACAAAGAAGAAGCAACTGGGGAGTTTCTGCTTGGTCTCCTTGGCCAGGTAGTTGACGCCGAAGCCCACGGCATCGGGCTTCCACTCGCTGAGAACCCTGAAGTAGTCCCGGTGAGTGAAGGCCTGGAGGTCCAAGATCCGCACGTCGTGGCCGGCGGCGCGGGCGGCCGCAGCCAGGAGTTCGACGCCGAGTGGCTCCAGGCGCAGGAAGATCTTGGTGTACAGGAGGCCGCTCGGATGGCAGCACAGGACCTTCATTTCTCTCCGTTCTCACGAGGAGCTGAGCGCAGCGTCATTTGTGACAAAGGGATGAAGGAGTATTGCGCAGGAAGGCGGGAAGACCAAGCATTTTCTGGGAGGCGCTCGGCCCGCCGGCCGGTCCGCTAGCCACGGGGCGACGCCAAGCAGTGGCAGGCCGTCGTGACGAAGATGGTCAAGGTGTTCGGCGCTCCCATCAGGCCGCAGGACGAGAAAACCATCGTCGAGTATCTCTCGTCCGCTTACGGCCCGGCGAAGTAGGCTGGAGAAGCGCCACCCTTGCGCCTGACCGCTGCGCCTTGCGGCCGCGCGCTCAGGCCGAGGACGAGGCATTGGATTCGCTCCAGCGCTCCAGGGCCTTCACGTCGCGGACGACGACCCGGGCCCGCTCCATCCGGATGGCGCCGTCCCGCTCCAGGGCCTTCAGGGCGCGTTGGACCACCTCGCGTACGGATCCGGGGTCATGGCGGCGATCTGGTGCCGGGTGAGGCGGGCGCAGGCGCAGATGCGGTTCTGGTTCGCCGTCACGCGGGTGCTGGGCCTCATCCTGCTCGGGGGGGTGATCCTGACGGTCGTGGATCTCTTGAGCTTGCGCCCGGCGCCTCATGCGGACGAGCGGGCCTGAGTTCCGGCCAGCGACTGAGGGGAAACCCCTTCCTGTACATTAGAAAGCACGGCCCTTCGGGGGGCGTACCCCGAAGGGCCGTCGCGTCTTTGGAGAAGAGGTTCTTTTGCTGGATGGGTCCGGCAAGGGGCCAAGAGTCGAGCGAGAATTTCGGCGAATCGATCGTTACGATCCCGGACCGGCCAGCGCCGTGACGGTGATTTCGACGTGGGCGCCCGCGGGCAGCCCCTTGACCTCGACGGTGGTGCGCCCCGGTGGATTGACCTTCAAGTACTCGGCGTAGATCGCATTCATCTTGGGGAAGTCGCTGAGGTCCGTCATGAAGACGAAGGTGCTGACGGCCAGATCCAGGCTCGAGCCGGCCGCCTCTAGGATGGCCTTGATGTTCTCCAACGTCCGACGGGTCTCCGCCTCGATGCCTCCGGGGACGATCTTCCCGGTCGCGGGATCGATCCCCTTCTCGCCCGCCACGAAGACGAAGCCCCCCGCCTTGATCCCCTGGCAGTAGGGGCCCACCGGAGGACCGGCCTTCTCCGTCTTGATGACCTGGATGGGTTGCGTCGCACCCTTCACCATCACGAAACCTCCTTTCGCTTTCTCCGCTGCTCCTCGGATGGTCGTCAGGAACACCGGTTCCGCGATTATACCGCAGAGGGGACGAATCCGTCTCTTCCTTCGCCTCCGCCAGCATCATGCGGAGGGAGTATCCAGGGGGAGGGATTAGAGCGGCGCCGGCGGAGATAGGCGGAGAGATAGTCCACCAGTGTGACCATCAGGTAGATGGCCAGGATCAGGGTCAAGAGCTTGTTCTCCAGGAAGAGGCTGATGGCGATCTGGATCTGCTGGCCCAGGCCGCCCGCGCCGAAGCCGTGCCGATCCGCCGTCGCACTACACGGTGAGGACGTCGCTCCGCAAGAGCAGATCGCTGATGACGGGCATCGTAGAGATCTCCCCGGCCCGGAGCTTCTCCTGCAGGCCGAAGTGCTCCACGCAGGTCTTGCAGGCCAGGATCTCCACGCCGATCCCCTCTAGATCCTGGAGGGTCGTGACGACCGGGGACTCCCGGGTGAGCAGTTTCACGCCGGCGTTCCAGCAGACGATCTTTTCCGGGCGCAGGGGATTCCCCACTAACGTTTTGAGGAAGTTTGCCAGGATCGTCAGGCCCAGCGCGTCATTGCCTCGCCCCATCCCGTCGCTCCCCAAGAGCAGGACACGGCCGCGCGGTGGTTGTGACATGCCTTCGCTCCTTTTCCCCGTCAACGACAGTCAAGTGGTCAAAAGGTCGATCGGTCAAATGGCAAGAACGAATCCACGAATCAACCTCGGTTCGAGGCAATAATCTACCCGGAAAAGAACCTATAGTCCACATTGAAGAATCCGATGAATCTGTGACGGCAGACCAGCCACCGGATGGACGAATCTTCTCTCTGCCTGGTGAAGCGTGAGGGGGATTCCTTTTGGCTTACGACCCGGGCGGGGGAGGAGTAGTTGAGTTCAGGGCCGGCGCCAGCCGCTTGACCAGCATGGGCAGGAAGAGGGAGGCGACGAAGAGGCTCAGGGGTGCAAGAAACCGAAGGGCCAGGAGATCCGCCGGCGATTCCAGATTGGTCAGCTCATCCAGGAAGCACGTGAAGATGAGCACCGCGGGAAACATCCCGACAATCGACCCGCAGAGGTAATCCAGGAACCGCATTCGCGTCAGGCCGGCAGCGTAGTTCAGCGGCGCGAAGGGAAGGTAGGCCAGGCGCAGGTAGGAGATCAAGATGAGCCCGTGCTCCTCGGCCTTGGCGTCCAGCCGCCGGAGCCTTCCCGACAGCAGGCGTGCGGCGAAGTCCCGTCCCAGATAGCGCGCGACGAGGAATGACAGCGCGGCGCCGCCGGTGGCCCCCAGCAGATTGTAGATGGTCCCCAAGAACTTGCCGAACAGAACGGCTCCGATCAGGGTGAAGAGCGTTGCCGGCAGCAGGGCCGTGGTCCCCACGGCATACACCGCAACATGGACGGCCGGGGCCAGCAGACCGAATCGGCTCACGAGGGCCTGGATGCCCTGTTTGGACACGTGAGCCGTCACCCCGGAAAATCGGAGGGCAATGAAGGCCAGGAGCAGGAGTGCGACGAGCGCCGCGGCCTTCAGGGCGGCGGGAAAATCACCGCCCGGCGGAGTGGTGTCCGCGCCAACTGGTGTCGCACTCTGTCGTTCCTCGGGATCTGTCATGCGTCCCGCACTTGTCCAGGCTGCGCTCAGAAGATCTCGATGGTCGGTTCGGCGATGACCTCGCCGATCTCCCAGACGGGCTCGCCTTTCGCCGCGAACCGCTCGCGAACCTCTTGCGCCCGCTCCGCCGGGGCGGAGAAGAGGAGGCCGCCCGACGTCTCCGAGTCGTACAAGAGACCGACCAATTCGGCGGGAATGCCCGCCCCGATCCGAAGCGCCAGCTTCCCGTCTTGGGCCAGGCCCTCCACGTACTTCTTGTTGCGGCCCATGCCGCCCGCGAAGTCTCCGGATTCGGCGCAGTCCATGGCCCCGGGCAAGAGGGGCACCGCGTCGGCGCGAAGGCGCAAGCCGCACTCGCTGGCCAGGACCATCTCGGTGCCGTGGCCGAGCAGGCCGAACCCGGTGACGTCGGTACATCCCCGGATGCCCATCTCGGCCACGACCTCGGAGGCACCCCGGTTCAGGCGCGTCATACTCTGGATCGCGGCTTCCAGGTGGGGCGCCTGGGCCCGCCCGGCCTTCCCGGCGGTGGTGATGATGCCGGTGCCCAGGGACTTGTTGAGGAAGAGCCGCTGGCCGGGCGTGAGACCGCCCTTGATCGTGATCCGGTCGGGATGCACGAGGCCGGTCACGCACAGGCCGTATTTCGGCTCCCTGTCCACCACGGTGTGGCCGCCGGCGATGATCCCGCCGGCCTCGGCCACCTTGTCGGCGCCGCCTTGGAAGATCCGGCGCATGGCGTCCCGCGGGAAATCCCCCGGGAAGGCCGCCACGTTGAGGGCGAGGAGGACGCGCCCGCCCATGGCGTACACGTCGCTCATCGAGTTGGCGGCCGCCACCGCCCCGAAGATGTACGGGTCATCCACGATGGGTGGGAAGAAGTCCACCGTCTGGATGATGGCCTGCCGATCGTTCAGCCGGTAGACGGCCGCGTCATCGCTCTTGGTCAGGCCGACCAGAAGATCGGGAGGCTCCTGCATGGCCAGGTGATCCAGCACGTCGTGTAGGTCCGCCGGACCCATCTTGGACGCTCACCCGGCGCAGGCGGCGTACTCGGTGAGTCGGATCTCCTTGCCCGAGGAGGCAACGGGACTGTCCTTCGCGCTCACGCTGTCCTCCACCCCCCTTCACGCATGCCGCGCGGCGGGGAAGGCGCGCACCCCGCCTGCGATGGCGTCACGGATACCACAACAGGGGCGATCAAACAAATAGATTTTGCCGATGCGGACTCTCACCCCCCAGGAAGAAATAGGGGACTTCCCATAATGTGCAGGGCGGCAGGACGAGAGGGTGAGGCGTCGTGCGGTGTTGGCGATGAAGAGTGAACTCAAGGCAGGAGGGGGGCTTACCGCGCGGGAAGTTCCAGGGTCACGGCGATGGGCGCCTGGGCGTCGCGACGCTCGACCAGCAGGGAGGTGGACCGATCGTTGCCTCGCATGGCCCGGTCGAAGTCTTCGAGGCTGCGAATCGGCTGGTTGTTGGCGAGCAGGATCGCGTCCTGCGGGCGGAGGCCGGCGCGGGCCGCGGGAGAATCGGGGTCCACGAAGGCGACGAAGACTCGGCCGCCCGGGGCCGGCCGTTCACGGGGTTGATCGCGCTCGTCCTCGCCCCGCACCAGGAATCCGAAGCGCTCGCCGGCGAGCTGGGCGCGCGCCTCCACAGGCATCGCCCCGATGGTGACCGGTACGGTGAGGCGGGAGGATTGCCGCAGAACCACGAGCGTCACGCGCTGGCTGATGGGCTTGGACCGGATCGCCCGCTGGAGCTGCCGGACATCCCAGATGGGCTGGTTGTCCACGCGGATGATGACGTCCCCCCGCTTCAAAAATGACCCCTCGGCCGGGCCGCCTTTCAGGACGTCCGCCACTACCACGCCGGTGCCCGCCCCGGGACCGAAGGTGCCGGCCAGGCGCTCCGCCAGGTCCTCGTTGACCTCTGAGATGGAGATCCCCAGCCATCCCAAGTCCGGCGTCGCCTGGGCACTCGCCCGCGCGGGGATTGCCAGCAGCCAGGTGAGGAACAGCACCAAGGGGAGGCCCGCCAGGGCGCCCATCGGGAGGCAACGGCTCATTGCCTTACCAACTCCTTGACCTCGACGTCCACGCCGCAGAACTCGCAGAAGACCCACTCTCCCTTGACCCCGGACACATCGAAGCTCATCTGGAAACAGTAGGGGCAGAAGCGGATATCGGGACCGGCCGGCTTCTCTTCTTGGGGCATGGCGGCTCCTCCTCGAAGCCTTCTGCGCGTGGTATAATGTCTGAGCTTAGACCAGGGCACGGGGAACGTCAAGGCGGGGGTGGAGGCGGCAGCTTGATCCGACGAACCCGCATCGGCAATATCAGACTTGTTGCGCATTGACAGGGGTTTAGGGCTATGGTATGGTCCGATTGCCTCGCAGAAAAGCGACTGGCGGAGGCTCTGGGGGCAGGGTTGGCGTCACGGCGTGGCCCTGCTTTTTTGTTCATGGGCGCAAAACGACGAGGTCTTCGGGGCTGGCGGGGTCGGATGCAGGCGCTTCCGCTCGCTCTCCTGTTGCTCTTTCTTCAGGCAGAGCCGGCGGCGGCGGGGGCCTGGGAGCGCGCCCTGCTGGGCAAGTCCCAGGTGGTGGATCTGACCCAGGCCCAGACGGAGTCCGCACCTAGCGGCAGAGTCCAGGAGCGCGCTCGACCCGAGGGACCGGCCGAGGGCGAGGGGAACAATTCCGCCCAGGGCATCCCTCCAGCCGGCGTGTTGGTCACGCATCTCGACCTGCCTTCGAGCGTGCTGAAGGGCAAGCCAACTCTGGCCCAGATCCCCGCCCGAGACCTCTTGGCTTACGCCGTGATGGTGGATGTCGCCCTCCGGGTCGCCCGCGCGGCGGACTACCGCGTCACGGCCGACGACCTGCAGGCCTGGGAGCGGCGGAACGGCCGCATCCCCAAGGGCAGCATGGTCCTGCTGTACACGGGATGGGCCCGTCGGTGGAGCGGGAGCGATCCGGCCCGCTACTTGAACCTGGATCCCCAGGGGGTGCCGCGGGTGCCCGGCATCTCTGAGGGAGCGATTGCGTTCCTTCTCACCGAGCGGGACATCCGCGGGGTGGGCCTCGACGCCTGGGTCCCGGAGGCGGCTCCGGGGGTTCCCGGCGGGGATGGAACGCGCGCTCTTCTCTCCGCGGGGAAGTGGCGGCTCGTCAACCTCACCAATCTCGATCGGCTTCCGGTGAAGGGAGTCAAGCTGGTGATCGCCCCGCTCCGGGTGGACGCCGGATCGGCGCCGGCACGGGTAATTGCCATACTGCCGTGAGACGTAAAACGTGAAACGGGAACGGGCATGGGGCAAGGTTTCCCGCCGAACCTGATGGCTGTCCGGGCTTTCGTTCCGTGATACGCAGTCCGCGGTTTCCGAGGTCCTGTCGTGCGTGATCCCCTCCATCGGATTGCCCGCATCCCCACCGCCCTCCTGTCGGACGCCCTGGGCCGCCTGGGGACCATGGCCGCCGCCATCAAGCCGGTGGCCCGAGGGATGCGGCTGACCGGAATCGCCCATACGGTCCGTTGCTACCCGGGGGATTATCTCACCCTCCTCAAGGCGCTGGCCGAGGCACGAGAGGGAGAGGTGCTGGTGGTTGACGGCGGGGGGATGCTGGAGGCCGCGCTGCTGGGGAAACTGATGGCGATCGAGGCCCGGCGCAAGGGCATTAAAGGATTCGTCATCGACGGGGCGGTCCGGGATCTGCACGACCTGGAGGACGTGGGAGTCCCCGTCTTCGCCCGGGCGGCCACGCCCCGGGTCGGCACGGCGGAGCATCTGCGGGAGACCCAGGTGCCCATCATCTGCGGGGGGGCGCCGGTGCAGCCCGGCGACATCGTCCACGGAGACGAGGACGGCGTCGTGGTCTTCTCGCCCAAGAAGCTGCGCACCGTGGCCCCGCGCGCCCTCGAGATCCAGCGTCACGAGGCGGAGGTGGCGCGGAAGCTCCGCCGCGGGCGCCCCCTGGCCGAGCTCATGAAGCTCTTCGATCGCCTGGTTGAGCTCCGAAAGCGAGGTTGAAGAGATGGCGGGCCCCCTCGCCGGCGTCCGGGTCCTGGACCTCTCCCGCGTCCTGGCAGGGCCGTACACGACCATGGTGCTGGCCGATCTCGGCGCCGAGGTGGTGAAGGTCGAGGAGCCCGGCGTCGGCGACGAGTCCCGGAGCATCGGCCCCTTCCAGAACGGGGTGAGCACGTACTTCATCAGCATCAACCGGGGCAAGAAGGGGATCACGCTGAACCTCAAGGCCGAGGCGGGGAAGCGGCTCTTCCTGAACCTAGTCCGGCAGGCGGACATCCTGGTCGAGAACTACCGCCCGGGCGTGATGAAGCGGCTGGGCCTGGACTACCCGGCCCTGCGGGCCGTAAACCCCCGCCTCGTGTACGCCGCCTGCTCGGGCTTCGGCCACACGGGGCCGTATTCGCCCCGTGGCGCCTACGACATGATCGTCCAGGGCATGGGCGGCGTGATGAGCATCACGGGCGAGCCGGGTCGGCCCCCGGTCCGGGTCGGCACCTCCATCGGGGACATCGCCGCGGCCCTTTTCACGGGCATCGGGATCCTGGCCGCCCTCAGCCACGCCCGGGCCACGGGGGAGGGGCAGTTCGTGGACGTCGCCATGCTGGACTGCCAGGTGGCCATCCTGGAGAATGCCATCATGCGCTGTCTGGTCACCGGCGAGGTCCCCCAGCCCCTGGGCGCCCGCCACCCCTCCATCGCTCCCTTCGAAGCGTTCGCGGCCGCGGACGGGCACGTCATTCTGGCCGTGGGCACTAACATCTGGGCCCGCTTCTGCGAGGCCATCGGTCGCGCCGATCTCATTGAGCACCCGCACTTTGCCACCAACGCGCTCCGCGCCGAGCACGTGGACGAGCTGCATGCGATCCTCGTTCCCATCATCCGACAGAAGCGGGTCGAGACCTGGATGAAGGAGATGGAGGCCATCGGGGTGCCCTGCGGGCCCGTGAACACGGTGGACAAGGTGATCCAGGATCCGCAGGTGAAGGCGCGGGAGATGGTGGTCACGGTGCAGGACCCCGACGGCGGGACGATCAGTATGGCCGGCGTGCCCATCAAGCTGTCGGCGACCCCCGGGAAGGTGCACGGGCGGGCGCCTCGCCTCGGGGAACACACCGAGGAGGTCCTCGCCCAGTGGTTGCGCCTGTCGCCGGAAGAGGTGGCGCGGCTGCGGGAAGAGAACGTGGTCTGAGAAGGGGCCGAACATGAATACCGTGGCGACAACTGCGCTGGTTGTTCTGGCCGTGGTGAGCCTGCTCTGGACCGTCATGCTGGTCCCGGCCCTGCTGGAACTCCGCCGGGCGGCCTGGCGCCTGCAGGAGTTCATCCGGACGCTCGAGTTGGATCTCCGGCCCGTGATCCAGGAGGCGCGGGATGGCGTCCGCGCGGCGACCAAGGCGGCCCAGGAGGTGGCGAATGGGACCGCGCGCCTGCGGGGGGCCATGGCCGCCGTGGAGGAGGCCGGGGAGAATCTCCGTATGACCACCGGTACCATCCGCGCCGTGTTCGGATCGCGACTCATCCCCATCGCCGGCGTGCTGGCCGGTGTGCGGGCCGGGCTGAAGTTCCTGTGGAAGCAGTACACGCGAAGGAGGGAGCCGTCATGAGTGAAGAACGCGGATACTCCGGGGCCGGCGTCGCGTTGGGATTCATCCTGGGTGGCGTCGTGGGGGCCTGCCTGGCCCTCCTGCTCGCGCCCGAGTCGGGCCGGCGAACCCGAGAGCGGTTGCGGGACCTGGCCTCTGACGTGCGGGACAAGACGCTTGACGTGTCCGAGGAACTTCGGGACAAGGCCGAGGATGCGATCGAGCGCGGCCGCGAGGTATTGGAGGAAAAAAAGACTATCCTCTCCGCTGCAGTTCAGGCCGGCAAGGAGGCCATGCAGCGCGAGCGCGAACGCCTGTCTTCCCGCTGACACGAGGCACGCGGTCCGAAGGATTCGCCTCCCTCTTCCGATGGCATATGGCTGCGCGATCGCGGGGATCGACGTGTGTCCGGCTCTCGCCCTCTCGAACCTCGCCGGCGAGGGGAGAGCGGCCGCGACGGACGATGGAACCCTGAAACCGGTTCCTCAAACGTGAGGGCTTTGTCGCCGTCGCGCCATGGGACGGGGCGGCGCAGGGATGAGTCATGAAGACCATCGTGCTGGAAGAGCCTGGCCGGTTCCGACTGGTGGATCGGGCGGCGCCCCCCGCGCCCGGCCCCGGTGAGGCGCTGGTGCGCATCCATCGGGTCGGCGTGTGCGGCTCCGACCTGCACGCCTTTGGCGGGAAGCAGCCGTTCTTCGCCTATCCGCGCGTCGTGGGCCACGAGCTGGGGGTCGAGATCGTGGCCCTGGGGACGCCGGAGGCCCACCTTGCCGTGGGGGACCGGTGCAGCGTGGAGCCGTATCTGAACTGCGGGAGCTGCATCGCGTGCCGGCGCGGCAAGACGAACTGCTGCGTGCGCCTCCAGGTCCTGGGGGTGCACACCGACGGCGGGATGCGCGAGCTGATGACGGTCCCGGTGGCGAAGCTGCACCGGTCCCGGACGCTCTCGATGGATCAGCTCGCCCTGGTGGAGATGCTCACCATCGGGGCGCACGCCGTGCGGAGGGGGCAACCGGAGGCGGGGGAGCGCATCCTGGTCATCGGGGCCGGGCCCATCGGCCTCTCCGTCATCCAGTTCGCGCAGCTCAGCGGGGCCAGGGTCATCGTCCTCGAGATCAGTGAGCGGCGGCGCCAGTTCTGCCGGCAGCATCTCAAGGTCGAAACGTGTCTGGACGGGCAGGCGGATACGACCGTGGACGAGCTGCAGGCCTTGCTCGACGGCGACCTGCCCACCACGGTCTTCGAGGCCACCGGCAATCCGAACTCCATGATGCGCTCGGTGCAGTACGTCGCCAACGGGGGGAAGCTCACCTTCGTGTCCCTGGTGCAGGGCGACCTGACGTTTCGCGACGCGGAGCTTCACCGGCGGGAACTCACACTGCTCCGCAGCCGGAATGCGACCGGCGCGGATTTCGCCTGGGCCATTCAGATGGTCGAAGAAGGACGGATCGATCTCGCGCCGTGGATCACGCACCGGGCGCCGGCGGACGCCATGATCGCGGCGTTCCCGGAGTGGCTGGACCCGGAGCGGGGGGTCATCAAGGCCGTGGTGGAGTTCTGAGGGGGACCGGCCTCCCTCGTGGCGACCAGATAGGCGGCCGGCAAGCGGAATCCCGATCGGGACCTGGGGGGCAGAACGCGACCTGCGGAGGGAGCGATGTACGGATATGGCGGAAAGATCCTGACGGTGGATGTCGGCAGCGGGGCGCAGCGGATCGAGGAATTCGATCCCGCCTTTGCCCGGGCCTATCTGGGGGGTAACGGCTTCGTGGCCAAGCTCTGCTACGATCGGGTCCCGCCCGGCATCGACGCCTTCGACCCCCGCAACCTGGTGATCTTCGCCACCGGGCCCGTCACGGATAGCCCGATCCCGGGCAACCACCGGGGCTGCATCGCTGGAAAGTCCCCGCTGAACGGCCTCTTCTTCGACTCCACCTACGGCGGCCGCTTCACCGGGACCCAGCGACACACCGGGTTCGACGCCATCGCGATCGCGGGCGCCGCCCCCGAGCCGGTCTACGTGGTGGTGGACGAACGAGGGGCCGCGCTCAAGTCCGCCAAGACGTTCTGGGGCAAGCGGACGTTGGAGGTGGGGCGGGCCATCCAGGAGGTGGAGGGGCCGGAAAGCGACGTGATGAGCATCGGGCCGGCCGGCGAGAACCGGGTCCGCTTCTCCGCCCTGGCCCACTACTCGCGCAGCCGCGAGGGATTCGCGGCGCGCGGCGGCCTGGCATCGGTGCTGGGATCGAAGCGCGTCAAGGCGCTCGTCGTGCGCGGGAGCCAGAAGGCCGAGTTCGCCGACCTGGAGACCCTCAAGTTGCTCGTCACCGAGAAGCGGGAGGCCCTGAAGACCGGCACCCACAACCTGAACACCTACGGCACCCCCGGCATCGTCAAGGGCATTAATGCCATCGGGGGGCTGGGCTTCCGCAACAACCAGTACGAGTATTCCCCCGAGGCCGAGCGGGTGGGAGGGGAGCGCTACCGGGAGGAATTCCGCCAAAAGGACACCACCTGCAACAAGTGCCCCGTGGCCTGCGGCAAGACCTTCGAGGTGAAGGAGGGCGAGTACGCCGGCACTGTCTGGAAGATGCCGGAGTACGAGAGCATCTACGCCTTCGGCCCCATGCTGGGCAATCTGGACCCCGCCTCGCTGATCAAGGCCGAGGAGCTGTGCGACCAGTTCGGCCTGGACACGATCAGCATGGGGGTGAGCATTGCCTTCGTGCTGGAATGTCTCGAGCGGGGCTTCCTGACCGAGAAAGAGGTCGGGATCCCGCTGGCCTGGGGCGACCACCGGGCGGTGAACCGGCTGGTGGAGATGACGGCGCGGCGGGAGGGCTTCGGCGATGCCTTGGCCGACGGATCGGTGCGCCTGGCAGCCAGGCTCGCTCCGGAGGCGCAGAAGCTTCTGTACGCCGTCAAAGGGTTGGAGATCGCCGGCCACTCGGCCCGAGCCCTCAAGGGGATGAGCATCGGGTATGCCACCGGCACCCGGGGCGGCAGCCATCACGATGCCCGGCCCACCCCCCAGTACGCGCCCGATTTCGACCGGAGGAGCCCCGCGGGAAAACCTGCCTGGGCCGCCCGCAGCCAGAACTTCACGTCCGTGGACGACTCGCTGGTCCTCTGCCGATTCACCTCCGAGCGCGGCGGTTACGGGATGTACCTCAGCGACAGCTACGTCCGGATGATCAACGCCGCCACGGGCTGGGACCTCGATCTGGCCGAGCTGGAGCGGATCGGCGAGCGCATCTGCACCCTGGAGCGCGCGTTCAACGTCCGCGAGGGGATCTCCCGGAAGGACGACACGTTGCCCTGGCGCGTCCAGCACGAGCCCATCCCGGACGGACCGTCCAAGGGCACCTTCTGCCCGCCCGAAGAGTTGGACCAGATGCTGGACGAGTACTACGAGCTACGAGGCTGGTCCAAGGACGGGATCCCGACGCCGGAGCGGCTCCGCGCCCTCGGGTTAGACTTCGCCATTCGCTCCTGACGCGCGCCGTCCCCCGAAGCGACGGTTGTCCGCGTTCGACCCGCTCCAAGCCGCGCCGGATGGTCGTCGATCCTTCTCAGAAGGTGCCGCCCGAGAGCGGTCCAACCATTTCGATCCTCCCGCAGCCGAAGGCTGTCTTCTCGCGAAAAAGGCCTTGACAGCGTTGTTTGGGCGCACATATAGTCCCGCCTACCTTCATCAGAACTTGCACAACACCGCCTCTGCGCGTTTGCCGACACGTCCCCGATCCAGCCGGGGTTTCATGGCAACCCGGACTGCCACACCCGACCGCACGTGGAATCAGGTGACCCGGCAGAGGTGCGGGCGTCGGGAGACCGTCTCGGGCGCGTTTCCCCGAGCGCCACGACGGATGGCGTCAGCCAAGGCGCCGCAGGGGCGATCTTCCCTGGGGGGCGGGCCGCCAGGCGACTGACATGAGCGACAGGATCACGACCATCGGGATCGTCGGCACGCGGCGGCAATCCGAGGGCCGGGGCATGAGGACAGCATGGTAGGCGGCGTGCAGGAAGGGCGTTCCATGAAGACGGGAAGGATCATCGGGCATCACGGTCTCCGACGCTGCTGCGCAATGACCGGTCTCGGGCTGGCTCTGAGCCTGGCGTTCACCAGTGCCGCGTTTGGCCAGCAGCCCGTCAAGTTCGGCGTCATCGCCGACATCACCGGCCCCGCCTCGTCCCTGGGCGTCCCCGAGCGGGACACGGCCCTGATGCTCCAGGCGGAGATCAGCGCCAAGGGGGGCATCAAGGGCCGGCCGGTCAGGCTCGTCATCTCCGACGGGGAGAGCGATGAGACCAAGACGCTCCTGGCGGCAAAGAAGGACATCGAGGAGGAGCGGGTGGCGGCCCTGATCTGCTGCACGCAGAGCGGCACCTCCCTGGCCATCAAGAACGCCGTCCAGACTGCCAAGGTGCCGACGGTCTCTATGGCCACCAGCGTCCGCATCGTGGAGCCGGTCAAGGACAGCCTCTGGTTGTTCAAGACCGCCCCCAGCGACCACCTGATCGCCGAGGTGCTTGCGGATTACCTGGCGGGCAAGAAGCTGACCCGGGTGGCCTGGATGAGCGTGGATAACGCTTTCGGTGACAGCGGCCGGATGGAGTTTGAGAAGATGGCGAAGGCGCTGGGCCTCAGCATCGTGATGAACGAGCGGTTCGGCGACAAGGACGTGGACATGACCACCCAACTCACCAAGGTGAAGGGCAGCGACGCCCAGGCCCTGGTGGTCTGGGCCATCCCGCCCGCGGCCTCGGTGGTGACGAAGAACGCCA
>Ga0116137_1000384_pt1 | contig 37609 bp, 31 predicted proteins | sample June2015DPH_20_1_3_FD_88973 | JGI IMG/M metagenome (GOLD analysis project Ga0116137, IMG submission 88973) | Peatland microbial communities from SPRUCE experiment site at the Marcell Experimental Forest, Minnesota, USA - June2015DPH_20_100 | ecosystem: Environmental > Terrestrial > Soil >...
ACGCTGGATCGTCCAGCGCCTGGGCTACCTCACGCCCGCCCAAGCCCGCCAGCAGCTCCTTGCACTCGGAGCCGCTGCATGAATACACTCAATTCACTGTCCAACAAATCCGGCGCTAAACATCGCTAATCCTGGGATCACTCTCCGGGCTGGGCGAGGGCTTATTTGACATCACCGTCCTGCATCTCCATCCGCCGGCTGTTCTTTATGTTACGGTGGCCGCGAATGCGATGTTTTTCCTAGTCCTTGGGTTATTGTTTTGCGTGCTTGGCTTGGGGTTAAAACCGCGACGCGCGTCCTTCCTGGTGTTTTTTATTCTGTTCTGGGCGCTGCTCCATGGTTGGGAACGCGAGTTTACACGGGACACGGAGCGGGGTCTACTCTGGTTGTTGAGTGTCGTTGGCACGTGCCTCCTGGCTGTGTTGCTATCCCTCTGGGCCTGGAAGCATGAGCAAAAAGTCGCTCGATTCCTGCGCCAATCTCTACCTTGGGTCATGAGCGCGGCTTTGGCATGTTTGGTAGCTGTCCCTCTCACGCGCCCGAAAGTGGAGCACCGTGCGATGTCAGCCGCTCCCAGGGCTGCGGAGAGGTTACCCAATGTGATTCTGATAATCGTGGATACTCTGCGTGCAGACCATTTGTCCTGTTACCATTACGACCGTTCAACCAGCCCGAATATTGATCAGTTGGCAGTCAATGGCGTACTGTTCGAAAACGCAATCGCTACATCCTCCTGGACGTTACCATCTCACGCGTCGATGTTCACCGGCTTGTACCCCAATCAGCATCGCGCCCAGAGCTATTGGGACCAGCTTAGGAATGATATTCCGACAATCGCTGAGGATCTAGAACGGGGAGGCTATCGTACGGGCGCGTTCTCAGGCAGCTTTTTCTTCACACCCCGGCAGGGCCTTGCGCGGGGCTTCGACGAATTCGGAGACTTTTCCTTTTCGCCGATGCTGGCGTTCACCCAGGTTCACTATCTGTCACACCTCATTAACCTGATGGGAATGAGAGAGTGGGTTGACGAAAAGCTAGAAAAGCAGTCGGCGATTGATATTAATGAATCTGTGATCCGCTGGATTGGTGACACCCACCAGCCGTTTTTTTTGGCGGTGACTTACTATGAAGTGCATGAACCCCATTCACTTCCTCAGACTTGGCGCCAGCATTTCACGGTCGCCCAAACATCCGAGAAGCAGAATCCCAGAGAAAGCACACTAGCGGTCTCGCAGTTTCCGCCTCGGATTCAAAAGAGGATTGACGAATACGACGGTGCAATTGCTTATGATGATAGCCGCTTGCAGGAACTGGTGAATGAACTGGGGCGACGCCGTTTGATAGACAACACCCTGTTTATTGTGACTGCGGATCATGGTGAGGGGCTTGGGGAGCATGGGCCGTCGGGTCACGGGGGTGCACTTTTTTATCCCCTGATCCATGTACCCCTGATTTTCTACTGGCCCCAGCATCTTCCCGCCGGGCTTCGCATCAGTCGGCCGGTATCCACGAAAGACATCCCTGCCACTATCTTGGAGCTGCTTGGCGCACCTCACAGCAAACTGCCGGGGAAGTCGCTGGCGGCATTCTGGAACGGCCAGACACCTCCGGAGCAATGGCCGAAGCCTTTATCAGAACTTAAACGAGATAGACAGCTGCTCGGGATATCCTCCAGCGGCCACGGGGAGATCAAATCCATCGTTTCACCGGAACTGCAACTCATTCTCGATCCCCGCGATGGTCCCTCGCTATACAACTGGCAAGCAGATCCTCAAGAAAGAGTGAACCTCTTTCTTGCCCCGTCCTACGAAGCTGTCCGCGCTGAACTCACCGCAGAACTGAAAAAGAACGAGTGAACGGAATTTGTGCTTTCACATTTGCGGTTGTCCTCAAGCTTCTAGAAGACAGTTGAAGTCCCGTACCGCTCCTGTGTCTCAAGCAAGCATCGAGCCAAGTGCCGTCGGTTACTTAGTGGGCTGCTACAAATCGCTGAAGAACACGATGATCGTTCGTCCTATCCCGCTTACTGTGGCAGTCCGATCGTGCTCATCCGCCCGAAAATTCTCTTCACGCGCTTCCGTACGCGACGACTCCTAAGCGATCACTGTCTAACGCCGCATATCGCGCAATAGATGACCTGCGCGATCCTTCTCGGAGAGATTCGGTTCGCCTTCGAGCGGCCAAACGACGCCAACATCAGGATCGTTCCAGACCAGAGTGCGCTCAAACTCGGGAGCATAAAAATCAGTTACTTTATAGCTCACATCCGCCGTTTCGGAGGTCGTATAAAAACCGTGCGCGAATCCTCTGGGGATCCAGATCATGCGGGGAGCGCCGGAAGAGAGCCATGCTCCTGTCCACTTGCCGAAGGTCGGCGAGGCCGGCCTCAGATCCACGGCAACATCAAAGATCTCTCCTTGCAAGACACGTACGAGTTTTCCTTGTGCGTGTTCGACCTGATAGTGAAGGCCGCGGAGTACCCCCTTCTTGGAGTGCGATTGGTTGTCTTGCACGAAATGAGCATTCACACCAAGGGTTGCAAAGGTGCGCTCGTTATAGGTCTCCAAAAAAAAACCTCTCGAATCCGAGAACACACGAGGCTCTAGGAGAAGAACGTCAGGGATTTCCGTTGGAATGATGTGCATGCTCAATCGATTCTCTCACTGAATAGGATCTTTTTGGCCTAAATATTCGACATCGGATATCAACCTCTTGAACCAACCGATAATTCCCGCGTTGGCCATTGTACTGAAATTGCTTCTGGAAGGGTCGCCAGTTTCAATTATTCCAATGTTGTGAAGAAGGGTTCGTCGAAGCCCAATGTACACTCTCTGGGCCGATCAGCAACGCTGGCAACTCGTGCCCTATGTGGTCAATTCTTTGGGAGGGAACCCACTTTGTCAACAAATGCAGGCTATTGCAGCGCCTGTCTCTCTGGCAGGCCCCTTACTTAAAGTCACGATTCCGGGGGCAGTCTCGGTGAGCATCTTGGGCAATAATGATCGTGGTCAGGCGTGCGGAAATTTCATCGATGCAACCCAGGTTCATCATGCTTATGTTGCCGTGCTTCTCCTGTAGCGTGGCGGAATCTGTTAGCGCGCTGAGCAAGGATCGAGCCAAGGTAGTGTGGGCGTGATGAGAGGCCAATTCGCCCCATGCCTAGGATGGGGAGTGGAATGACCGGGTCGCAGTCTGCCTCAAATCGGAATAGCCTGGGAGGACTACTTTTTCCATCTAGTGGAGGGCACGGTCGGAGGGGCCACACGGAAGCGCGACAAGGCTTCTCCTAAGTTTTGAATAAAAGACTCTGAATTGTAGACTTCCTTGTCAATGCGAAGATCTTCTTTGGTAGCAATAGGCTTCACTTCATCAAGCTCAAACTCCTTTGCAACTTCTTCGACAATCTGCGACTGCACCGGGCATTGCTGCTCCGCATAGGCGGTGACAAGAGAATGCTCACAAAGCAGATTTACGACCCGGGGAATTCCTTGAGCGTATTCATACGCGACGTCGACGGCTTTCGGACTGAAGATAGGTTGACCGTTCGAGCCAGCGATACGCAAACGCTCCGTCACGTATTCATGGGTTTGTTCCTTTGTAAGCGGGGCGGTTTTGCAGCGGAGGGTGATCCGCTGACGTAATTGACGTAATTGGGGAAGTTTGAGCTTTTCCTCAAGCTCCGGCTGGCCCGAAAGTACTATCTGCAGCAGTTTTTCTGTGGAAGTTTCTAGATTGGTGAGCAGCCGAATTTCTTCCAGTACCGGATAGGTTAGATTCTGTGCTTCATCGAGAATGAGGACGGCCGTTTCCCCGGAACGATAACGTTCCAGCAACCACTGGTTCAACTTCATAAGTTGCTGGCTTTTGGAACGCGATTCACAGGCAATATCGAATTCTGCGAGGATGAAATCAAAGAGCTGGTTAGTATTCATCCTGGAGTTGAATAGGAAGGCTGTCTTTACCCTGTGGTGATGCAACCATTCCAACAATCGATTCACGAGGGTGGTTTTGCCGGTTCCTACTTCCCCGGTTAACGTGATAAATCCCTTCCTCGTTTGAATCCCATACATGAGGCTGGTGAGCGCCTCTTCGATCTGCTTCGTTAGGAACAGATAACGAGGGTCGGGGTTGACATTGAACGGGTTTTCTTTCAGTCCGAAAAAACTCTTATACATAACCTGGAGTTCCCTTTTGGCATTGGGGTCGTATCCATCACGGAATTGAACCCAAGTTCCACTTTCCTCATGAAATCCTTCCGAGATACCGCCCTTGTCCTCTCCTGTTAGCGCAACACCAACGGCCGCGTGAACCACTGGAAGTTTACTGAGATTTGATTCTGGCTCGAATTCGTTTTACAGCTCCCTGAGCTACATGAGGCCATATTTGAAGTCTGGATCTCTGCTGAATAAGCAAATGACAAGTTGACACTGTGGCCAAGAGGCCGGCTCAAAGCGACACCGGCAAACCAAGAATCGTAGCTCGATGCCACTGGAGATTGGCTGCCAACAAGAGTTTGATTCCTGGAAAAGCCGAAATTCACGTTACCTCGCCAAACTCGGCTGATTGCAAATCCTAGACTTGACTGAATCTGATCGGTGTTCGACCCAACAAGAGTGCCGCTCCCGCCAGTCAAACCGTGGTTGTAATTGACACTCAGCGAGCTCCGGGAGAACCTATAAGTAAGCGTTGTCCCCCCCGAACCGGAGACCCTACTGCTTTTGTTCCCCACAGGCACCGTAAAGGTCGAGAAATCTGGACCGCCATAAAGCTGTAGGGCCAGGCGTCCAGTAATTTTCCGCCCATAAACAACGCTAATGACGTTATCGCCAATCACTTGCGGGTTGCTTATATACGCAAACCGGCTGTAGCGTTCTGCTACTCCGATCGAGTCCTTTGTCGTTAGCAGGTAGTTGTAGCCTATGTTGCCCGTGACTTCATTGCTGTCGATATTTCCAGGGTTGATAAATCGCAGTATCCCGTACACGCCCGCGAAGTTTATGGATCCACGAGGACTCACGGCATACACCGCTTGGGGTGCAAACGTGTTGGAGTAACGTGGCCCGACAGAAGTAAAGATGGTTTGATTCGGCACATAGTTCCCACTTAGGCCTGGCTGTGGTGGAACAAGTGGACCACCTGCGCCGGGAATCCCGAGGCCTGTTCCAGCCCCAAATCCAAATGATGATTGAGGCAAGTAGGAAAACTGGTCGAAAAACTGGAGCTGCCATCTCTCCCACTGAAAGGTCTGAGAGAGTCCCATCTGGCTAAAAAAGCCATTGTCCTGTTCTGAGCTCGTCGAATAGGTACCTCCAGCAGTTGCATTCAGCGCCAGCTGCGAATGGCTCCATGCATCCAGCAGACTGACGTTTCCCGCAAAGAAATTATTGACATACCAGTCGCTAGAATTTCCCTGCCCCAAAGGTTGTGATTGGATCGTGTTTCCGTACTGTAGGCCGGGCACCCAGTAGCTATGGCGAAGCCCAGGGACACCCAGCGTAGGAGTCTGTACGCCAGTCAGAGGGGCCATGTCGGGTTGCAGGGCATCTAAGGACTGGTCTTCCTCACCGTTCGCGATTACACCATTGAGGGCCGGTACAGAACGACCGGCCGGTTGCGGCTTTGCCTCCTCGTCCTGCCCACGCACGGGGCGAGGTGCGGCGACGAGCAAAACAATCCCCAGTGTGGTTGGCAGTGTCAGCAGGCTGATCCAGTGTTTCATTGGCATTCCTCAAGGCACAACGATGACGTCGCCCGGTTGCAACATTATGTTTTCTTCCGGTTTGCGCCCGGCGATGGCCTCTTTGTAGTTGAATGGGTGTTTCACTTGCTTGCCGTCTTCAAAGCGCAACACGTAAATGTTCTTGATCTTCGCAAATTGTGTGAAGCCGCCAGTACTCGACAGCGCTTGAAGGACGGTCATGTTTGGCAGGAGCGGAAATGCACCCGAGTGAGCTACTTCTCCTGTCACGAATACGCGCCGGCTGTTGATTTCGTTTACGCTGACAGTGACCTGTGGGTCGTTAATGAATTTCTTCAACCCCTCGCTGATTGCCGATGAAAGTTGGTTTGGCGTAAGTCCAGCAGCTTGGACATCGTTCAGGAGTGGCAAAGAGATCTTTCCGTCAGGCCTGACTGGAACCGTGCGCGTAATCTCAGGTTCTTTCCAAACGTCAATGCGGAGCACATCCTGAGGGCCGATTTTATACTCTGCTTCGCCCATGGTTGTCTGCGGGTTTGTCTCGCGCTTATTGCCCACCTCAGTTTTTGCTGGCGAAGTTTCCGTTGCAGGCTTTTTCGCCTCCTGAGCCTGCAACTCGAAGAAACCTAGACAAATCGTCAAGAAGAAACATCCTGCAGAGCTCATCCCATCCTCCAAGTAGTGCTATTCCGAATCGAGCCTTTCAAGGCCGGCCTGTTTGATCTTCAATAGCAAAGATTTGTAACTGATCTGCAATTCCTGCGCGGCACGCTTCCGGTTCCAGTGAGTCCGCTCCAGCGCCTTCAATATCAATTCGCGCTCGGTCCGCCGCAAGGCTGCTCGTGCTGCAGTCTTTAAGGACGAAACCCTCGGAGCAGTCTTGGTGTATGTTTCGCCATGCAAAGCCGTCCGCAACTCTTCCAGAGCAGTCTTTGATTCACCCAGTGCCACCATCTTCCGCGCAACATTCTCAAGTTCCCGGATGTTGCCCGGCCAATCATGCGCGAGGAGTTGCTCCATGGAAACAGCGTCCAAAGCCGGAATCTCCCTATTCAACAAGGTAGCGTATTTGGCTAGGAAAAAGTCCACCAGCGCGGGAATGTCCTCCTTGCGGTCTCGTAGGGAGGGCAACCGGAGGCTGACTCCATTGATTCGGAAATACAGTTCTTTGCGGAACCGCCCAGCTTCGACCTCCTCTTCCAGATTGCGCCCGCTAGAACAAATCAGCCTTCTTACAGGACTGCCACTTCCATTTCTTGCTTGTCCGTCCGGTAGCATCGACAGAAGGACGCGCTGGCAAGCCAGATCCAGTTCATCAACACTATCCAGAAAGAGCGTACCCGGGTGACTGGGTGTGTGATGTGGCAATAATCTGTCACTAAACTGCTCAAGGAGTTGGCTCGGATCCAATACCGAACAGCTAACTTCGCCCATGGGAGCATCACAGAATCGGGAAAGCCGATGCAGCAACCGGGCATAGATTCCCTTGCCTGTTCCGCTCTCACCCAGAATCAGTACAGGAATGTCGGTGCGGGCGATCTCCATTACTGTAGCATTGAGCGCTTCCATGGCCTTCCCTTGCCCGAAGACAAAGCCATCGTCGGCTGGAAGTTCGATCGCGCGTATCGAATGGACGCTCATATGATTCAAATCAGTCACCCGATCGAATCGTTGGCAAAGACTCTAGTATCGTAGAAAACGGATGAAGCCACCATCAGAACTGCAAGCGGCTTACCAGGGGTTTGGGGGTTACGCGAGCTATGCGCCTCGTGCTAACACCCTTGTTCACAGTAGTTTTCACAAATGGAAGTTTAGCTCGAGTTGCCATGACCATGACGGTGCTCCCGTTTTACTTCCACAAAGTGGTAAAACCTTGGAACCCCGCCATCCTGAGCTCTTTTGTCCAGCCGCTAAGAAGCCTGGTATCTAATTCCTTTTCAGTTATTTAGAAGATTATTCGTCACTTGCAAGGCCGTCTGAGCTCGTTCCAACTGGGAGCCGCAGAACGACAATGATCGAGAGACACGGCCAACTCTATGCAAGAAAATGAGATAGGCCAATTTCAGCAATTAGACGCGGAAAAGGTGTCATTATCGAGGATGCTAGCTTTGTGCCTCCAGACATCCCCTAGTTTCCCTTTGAGTGCGAGCGATAGATGTGCAACTCACACAAAATGCAAACGCTAACCATGGCGCCGGGCTTAGGATGTGAAACTTGGTATCCAAAGTGCCATAGGCTCACCTTGTAGATAGTGTATAGAGAAGAACGTAGACGTAGATCTTGGCCTGAAAGGAAACATATGAAAGGCGTCGTCCTCGCTGGGGGAACTGGGAGTAGGCTAAGTCCATTAACTCGGGTGACAAACAAGCACTTGTTGCCCGTGTACGACAAGCCGATGGTTTATTATCCGATTCAAACGCTGGTGAACGCTGGAATCGAAGAGATTCTGCTCGTGACTGGTGGAAAGAATGCCGGTGACTTTCTGCGGTTGCTAGGAAATGGTAAGGACTTTGGGCTAAGGCACCTGAACTACACGTACCAAGAGGGGGAAGGAGGTATCGCCGAGGCTCTTGGATTGGCAGAGTATTTCGCTGGGGGTGAACCCATTTGCGTGGTTTTGGGTGACAACATTATTGAAAGCAACATTCGCCGGGCAGTTGAGAATTTCAAGAGGCAGAATGGCGGTGCCAAAATCCTCTTGAAAGAAGTAACAGACGCTCAGCGCTTCGGGGTCGCAGAAATTCAAGGCAACCGAGTACTCGGCATTGTAGAGAAGCCCAAGGCGCCGAAGTCGAATTATGCAGTAATTGGAATCTATCTTTACGACGCGACGGTATTCCAGAAGATCCGCCACCTCAAGCCTTCCGGTCGCGGCGAACTTGAAATCACTGACGTCAACAATTTCTATGTCGAAGAGGGCAAATTGACGTTCGAAGTCCTTGATGGCTGGTGGACCGATGCCGGCACTTTCGAATCGTTGCTCCGGGCCAATACTCTTGTTGCAGAGACAGGAGCAAACAAATTGTCTTCTGAAGAAAAATCGTCGGCACCACACAGGAAGTGACTCGATGAAAATCCTCATCACGGGTGGCGCAGGTTTCATCGGTTCAAACTTCGTCCGTCATATTTTGGGATTGAAAAAGGGCTATAGCGTCGTCAATTACGACAAGTTGACCTATGCGGGAAACCTGGCAAACCTAGCGTCCATCGCAGACAGTCCAAATTATCGATTTGTGAGGGGTGACATCTGCGATCTCGCCGCCGTTGAAGCCGCAATGACCGGTTGTTCCGCCGTGGTTCATTTTGCGGCGGAATCCCACGTCGACCGTAGTATCTATGAGCCGGGGCCGGTAATCGAGACCAATATCACTGGGACTTTTGTGCTCATCCAGATTGCGCGGAAGCTTGGAATCGAGCGCTTTGTTCACGTTTCCACCGATGAAGTCTACGGCGACATGCTTCCAGGTGCGTTCGCGACGGAAGACTCGCCCTTGCAACCCAGCAGTCCTTACTCGGCTTCGAAAGCGAGCTCGGATATGCTAGTTCGCTCCTACGTGCGTACCTACGGCTTCCCGGGATTGATCACGCGGGCTTCCAACAACTACGGCCCCTATCAATTCCCAGAAAAATTTCTGCCACTCTTGATCACCAACGCCATTGAAGATCGTCCCCTGCCTATTTATGGAGACGGAAAACAACAACGGGATTGGCTCCACGTTGAAGATCATTGCCGCGGAATCCTGGCGGTGCTCGAACGAGGCCGGATCGGAGAGGTATACAACATCGGAGGTCTCGACATAGAGGAAAACCTGACCATGGCCAGGCGAGTGCTCCGTGTGACTGGAAAGCCAGAAACCTTGTTGACTTCCGTGAAGGATCGCCCGGGACACGACCGTCGGTATGCTCTGGATTGCACTAAAATGGAAAAGGAAGTCGGTTGGAAACCTGAAATTCCGCTCGATGAAGGCCTCCATCGAACCATCGAATGGTACAAGAACAATGAATCTTGGGTGCGTGATATTCGCGCTGGTGACTATCGCAGCTATTATGAAAAGTACTACGATAATCGGGATTCATCACTCCAGGCGATCGGTCAATCTAAATCGAAATCATCCCTATGACCTCATAACCTAAAATGCCTCGAATCCAGTGAGACCTCACCGCCGCTCCAGAACATAGGTCACCTATTGGCGCCGACGCTGGGGCACAGCTCAAACTATCGCTAGGATAACAATGAAACTGGAGCATTCTGAGGTCCCAAGTTCTAGTCTTGATTCATGTATCACACTGATTTCAAGTGCTTTACGTAGACCCAATCCTGCCAGGTAGAGAACCTCGGTCCGCTTGGGGAGAGGGGAGATACCACTATTAGGCTCTTCTACCCCATTTGGGAAAAGGGGGATACTGCCTCCCTCAAGTGCAAGGTTACGATTGGCGCCAATTTGGAAATTCGTTGGTAAATGGTGGCAACCGTTTTCACATGTTGACCAAGACTAGTCGATGAATGGGAAATCAGAAGTAGGTCAAGGCTTCGTAAACTGCATCTAACGTCCTTAATTACATGGACTTAAGACGGATTTTGGACTTGGCGATTTCAGGACTCTCCAACGCGCATTTGGCAGGTTGATTGCCGTACAGGGGAGTGACGGAACTCGAATAATGGCGGTAGCTCCTTCGATTTTGATTCAGCAGCAAGCGCAGCGCGAAAGTTAAGAGGGACGACATGAATCCAGCCTCAAAAGGTGAGCAATGGTTCGCGCTCCTCGTAAGGACGCGCTGGGAGCAGTCCACTGAATCGCTTCTTCGGGGCAAAGGATTTGAGACTTTTCTGGCCACTTATGAAGGAAGACAAAAAAGAAATGGTCTCTTGAAGAAAGCTGCTCTTCCCCTTTTTCCAGGGTACGTATTTTGCAGATTCGACGCTCAAAAGCGCCTCCCTATCCTTGTAACTCCTGGAGTGATTTCTGTCGTCGGGAACGGGAAAATTCCCATCCCGCTGGACGATTCGGAGATCACTGCCATCCAGATGGTGGTTCAATCTGGGCTCCCGGCACAGCCGTGCCCATACCTGGAAGTTGGTCAGAGGGTTCGTATCAGAGACATGGCTCTGGCTGGTGTGGAGGGCATTCTCTGCAATTTTCGCGGGGCTGATCGAATTGTAGTTTCTGTTTCTCTGCTGCGGCGTTCCGTAGCTTTGGAGATCGATCGATCGAGGGTTGTTCCAGTTCGCGCTGAACGAGCGTTCGGTGGCGGAGCACTTCCCTCTCGCCCGTTGCTTGGTGAGTCAGTTGCCTAGTCCGTGGTTCTTTTGCTTGGATTTGTGAGTTTGATCATCGAGTTAGGAGTAGGAAGGTTTGATCTCAGGTTTCGCCGCACCCATGGATTGAACTAGACCGACAAAGGTACAACATGAGCGCCAGTCCACACAAAATCTTCCCGATGCCCGAGGGCAAATCCTCTCCTTTAAGACGCCGTTCTTCGGCGCAAATCCCGAGTACTGCGGCAGATAGGTATTTCAGCCTGCTCGAGCAAGACACATTCGAGTCCGTCCTAACTCTGGAACGGAAGCGGGCCGAGCGCTCTGGGAATCCGTTTGCCCTCATGTTGCTCGACGCGAGTCCATGCGATCAAAGCGCAGAAAGAGAAGAACTGTTAAAGACTGTTTTGATGGTTCTCGCCTCTGCCACACGGGAAACAGATCTGATCGGCTGGAGCCAAGAGGGCGTGGTTCTTGGCGTCATCTTCACAGAGATTGACACTAATGAGACACATTCCGTTTTGAAAACTTTACTCACTAGAGTTCAATCGGCTCTTGCAAAACAGATTAATCCTTTTCAGCTGCGGCAGGTCGTAATCTCGCTCCATCTTTTTCCGGAACAGTTGGACAAGAATTCGTCTGGCCACATTGCTGATACCAAGTTTTATCCCGAACTGTCGCGACAAAACACGAGACAAAGAACACACCTCGCAGTCAAGCGAGCCATTGATATTCTGGCAAGCGGGTTCTTGCTGATTCTGTTTTCTCCACTCTTTGCCCTTATCGCGCTTGCAATTAAACTGAATTCCAAAGGTGATGTTTTCTTTAGGCAAGAACGTATGGGACGACTTGGCGTCCCCTTCAAGTGCTTGAAGTTCCGTACCATGTATGTGAACAACAGCCCAAAAGTTCACCAGGAGTTCGTTCAAGATTTCATTAAGGGGAAAGACGAGAACGCAGAGCAGGCCGGCTCTTCTCGGGCGACGGTCTACAAAATTACCAATGATCCGCGCGTGACCCCGATCGGCAGGCTCTTGCGCAAGACCAGTCTCGATGAACTTCCTCAGTTTTGGAACGTCCTAGTAGGTGAGATGTCACTCGTTGGTCCGCGCCCGCCGGTTCGCTACGAATTTGAGATCTACGATGTCTGGCATCGGCGTCGTGTATTCGAAGCCAAACCCGGCATTACGGGCTTATGGCAAGTCAGTGGTCGAAGTCAGTTGCGCTTCGACGAGATGGTTCGCTTGGACCTTCGATATTCCCGGTCATGGTCGCTGTGGCTTGACCTCGTTATCCTTCTTCGGACCCCGGGTGCGGTCTTCTCCGGTCACGGCGCTTACTGAGGTTGTTTGCGGCTCCGGTGAACTTCGCTTCTGGTAAACCATAGGCATTTGATGTTCAGCTGAAGCCGTACCTGCCACTATTTGACTTTTGCAGAACCAATGACACGTATTGCCCAACCTGGTCCTCACAGTTGTCACCGCCACGAGAGGGCTCATCTGTGAATGTGGTCTTCATGTCGAAAGTGCAAGAGCAATACCGTGAGGCGGTAGAGAATCTGTTTTTCTTGAATCCTCGCCAGAATCGCGTGCGAGCCGGCATAGTAGACGCGTTGGAGAAATTTGGTCATCCTTGGCTGGAGGAGAAGGATCACAGCCTTTACCTTCGCGTTGGAGACAAGGAGGTTCAAACCCTCTTCGCTTTTGATGACAGCCGGGCGAGTGGCGATCCCGTCGGCGTGGTGGTTTTCCTGCGCATGCGCAGTTCACCCACTGAGATCGTCATTGTGCACATGGCTGTGCATCCGGATTACGCTCTGCGAGGTCGGCGAGCGAGCGAGGGGTTAGGGCTGGCGCTAATTGAAAAGGTCAAGGAAATCGCTTCCAGAATCAGGGGCGTAGAGCGGTTGGTCCTGTGCTACCATCAAGGAATTAGCATACAGGTTTGGAACTCAAAGCGCGGTTCTATGCCTGCGCACTGAATATGCAATACCAAGATTGATCTGACACCCTGCGATGCGACACGAAATCCAATTGGAAGAGTTCGATGTGCGGCTGCGTCCCGTACGAATGGAAGATGCGGCGTTCATTGTGTGGCTCCGGAATTTGGATCATGTGAAAGGGAAAGTTGGCGATTCAGCGGTCAATGTGGCCGGCCAAGAGGCTTGGTTTAAGCGCTATTTTGAGCGGGAGGGTGATTACTACTTTGTTGCCGAGACACCTGGCGGAATCCCATTGGGCACAATAGGTGTATACGACGTCGCGGGGACTAGCGGCGAGATAGGACGGTACGTCGTCCGCCCGGAAGTAATGGCAGGAGTGCCCGTTGCCGTGCTGGGGAGGGACCTAGCCTTTGGGAAGTTGGGATTAAAAGAATTGCGATCCACTTCAGTGTCGACAAACCTCGCTGTTCATTCTATGGACAAGAAGTTTGGATCTAAGCAGGTCGGAATTCTGCACGAAGCCCAGATCATTGACGGGAAACCTGTAGATCTGGTGCAGTTGCTTCTCATGGCGGAAGATTGGTTCAAATCCCGCAATCGTCTCTTGCCTGTTGCCCGCCTGGCTGGAACCCAAGTACTTGAGTGGGAAAAGACGCAGACTGGGAAGCACCAACCGTGGGAAGAGTCTGAGAACCAAAAAGCTGTCTAATTCACGAGGCGGCCCGAGGGGCCATGGAAGACCTTGGGTGATACAAGGCTGACGCACCGACTCTCAAGATACTAATTTTCTCGGAGCAGCACGCCAACGCCTACTGTGGTGGCTTAGGAGTCTTCCGATTCGCTCCAGCGTGTACTTCTCCCTAGGCACACGGATTTACAACTATTGAATTTTCTCTGCCCCCCACCGTGGCGAGAACTCTAGCTCACTTTTCTAGCCGCCGGATCGCAACCGATGTGAGTTCAACTGGTTTAACACAAGGCATTAGTTCATGACCTAGCGGCTGGGGTGCGTAACCCCTGACACGATACGCCGCGCTCTAGTAACCCATTATAAACAAAGAAGATATACAAGCGAATTACCCGCTGAGAGCGGCCGGAGAGCATTGCTTACTCTGAGGTTGGAAAGCCAATAACCAATCTTGGTAATGGTTTTCTCTTATCTCCAAGTTGGCGCCATAAGATAGGGCGCAATGCCACGTCAGGCCAGTCAATTCTTCCCGTAACAGCCCTACAATCAGTCGCTTGCAAGGAGAGGCACTACCTTCAGTTTGTTACTATTAAGGTGCTGCCATGGCAGACTAATTGCGAATAAGACTACAGACGTCCACGACGTTTATGGCGGTAGCCTATACGATGCGGCCGGGGTCAGACAGGACCAAGGACGCTCAACGGGAGCTTCTGAGAAATAATGGGCCTCGAATCTGGTACTGACAGAAGGTATGCGCTCCAGGTGAAAACCCACCGGGAGAATTTCAGGCGCGCTGCACTGCGCGCGAGTGCCTTCCCTTCTTGCTGAAGTCTCCTGCTATCGCACGCCTTCAAATTGAGGTGGCTCGTGGCGATCCAATTACATTGGAACTCTCTTCAGTGAATCGGATGTTGCAGGTGTGTCGTTCAAAGGTTTTTGCAGATTGTGAGGAGTCATGATTCGAATTGGCGTAATTGGTTACGGATACTGGGGTCCCAATATAGTGCGGAATTTGCACGGCCTCGATTCCACGCGAGTGGAAATGGTCTGCGACAAGAGCCCTGCAGCTCTGGCGCGCGTCAGGAAGAGCTACCCGGGCATAACGACAGTTTCGGATCCAGCCGAGATTCTGACGTCTCCCCAGATCGATGCGGTCGCTGTCATTACCCCAGTTTGGACTCACTATCAGTTGGCGAAGGCGGCCCTAGAGAACGGGAAGCACGTCTTCGTCGAAAAGCCGTTCACTTCGAACGCGGTGCAGGCGGGAGAGTTGATCGAAATCGCCGCTCGCAAGAAACTCCTGATCATGGTGGACCATACCTTCTTATTCACAGGAGCTGTGCGAAAGATTCACGACCTCATTAAGAGCGATGTTCTTGGCGAACTTTATTATTATGACTCCGTGCGAGTGAATCTTGGTCTTTTCCAGCACGACGTGAGCGTGATTTGGGATCTGGCGCCCCATGACCTCTCCATCATGGATTACTTGATCGCACAACAAGCAGAAGCGGTGGTTGCCACCGGAGAGAGTCACTTGAACGGTCATGAAGACATCGCATTCATTACTGTATATTTTCCGAAGAATGTCATTGCGCACATCAACGTGAATTGGCTCTCGCCCGTGAAGGTGAGAACGACTCTCATTGGTGGTCAGAAGAAAATGCTTGTGTGGAACGATGTTGAAGCCGACGAGAAGATTAAAGTGTACGACAAGGGAGTTGAGATAACCTCGGCAGAAGGAGTTCGTGAACTACTCGTCAACTACCGTTCCGGTGATATGTGGTCACCTCAGATCGAGCAGGTCGAAGCATTGCGCCTGGAACTTGGTTATTTTGCAGAGTGCATCACCAACAACAAGGTCCCTTTCAACGACGGCCTGGCTGGCTTGCGAGTTGTGAAAATGTTGGAAGCGGCTGATCGATCCATCAAGAAGAGAGGAGAGCAGGTCCGCCTGTGAGCGAATATAATTGCATTGCCCCTGACGTGAAGCTTGGGAAGGACGTTAAGCTATCGAAGTTCATCAACCTCTATGGCTGTGAGGTAGGTGACGAAACGAAGATCGGTGCGTTTGTCGAGATCCAGAAAAACGCTCACATTGGGCGCCGCTGCAAGATTTCGAGTCATACCTTCATCTGTGAAGGCGTCACGATCGAAGACAACGTTTTCGTGGGACACAGCGTGACGTTTATCAACGACTCCTATCCGCGGGCGACTACTCCTGACGGAACTCTTCAGACAGAAAGTGATTGGAAGATCGAAACAACGGTTGTGAAACGCGGTGCTTCAATCGGCTCTGGCAGCACTATCCTTTCCAATGTGACCATTGGGGAAAACTCAATTGTTGGCGCCGGCAGTGTCGTGACTCGAAATGTTCCTCCCAACTTTGTCGTTGCCGGCAACCCAGCAAGAATTCTGCGTCCACTTACTCCGGAAACGAGGGAAAGTTGATGACTCACAATGCAAAAATCCCATTTTTGGATCTGGTGACACCCCATCTCGAGTTGCAAGACGAACTGGTGAAGATTTTCACGTCGGCGCTTCGTACAGCAGCTTTTGTTGGCGGTCCAGCTGTGGAGGGATTCGAGCGCGATTTCGCACAGTTTTGTGAAGTGGGGCATTGCGTCGGAGTCAACAGCGGAACGGACGCGTTGCGCTTTGCATTGATTGCAGCTGGCGTTCAGCAGGGTGACGTCGTTCTAACCGTGCCTATGACGTTCATCGCCACGACTGAAGCGATTACACAAGCCGGGGCCCGTGCGGATTTCGTTGATATCGATACCCGCAGCTATACGATGGATCCAGAGAAATTGCGCGCCTATCTGGAAACCCGATGCGACGTCAATAAGGAGACAGGCCGTTTGATTCATCGCGACCTGCATAGGCCGGTGACGGCAGTGATTCCAGTTCATCTCTACGGCCAGACCGCAGACATGGATGCAATTTTGAAACTTGCCGCGCGCTACAAGATGATCGTCATCGAAGACGCATGTCAGGCACACGGCGCTGAATACTTTTCGAAGAAAGAAAACCGTTGGCGGAAGGCTGGCTCGATGGGCCAAGCGGCTGCATTCAGTTTTTACCCCGGCAAAAACTTGGGTGCCTGCGGCGAAGGCGGCGCTGTAACGACACATGATGAGCAACTAGCACGAAAAATACGAATGTTGCGCGACCACGGCCAGTCGAAGAAATATTACCATGAGATGGAAGGGTACAACGGCCGTCTCGACTCTATTCAAGCTGGCATCCTTCAAGTCAAGTTGCGTCACCTAGCGGAATGGAACGATAAACGGAGGAACGCGGCTGCGCGATATCAAGAACTTCTCGCCCCGATGGCCGACGACATCAAGGTCCCGTTCGAACCAAACTGGGCCAAATCAATCTATCACCTCTATGTCATTCTCACGCGTGACCGCGACCGCCTGATTGAACACCTCGGTACTGCTGGTATCGGCACGGGAATTCATTACCCCATTCCGGTCCACCTCCAAACACCGTATCGCGTGCTCGGATATAAAGAAGGGGATTTCCCCGTCTCGGAACGCGTGGCCGCAGAAGCAGTTTCTCTTCCCATGCACGCCCACCTTAGCCCTGAACAGCAGCGACTCATCGCGGAAAGTCTTTTTGCGTTCATGTCGCTTGGGATGCCCGCGGCCTAAGCGTTTGTTCCGAAGGTTTTCCCGGCCGCAACAGGCGCTGTCGTTGAACTGAAATCTGTACTCGCAAAACCTCACGAGAGGGACATTCAATGAGAAGTTGCATGATCACCCATTCGTTCTATGAGACGGATACGCGCGTCATGCAGTATGCAAATGCGCTCAGGGAGCGGGGCGACACTGTGGATGTCTTGGCGCTAGGACGAGAGGGCAGCGCTCGTTTCGAGGTAATCGACGGAATCAATGTGTTTCGGCTCCAGACGCGCAAAATTAATGAAAAAACGCGGCTCTCCTACTTAATCCGGATCCTGCGGTTTCTACTTACCTGCAGCTTCGTTGTTGCAAAGCGGCATTTGTCAAAACGCTACGAGGTGATTCACGTGCATTCGGTACCAGATTTCCTGGTCTTTTCGGCGATAGTCCCAAAAATGTTCGGCGCGCGTGTGATCCTCGATATTCACGATATCCTGCCGGAGTTCTACGCGAGCAAATTTAACCTTTCAAAAAAATCTTGGCTTTTCAAGCTTCTGTTGCTCTCAGAAAAAATCTCAGTCCGATTTTCAGACCATGTCATCATAGCCAACGATTTGTGGCTATCGCGACTCCTGCTCCGGTCGGCAAGACCGGGCAAATGCTCGGTTTTTATCAATTATCCCGACGAGAGATTTTTCTTTGGGCGATCCAATAGGACTACCACAGATAAATTCGTAATTATCTATCCAGGAACTCTGAATAAGCACCAAGGGGTCGATCTTGCGGTGCGTGCTTTCGCCCAGGTCGCGGAGAAAATGCCGGGGGCCGAGTTTCAAATATATGGCGAGGGTCCCGAAAAACCCGCTTTGATGAGGCTCGCGAGAGAACTAGGACTCAATGGGAGACTCGCGTTCCATGATTTTTTGTCTGTCTCCGAAATTTCATCCCTTATGGCTGACGCGAATCTTGCAGTGGTCCCTAAGCGGGCAAGTTCTGAATTTGGAAATGAGGCGGCCAGCACAAAGATCATGGAGTTTATGTCCTTGGGAGTTCCTGTGATTGTCTCGCGAACCAAAGTCGACGCCTTTTATCACGACGCGTCAAGAGTCAGGTTTTTCGAATCGGAGAACGTCGCGGAACTAGCGGAGACGATGCTGGCTCTCTGGCAGGATCCTGTGCTTCGACAGAAGTTGGTTGCGGGTGGATTGAAATATGTCGACCTGAATTCATGGAAGACCAAGAAACTAGAGTATTTGCACTTGGTTGACACCCTATGTTTAGCCTCTCCTGCCAGAGCAAGCGCCGCGAAGACCGCTGTCGAAATGCCTGGCAAGAAGTAGTGATTAGGATTGCTCCTTTCGCGAGCACCTACGCTTTCCCGGTTACCGAATCACATGTCAAAGATCCGATTCGATCGAGCCGCAACCATCGGTTTGTTCCACCCCGCTTCCAACTTATTCCTGAGGCATCGGCAAGCGCGTGTGCCCATACTGATGTATCACGGGATCCGTCCGGAGCTTGGCGGCATGCACCCGTATTTCGAGACGAATACAACCCCAGAACTCTTCGCCCAGCATATGCAGTTCCTGCGGGAGAATGGGTATGTTGCGCTCGACCTATGCAAGGCGCTCGAAGCACTGATGGTCGGACGACATGATCATCGATACGTGGCGATCACATTTGATGACGGCTATCGGGACTTCTATACTCATGCCTTTCCGGTCTTGGCGGAGCACGGGTTCCAAGCCACCGTATTCATCGTGACTGGACTTACCGGCGAAGAGCCCATTCGTCAGCACGGCAGAGAATATCTGACGTGGGGGGAAATCCGCGAAATGCAATCATGCGGAATTCGCATCGGATCGCATACGGTATCCCATCCGGAGCTTTACCGTCTGAGTCCGAGTGAGGTCGAATATGAGATTAGGCAATCAAAAGAAACGATAGAGGACAAGCTCGGCGAATCCGTCCGGTCGTTTTCATATCCTTACGCTTTCCCCGAGCATGACGGGGTCTTTGTGAAGAGTCTCAAAGACCTTCTTCAAACTCACGGCTACGAGAACGGAGTTTCGACCATCCTGGGAACCGCAGGCCCAGACCACGACTGGTTCTTTCTGCCGCGCTTGCCTGTCAACTCCTATGACGATCTCCATTTTCTAGCTGCAAAGCTGGAAGGCGGTTACGACTGGCTGCATGTAGCCCAGAAATTTTATAAGAAGACGATGAAGCGATTTGCCGCGTCCTCGGCCCGGTCACAGATCGCAAGAAACATGGAAAGGTAACCCAAAGCGGCCTTTGTGAAGGCAGGAGTGAGTTTAGGTTGTGCGCGGGCAAATAATCTTGGGTTTTCGCGTTCATCTGAGGTAAGGCTGCTCTTACCGAGTCTCAAAACTCAAATAAACATCTATGATCACGATGAATTTTCGCAATGAACGTGGTACGAAGACCCTGCTCGGTCGCAGGAGGACTGGAAATGCAGAAGCATGCGGCTCATATCATCCATCTTCCCAAGATTACCGATAATCGGGGTAATCTGACATTCATCGAGGGGAATCGGCATATCCCGTTTCTAATCCGGCGCGTCTACTATTTGTACGACGTGCCGGCGGGCGCCATACGCGGCGGCCATGCGCACAAGAAACTAGAACAGTTTGTGATTGCAGCTTCAGGCAGCTTCACCGTGGTGATTGACGACGGGAAAAGGCGCAGAAAATTCTTTCTGAACCGGCCACATTACGGCCTGTACATTCCACGGATGATGTGGCGCGAGCTTGAGGACTTTTCGTCCGGATCAATTTGCGTTGTTTTGGCGTCGGAGGAATATGAAGAATCCGATTACTACAGAAGCTACAAGAAGTTTCTCAAAGCCTTCAGAGATCAAAAACTCCGTTCCGTTTCTGGATCTGCGCGCCGCAACTCGGGAACTCAGAGAGGAAATCGACGCGGCCATCGCACGCGTCGTTGATAGCGGTTCCTTTCTCCTCGGGAAGGAACTCGAGGCCTTTGAGGGTGAGTTTGCCAAGTACGTCGGGGTGAGACACTGCATCGGTGTCGGTAACGGACTGGACGCCCTTCATCTCTCCTTGCGAGCTCTCGGCGTTGGTCCCGGGGATGAAGTTCTTGTCCCAAGCAACACATACATTGCTACATGGTTGGCGGTTACCTATGCAGGGGCGAAGCCAGTACCTATTGAGCCGGACGAGCGCACCTACAATATTGACCCCGCAGGGCTCGAAGCCGCTATCACCAAGAAAACGAAGGCGGTTATCCCAGTTCATTTATATGGGCAACCTGCAGACATGGATGCGATTCAGGATATCGCTAAAAGCCATAAGCTCTGGGTGGTGGAAGACGCCGCACAAGCTCATGGTGCACGCTACAAAGGGAAGCGCCTTGGCGGAATCGGAGATGCTGCAGGCTGGAGCTACTATCCTGGCAAGAATCTGGGCGCACTTGGTGATGGAGGCGCTGTAACAACCAACAACAGCGAACTCGCTGAACGAATTCGGACTTTGCGGAATTATGGATCTGCGGTTAAGTATTTCCACGAAGTCAAAGGCTTCAACACCCGTCTCGACGAAATCCAAGCGGCTGTGCTGCGTGTCAAACTCAGGCATCTTGACGACTGGAACGATCGCCGCCGTAAAGTGGCAGCTTTTTACATCAGGGAGTTAGGTAACTTTAATCTGACGCTACCATCTGTTCCGGATTGGGCGGAGCCTGTCTTCCATCTTTTCGTTGTGCGAAGTAAACGACGCGATGATCTTCAGCGTCATCTTAAGAGCGCAGGAATCAACACGCTAATCCACTATCCCCTGCCCCCGCACCTTCAGGCGGCTTACAGTGACTTGGGGCTCACTGCGGGCAGCCTCCCGATCTCGGAACGGATCCAGGCCGAGGTTTTGAGTCTGCCGATGGGTCCGCAACTCAGCGAGTCGCAAGCTGCAACCGTAGTTCGGGCAATACAGGAGTTTTCGAACCAATGAAGTCGATCTTTCGCGCCACAGCCATTCTGAGTGGTAGTTCGCTCATCAGTCTTTGTGTGGGTATCGTTTCCGCAAAGGTTCTGGCGCTGATTCTGCAGCCAGCCGGTTATGGCTATTACGGTCTACTTCAGAGTTTCCTGGGAGTGACTACCCTGCTATCAGGATTGGGAATGGCCACGGGAATGGTGCGGCTCGGTGCACGCGCGGCCGCTCAGAACGAGCATGCGAAGCTCGCTAGTTTGCGGACCGGTGCCTGGCTCTTATTCTCCTGCTTGGGGAGTGTGACCCTCTTAGTCTTATACACGTTCCGCGTGACGTTGAGTCGTTGGGCACTCGGGTCTCCCGATCATGGTTGGACGATTGTCTTAATAGGAGTCGCATTACTCTTCACCGTCGCTGGAAACATCCAAATGGGCACGCTTAATGCCTACCATCGTGTGGGAGCGTTAGCAAAATATGGTGTGGTTAACACTCTCGGTGGCGCGCTCATTACCATCGGGGCAGTCGTGATCTGGCACTCCGCAGGCATTGTTCCTGCGGTGATTGCCGGTGCATTTGTGAACTGGGCTGCTTCTCGGTATTTTCTGCATCGTGAAGTTAGGCGGGAACGAGTGATGCAGTCGCGGCAAGAAACATTCCGTTCTGCGTGGGATCTGCTACGATTCGGCGGACCATTCACGGCAAGTGTCCTCGTGGGATCAGGTGTGCAACTTGCCCTTCCGATGATCGTATTGCACCTGCTTAACCCGCAAAGCGTCGGATACTACAAGGCGGCAGCTGCTATCTCGGTTGGTTATTTGGGATTTTTGGTCACAGCAATGGGGCTGGATTATTATCCCAGAGCCTCTGCGGTATCAGATCAGCCCAAAGCCCTGGTCAAGCTCATCAATGACCAGCACAGATTGGTCATGCTGATTGCCGTCCCTATAATCCTTGGGATGCTGGCGTTAGTTCCCATCATAGTTCCGCTTGTCTACTCGACAAAATTCTCCCCCGCTGTTGAAATTCTTGAATGGCAACTGATAGGAGATCTCTTCAAGTTTTCGAGTTGGACGATCGGATTTGCAATCCTGGCTCGTTGCAGCACGTCCGTCTACTTCCTGACTGAATCGATCGGCGGGCTCACAACACTGCTGACTACTTGGCTGTTCGTGCGGTGGTTTGGTTTGTCAGGTTTGGGCATCAGTTTCCTTGCCACATACGTCATTTACTATGTCTTCGCATCAGTGATTATTCGCCGCGAGATTCCTTTAACCTGGACTGCGAGCAATAAGAAAATGATGATTGCTGGTGTAGCGAGTGCTCTAATTGTGCGCATAATGCCTTACACGCAATTCTCACATTTTAGAACCCCGGTTGCACTAGCCTTGGCCTCCATAGTTGGCATCCCAAACCTCTTAGTCCTCTGGCGCGAGTTCATGACCTCTAGTGAGCCACCCCTCGCTTCGCAGGCTTGCAAACAGCCCGGGACGTCCGCAGTTCAAGCTGACCTGCAGAGTTCATCTCGTTGACTTGAGCTGATCACAGTGCGCGAAGCAAGAAACGAGCCCTGTCGATGTGTGCTAATATCTTAGCGTCACAATTGGCTGCATGGCCCTCAATCCCCTGCCAAAGAAATCAAATGCTTCCGTTTAGTGCAAAGATTTCCAAATCATCACACTGGGAGTGGTTCTTATGTCGATGTCAGAGCAAAGAGATAACGCAAAATATGTGATCGTCTCCCCGGTTCGGGATGAAGAACAATACATTGTTAAGACTCTTGAATCTGTGGTCCGGCAAACCATTCAGCCGACGGAGTGGATCATCGTTGATGATGGCTCTCGCGACCGCACAGGGCAAATAGCTGACGAATACGCCAAGCAGTACCCGTGGATATACGTTTTGCACAAATTAGACCGTGGCCGACGGGTACCCGGCAGCGGTGTCATGGAAGCATTTTATTCTGGTTATAAATCACTGAAATCCCAAGACTGGGAATTTATTGTTAAGCTCGATGGAGATGTCGGTCTCGCCCCTGACTATTTTGAAAAATGTTTCGATCACTTCGCCAAGGACCCCAGGCTCGGCATTGGTGGCGGAAGGATGTATCGAATCAAAAATGATAGGCTCGAACTCGAGGACCATCCAGTCTTCCATGTTAGAGGCCCTATCAAACTTTACAAGGCAGCCTGCTGGTCTGCTATCGGAGGGCTCGTGAAGGCTCCGGGGTGGGACACTGCGGACGAGTTAAAGGCCAATATGCTGGGCTGGCGCACCTGTAGTTTCCCCGAGATCGAAGTCATTCATTACAGACCCACCGGGGCGGCACAGGGTGCATGGAAAGATGGCATAAAGAACGGACGCGCCGATTACATCATTGGCTATCATCCCCTCTTTATGACGGCCAAATGTTTGAAGCGGCTGTTCCAATCGCCTTATATCATTGACGCGATTGCTCATGCATATGGCTTCATAACAGGATACTGGAAGAGGATTCCGCAGGTAGAAGATCGTGCGTTGATCCGCTACATTAGAGGTCAGCAAATACGCCGATTGTTCTTCATGGAAAGTATCTGGAAATAACCATACACCTACTACTCTGCCTAACTGCGTATTGATATGGACCTATCAATCATCATAGTCAATTGGAATTCCACTGATTTTATAGCCCAGTGCGTGTCGAGTATTCTATCGTTCGTAGAGAATCTACAATTTGAAATCATCGTGGTTGACAATGCATCGTCAGACGATTCGTATCTTCTTCTTCCCCGGCGATTTGAGAAGGTCAGGCTGATTTGCAGTCCTGAAAACATCGGATTTGCGAGAGCCAATAACTTAGGGTTCGAGAATTCATCCGGAAAGTATGTCCTTTTCCTGAATCCAGATACGAAGGTTATCAACGCAGCGATCAACTTCATGTATTCCTTCCTGCAATCCTCCCCGGAAGCCGGTGCTGTGGGCTGCAGACTACTGAATGCCGACTTGAGCGTGCAAACTTCCTGCATTCAACGTTTCCCCACAATTCTTAATCAACTGACCGACATCGAATGGCTGAGGCTTCGCTATCCAAAATTGCGGTTCTGGGGCATCTATCCTCTGTTTGCAGAGGAGCAAAATGTACTTGCCGAGGTAGAGGTGATATGCGGCGCCTGCATCATGATCCGAAGAGAGGTATTCCAAGGAATCGGGCTTTTCAGCTCTGAATACTTCATGTACGGAGAAGACGCGGATCTTTGTTACAAGATCCGCGAAGCTGGTAGGAAGCTAATTTATATCGGGGCCGGTACCATCGTACATTATGGAAAACAAAGCTCAACGCGTCGGAAGGAAGACAGCTTCGAGACTGTAGTTATGAGAGAGTCCATTTTTCAATTACTGCGGAAAACGCGCGGGCGATTTTACTCCCACATGTACCGAATTGCGATGTCTCTTATGGCTGCTTTCCGGTTGATTCTTGTCGGTCCCCTTCTCGTCCTGTCAAGAAGGGCAAACTCTAGAGAGTCCTGGCGAATTTCATTCAAAAAATGGTGGAAAATTCTCAGATGGAGCGTCGGACTAGAGACGTCGACAGCTAGAGTGGGAAGCTCATTCAAACACGTAGTTTTACCAGCCAAAAACTGACCCGTGATCGTGCCCGCGCGAGAGGGATTGCTCACCACAAAGTAATCCGATGGAAAGCTGATGAACTTCGGCGCTGTAACAAAACTCCAGACCAAGGAGCATTAATGGAAAGCAAGATAGATCTTGTGCATTCGACCTTCCAGATCCCCGATTGGTACCTCAAGAGAACTCACAACATCCGGGTTCGGAAGGAAACCGTACAAGAATTCCTGAAGCACGAATCCTTTGTCCGAATCTTGGATATTGGTTGCGGCGATGGCTCCCTCTCTCTGCCTTTGCTTACTCCAGAGCGTCGCCTGACGCTCGTTGACTTTTCAGATGGAATGCTATCGGTTGCGCGCTCGCGAATTCCCGAGAAACTGATTGATCATGTGGAGGTTTTCAACAAAGATGTGATGTCCGTGAACCTCGCACCCCAGAGCTACGATGTGATTCTGTGTGTTGGGGTACTCGCACACGCGGAGTCGCCTGAGGCGCTTCTAGGAAAAATCATCTCTTGGCTGAAACCCGGCGGTAGTTTGATCTTAGAGCAGACAGAAGCACGTCATGTGATGACATACGTCACGCTCTTCCTGGAACGCGCACGCCGCCTTTTCGCCCCTGAGAAATATGAACGAAACCGGATATATAGCTCTAAACTGCTCAGTCTACTGGCGAGACGCGGCTTTGAATTGATGGCGACGTTTCGTTATAGCCTGCCCCTCCCAGGAATGCAACGGGCGGCGAGCCAGGCTATATTATACCGCATGATTCGCTTGGTTTTTGGCACCTATCCACGTGCGCGGCTGTCATTGTTGGGGAATGAATGCATTTATCACCTGAAGATGAAATCGCAGACTAAAGAGACGGATGCTGAATGGCAGAATTTCAAGAGTGAATGAGCTTGTGTTTTATGAGAAATAGATTTCGCATGTAGGTCTAAGAAAACACCTGAACCTTGGCCTTTGTTTTTGGCGAAAGTATGAGATCCAGGTGTTCTGAATTCCAGGCTGGTAATGTAATTCTGATTTCGACCCGATATCGACGCAAGTGTACTAGCGGATGGCCGTCTAGCATGCTCTATAGCTTGCCAAGCGATTGTTCGAAGACATGACTCTGATCCTCATCCTAGATCTCGCGGTCATTGCTCTGCTTTGTGCCACGGCGGTAATCCGAGGATTTGAAGGCACTCTGCCATTGGCGTCTTTCCTCCTGATCCTGTTCCCAAATGAATCGCAAATTCATTTGCCTGGCCTTTTCGATCTCACGACGCAGCGTCTTATTGTGCTTGTATTGATAGCTCTTTATGTCTTTATGGGCAAAGCCCGCAGGCAAGGTAACGGCAAGAAAGCGAAAGTTCCGAATGGGTTATTGATTTTACTGCTGCTTGCGTGGATGTTCGTGTCCACGTTGAATTCAGTTGTGTTCGCAATCAGTTTGAAATCGGTTCTGTCTCAATTGTGCGACTTCCTCATACCATACTATATTTTCTCAAAAGTTATCTCCAAAAGTGAGACGGTTCACGAAATTCTATTCGCATTTGTAGCGGCAGTTTCTATTTGCTCGGTCTTCGGAGCAGTTGAAGCGTACACAGGCTGGAACGTTCGATCGCTATTCCCATGGGTTGCCAGCAGATTCGACCTGGGAGCGGGCGCTGTCACAACAGAGAGAGGGATAAGAGTCCAGTCTACATTTGGCCATCCGATTCTGTTTGGCGGTGCCCTGGCCATGGCGATACCTTTGGCTCTGTACCTGATTCCGATTGTCCGGGACTCCTTGCAGAGAGCCTTCCTTTGGGTCGGGCTCATGCTCATGTTCTTAAATATCTATAAGACAGGAAGCCGCGGCCCCTGGTTAGCCCTGATTCTTTCGCTCGGGGTCTTGCTTCTCTTCGGTCAAGGCCGCATGCGCAGGTATCTCTTTGCCGTAGGACTACTTTCAGCAGTAGTGCTAATCCTCAGGCCCGGGGTATGGGAGTCGCTTGATAAGACCTACGGGGCGACGGAGAGCCAGGATTCTGTCGAAAGCGCCTCTTATCGATGGCGCTATGAGTTATATCACCTTGCCGGGAGGGAACTCGACAAGAGTTTCACGCGAGCAATGTGGGGTTATGGACCGGAGTCGTTTTATTACCTTGGCTTGACTATGCCATTCTACCAGGATGGCGAAGTGCGAACCGTAAGAGTTGAGAGCTGTGATAGCTCCGTGGTAGCACTAGTGATGGAAACAGGCTATGTTGGGTTCTTGCTCGCGGCGGCCATTCTTATTAAGGCTGCCTTGGCCACATTCCTAAACTTCAGGCGAATGCCTCGGCCGAACGATTTATTTTACCTGGTCCTTTTTAGCAACATGCTGGCTTTCTATTTTCTGATGACCAACGTCGCCATCTATGCTTGGGGACAACAAGCATACATGCTATGGATTATTATGACCTTGGCAATGACTTACCCGCAGCTCCCAGCTCCGCAATTCGTTCACAATGCCCCTCTGCCGGGATGATATACCCATTTCGGTTAGGTCTGACGTGTCGGAGTCAGAAGAGATTCCGACCGTGCTGTACAATTAATCAGAATTTGGCGCACTTCTACAATCCACTTAAGTCGTTAGTTTTCACTGACCGAAGCTGTGAGACCGCTAGGTGGATTCGGTTGCGATGATGACGCAGCGCCAGTCTGAAGTGCTCCCCGGTCAATCGTGCCGTTTGCGCCGAACGTGTTTCCGTTCATGTCCACGTTGAACGTGTTGGCGACGATGGCCGTCCCGTTCCAATAGCTCCCGAAGTTGGTCAGCGTTACGCCGGGATGGGCTATAAAGGGGTCGGGCGTCGTCGGCATAAACCCAGCGACAGTCCAAGCCGTCGCATTTGCGAAAGGGTTACCGCTGGTGTTGTTCGTGTCGTGCGTAGCTGGCGTGCTGGAAGTCTGCCAGTTATATGAATTGGACAATCCTCCCGAATAGGCTGTGTTGTAGTCGATGGTACAAACGGCGCTAGCATTGCCCGCACAATAATCTCCTGCAGCGCCACCCCACTGGTAGGCGTTGTCGTAGTAGAGGTTGTCCTCGTTGTAGACCGTTGGGCTACCAAGATTGCTTCCATTGTTCTGGCCACCACCCGGAGGAACGCCCGTGATCATCCCGCCGCCGTTGATGTTCGTCTGGTTGATGCCGTAAATTGTGTTGTGCACGGCGATCAAGGAAGTGGTCATCGTCTCATTTCCGAGCATGTCGATGCTGCCGCGATTCCAGACGCAGATGGCGTACTGTGCATATGAAGAACACAGCGACGTGTACGCGGTGTCCCAGAAGATAATGTTGCCGTAGAAGATCCAATTGTTCATGGTGACGTTGCCGGGACCGATGGCATCAGCAACGACGCCGTTGTAGTCAGGATCTTGGATAACGCTATAGCGAAGAACCAAATCGTTCCAAGTGGTCGAGAAAACTTCGTCGTGGCCCCCGTTCAGACCCGTGTGGTTGTAGCTGATCCAGTCGTACTCAAACGTAGCCCAGTCGCTAGGGCTACAGTTCATCTGCATCTGCGAATTGCCGGTGTGGTGAATGAACGAATGCCCGGCATACAAATAGCTAGCCACGTTCGTAGCGCCGCAGGAGTAGATGGCGTCGTCTTCCCACGTCGAGCCGTTGATGTTCCGGTCTGATGTGGACGTGTTGTTCGGGAACCCTTCGCCCGTGCCCTCTATCTCCGTATAGTTGAAGGTCACGTGCGTTCCGTAAAGGTTGATGGTCCCGCAGTCATTCGGGCAGGCCGAATTGACGTTCCAAAACTTCAGCGTGTAGCAGGACGTATTGTTCGATGGATAGGTGCAACCGGATACCGCCTGCCCGTTAAAGGTCCAATAGTCGCTGTTTATCGTCGTCTGGTTTTCGATCTTGGCTTGCCCCAAGTAGGAACTGCTCCAGTCGGAGGCTGGCCCGTGGTTGGCAGCGGTCACCCCTTCGATGGTGATGGCCGTCGTCCCGCTGTCGGCGGTGTTGAAAGTCGGCGCAGCGTAGACGCCCGTTCCCGCGATCCAGTAGGTCACCCCTCGCGTCATGGAGCCAGGATTGACTTGGCCCGAGCCGGTTCCAAATCCAGTGTACGCGCTCGTCCAGTTCGCGCCACAGCTTGACGTGCAAGTGGAAGTCGAGCGCACGTAGCAGTTGCCGTTACCATCGCAGCCAGACGCGCCTTTCACATAACGAGGGATAATGAGGGTGGCTACGACAACGAAGAGAAGTTGGGTGGTGCGTTTAACTGACATGTACATTTTCACTCCATTCCCTCAAGGCCGATGGGCTGGGCGAGGATCACTCGGGAAGTTCCAAAGTGCATTAATCCCTGACAAAAGTTTATGATGCGCGCGGAAGGCAATCTACTGGCCAGGAGAACAGTCACTGTACAGTGTACTATACATCGCCCATTACCTGGACTGGCCGGCACAGCTTGCTGTCCCGCACCCTAAGGTTTTCTTGAACACGGAATGGTGTCGGAAATGCATCGGCTTCGGGAGTCACGGAGGGAGCCAGAAGGGTGACAGGAGGGGCTGCCGAAGAGCGGCGTGATGTCCGGGGCCGGCCGTCGGCGAGACACGAAGTGTGCTGCGGTGCTGCGGCCGCTGCGCAGGGAGAAGTGGAGCGAAAAAGGGACTGATGAACAGTGTGTTGAACCGTCGAGCCACTTTTTATGGAGATGCGGTCACCCTGTATCGGAAATCTCCTGTCGCGGCAACGGTAAAGCACTGGTCACCTGACTGAAATCCCCTGCGCGGATCGCACCGGGTTCCCCTGTATCTGTAGTTGTCCTTTTTTCAATTACTTAGAGAAAGACTCTTGGGTAGCTTCCCAGGGCCCCAACTTGGAATGTGGCACGTCAATTGCTGGTAGGACTCTGCCGCTTCTCGTTTTTCGGGTGGCCTGCTTGCCCGCTGCGGCTTTAGGATAGTGCATTCCGGCAAGAATGATTGCATTGGAACTACTCACCGATCATTTTGATATTCATACTGCGCTAGCCCATGGTGCACCCCAAGAGTATTTTCGGCATGAAGGGGCAGGAGGCTTGAATTGGTGCTACTGGAGATGATCCGATGAACTCCGGGATCATAGATCGAGATGAGATTGTCGAGAGACATTTCATTGTTTTTCAAGAGCTCGCGTGTCTGGCGGAGCGCGCCCTGTTGGAAGGGAACTACGAGAAAAGCGCGGCCTATGCTCAAGTTGCAGCTCACTACGCTTGGTTTCATCCGACAGGGTTGCTGGCGAGCGTTGATTTAGAAGGCATTTTGACGCAAATCGGCCATGTATTAAAGCAAAGTCGCAACCCGGGAGCACGTGCCACCCAAATGCCGCCTCGAAAGGTATTGCACGTGATTACTGAGGTGTACGGCCTGGGTGGGCACACCCGCCTGGTGTGGAGGTGGATTCGATCAGATCGGAAGCGTAAGCATTCGGTTGTGCTGACAGCCCAAGGACAATCTGAGGTGCCATCCCCCCTGAAGGCCGAAGTCCTCGCAACGGGGGGAGAGCTCCAGTTTTTAGACCGTCTTCCCGGCGGTATGTTGGCTAGGGCGCGATCATTGCGACGACTTGCTAACGGGTACGACCATGTCGTCTTGCATACCTATCCCTGTGATGTGATACCTGTGATTGCATTTTCGGAAAGGCAGCAGTGCCCCCCCGTAACACTGATGAATAAAGATGACCATGTGTTTTGGTTGGGAGCTTCAGTGGCCTACCAAGTGGCTCAAATGCGAGACTCCGGCCGAAGGCTTTGTCAGCAGCGCAGGGGACTCTCTGAATCTCAATGCCCACTGCTTCCGATTCCTTTAGAAGTAAAATCGCGTACCCGAACGCGGGCAGAGGCAAAGAGGCAGCTGGGACTACCAGAAGATATAGTCGTTATGCTTTCGGTCGCCACTGCCTATAAGTACTCCGCCTCAGCCGGAGACCACTTTGCCGAGATTCTTCTGAGAGTGCTTCAAGAGCATCAAGACGTGGTGCTGCTAGTGATCGGCCCAGAAGAGAATGGCGAATGGGCTTCCGCGATCAGGCAGGCTCAGGGCAGGTTGAAAGTGTTCGGCAAACTGCGAGGCGTAGAGCTCTTTTATGAGGCAGCAGATATCTACCTGGATTCTTTTCCGTTCAGCTCTCTCACTTCAATTCTCGAAGCCGGGAGTTACGGGACTCCTATTGTAGGTTTCCATTTTCGTCCAAGTGATGCCGCAACTATCAACGGAGATGATCCAGCTTTGACTGACCTGATGGTTCGGGCCTACACCGCGGACGATTACAGACTTCAACTTTCCCTGCTCATACGAGACGATGAACTGCGGATCGCACTGGGGAAAGCTACGCGAGAGAGCATCATTGCATATCACGCAGAGGGTGGATGGAATCACTTTCTTGAAGAGTTGTACCTTCGGCCCAAGCCTGACACCCCAGAACCTTTAAACAGAAGCCAAACCCACAGGAATGTCACCGAGCTCGACTTGAGACTTGCACAGGTCTTTAAACTCTCAGGCCTTTCCAAAGGCCTGGACGAAGTTATTCGCTATAATGTGGGATTGTTTCCTTTTGGGACTCGAATAGGTATCTGGTGGAGAACATTTAAGCACGAATGGCGTTCCACGCCACGGTGTCTGCTGGCTAATTGGCAAAAGACAAGGCTCAAATTGCTTTGGTCCCGATACGGAAAAAGGATTTTTCAGACAAAACACGCCCCAGCAGTGACGAAGTGAGCTCAAGAAAGTTTGACCTTGTAAGAAAAATCACTCACGAGAAATCAAGTTTCGAATTTCGATGGAGTACATTTGCATCGAACTTTGAGCGTGATGCTAGCAAATGCAATGATCAATACTTTTCTCGACAATTGTCCCTCGTTGGACGAAATAGGGGTAAATTCATGGAAATTGGTCACAAAAAGGGTCGGATTCGCTGTGACTAAGAACCCGAGCACAGTGGTAATGAAGCTGCGAACACTCCTAAAGCTGACATTTGATGGGGAGAACAGCACGTTAAAGGAGTTTCAATGTTAGGTAGTCCCGTGCCGAATAATGCATCCACTGCGATGAAAGTATTTGTCGCAATCGCGAACCATGGCATCAAGAATGACAAATTCTTGAAGGCACTCCTTGCGGAGTATGCGTCAATGCCCTATGACGTGCACGTTTCTGTGCTGACAAATGTTCCGAAGGATCTAGGAAGCGATATTGAAGTTGTCATGCACACACCACAGGGCAATCCATGGGCATTCCCCTTCGCGCATAAACGAATCTTGGCAGATCGGGTCCACGACTACGACCTCTTTATATACTCTGAGGACGACACACTAATTACAAAACGAAATATCGAAGCGTTTTTGAGAGTTACGCAGGTGCTACCTGATAACGAGATTGCAGGTTTCATTCGATCTGAACGGACGCCCGCTGGAACAATCAATTTCTCGACTGTCCACGGCCATTTTCATTGGGATCCCTTTTCAGTGGTTTCCCGAGGGGGATACACTTTTGCTTTCTTCACTAACGAACACTCCGCTGCCTACATATTAACGAGAGCACAATTAAAGCGTGTAATCGCGTCGGGAAGGTTTCTCGTCGGACCTCATGAAGGGAAATATGCCCTTCCGGAGACAGCGGCTACCGATCCTTACACCCAGTGTGGGTTGCGAAAAATGATTTGCATATCCGAGATTGATGACTTTGTATTGCCCCATCTTCCGAATAAGTACGTTGACAAGTTTGGTTTATCGGATGTTGAATTCTCTGCACAACTTCGGGCGCTGCAAGCGATTCTTGACAAGGTAAGACCAGCCACGGTGCTAATGAAGAGCGAAACGAATTTGATGCACCTCAAGTGGTCAAAAAGCTACTATGAACCTCCACGCCGCGATGTCCTGCAATTGATTCCTACAAACGCTCATACCTTACTTTCATTTGGATGCGGTTCCGGTGAGATCGAGGGCGAGCTAAAGAAAAGAGGCCTGGACGTCAGCGCTGTTGCCTTGGACTCAGTTATAGGCATATGTGCAGAGGCAAAAGGAGTGAACATCGTCTACGGTAATTGCGCAACGGCGCTTGCCGCGCTTTCAAACAAGCGATTCGATTGTGTCCTGGTGTCAAACATTCTCCACCTCATTCCAGAACCAGAGCTACTACTTTCATCGCTTCGGGCGCTGCTGATTGAGGGTGGTATTATCATAGCGATTGTTCCCAATCTCTCTCAATTACCTGTACTTTGGCACCGCTTCACCGGTCAACCAGGCCATGAGAACTTGGGCGATTTCAACCGTGTCGGCATACACGAGACATCCTATCGAATTATTGTCAAATGGTTCTCGACGGTTGGGCTCAAGGTTGCGAAGAGCATTCCCGTACTGCCGCGGCGTGCCAAGAGGGTGTCCTCGATTCTCGGCCGACTCGTGGACCGCTCGTTAGCCTCTGAGTTCGTGGTCGTAGGGACGGCAGACCAAGCTTCCGTGGCTGATCCGGCAGCGAGTGGTACAGCCTCATCCTATCAGACAGCATAAAGGACCGATCGGAGTGCGGATGTCAGAAACAAAGGAAATGCGAGTCGGATTGCTCGGTGCCACATTCGACACCGGGAATATGGGTGTGAGTGCACTTGCTGCCGGCGCAATCAAGTGCATACTGAACGCTTATCCACACGCCCAGGTTTTTCTGCTCGACTACTCGAAAGAGAGTAGCATTCACAAGTTAATGGTGGATGACAAAGAGGTGCACATCCCCTTTGTCAACATGAGATTTTCGAAGAAATTCTATTTGCCCAACAACATTGTGGTTCTTCTCTTAATCGCTCTCATGGTCAAGGTCATTCCGTTTGCGAGATTCCGCAAGTGGGTTATCGCTAGGAATTATTGGCTCCGCGAGATCGATCAGGCTGAGCTGTTTGCCTCCGTTGCAGGGGGTGATAGCTTCAGCGATATTTACGGAACCGTTCGTTTTTTTTACACGGCTATGCCGCAGTTGTTAGTATTGGCGATGAGTAAGAGACTGGTGCTGCTTCCGCAAACAATCGGTCCTTTCCATAGCCGGCTCGCCAGGGCAATGAGCGGCTTTATCCTGAAACGTGCGGAACGAGTTTTTTCGAGAGATTTGAACGGTTTGCGGGACGTCAAGCACCTTATAAGTGGGTCAAAAGCGGACAAATGTTTATTCTGTTACGATCTTGCGTTTTCTTTAGCCCCAAAGGCGCCTACCCAGACGGACATTGCCGGTCTGTCGCTCGCAATCGACCGCAAGCGACCGATTGTTGGCGTTAATATCAGTGGTCTCCTTTACGCTGGGGGGTACACTCGGAGAAACATGTTCGGCCTTCGAATAGATTACAAGACTTTTATTCGAGAACTTATACACTTTCTCATCGAGTATCAGGACGCGGACGTTTTGCTTGTGCCGCACGTGTTCGTCGCAGCTGACGCTAACGCTAGTGACAGGCTGGAGAGTGATCAGGAAGTCTGCGAGCAAGTTTTTGGGGAGCTCAGCGCAAGGTACGTAGGACGCCTCGGACTTGTTCGCGGCTTATACGACGAAAGCGAAATCAAATATGTGATCGGGAAGTGCAACTTTTTTATTGGTTCGCGTATGCACGCGTGCATCGCGGCCGTGTCGCAATGTGTCCCAGCCGTTTGTGTAGCATATAGCGCCAAATTTATTGGCGTTATGCAAACCCTTGGCATCGACTCCATAGTCGCGGACGCGCGAGAGCGAACTGCACCTGAGATTTTGGAAGTAATTCGGCACGCATACGGTGACAGGGAAGCAATTCGGCGACAGCTCACAGCCAAGATGGTGGAAGTGATGGCAACTGTGCTAAACCTGTTCAGCGCATTTCCTTGCTTGCCCGGTGATGGCACAAATCTTAGCAGCAGGGATTCTATTGTTCCTGCCCGAACAGTCTAGGAAGTGACATGACATTCATTCGTGGAACTGTAGTCCAGGTTGCGGGCCATGCTGGATCGAATCCTTTCGCTTACGAAATCGATCCGCTGAATGATATCCGCTGGACACATTTAGTCGAAAAACATCCCCTGGCTTGTGCGTTTCATACTCATGGATGGTTGAGGGCGTTAAAGCTCACTTATGGATATGAGCCATTCGCTCTGACCACAGCACAGCCGGGCGAGGCGCTAAGAAATGGAATCGTGCTCTGTAGAATTAGGAGTTGGCTGACGGGATCACGAATTGTCTCTCTGCCATTCTCTGATCATTGTACCCCCCTGGTCGATGATGCGGTGACTCTCGGAAGATTGCTTGATCGCGTAAAACAATACAAAGACGATAGCAGTTTGAGATATATCGAAATTCGGCCGCTTCCAGACACCGTGCTCCCGACAGACTCCATGCTAGGATTTGTTGAGAGTTCCTCTTACTGCTTTCACTCGCTCGACCTCAGAGAGAATCTCCAGCATCTTTTCCATCAATTCCATAAGAGTTGTGTCCAAAGAAAGCTGAGCCGCGCAAAAAGGGAGGAATTAACAATCGAAGAGGGTCACTCCGAGCGGATCTTGAGGATGTTTCATGCTCTAATGCTTCTTACCCGCCGTCGGCACGAACTTCCTCCCCAACCTTTTAGCTGGTTCCGAAACCTGGCGAACTTCATGGGGGATAAGTTGCTAATCCGGGTTGCTCTGAAGAACAAATTGCCAATCGCCAGCATTCTCACGATTTCGCATAATAGGAATGTTATCTACAAGTATGGATGTTCTGATGCTGCATATCATAGTCTAGGCGGTATGCCGTTACTGTTCTGGGATGCCATTCAGCATGCAAAACAAACCGGCGCTGAACAGTTTGATTTCGGGCGTAGTGAAATTGAGAATGAGGGCCTGATCGCGTTCAAGAGTCACTGGGGGGCGTCTGTCTCGCGGCTCACGTACTACCGGTACCCACCTGCTGCGACCGTCGTTGGTGAGGGACTGTCGCGAATGACGACCGCCCGCAAGGTACTGTCAATGTTGCCCAATCACCTGCTTTCGGTTGCGGGAACACTACTTTACCGTCACATGGGATAGGATATTCAATGTCTGCGAATCAAGCCCTGATCGAATACTTTCGATGCCCGGAGACCTTTGCGAATTTTGAATTGCTCGGTCCGGGATCAGGCCAGCCTGGCTACTTTCGATTTGGGCCTAACGAAGTTTGCTATGGTCATGTAAGTGCCGGCTTTACCTCAGACGATGTGCAGAGTGAATTGTACGACGCGAGTTTGGATGTTCGGATGGAGCACGGTGCGTGCCTCATTCCATTCGATCCCACCGCCATCGTTGATAATCTGCGACGCGAGCGCTACGTCTCAGATGGTTTTTCTGACTCTTCCAAGATTCTCAGGAGCGGCTTTGTGCGTAATGCCTATTACGCCATACGGCCCATTTTACCGGTTCCGGTTCGCAGGCATTTGCAGAGACTTTCGCTCAGGGGTTGGAATCACAAGCCTTTCCCGTGCTGGCCCATCGACCGCTCCGTTGACAGAATCTTTGAAAGGTTGTTGCATCTCGCACTAGTCGCGCAGGGGTTGGACAAGATCCCCTTCGTTTGGTTTTGGCCGGAAGGGAAATCTGCATGCGCGATTATGACGCACGACGTTGAGACCAAAACTGGGCTCGATTTCTGTTCGTCGTTGATGGATCTGAACGACTCATATGGAATCAAATCCTCGTTTCAAATCGTCCCTGAGGGCCGCTATCGTGTCCAGAAGCAAATGCTTGATGAGATTGTGCGGCGCGGCTTTGAAGTAAACATCCACGACTGGAACCATGACGGCTTCCTCTTTTCCGACCGCTCCACATTTTTGTCGAGAGCTCCGAAGATCAATCAGGTGGCGGCCAAATGGGGGGCGGAAGGATTCCGTGCAGGAGTGATGTACCGCAACACGGATTGGTTCGAAGCCTTTACTTTCTCCTACGATTTATCGATCCCAAATGTCGGCCACCTGGACCCTCAACCGGGAGGCTGCTGTACGGTTCTTCCTTTCTTCGTCGGTGGAATCCTCGAAATTCCCCTTACAACAATTCAGGATTACCCCTTATTCCATATACTTCGAGATTACACAATAGACTTATGGAAGCGACAAATCAGCTCAATTCTTGAAGGCAACGGACTCATCAGTTCGCTTGTCCACCCAGACTACATCTTGGAAAGGCGAGCGCAATCGATATACCGTGAGTTCCTCACCTATTTGTCCGCTCTTCGTTCAGAGAAAAACATCTGGTTCGCTCTTCCCAGAGAGGTTAACAGATGGTGGAGAGATCGTAACCAAATGAGGCTGGTACAAAGGAATGGGCGATGGGAGATCGATGGGCCTGGAAAAGAGCGGGCGCGCATTGCATATGCTTATTCTGACGGCCAACACGTTACATACAGGATCGAATAATTCATCCATCCGAGAAAACGCCGCGCAAGTGGCGCCCCCCGCGTCGCTCGTTTCCATCGCCCCGTTGGTGGGAAGTTCGGATGTGCAAATATGCATGACATGTCACTCCCCAATCTCGGCCATCTCGATCCTCGGCCTAGTGGTTGTTGTAGGGTGATGCCCTCTTTTGTTGGTCAGATTCTTGAAATCCACATGACAACATTTCAGGATTACGCAGTCTTCCAAATCTTGCTGGGGAATGTTCGATCAATTTGTGGAAGCGGCAAATCAAGATTATCTTGGAAGGCAACCGGAGGCTAGTCAGCCTCGTCGTTCGCCCGGACTCTTCCCGCGCCCTAGGATTTTGTTGGACACCGAATTGTGATGAAAATGAATCAGAGATCACGAGGAGGTGTGTATGAGCAAGGAGAGAGAATCAGCTTCGGGAGGCCCGGAAGGAGCCCGAAGGG
>Ga0116137_1000386_pt1 | contig 37534 bp, 36 predicted proteins | sample June2015DPH_20_1_3_FD_88973 | JGI IMG/M metagenome (GOLD analysis project Ga0116137, IMG submission 88973) | Peatland microbial communities from SPRUCE experiment site at the Marcell Experimental Forest, Minnesota, USA - June2015DPH_20_100 | ecosystem: Environmental > Terrestrial > Soil >...
CACCGACAGCACCCGTGGCACCGACAGCACCCGTGGCACCGACAGCACCCGTGGCACCGACAGCACCCGTGGCACCGACAGCACCCGTGGCACCGACAGCACCCGTGGCACCCGTGGCACCCGTGGCACCCGTGGGACCGGCGGGACCCGTGGCACCCGTGGGACCAGCAGGACCGGTGGCGCCAGTGGCACCCGTGGCACCCGTGGGACCAGCAGGACCGGTGGCGCCAGTGGCACCCGTGGCACCCGTGTCACCCTTGGGACCGGTGGGACCCGTGGCCCCACTGCCCGGCAGGAAGTAGCCCGTGACGTCGAAGATGACGTCCACGGTCTGGTTCGGGCCGGTAGCGGCGGTGACGCTGAGCGTCCCGGTGGTGCTGAGCGCTGCGGTCACGCCGTTCGCAAGATTCTGGCCCGCGACGAAGTTCAGCGTGGACGTGAGGGGATTAGTGACCGGGTCGGGAGTCAGAGCCACAAAGCCCACGTACGTCGCGTTCGTGATGGTCAGGTTGCCGGTCACGGCAACCGCTGTATTCGGCACGTTGGTGGCGGGGTTGCTCGGGAATTGGTTCCACACATGGAAGGTATACGGGACATGGTTTGCCAGAGGCCCATGGGCGGTGGGAATCCCGTAACGCGTGTCCAGGATTCGGCTGGGTGTGAGCGGGACATACACCGATGCCGATGGCGAGGCGACTACCTGGGGCGAGTTGCTGGCGCCGGCGGCCACACCGACCGCGGCTCCCAGCAGCGCAGTCACCCCGACGACTGCGAGTAGCCCACGACCGACGACCGCCAGACGTGGAGGTTTCAGCGTTCGTGGATGGAACATTGGCTCACCTCTCTAGCCGTGATAGGAATCCCAGCCGGAAGCCCGTCTTTCGCTAGCTTCAACTGTCGCCCGACTGGCGTCAAGTACCGTCGGGTCTGGTACTAGAGTTACCGGCCCCGACGCGGCGGAGAGACTCATAGAGGCCGCTCGACTGAAGCAAGCTCGGCTGAAGCAAGAATGAGGCGAGGGCGAGCAGGATCACGATGAGTGTGCACGTCGCCCACGCGTTGGCCAACCGACCGACATCGGGTCGCAGGCCCGCCGCCAGGGGAGCGATCGCACGCGCTCCGGCCCACAGGACAACAACAGTAAACAGGGATCGTCGCAGTGGCGTGAACGCCAGGAGTGCGCTCGGCAGGATGGAATACCAGGGCCAGTAGATCGCCGACACTACGAGCGTGTAGACGAGCGCCATGTTGGTGACCGCCTGCATCAGGTCATGCGCACCCCGTACCCGAAGGCTTTGGAACCGTAAGTCACACCCGAACAGGCGGCCGATGAGAGCGGTCTTCGCCGAGGCTCTGTCGAAGTACAAGGTTTGTCGGCCCGGCGATCTTCAGCTCGCCATTGTCCAAGCTGGACGCTACAGATGTCATCCCGAGCACGTCCCCATGCCCCATCTGCCGATCCCGGCACCGAGCCTTCGTCGGCGCCGCCGCCCGGTGCACCTGAGAGCACCGCACCGTGCTACAGTCCGTTTGTTCCTTTCGACCACTGCCGTCCTGCGTCCGCCCGGCGGCGCCTAGCGACGAAAGCGGCGCAGGAGGATCCCGATGTCGAGCGGAGAACCCAGCGCCGCCGGGGGCGGCGACATCGTCGCTGCATCTGCCGCGAAGCGCGTCGCGGTCCTCATTCCGTGCCTGAACGAGGCGCCCACCGTCGCCAAGGTTATCGAGGATTTTCGGCGCGCTCTCCCGGCGGCTGCGATCTACGTGATCGACAACGGGTCAACGGACGGGACCGCGGAGATCGCGGCAGCCAACGGGGCGCAGGTCGTCCTAGAGACGCGCCGCGGCAAGGGCTTCGCCGTCCGGGCTGGCTTCCGGCGCATCGACGCAGACCTCTACGTCATGGTTGACGGCGACGACACCTACCCGGCCGAGTCCGTGGGAGCGCTCCTCGAGCCGGTGCTTGCGGGGCGAGCTGACATGGCCGTGGGCTCACGTAGGATGGCCGGTACCTCGAGCCAGTTCCGGCCCCTCAACCGGCTGGGAAACTGGCTGTTCCCGGCGTTCCTGCGGCTCCTGCTGCGGGTCAAACTCACCGACATCCTCTCCGGGTTCCGCGTCATGACCCGCGACTTCGTGCAGGGCGTCCCCATCACCGCACGGGACTTCGAGATCGAGGCGGAACTGACCGTCAAGGCCGTCGAGCGGAGCTACCGGATCGTCGAGGTACCCATCGACCTCCGCTCGCGCCCCGAGAGGAGCTTCAGCAAGCTCCGCCCTTTTCACGACGGCCGCCGGATCCTTTGGACGATCGTGCTGCTTTTCCGCGACTACCGCCCGATGGCGTTCTTCGGCGGGCTCGGGCTCGCCCTCATGATCATCGGCCTCATCCCCGGTGTCGTCGTGATCTCGGAGTTCGTCGAGACGGGGCTGGTGCCACGCTTCCCGTCGGCGATCCTCGCCGTCGCGCTGGAGCTTGCGGGGATGCTGTCGATCGCCGTCGGGCTCGTCCTGAGCGCGGTCAGCAGGCGCTTCCAGGAACTCGAGGCGAAACTCGAGATGCTGGCCAGGCCCCCGTCGCGTGGGTCCTGAAACGACACCCTACCGGGCCACCGCCGCGCTGACCTCTCTGCGCGGCGGCCACGTCTGCGACGGGCGCCCGGCGCGTGCAAGAAGGAGCCTGCGCTCACCACACTCGTGCGCGGTCCTTGTCGTTCCGCACTGAGGATGTGACTCATCGTGGCGACTGCACATAAGCATCGGGGCAACCGATCTATGACTCGAGCGCAGCCCGCGAGACCGGTGGGGTTCATCGCCACGACGCGGTCCCGTCTTGGCCAGCTCAGGTCTGTGCTCGGCCGGCTCGGGCAGGAGATCCGGGATGACTCGGCCCGCCCGCTGACGAGGAACGAGAAGATCGCCCTCGCGCTGCTAGTCGCAGTGCCGACCCTGTTCACGGCCATCGGGCTCCTCTCCGAGGTCACGATCCCCGTTCCGTCCGTAAACGACGACGCGCTCCACTATCTGATCATTCAGCGTGCGTCGGATGCTCTCACCAACGGCGAGTTCGTCTTCGACACCTGGCTGCCCCAGATCGAGACCGGCGTCGCGCAGTGCTTCTACTACCAGCACCTGCCGGCGTTGCTCGTCGTGGGCCTGCAACGGCTGAGCTTCGGCACGCTGGACCTATTGACGACGTTCAACCTGGTCCGCTACGTCCTCCTGGTGAGCTTCCCACTCACAGTCTTCGTGTCGATGCGGACGATGCGGTTCTCTCTTGTGGCCTGCGCTGTTGCTGCCGCTGCGTCGACGCTCCTTTCTGGAGACTTCCGGTACGGCTTCGAGTACGACAGCTACATCTGGCGCGGGTGGGGCATGTACACCCAGCTGTGTGCGATGCACCTGTCGTTCCTGACAATTGCGGCCGGGCATCGGGCGATTCACGATGGCAAGCGACTGTGGCTTGCGGCCCTGCTGTTTGGCATGCTCGTACTGACGCACCTCATATACGCCTACATGACCGCCATGGCGATCATACTCATCGCCCTGTGGGGTCTGGACCGAGCCAACCTCATCGCCCGTGCGGTGCGGGTGGCGGTCGTCGGCGCGTTCGCGGCGGCGATTTCCGAGTACATGTGGCTGCCGTTCGTCACGGAGACGGCCTTCCTCAACGTGTCGCCGTACCTCCAGTCCTACAAATACGATTCATACGGTGCCGGCCCGATCCTATCCTGGCTCTTCACGGGTGACCTCCTCGATCATGGCCGGCTTCCCGTGCTTACCATTCTTCTTGGAGTTGGCGCAATCGCCGCGATCCTGAGCCGCAGTCGGGTCGCGCTGCTCAGCCTCGGCCTGTTTGGAATGTGGCTTGTCGTCTATTTCGGCCGGCCCACACTCGGGGTCCTGACGAACCTGTTGCCGCTTCACGACGGGCTGCTCCTCCATCGGTTCGTCGGCGGCGTGGACCTTGCCGCCATCCTGCTGATGGGTGTCGGCGGGGCCGTCATCTGGCAGCTCTTCAAGCCACATGCTTCGACCCTGCGGTTGTGTGCGGCCGGCGTGGTACTGCTGCTCATCCTTGCCCCAGCCGTGTCCGAACGAATGGCGGTCTACTCGGACAACACCCTGTTCCAACAGCGTTCGATGGACGCGCTGCAATCGGACTCCGACGCCCACGCCATCCTGGCAACGCTGCTGACGCTTCCGCCGGGACGTGTCTACGCCGGGCTGCCGAGTACCTACGGCAACAGCGAGGCGATGAGCTTCGGGGATGTTCACTTCTACAACCTGCTGCTGTTCTATGGGATCGAATCTCTCGCCCCGCCGATTCAGAGCATGTCCCTGAATTCCGACTACATCTGGGACTTCGACGACCAGAATCAAGGCGATTTCGACCTGTGGAACGTTCGATACATGATCGCCCCGACGGGCATGGCCGTCGCCGATTTCCTGACCCCCATCCAGCGGACCAGCCGATACACCCTGTACCAGGCACCGACGACCGGGTACGCCGAGTACGTCGCCATCACGTCCCGCCAGGCCGTCCCGACTCAGGCCGCGCTTTTCAGCATCAATCTGGCCTGGGAGCGAACTCACACTCTTCCCGGTGAGCGCCTCTTCATACGGTACGACTACCCAGCGACGGTTCCGGGCTTCGACACGGCGAGCACCGCCGCCTGCCCCGGCGGCGGAAAGACGGACTACGAATGGTTCCAGGCAGACGCCATCGACCTTGTCGTCGAGTGCCCGGCGGACTCGACGCTGGTGATAAAGACCACGTATCACCCGGACTGGCAGGTCTACGTCGACGGCGTCCTGGTGCCGGATTTCATGGTCTCGCCGTCGTACATCGGCATCTCGCTACCGGCGGGCAAGCACACCGTTGACGCGGTCTATCGCGCCGACCCCATCAAGGAGCCGCTGGTCGTGATCGGGGCGATCGCGGCCCTGTTCCTCCTCCTTGCCCGCGGCCGGCTGGACCGCTTCGCTGAACTTCTGAGCTCGCGTCGTCGCAGCGTGGCCTCGAAAGAAGGCTAGAGCCCCCGGTCGGACGACCGCCGGCCCCAGGGCTCAGCCCCGAATTCGATCCAGGGCGTCCTTGTAGTCTTCGGCCGCCTGCTCGGCCGCCGTCTTCGCAGGTTCGGCCGGCTTCGCCGTCGCCGGTTCGGTCGAAGTCGCGGCGGGCGCCGCCACCTCCTGAGCCGAGTCGGCTGCCGCCTTCGCCTGTGCCCGATCGGTGGCCTCGATGTCCAGCGACGAGCCGCCAAACTTGTCGGCCAGGAACCGTCCATGAGCCTCGAGCTTCTCGGCGTCGCCGGCAACGACCGCCTCGGCAACTTCGCGCATCTTCTCGTCCATAAGGTTCAGCTGCTCGACGAGCACGTCGTGCGGGCTCTTCTTGCCGAGCAGGCTGCGGTTGGCGTAGCCCCGAGGCAGCGACAGGTATTCGTTCAAGGCCTCGGGGAGATACGAAAGCGCCGTCTGCCGGATCAGGAAGACATTCGGGTCGGCGACCGCGGTGCCCGCGCCGTGGTCCAGCGTGACCAGGATCGAGCTCCGGATGCTCGCGACCTTGTCGAAGATCTCGTTTGGGACGCGGCCCGCCAGCGACCGGAGCAGATCGTCGAGGGCGTGGCGAACGCCGGCCGCGTCTGTCGCGTCCTGGGGGTAGGGATCGAGCGGGCGCCTCTTGCGCGGCACGATCACTGCCCCCAGGACGTAGAGGCCGGCCGTGAGAGGCAGCCACTCCAGCCCGGTCACTACGCCGGCCAGGTACAGCCCAACGCCCACGGCGGCGAGCACGCATCCAAAGAAGTTGTGCCGCGAACGCAAGAAGCTCTTGACGCGACGGCCCACGATCGGTCAGACCCTTTTCACTTGGGCAGGGCGGAGAGCCCGGGCTGGTCCGAGCCGGTTTCGTCGCGAGATCGGGCCCGATCCAGGTACGCCTGTGCCTTGCCGATCTGCGTCGTGAGGGCGTCGACGGTCTGGGTCATGTTGTCGAGCGCCTTCAGCTTGAAGTCGTCGATCTCGTCCATTGTGGCGTAGATGTTGTCGAAGGCCGCCTGGAGCTTTGTGATGTCGACCGTGGACGAGGTCGCCTGTTCGTTGATCGCCCCCGACTGCTGGCGCAGCAGGACGGAGGTGCTCTCGATCAAGTTGGAGGTCGTCGTGTTGAGGGCGGTTATCTGATCCAGGACCAGTCTCTGGTCCGCCATCGCCTGGGCCACGATCACCGCCGTCCGCAGCGCGGACACCGTCGTCGTGGCGGCCCGGTCGACTCCCTTGATCAGCTCGATGTTGTTGCGGCGGATGACGTCGAGCGCCAGGTAGCCCTGGATGCTGACCGCCAGCTGAGTGGCGATGTCCTGCACCTTCTGGCGGACGGAGAAGAGCATGTCCTCCTTGAGAGCCTTCGCCCGCTCGGGATCCGAGGTCTCGATCGTGGCGATGCGCGCCGTCAGACCGGCGTCGAGCTTCTGGCCCAGGTAGATGTACTGGCGCAGGCGCTCCATGACCTGCCACAGGTTCGCCTTCTCCAGCTCGATGTCCGCGTTGTCCTTCTGCAGGTAATCCTGGCCGTGGTAGAGGGCGTTGATGATGGCGTTGATGTGGCTCTGGCTGGACTGGTACTTGTCGAAGTAGTCGCGCAGTCGATCGCCGAAGGGCAGGATGCCGAAGAGCTTGCGGGGCGAGAGGAGGTCGCCCTGGTGGGCCGGATCCAGGTCGTCGACCTGGCGGCGCAGGGCGATGAGGCTGGTTGAGATGTCCGACGAGCCAGAGATGGCGCCGTGCTTCATGGCCGCCACGGGCCGATCCAGGAGCCTCGAGGAAACCTGGGCCGAGGCCTTGATGTCGTCGTCGCCCAGCTTGCGGATGTCGGCCGCGCGAGCCTCGAAGGCGGGGTCGTGGATGTCGAGGCTGGCGATGGCATCCAGGTAGCCCGCCACCATGGCGTCGAGCTTCGCGACCGTCGCCGGGTCGAGCTTGACCGCTTCCTGGGCTTGGGGCGCGGCGACCGCGGTGACAGGCGCCGGCGGCGTGAGGGTGAGCGTGGTGGTCTCCGCTGCGGGCGCGGTGGCCGCGGCCGCTACGCCGCCCGCGGCGGCCGATCCGGAGATCTTGTCGATGTTGAGCGAGTCGCTCATTTGCGCGTCCTCCTCTTCGCGATGGCGCCCGACTGTGGAACGATCGTGCCGGCTCGCGGTCCGAAGCTCCTCGTAAGGTTACTGCCGCAGGCGTGAAACTGGTTGTATCTTGCGCGGCCGGCGGGCGCCGGTTTCGGGCGGTGGGGCCCACCTGGGCCCTTGCCGTCCGCGCCCGCGAAGGCCAACGTCCCCGTGATGGTGCGCTCGCAGCCCGTGGCGCGGATTCCGGGCCGCAACATCGCCTGCCCGGCGCCGAGGCGGTATCATCGGCCGGCCGCGCGCCCGTAGCTCAGTGGAGAGAGCATCTGACTTCGGATTGCCCGCACGTGTGCCCTGTGCGTCACGAGGGAAAGGGCATGCAAATCGAGCGGGATCAGATGCTCTATATGAGCGCGGTCTGGTTCGCCCTTCTCGGCTCTGCAAGATGAGCGGCCGGATTATACCCTCGGCGCCGACGCCCTCGCCAGCCAGACCATCCGTGATCGAGCGTGTAGGGCGACCGCGCCGCGACTATCCGGTGGCCGGTTCCACTGGAGTCAAGCCGACCGTGGCGACCTGAATGTCCCGTCGGTACTCTCGCGCGAGCTCGTCGGCGGAGGCCGCTGGTCTCAGTTGAGGCCTCGTGCTCGTGCTAGCTCTAGCCCGGTGGCTTCCTGGTTTTGCCTTTGAACGCTAGGATGACAACATGAGAGAATTGGGCGCGAGCCAAGGCCAGTCGGCATCGGAGCTCATCTCGAAAAGATTCGCCGAACTCGGGGACTGGCGCGGGGAAACCCTCGGCAGAATGCGCAAGCTCATCAAGGAAGCAGACCCGGACGTCGTCGAGGAGTTGAAGTGGGTGAAGCCCTCATCCCCAGGCACTCCGGTCTGGTCGCACGACGGCATCATCTGCACTGGCGAGTCCTACAAGAACGTCGTGAAGCTCACCTTCTCCAAGGGCGCGTCTCTGACGGATCCGGCCGGCCTCTTCAACTCGAGTCTCGAGGGAAACGCACGCCGCGCGATCGACATCCACGAAGGGGAAGAAGTTGACGAGTCCGCCTTCAAGGCGCTCGTTCGCCAAGCGATCGCACTCAACCGTTCTGGCAAGTCGAAACCTTCGAAGAACGCGAAATCCTGAAGGATTCCGCCCCTGAACAGGTCCGACCTGTCTGTACGGAAACGCCCGACTCGCGAAAGCCCTTGCGTGCATAGGTGCGATTGATCCGCGGTCATCCTGGTCGGCTCGATCCTCGTCGTGTTGCCCGCGTCCGCAGGAATACGCCGGCTGCGATCGTTGCGTACACGGTCCTCGGGATCGGCCTGCTCCTGGGCCTGCTAAAGCGTTGACTCCGCCCCGCCTGGTCGCGCACATCCCGCGATCGGTTAGGCGCGCCATGGCGTCGGCTTCGCCCACCGCATAGGCACTGAACCATGACTTCCTCAACCGCCGGCTCAGTCAGGCAGCATCTCTGGTGGCTGGCTGTCCCGTGGCCGGTGCTCCTGGTCGCGGGCTTGATGTTCGTCGGTCTGCTGGCGATGTCCGGTGCCTACGGTTTCCACGGCGACGAAATGTATTACCAGTCGACATGCGGGTTCCGATCAAGTGGCGGATGCCTGGCTGGACCTGGTCAGCCCGCTCCCAACTCCCATGAAGGCTCCGAACGGGTTACCATGTCGCGGTTCCGGGTTCCCACGCCGATTGGCTTTGTCGTCGGATCAGATGCTCTACATGCTCTATCCGTCGAGCACCAAGCGCACCCGTCGGATCAGATGCTCGAAGTGAGCGTGGAACCAGCACAAACAGCGCGCCCGTAGCTCAGTGGATAGAGCATCTGACTTCGGATCAGATGGTCGGGGGTTCGAATCCCTCCGGGCGCGCCACTCTTTCCAGTGGGTTGCCCGAGCCCGATCCTCGCCGAGGCGTCAATAGGCCCCGTTCCCTGAGTGGCGTCGCCGGCGACAGCCGATGTGTCAGATGCCCAGTCCGTCGGCCAGGATAGTCAGATGCCCGCCCCGACGAACTGCTTAATCTCAGATGCCCACGCCCCGCGCATTTCTATCGGCCCAGCGCTAGTTGTGTGAGATTCGTCGCGCCACAGGTGCCGGTAGCGCCACCGAGGGAAGCTTGCTCGCCATTACCTGGGAGAGTGGCATCGACGCGCGGCCTTGTAAGCGACAGACCGACCTCCCCATCCATTGGCTCGCATCCTGTCGACGCCGCGTCGAGCATCTGAGTATCGCGTGTCGGCCGGATCAGTGGCTGACATCTCGCTGCGCTTTTGACTGTCAATCAGAACGCCGGGTCGCCCACTCCACCTTCGGAACTGTCGCGTATACATTGGCCAGTGCCAGATTGACAGTGGCCGGCCCTGTTGGGCTGAGCAGCGCATGGCGACCCCGGACGCTTGGCGGCGAGGACTATGCTAGCGCCTTTCGATATACGCCTGTGGCCCACCACAGCGACAACGCCGTGAGCACGCCCAGCACCGCGAACGCCGTGCCGACGGTGCCGTTCAAGATCGAGCCGTTGGCCAGGACTCGCGAAGCCTCGACCGCGTAGTACATCGGATCGACGTGCGCCAGCACGACCATCCACGACGGCGCCAGGGAGAGTGGCAGCAGGATCCCTGAGAGCAGCATCAATGGCAGCTGCATCCCGGTCACGACCGCGGCGAGGCTGCCGATCTGGCGCAGCTTGATGCCGAGGGCGCCCGAGATCGCCGAGGTCATCGCGGTGATCAGGGAGGCGATCGCCAGCAGAACCACGGTCCCGGCCGGGTTCGGATGGAAGCCGAAAGGAATCGCCACCAGGATCACGAGCAGGGCAGGAATGATCAGCCAGACTACGTCACGCAAAACCGTGCCCAGCAACAGGGCGAAGCGGCTGGCTGGCGAAACGGTGAGTCGTTCGAGTACACCCGTGTCCACCTCGATGATCGTTACCCACCCGGCGCCCATTCCCGAGCCGAAAGCCATCAGGACGATGATGCCCGGCACGAATACGTCGAGCACGCTCTTCCCGGTAAAACCCGGGCCCCCGGCCAGGGCCTGGAGCAGCGGGGCAAACAGAGCCAGATAGAGCAGAGGGCTCGAAAGCCCGGCAAAGATCCAGACCGGCTGGCGCATGAGCTCGAGCATCTTCCGGCGAAAGAGCAGCTGGGTTTCGACGGCAAAACTCATCGAACAGCCTCCGGGTTGTTCTGGCCGGCGTCGCGCAGGGACCGGCCCGTTTCCTGGAGGAAGACGTCGTCGAGCGACGCCTCTGAAAGTGAGAGAGCCGCGAGCGGCACGTCTCGGGCATCGAGCATCTGCGCAACCGCGGCGACCGCGGCTCGGCCGTCCGACGTCCGCAGACGGAGTGCTTGGCCATCGAGCGAGGCCCCGGAGATCGGTGCCAGGTTCGCCAGCGCCGCTCGGAGGTCTTCGAGTTCGGGCGCAGGCAAAGCCGTCCGGACGACGAATGTGCCCCCGCCGACGCGTCTCTTGAGCTCGAGCGGCGTGCCCTCTGCCACGACCTTGCCGTGGTCAATGATGGCCAGCCGGTTCGCGAGGGCGTCTGCCTCTTCGAGGTAGTGGGTGGTCAGGAAGATCGTGGTGCCGGCCGCGTTCAGGCCGCGCAGCTGGTCCCAGAGGTTGGATCGATTCTGCGGATCCAGGCCGGTCGAGGGTTCGTCGAGAAATAGAACCTCGGGGCGGTGCATGATGCCGAGCGCCACTTCGAGGCGCCGCCGCTGACCGCCGGAGTAGGTTCGCGCCGGGCGATCGGCGAAGTCGCCGAGCGCCAGGAGCTCGATCAGCTCACTCGCTCGCAGCGACGCCTCGGATCCCGAGGCCCCGTAGAGCCGGCCTTGCAGGAGCAGGTTCTCGCGGCCCGTAGCGGGCAGGTCGGCGCCGCGAAGCTGGCCCACGTAGCCGATGCGGCGGCGGACTTCCTTGGGCTTGCGGCGGACGTCTATGCCAGCGACCGTGGCTTCGCCGCCGTCAATGGGAATGAGCGTCGCCAGCATCCGCAAGGTCGTGGTCTTGCCGGCGCCATTCGGCCCGAGGAGGCCGAAGATCTCGCCGCGCCCAACGTCGAGGTTCAGTCCGCTGACCGCCTCGACGGCCTTGCCCCCGACTGAAAACGACTTCCTCAGATCCCTACTTGAGACCGCACCGGTTGCGGCCTGTCTCGTCTGCATGCGCTTGACTCCGGCGGAGTACCGCTATCGTGCACCTAACGATGTTAGGATTCTTGGTGGCACTATAACCCTATCGGTGTTAGGCTTGCAACAGGGAAGCGGCAATCAGGCAGGTGGAGCTCGAGATGGCAGTCGGCGGGAATACGGATCAGGGGCTGAGTCGCGGTCGGTTGACAGCGGCCGGTCTGGAGGTCCTTCAGGAGCAGGGGCTCGATGGACTCACGATGCGCACCCTCGCCGACCGGCTAGGCGTGAAGGCAGCGTCTCTGTACTGGCACGTCCGCGACCGCCGGGAGCTGATCGAGTTGCTGGCAACCTCGCTGCTCGCACAAGTCGAGCCCAGCGCCCCCGATGGCGCTGCCACCATGAACGAGAGCTGGCGGCCCGAAGTGGTGGCCGCCGCGGCGAGCCTCAGCTCGATGCTTCAGCGTTACCGCGACGCACGCCGTCTGCTGCTCGAGGTGCCGGCCGCGGTTGAGGAGAGCGCGGTATTCATTCGACTGCGCCGGATCCTCGAAGGGGCCGGCCTTGCGCCGGCCCAGGCGGTCGAGGCTGCCCGCATGATCGCCTTCCACGCCATCCTCGACAGCGGCCGCGAGACCGCAGCGAGCACCGGCGTGCAGGCTCCGGGACGACCCGCGGTGCTGATCGTCGATACAGGTACACGCGGTGTAACCGTCAAGGTTTCCGCCGGCGGCGACGAGTTGGCCACGGCCCGGCGCGAGAAGACCGCTCCGGCTGGGATCTCCATCGCCGGCGATACGGTAACGGTGCGCCGCTTGCGCGGGATCGGTCGAGCCGATGTTGAGTTGAACCCCGGACGGGCCTGGACGGTGCACGTCAAGGGCAGCACGCTGAGCACGAAGCTGGACCTGTCCGGCCTGGACATTCGCGAGGTATACGTCGATGGCGGCGCATCGCGACTGGACTGCATCCTGCCGCTGCCACGCGGCGTCGTCCCGGTTCATCTCAGCGGCGGGGTCGTGGGCGCAAGGTTGCACCGGCCGGCCAATGCCGCGGTCCACGCCGAGGTCAGTCCGGGGGCGATGCGCGTGCACCTGGACCGGCGCTCAATCCTGATGGCGGCCACTGAGACGCACTGGGGCAGCGGCGGCGGAGCGGCTGCGCCGGATCGTTACGAGCTCGAAATCTCGGGCGGAGCCATCCAAGTGACCCTAGACGACGACGTGCCGCCGGCCGCGTCAGCTCAGGCCGCTGCGGACGAGGCCGGTTTGCGAGGACCGCTCGGAGCGCCGGCTCCTTCTGCGGCGACTGCCTCGGCTGAGGGCGGCTCGTTCGCGCTCGAGTTGATGCTAGACGGCGTAGAGCGAGCGATCTCGCTCCGCGGCCGGCCAGACTGAGGCGCGCCATTGACCGACGTTGACCGACGTTGAACTGAGGCTGCGGAAGATACCGCTGGTCCTTCAGCCGCCTCAAACCAGCGCCCTCCGCCAATGAGTTCGCACGAGAGCGCGAGTGAGACATTCAGGTCGCTACGGTCGGCATGACTCCACAGCGGCCTCTGATCTAACGCCCTCCAGTGCCAGGACCATCTAGCCGCTATCGGCGCTGTCCGACGCATGGCTGCGGAGCAAGCCGACGGCCAGCGTAGATAGCCAGCCCCAGCCGATCACGATCGTCAAGCGCTGGATCAACCCGGCCACGTCGACGAGTCCCTTGGCCTTGCCGAATCCTCGGCCAAACAGGCCGACGCCGCCCACGGTGAGGAGCCCACTGAGGGCCGAGTAGGCGGCCCACGCAGGGCGTCCGGTCTTGGCGAACCGACGGGCGACAGCCCCACACGCGCCGGCCAGTGCGCCGAAGACGACCATCGAGAAGATGTTGTGGAGCATCCCATGCACATTCGGTTCGGCCGCGCTCGCCTCGTCCGTCGGCGGACCGGTCACCGGATCCGTGACGAACACCCCGCACCGACGAGACCGATGCCGAACGCACCAACGAGGCGCGGGGCCCATCTCGCGTCGCGCATCGCACGACGCAGCCCTTTCGAGTACGCGAGCATCAATGCTCCGGTGCCGACGAAGTTGGTTCGCTGCGTCCAACCGCGATCACCGAGCGCGAGGGCACTAACCGGCTCGCTCATCGGGTCATAACCGTCGCGCGTTGCTCCCTCGACGGTGAACGCCGCGACGAATATGGGTCCGGCGACGGCACCGCAACACAGAAGCAGGTTCGTCAGGCGATGGCCGTGCTGGACTGCGCTCCCTTGTCCGCCCATGAGGCTCATCGTAAGGCTGTTTGAAGAAGGTGGGTGGTTGGAAGGAACGCCCTTAAGCCGTCTTCCAGACCCGACCAACTTAGCTCGGTATGTTCGCGACCGGGATCAGCAAGGATGGCGACGGCGTGTCGGTTCTAACCCTCTCGCCCCGACCATTCAGGTAGGTATTCACCTACCCACCTGCCCTTCCCGCACCGTCCACTCCAACTTCCGCCGTCACACCTGCGGCGCACGCGGAACGCCAGCCACCCCCGCTCAGCGCTCTACTGGGAGATTTTGCGGCGGTAGATGACCATGGCGAAGATGTACGCGACGACGAGGATGCCGACACACCAGGCGAGGGCGATCCAGATGTCGGTGCCGACCGGTTGCTGTGCGAACAGGTCTCGGATCGCGTTGACGATGGACGTTACCGGCTGGTTTTCGGCGAAAGCGCGCACCGGACCGGGCATGGTGGCGGTGGGCACGAATGCCGAGCTGATGAACGGCAGGAAGATGAGCGGGTAGGAGAACGCGCTCGCACCGTCCACGGACTTCGCGGTGAGACCGGGGATCACAGCGATCCACGTCAACGCCAAGGTCAACAGGATCAGGATGCCGGCGATCTCGAGCCACGCCAGCACTCCCGCTCCCGAGCGGAAGCCCATGAGGAGGGCGACGAGCACGACGACCACGAGCGAGGTCAGATTGGCGACCAGCGAAGTCAGCACGTGTGCCCACAGCACTGACGAACGTGCGATCGGCATGGACTGGAATCGATCGAAGATGCCGCTCTGCAGGTCCAGGAAGAGCCGGTACGCGGTGTAGGAGATGCCCGAGGCGATCGTGATGATCAAAATGCCGGGCAGCAGGTAGTTCACATACGAATGCGACCCAGTCTGGATCGCGCCGCCGAACACGTAGACGAACAGCAGCATGAAGCCGATCGGCATGATGCAGGTCGTGATTATGGTGTCCAGGCTGCGGGTGATGTGGCGTAGGGATCGTCCCGTCAGGACGGCGGTGTCGCCCAAGACGTGATTGTTCATCGTTGTTCCTCACGAGTCGGGGCCGGTCCGCGGTCATTGCCGGCGGCGCCGCCCTTGCCGTGGTCACCGACGACGGCAAGGAAGATGTCCTCGAGGGTCGGCTGCTTCTCGACGTATTCGACCTTGGCGGGCGGGAGCAGCTGCTTGAGCTCGGCGAGTGTGCCGTTCACGATGATTCGACCATCGTGGAGGATCGCGATCCGGTCGGCGAGTCGTTCGGCCTCGCCGAGATTCTGCGTCGTGAGCAATACCGTCGTGCCGTGCTCGGCTAGTTCTTCGACGGCCTGCCACACCTCGATGCGCGCCTGGGGGTCGAGCCCGGTCGTCGGCTCGTCGAGAAGGATGACCGGCGGATTCCCGATCAGGCTCATCGCGATGTCGAGGCGGCGGCGCATGCCACCCGAATACGCCGACACCTTCCGCGCGGCAGCGTCCGTCAGCCCGAAGCGCTCCAGCAGATCGTCTGCGATCCTGCCCGGGTCCTTGAGGTGCCGCAACCGGGCGACCAGTACGAGGTTCTCCCGCCCGCTCAGAATCTCGTCGACGGCCGCAAACTGTCCGGTGAGGCTGATGGACTCCCGCACGTTCGCAGCCTGCGTGGCGACATCAAAGCCATTCACGCTGGCAGTCCCCGCGTCGGCCTTGAGCAACGTGGACAGGATGTTCACGACGGTGGTCTTGCCTGCCCCGTTCGAGCCGAGCAAGGCGAAAATGCTGCCACGCGCGATGTCGAAGTCCACGCCGCGCAGCGCCTTCACCTTCTTGTAGGACTTCTGCAGGCCCTGCACCTGGATCGTGGGAGATGGGACTTGCGTGGCCGTCATCGGTTCTCCTCTTCTCGCTCCACGCCTTCGATAGCGCTGACCAGCCGCTCTCGCTCCCGGTCGACATATCCGCCCTTCGAGTAGTTCCGAACCAACGCCTCGACGAACTCCACCGGGTCCTCGCCCACAATCTCGTGAATCGGCGTTCCGTCTGCCGCGGCCTGCTCAAAGAGGTCGGCGACGTCCTCGAACAATGAAGCCGCGCTGTCGGCTTCCACCGGCCCGAAGTGCATCAGGTACCGCTCGATCGCATCGACCGCCCTGCGGTAGTTCGGGGGAAGCTGTCTCACCCGCGCCTTGTACGCCCGCCACCGCCGCTTGGGCCCGATGACCTTTGAGGTGACCTTTGAGATGAAGCCGCCCTTTCCTGCGTCGGACATGGTTAACTGCCGCCTTCCTGAAGCTGTTCGAGTCGTTCAGCGAGGAAGCGCCACGTCCTCCAGAACTCTTCGAGGTATTCGCGTCCCTGAACGTTGAGCGAGTACACCTTGCGCGGCGGCCCCATCTCGGACGGGATCTTCTCCACGTCGACGAAGCCGCGCTGCTCGACCCTGATGAGCAGCGCGTAGACGGTGCCTTCGGCGATGTCGGAGAAGCCCTGCTCCCGCAGCCGTGCCGTGATCTCGTAGCCGTACGCGGACCGACCAGCCAGTATTGCCAGGACGATGCCCTCCAGCGTCCCCTTGAGCATCTCCGTCATCTGCTTGCCCATGAGCACCTCGGCTACTCAGCGTGACTTACTACTCGTACATAGTAACACTGAATAGCGGCGCGCAAGTGGGGTGCCTGACGGTGGCGATGCTCCGGGCATGTCCCGATGAGGCTCCGAACGAACATGCCGACCGACTCGGCGAGGCGTTGCCCACCATCGAGCGTCCGGGGTGAGTGGATTTGGTCTAGACCTTCTTGGAGTAGGAGTGGACGGTCAGCGGCACAAAGATCGCGACGACGACGACACAGCCGAGCAGCGCAATCCCGACCGCGGGGGTGACCGCACCTTGGTTCAGCAAGTCACGCAGGGCGGTGACGACATGCGAGACGGGGTTTATACCAACCAGGGTCTTGAGCCAATCGGGGAGCGTATCGACGGGGACAAACGCATTGGATACGAACGTTAGTGGGAGCAGGACCATGATCGACAACGACTGCACGGACTGTGCGCTCTTGGCGATCGTACCGATGTACATGAAGATCCACGCCAGCGACCACCCGGTGACCATGGCCATGAGTACACCGGCGATGACGCCGGGCACGCCGCCGCCAGGGCGGTAGCCCATGATGATGCCCATGGTCAGGCTGAGGCTCGCGGCAAGGGCGTAGCGGGTGAGGTCGGCCATCATCGGGCCCGCAAGGGGCGCGATCCTCGCGATAGGGAGTGACCGGAACCGGTCGAAGACTCCTCTGTCCATGTCCTCGCGCAGCTGGGCTCCGGCAGCAACGCAGGCAGTAACGGCGCTGTAGGCGATGATTCCTGGGATCAGCGTGGGCAGATAGCTCACCATGCCTCCCGCTACGGCGCCACCGAACATGAAGCCGAACAAGAGCGTGAGCACCAGCGGCATGAAGGTCACGTCGGCGAGCTGCTCCGGGTTCCGCCGCATCTTGAGGAGCGCTCTCCAGGCAAACGTCGTGGTCTGGACGAGGATGTCGCCGATCGGCACCGACGCGCGGATTGTGCGGTCTGCCGGGCGCCGCGATGCTCGAGCCGGTTTCGTGATGGCGGTCATGCTTCGCTCATTTCCGTTGCGGTCGGAGGGGTGTTGCCGGCGTTGCCGGTAAGAGCCATGAAGACCTCGTCCAGGCTCGGTTGTTCGATGGCGGCGTTTTCGATGTCGATGTGATTGGTGCGCAAGGCGATCAGGATGTCGGCCGCCTGGTTGGCATTGGTGAGCGAGACGCTGAAGCCGGTTCGCGTCGGGGTGAGGATCGGCCTGTGGCGGGCGACTCCTTCTGCGAGTGCCGCGGCCGCGCTCGCATCCACGCCCCCGGCGAGCTGAACCCGGATCATGGAGCCGCCCACCTGGGCCTTCAACTCCTCCGGAGTGCCTTCGGCCACCTTGCGACCGCGGTCGATGACGGCGATCCGGTCGGCGAGTTCGTCTGCCTCGTCAAGGTATTGAGTGGTCAGCAGGATGGTGCAGCCATCTGCGACGAGGCCCCGGATCGTCTCCCACATCTGACCCCGGGTTCGAGGGTCAAGTCCGGTGGTTGGTTCGTCGAGGAAGATGAGCGCGGGCTTGGTGATGAGGCTGGCGGCGAGGTCCAGTCGACGTCGCATGCCACCCGAGTACTGCGCCAGACCTCGGTTGGCCGCCTCGGTCAAGTCGAACTTCGCGAGCAGATCGTCGGCCGCGCTATGGGCCTGCTTCGATGAGAGGCCCTGCAACCGGCCGAACAGCCAGAGGTTCTCGCGACCGGTGAGGAGCTCATCCACTGAGGCGTACTGGCCTGTCACGCCGATCAGCTGCCGCACCTGATGCGGTTGGCGGCGAACGTCATAGCCGAAGATCCTGGCGCTCCCACTGTCGATCGGCAGCAGAGTGGCCAGCATCTGCAGCATCGTGGTCTTGCCCGCGCCGTTTGGTCCGAGCACGCCGAGGATCTCACCTTCACGCACTGCGAGGTCGATGCCGTCGACGGCGCGAGTCGTGCCAAAGGTCTTCACGAGCCCATGGGCGTCCACGGCAAGCACCGCATTCGGCGCGGACGAGGCGACCTCGATCGTCTCAGTTCTGGGCCGCGCTGGTGTCCGCGCGGACGCTGGCGTGTCGTCTGTCATTCGGTTTACTCCAATCTTAGGGTGGCCCTAAGAATAGCGTAAGTACATGTTTCGGTCTATCCTCCGTACGCATGGCGACGAACGACGACGACCTTAGCTTCGAAGCGATCCTGGAGACCCTCGAGGCGGTGCACGCGGGCGAGGAGCCCGTGGTGGTAGCGGGCCTGCGTGAGCGCAAGAAGCACCGCGCTCGCCAGCGAATCTCCAACGTGGCGACGGCGCTATTTCTCGCGGAGGGCTTCGACAACGTGACGGTTGCCCGGATAGCCGAGGTAAGCGAAGTCTCGGAACAGACCGTCTTCAACTACTTTCCCACCAAGGAATCGATGTTCTTCGATCGCTCCGAGTCCAACGTCGAGGCGCTTGCCGACGCGGTCCGGCATCGTGGGCGTGAACCGCTCGGCGACGTCGTAGTGGACACGCTATTTGGCGGCATCCCGCTGGACCGGTGGGCTGGTATGGACGACGCACATTCCTTGCGCCTGTTCCGCCGCTTCTGCGAGGTGGCGGAAAGCTCGCAGACGCTTCGTGAGGCGCCGTACATCGAACTTGAACGCTTCACCGCGACAGTCGGCGCATCACTGGCCGAGCGGATCGGTCGGGATCCCGACGATCCCGAAGTGGAGCTTGCGGCGATCGTGGTTGCTGGGCTCTCACGCGTCTGGGCACTTGCCACCTATACGCAGGTTCAGAGGGTGTCATCCCTTGCCGCCCTCGAACGCGCAGTGCGTGCCGATGTCACCCGCGCGGCCCACCTGGCGGCACCGACCCTCGATGCCTTCGACAACCTCGACAGCCGGACCTCGACCGGTACTGGCGGCGACACGATCCACGTCCATCCGGCATCGGACGCCGCTCAGCTGGGGCGCTCGTCACCCCCCGCGTCGGCAGCCGACTACGTCAGAGAGAAGCCTCCGGGGTAACCCAACCTGAATTCCTGATGGTGCCCTAGTGCGCCGTGCGGTCGCATGAGGGCCTCATGCTCGTGCTGTTGGCCAAGACCGGCTTGCGCCATCAGGACCGTCGGGAAGTTCGCTCCCCAACAAGCTCGAGAGCGACGTCCATGGCGGCTGCGGACAGCTCCTCGGGCGTAGCGTCGAAGCCGAGCGACCGGAGCATCGCCGAAGCAGGAGCGAGATTCCCCATGTATACAGCGAGCAGACCCAGGAACGAGCGCAGCTGATCCTGGAGAACGGCCTCGGGTTCGATGATCGGCGCGCAGAGCAGGAGCAAGCGGCTCTGCATCTTCTGCCCGGCCTCGCCATGTTCGCGCAGGGCAGGCTGGTTCTGCTGCACGAAGCTGATCCAGCGGCTCCACTTCCCCTGGAGTAGCTGAGCCAGCCGACGCAAGTACTCCTGGCGGAATTCTGTCGTGCGCGACTGCGTCTGACTCCAGGCCACGAGTTCGTCCGCGGGCTCGACCAGGCTGTCTACGATCCAGGCCAGGAGCGCCTCTTTTGACGCGAAGTGGTAGTAGAGCGCGGCCTTGGTGACGTCGAGCCGCTCGGCGATCTCCCGCAGCGACGTCTTCTCGTAGCCCTGCTCCGCAAAGAGCTCGAGGGCGACATCTAGTGCTCGCTGTCGGGTATCGGTTTGGCGGGGACTCACCTGGTGCGATCCTCCGGGCCACTCTCTGTGGATAACTTACTTGACGACAGGTTAGTTAGCGCGTATCTTCCGCTGCACCAATCCTGCCACTTACCGGGCGGCAAGTAAATGCCATTTATGAGAGGGCCTCATCGTGACGCCTAACCCTCACGTGAAAGAGCCAAGAGACAGCGATGGGCTCGATCCTGCGTTCCTGAAGCTTGCGGTAATCCTGCTCACCGGGGCGATGGCGGTCATGTTCGACACGACGATCGTCAACGTGGCGATCGACACGCTATCCCGTGAGCTGAACGCGTCGGTGTCGACGACTCAGTGGGTCATCAGCGCCTACGTACTGGCACTAGCGATGGTGGTTCCGGTCAGTGGCTGGGCCATGGATCGCTTCGGCGCCAAGCAGACCTGGATGGGCGCTCTCGCCCTCTTCACGGTCGGGTCGATGCTCTCGAGCCTTGCCTGGAACATCGAGGTTCTCATCGCCTTCCGGCTGCTGCAGGGCATCGGCGGTGGCCTGATGCTGCCCGTCCTGCAGACCCTCCTGGTCAATGCCGCAGGCGAACGCAACCTCGGGCGGATGATGTCCCTGGTCAGCCTTCCGGCGCTGCTCGGGCCGATCCTCGGTCCGGTCATTGGCGGCCTGATCCTTAGCCAGCTCCCGTGGCGTTGGATCTTCTGCGTCAACCTCCCGCTCTGCGTGGCCGGCCTGGTGCTGGCGTGGCGCGGCCTGGCGCCAACCGCTCCCAAGAAGAGTTCGCACCTCGACGTGGTTGGTCTGGCTCTGCTGTCGCCCGGCCTCGCCGCCATGATCTACGGGCTCTCCCAGGCCGGCAATCATGGCGGGTTCGACAACTCTGCCGTCTTGCTGCCTGTCGCCGTCGGCGCCGTGCTTCTCGGTGGCTTCGCGTTCCATGCGCTCCGCACCAAGCTGCCGGTCCTGGACCTGCGGCTATTCGCAGTGCGTTCCTTCACGGCCTCAAACGTCCTGCTGTTTCTCTCGGGTCTGTTCATATATGGGGCGATGCTGCTGCTCCCCCTATACGAGCAGCAGGTGCGCGGCCAGAGCGCCCTCGCCGCCGGTCTGCTACTTGCCCCGCAGGGCCTGGGGATGCTCTTGACCCGAGGCTATGCGGGCCGGCTAACCGACCGCATCGGGGCCCGACCCGTCGTACTTTGTGGCTTTCTTCTCACGATGGCCGGCACGCTCGCCTACACGCAGGCCGGGGTGAACACCAATGAACTTCTTCTTGGCGCTTCTCTGGTACTCCGTGGCGCAGGCCTCGGCGCAGTGACCATCCCCGTCATGGCTGGTGCCTTCTTGGGCTTGAAGCCGGGCCAGGTGCCTCACGCGAGCATCGCCACTCGGATCACGTCGCAACTGGGCGGCGCCTTTGGCGCGGCCGTCTTCGCCCTGATCCTCCAAACGCAACTCGCCGCGCAATCCGCCGGCGGTCTTGCGGGTCGCGCCACCGCGTTTGACAACGCATTCTGGTGGTCGATCGGCCTCACCGCCCTCGCCATCGTTCCCGCTCTATTCCTTCCCGGAACGAAGGAAGTCGCCGTTATCCGCGCCCAACACGCTCAGAAGCTCGCCAGTCAGGTGGGCGATGCCGGCTGATGGTCTGCCTTGCACGGAGGCCGAGCCGACCCGAGGGGCGCGACGCGGCTCAGCACGAACACGAGGCTTCATCCGGCGGCAAGCGACCAGCGGCCTGCACCGATGAGTTCGCACGAGAGCGCCAATGGGACATTCAGGTCGCTACGGTCGGTTTGACTCCTCTCGCCCCGACCATTCGAGTAGGTGGGCAATCGAAACGGCCTCGCTACGCTCGATTCCGGCTTCTCCGACGGTCTGACCAGGCTTTGTGAAGCTGTCGCGGGAGGTCGATCTTGAACCGCCCGACCTTGATGTCCCCTTTCTCGGCATGCGAACTCGTTTGTGACTGTGTCTGTCACAACTGTCACAACCGCCGGGTGGTTACGGCGGAGGGCGACCCTACAGGCGGCCCGTGTCCATGCTCATTCTCCGCAGGACGACTACCGCTTCTCGACAAGGTCGACTGAGGCGAACTTCTCTCGAGTCGAGTTCCAGCGGGCCAGCTCGGCCAGCGAGCGCTCAGTCTGACTGGCGGGTTCGGCCGAGTAGGTAACAAGCTCCTGGCCGGAATCGGCCGGCAGCTCGAGAACCTCATAGGCGAGGGTCAGGTCGCCCACCAAAGGATGGTGAAGCGTCTTCACGCCGGAGCGATGGAACCGGACGTCATGTCCGGCCCAGAGCACCCGGAACTCCTCACTGCGGGTGGACAGCTCGCCGACGAGATCCGTGAGCGAACGGTCGAACGGACTGCGTCCGGCCTCACTTCTTAGCGCGGCGACCATGTCGTGCGCGCTCGTGTCCTAGTCGCCGTAGAACTGCTTAGCCCGCGGATCGAGGAAGGCGAAGCGGACTGAGTTCACGGGCCGAATGGGCGAGCGATACAGCTCGGAGTAAAGGGCTTCGGCAAGCGGGTTTGCGTGCAGGATGTCGAGACGCCGGTTCCGAACGAATGCCGGGATAGTTGCCATTGCGTCGACGATCCGCTTCACGCTCGGGCGAACTCGCTCGGCCGCCGGACTGCGCCGGGCTGGTCGCGCGGCGCCGGCGCTCGCGACCCTGACCAGATCGAAGAGGTGCTCGCGTTCGGCCTCATCGAGGTGAAGGGCGCGGACGATCCCGTCGAGAACCTCCTCCGACACCCCGCGAACGTTGCCTCGCTCGAGGCGCGTGTAGTACTCGGCGCTGATGCCCGCGAGCATGGCGACTTCTTCGCGCCGTAGTCCGGAGACCCGGCGGTTGGCGCCGTAGACGGGAAGGCCAGCCTCCCGCGGGCCGACTTTCGCTCGCCTCGACGTCAAGAACTCCCGGATCGCCTGCCGGGCAGGCGTTTCGTCTGCGTTGTTCATTTCGCGCACACGTTACGCCGGCGCCGGCGGACATGGGAGGTACTACCAGTATCCCTCTCAACACGGTCTCCCTGGCCGCGACGGTAAGTGGTTGGATTAGGCAGAACAAGGAAGCCAGTGCTCGTCCAGCCACGAGCCGACGGAGGAGACAACACGATGCAAACGCGAACGCTCGGACAGGGCCTGCAGGTATCGGCGCTTGGTCTGGGCTGCATGGGCATGACAGGTGTGTACGGTACCTCGGTCGATCGTAGCCAGATGATCGGCCTCATCCGGGCGGCCGTGGATCGCGGCGTCACCCTCTTCGACACGGCCGAGGCCTACGGACCGCTGGTCAACGAGGAGCTGGTCGGCGAGGCGCTGGCGCCGGTGCGCGACCGGGTCGTCATCGCAACCAAGTTCGGTTTCGACATCGACCCGGCGACCGGGCAGCGCGGCCCGGGCGTGAACAGCAAGCCGGCCCACATTCGAGCCGCTGCCGAGGGGTCACTCCGCCGCCTCGGGACCGACACGATCGATCTTCTATACCAGCATCGGGTCGATCCTGAGGTCCCGATCGAGGACGTCGCCGGGACGGTCAGGGACCTGATCCAGGAGGGCAAGGTGCGGCACTTCGGCATGTCGGAGGCTGCGCCGGCGACCATTCGGCGCGCCCACGCCGTCCAGCCGGTGACTGCCGTACAAAGCGAGTACTCGCTTTGGTGGCGCGGACCAGAAGAGGAGCTGCTGCCGACGCTCGAGGAGCTGGGGATCGGCTTCGTGCCTTTCAGCCCGCTGGGCGCTGGTTTCCTCACAGGCAAGATCGACCAGGCGACCAAGTTCGAAAGCACCGACTTCCGGGCACATGTACCGCGTTTCTCGCCGGATGCGATGCAGGCGAACGTGGGGCTCGTTGAACTCATTCGGTCGGTCGCCACCGGCAAGGGCACAACTCCAGCACAGATCGCCCTGGCGTGGCTGCTCGCCCAGAAGCCATGGATAGTGCCGATCCCCGGAACGACGAAGCTGACCCGGCTGGAGGAGAACCTCGGCTCGGTGGATGTCGAACTCGCCGTTCACGAGTTGCGTGAGATCGACGAGGCTGCCGCGAAGATCGAGCTGCAGGGCGCCAGGTTGCCGCAGGCCGCGCTCGATATGACCGGCCGATAGGAGACGAAAGATGAAGAAGCGAACTCTCGGACAGGGCCTCGAAGTTTCCGCGGTCGGCCTCGGCTGCATGGGCATGAGCCAGAGCTACGGCGTTATCCCCAACAAGGCCGACATGATCCCCGTCCTTCGGGCCGCGGTGGATCGAGGCGTCACCTTCTTCGACACGGCGCAGATCTACGGCCCATTCGTGAACGAGGAGCTCGTCGGCGAGGCGCTGGCTCCGGTGCGAGACCAGGTGGTCATCGCCACGAAGTTCGGGCTGCGGGTCGACACCGACGGCCAGCAGGTCCAGGACAGCCGGCCGGAGGTGATCCGCGAGAGCGTGGAAGGCTCTCTCCGACGCCTTCGAACAGATCGCATCGACCTCTTCTATCAGCATCGAGTGGACACGAACGTTCCCATCGAGGACGTGGCCGGGACGGTGAAGGACCTGATCGCCGCGGGCAAGGTCCGGCATTTCGGGCTCTCCGAGGCGGGCGTCGCGACGATTCGGCGAGCGCACGCCGTCCAGCCGGTCACGGCGGTGCAGAGCGAGTACTCGCTGTGGTGGCGTCGACCGGAAGAGGCGCTTCTGCCGACCCTGGAAGAGCTGGGCATCGGCCTGGTTCCATTCAGCCCGCTCGGCAAGGGCTTCCTGACCGGCGCCGTCGACGAGAAGACGACCTTTACGCCGAGCGACTTCCGAAACATCGTGCCCAGGTTCTCGGCCGAAGCCCGCAAGGCGAACCAGGGCATAGTCGATTTGCTTCGCTCCATCGCGGAGCGCAAGGCTGCCACTCCGGCCCAGATTGCTCTTGCCTGGCTGCTCGCTCAGAAGCCGTGGATCGTGCCGATCCCGGGTACAACGAAGCTGGCGCGGATCGAGGAAAACGTCGGCGCGGCCGCGGTACAACTGACGACCGAAGACCTCCGCGAGATCGACGAAGCGACCGCCAGGATCGAGATCCAGGGCGCCCGGTACCCGGAGGCCCTCGAGGCTCGAACGGGGCTGTAGACAAGAGAGGATCGCGATGGACCTGAGCGGCTGGACCCCCGATGAGCTGGCGCGCGTCTCCCGCGCGACCGAGCTGGAGCTTTCGTCGCGGCGGCCAGATGGAAGCTACCGGCCATATGTGACCATTTGGATTGTCGGAGCAGGCGACTCCCTCTACGTCCGATCCGCATACGGCCCGAACAACGGATGGTTCCAGCGGGCGTTGAAGTCGGGCGAAGGCCGCATCCGTGCGGCCGGCGTCGAGCGCGACGTCGCCTTCGAGCAGCCCGGTCCAGACGTCGCCGACGCAGTCACGGCCGCCTACCACGCGAAATACGACCGCTACGGCCCATCGATCGTCGACACTGTCACCTCGGCCGAGGCCGTCAAATCAACGCTGCGGCTGGTACCGCGGTAGAGGAAGAGGCTCACCCGCGCCGGCACGGGAAGATCGGGTCGGTCCTCAGAAGCGACTCCTAGACGATCCCAGTGCGAAGTCGGGCGTGGTCGCTGTCATCCAGCCCGCCGCGTCCACCGTTCCTTGCCGGCTACCTCACATTCAAGCGGCAGTGGGACATTCAGGTCGCTGCGGTCGGTGTAACTCCAGTCGAACCTACCTCCGACCGGATCGTCGCTGCCCGGTCGTCCCTCGCACGCTCGATGGGCTGATCGTGAGTGCGGCGAAGGCGTCAGCGTCGAGGCGCATAATCCGGCCTCTCGTCGTGGGCATTTGAAGGAAGCCGATGCCGATGAAGGCGTCGGACTCTTCCAAGTTCACGCGATGGGATGAAGACTCTCTCCGGGGCGGGAACCTGACTCACCCCGGAATCGGCGACGGCGTTCTCTCACGAGCCTGCCGTCCACGCACGAATCGACTCTTGCTGCTCACCCGACGGGAAGCGGACTTCGGATCAGACGGTCGGGGGTTCGAATCCCTCCGGGCGCGCCACAAAGCACAACATGTTGTGGTTGCGGAACCAGCTCGCGGCTAGATCTTGTGTGTGGGACGACCTCGTGGGCGATGCCCATGGAGGTAAGACTATGCGGCGAGCATCTGACACCCTCGATCCATGGGCATCTGATACCCCCACGCCAACTGAGCGGGCATCTGATGCTCGCGCCCGTCGAGATGGGAATCTGACTCGGATCGCGGTCCGCGGAGCGTCGGTGGACCTCGAGATCGGGCGAGCGGTCGAATTGTTCTGCGACGCGAAAGCCGCCGAAGGGCTTTCGCCCCGAACGGTGCGCTGGTATGGCGACATCCTCGGCCGGGCTGTCGCACGCTTCGGTGCCGACGCGGTCCTCGAGGCGATCGACGCGCCGACCTGGCGTGCCTGGCTCGTCGAGCTTCGCGCCACGCTCGCCCCGGTGAGCGTGGCGGGCTACGTCCGCTGCCTGCACGTGTTCGGCAACTGGCTAGCGGCCAAAGGGCTCGCAGAGGCCGCGGTCATCCGCCGCCTCGCGAAGCCGCGGGCACCGCGCAAGCTCATTGAGCCGCTGAACGACGATGAGCTCCGCGAGCTTCTCGCCCGAGCGGGCACCCGCGACCAGGCGATTCTCTTGCTCCTCCTCGATACCGGCCTGCGCGTCTCCGAAGCGGCGGGCGTCCGATTTCGTGACCTGCGGCCCGACGGCTCGATCAAGGTGATGGGCAAGGGAGCCAAGGAGCAGATACCCCGACCGAAAGGGCCGCAGTCGCGGCGGCCGACTCATTGGCCGTTGGTGACGCCGATAACCCAGCCACGCTGCAGCCCGCGACGAACCCAATGGTCACGACGCCGACCGCCAAGCCCTCGATCCATGCCAGTCACGTAGGGAGCCCCTCCCGATTCACGCCACGTTCGGTTCGGCCGCGATCTCCAATCGAGACCTTCCTCGTTGACTTCCTTGGACAAAGCGTCAGACTTCACACTGATCCGATCGGCGGTTTGTCGGATGGAGCGACGCAAGGGCGAGGCGGAGTGTGGCCGACTCCGGGAGCCACGACGGCGTTGTGATGAGGGGTTTCTCGGGCCGCGATCTCGCGTCCGTTTTCGAGCTGCTCGCGCGTGTCGCGCGCGCTGCCGTGGCGACGCTAGGGCCAGAATGCGAAGTCGTCGTCCATGACCTCCGGAACCCCGAGCATTCGGTCGTCGCCATTAGCGGCGATCTCACCGGTCGCAAGGTCGGCGCACCCGTGCCGGACCCGGAGCTCCTTCCTGGCATAGTGGACGCCAAGGTCGAAGACGAGCTTCGCCGGCCCGCCACGACCCCTTCGGGCCGCGAGCTGATCGCCTCCACGGTTTGGATCCGCGACGCGCGCGGTCACACCGTCGGCGCGCTCTGCATCAACCTGGATGTCTCCGGTCTCCGGCAGGCGCGAGACCTGATCCAGCGGCACATCGGGACCGACGTCCCGGGGGCTCCTCCGCTGCCGACGTTCGCCTCAAACCTGGCCGAATTCACCCGAACGGCGGTGGGCACTACCCTTGCGGAGGGCGCCCGCCAGGGCGGCCTTCGGAAGGCCGAGCGGTTCAGGGTCGTCCGACAGCTCCATTCCCAGGGCGTCTTCGCCCTGCGCGGCTCGGTCGACGCCGTGGCCGGCGAGCTGGGCGTTTCGAGGGCGTCGATCTACGCCGATCTCAAGGAGCTTCAGGGCGAGCGTGAGCGTTCGGTTGGCCCCGCCGCGCCCATGTCACTCAAGCTTGCAGCTGCCCCTCCGGTGGGCGCGGCGGCCGACGGACACACACCGGGAGGTGACGCGCAATGTTGAACGCTCCCTCATTCGTCGATCTCGTTGCCCGGGTCGATCGCCGGCTAGCGCCGAGCCTCGCGCAGGACTGGCCTGGCCTACCGGTGGTCTCCGCGTCCGGGCTTGAGATGAAGTGCGCCGACGGGCGCACGATCCTCGATTTCACCTCGGGCATCGCAACCACGAACACGGGCCACTGCCATCCGAAGGTCGTGGCCGCCGCACAGCACCAGACCGCGGACATGATCCACAGCGCCGTGGGGATCACCTACCACGAGTCGCTGCTGCGGCTCTGCGAGGCGCTCCCCAGGGTCTTGCCGACGGGCCTCGACATGTTCTTCTTCGGCAACAGCGGCGCCGAGGCCGTCGAGGGAGCGGTCAAGCTCGCGCGCTATGTCACGGGCCGGCCCATCGTGATCGCCTTCACCGGCGGCTTCCATGGCCGGACGTACATGGCGGCCTCGATCACCACCGCGAAGTCCAAGTACCGACTTCACTACGAGCCGTTCGTGGGCTCCGTCTATTTCGCGCCGTATGCCGATCCATTCCACGGCGGCTGGGGTGACGACGCCGAGGGCTGCGCCAACGCCGCGCTCGCCGGGCTCCGCGAGCTGCTCGACCGGGTCGTTCCGCCCAGCCAGGTCGCGTGCCTCATCGTCGAACCGGTCCAGGGAGAAGGTGGCTACGTCGTCCCGCCCAAGGAGTTCCTCTCGGGCCTGCGTACGATCGCCGACGAGATCGGCGCGCTGCTGATCCTGGACGAGGTCCAGACCGGGTTCGGACGCACGGGCGAGATGTTCGCCGCGCAGGCCTTCGACGTGCACCCTGACGTCATGGCGATCGGCAAGGCGATCGCGTCTGGGTTCCCGCTCGCGGCGACCGTGGCCGGCGAGGACCTGATGAAGCGGTGGCTGGCCGGGGCGCACGGAACGACGTTCGGCGGCAATCCCGTCGCCTGTGCCGCCGCCCTCGCCACGCTGGAGGTGATCGAGGAAGAGGGGCTCGTTGCCAACGCCCGCGCACAGGGCGCGCGGCTCCTTGCCGGCCTCCGCGAGATCAAGGCTCGCCACCCCAGCGTCGCCGACGTCCGCGGGATCGGGCTCATGGCTGCGCTCGAGTTCACCGTGCCGGGGCGGCCCAAGGAACCCGATGCCGCCATGGCGCAGCGGGTCCTCGACGCCTGCCTGCGGCGAGGCCTTCTCCTCTATGTAGCCGGCGCCCACAGCCAGGTGGTCCGGATGATGCCGCCGCTCGTCCTGACCACCGCTCACGTGGATCGCGGGCTGTCCATCCTCGAAGAGGCGGTCACCGAAGCGGAGGCACGATGACCGATCCGCAACAGAAAGGAGTTGAGCACGCGAGTTAGTCCTCAGGCGCTTCTGACGACGCACACAAGAACGCCGGATGGGCCCTGCGGGAGGCGCGATCTCTGACCTGGCGCCGGGAGCGCGACCTCGTATCGGCAGCTGAACAAGCCCACCCGTCAAGAGTGGAGGAGTGGCACATGGCACAAGCACAAGGCGCGCTGCCGAGCTCCCCAGGAACCTTTGCCCGGGCGAGCTCCGGGCTGGTCCGCTCGGTCGGCACCACGGACGCGATGTGGTACGGCCTCAACGCCATCACGATCGCGTACATCGGCTTCACGCTCATCGACTGGGTCGCCTATCCCGGCTCGTCCTTCGAGTGGTCGGTCCTGATCACGACGCTGGGCTCGATCGGCGTCGGCATCGTCTACGCGTTGCTGGCGGCGACCTATCCGCGCTCGGGCGGCGAGTATGTCTTCCTCTCGCGCATCGTCCGGCCTGAGCTGGGCTTCCTGGTCAGCTTCGTGCAGGCGTTCTTCTACAGCTTCTACTTCGGCCTGAACGGCGCCTTCTTCGCGCTGTTCGGGCTGTCGCCGATGTTCTCAGTGCTCGGCCTACAGCTCAACAACGGAACGCTGACCGACTGGGGAACCTGGCTAGGTAGCAGCTGGGGAATGTTCATTGCCGGTACATGTATTGTCGCCCTGGTCGCCTTCCTGGCCTTCCGCGGGATGGGCACCTTCTTCCGGATCCAGCGCTGGTGCACCGTGATCGGGCTGGCCAGCGTGGTCGTCACCCTGATTGTCCTCACCCTCGGCGGCCTCGGCGTGCTGGACTTCAAGAGCGCCTATGACTCGGCCGTGGGCGCGGGCGCCTTCGACAAGCTGACCAGCGGGGTCAGCGTCCCGGGCTACACGGTGGGCGACACCCTCAACTTCATGGTCTGGCCCGCCTTCTCGATCCTGTTCTCGGTGAACATGGTCGCGTTCTCCGGCGAGGTGAAGAACGTTCGCCGTGCCCCGATGGTCGGGATCGTCGGCGCGATGATCCTGTCCGGGATCATCTTCATCGCCTTCATGGTCTTCGCCCGCTGGGCGGAGGGCGATGCCTTCCTCATCGGTGCTGCATCGGGAGGCTACACGTACACGACCCTCGTGAACGGGACCGCCTCTCTCCTTGCCAACAATCCGATCCTGACGATCGTGATCAACCTGTGGGTGATCCTGATCATCCCGTTCGCCCTCGGCTCGAATATCATCTACGGCTCCCGAGCCCTGTTCGCCTGGGGCATCGACGGGGTCGCCCCGGGCAAGGTCGCCGAGGTTTCGCAGGAGCACCACTCGCCGATGTGGGCGATCCTGGTGATCTTCGTGATCGGCGAGGTCTGGCTCGCGATCTACGCGTTCACCTCGTGGGTGGGCATCCTGTCAGGTCTCCTCGCCTTCTCGGCCGCGTTCTTCATCGTGAGCCTGACCGGCGTGTTCTTCCCGTTCTGGAAGAAGGAGATCTTCGAGCGGTCGCCGGCGGCGCAGCGCGTGGCAGGGATACCCGTCATGACGATCGCCGGGATAGTCGGCGTGGTCTTCACCGGGTTCCTGTTCTGGCGGTGCACCCAGGACACCTACCTTAACGCCCTCAACAGCAGCAACCCAATTTCGCTCGAAATGACGGTCGCCGCGGTCGTAATCGCGATCGTCTGGTTCTTCGTGGCCCGCTGGTACCGGGCGCGGCAAGGCGTCGCGGTCGACAAGCGCTTCAAGGAGATCCCGGTCGAATAAGGTTCCGCTTCTCGTACAGACTCTGGGTGGGAGCGTGCTCCGCTCCCACCCACTTGCATCCAGGCCCACCGTCCAACGGTGCCGGCACCGGGAGGCAGCATGAACGGCTCATCGCAGGAACTCTTCGAGCAGATGACCTGGCCGGACGTGGCGAGCGTGGTCCAGGCGGCGTCCGTCGCGGTCCTGCCTGTCGGGTCGCTCGAGCAGCACGGCCACCACCTTCCCCTAGGATCGGACGCGCTCGTTTCGTTCGGACTGGCGAGGCGGCTCGCCGAGCGAAGGCCGCTGGTCATCCTGCCGCCTCTGTACTACGCCGCCCGCTCACAGCCGCGCGCCAGCGGCGTGGCGCGGGCCTTCCCGGGCTCGGTCGGGCTTCACGGCGCCGTGCTGACCGAGGTGTGTCGGGACGTGGTCGCGGACCTGATCCGCAGCGGCTTCCGCCGCATCGTCGTCTTGAACGGCCACTACGAGAACGCCGGCTTCCTGTTCGAGGGCATCGCGAGTGCGACCGAAAGCCGTCCGGAGGCGACCGTGCTGCTCGTCAACTGGTGGGAGCAGCTTCACGACGAGGACCTGCCACGGATCTTCCCCGAGGGATTCCCCGGCTGGGAGATCGAGCACGCCGGGATCGCGGAGACGTCTCTCGTCGAGGAGCTGTATCCGGAGCTCGTGCGGGAGGACCGAAAGACCGACGATTCGGGCACTCGCGTGCTGACCTACGACGTCTTTCCCCTGCCGCCCGACGCCGTCCCGCCGACCGGGGTGCCCGCTCGCTCGACGCCGGCTTCGCGCGAAATCGGGAGGTACATCGCCGACGCGCTCGTGGAGCGCATCGACGCGATCCTCACCAGAGAGTTCGGCGCCCAGGACCCGGCCGCGGGCGCGCCCGGGCAGGTGCGAGACCGCGTGTGAAGCTCTACTTCTGCTCCGACATCCATGGCTCGGATCTGTGCTGGCGGAAGTTCCTCGCGGCGCCGAAGTTCTACGGCGCGGACGTCATCGTCTGTGGCGGCGACATCACCGGCAAGTTCATGGTCCCGATCATCCGCCAGCCGGACGGCAGCTGGACGTCGCCGTTCATGGGCGTGCAGCGACGCGCCCGCACCGAAGCCGAGCTCGACACCCTGCGGCAGCGGATCGCGGACTCCGGTCAGTACGCCTTCGAGACGACCCCCGAGGAGAACGAGGCCCTCGAGGGCAACCAGGCGGCCGTCGACGCCCTGTTCCGGCGGCTCGTCGTCGAGCGCGTCGAGAGATGGCTGACGATGGCCGAAGAGCGACTCCGCGGCACCGGAGTCCGGATCCTCGTCAGCGGCGCGAATGACGACTTCTACGAAATCGACCAGGCCCTCGCCGGCTCGGAGGTGGTCGAGGATCCGAACGGCCGGGTCCTCGAGCTCGACGGCGGGATCGAGTTCATTGGCGTGGGCTACGGCAATCCGACGCCCTGGCATTGCCCGCGGGACGTATCCGAAGAGGATCTCGCGGCTCACATTGCCGAGGTCGCGGATCGCGTCCGCGACCCCTCGCATGCCATCTTCAGCCTCCACGTGCCGCCGTACGGAAGCGGCCTCGACTTCGCCCCGCGCCTCGACGCGCAACTCAAGATGGTCCTGACCGGAAGCGGGCCCGAGATGATACCCGTTGGCAGCACCGCGGTCCGTGACGCAATCCTGAAGTACCAGCCGATGCTTGCCTTGCACGGCCACATCCACGAGTCGAAGGGCGTACAGTTGATTGGCCGTACGAGAGTCGTCAACCCGGGCAGCGAGTACGCCGAGGGCGTGCTGGACGGGGCGCTGGTTGACCTGGATCCGCGTGCGGGCGTGCAGAACGTACTGCTCGTTTCAGGGTGACTGCTGGATCGATGACCCCCGAGACCACCAAGGGCTGGAGTGACGTACATGCGCTTCGCGACGAAGCGTTGCGGCTGTGCAGGTGTGCCTCAGACCGGAAGCTGACGCTGCGGATAATGGGATCGATCGCCATCCTGCTGCATTGCCCCGCCTACGGTGGCCTCCTCGAAACCCTCGGTCGGCGACCTCTGCAAGACATCGATCTGATGGCCTACGCAAAGGAGCAGCCGGCGATTGAGGCGCTGTTCACCGAGGAGGGCTGGGTTCTCGATCCGATCATCCGCTGGTCGATGGAGTGGGGCATCAAGCGGCTGATCTACATGAGCCCCGACGGCCGCTTCAAGGTCGACATCTTCCTCGACCAGCTCGTCATGTCGCACACCGTCGACCTTGGCCGCCGACTCGAGCTGGACGACCCGACGATCCCCGTGGTCGACCTTCTCCTCTCCAAGCTGCAAATCCACGAGATCACCCAGAACGACCTCCTGGACGTCATCGTTCTGCTCGCGGAGCACGGGCTCGGGGGCAGCCGGGCGGACACGATCGACGACGCCCATCTCCTGCGCGTTCTCAGCGACGACTGGGGCTTCTGGTACACGGCGCGAGCGAATCTGGAGCGCGCAGAGGCGGCCCTCGACGCCTGCGTCGGGCTGCCACCCGAGGTCGCCTCGGTTGTTCGGGCACGGATCGGGAAGATCCGAGAGGCGATGGACGCGGCGCCGAAGTCGCGCCGCTGGCGGTTGCGGAGCGCCGTGGGAACACGGCTCGCCTGGTATCAGGACGTCGACGAGGTCGAGCGCGGCGAGGGCTCGGAGCCCGTCTGAGCTCGTTTGGGCGCCAAGATCCTCGCCTGGGCCCGTCGGTTATTCGTCACCGGCACCGAAGGGTCCCACAACGCCCTGCGGCTTGCGCTCGCGCTCACCAAGGTCGAAGGTACCGAGGTGCGGGTATTCCTCATGGGCGACGCGGTCGGCTGCGCCAAGCGCGACCAGAGAACGCCCGAGGGCTGCTACAACCACGAAATGCTCAAGGGCCTGACCGCGAAGGCTATCCCCATCGGGGCGTGCGACACCTGCCTGGACGCCCGCGGTTACACGGAAGCCGAAATGGTCGACGGCGTCCACCGCTCGTCGATGGCCGAGCTGCCCGCCTGGACCCAGGAGAGGGAGCGGGTGCTGGTCTTCTGAGCATCATCCCGGAGAACATGCCGGCGCTCTTGGTCAGGAAGGCCGGCAGCCCGCCTCCAGCCAGCCGTTCGAAGTCAACGCTCTCGGCCGACGAGCTCACACGACAGCCGGAACGGGACATTCAGGTCGCCAGCGTCGGCCTGACTCCAGTTGAACCTCCAACCTGATCGTCGCAGTCCGGCCGCCCCATTGAATGCCGGATCGGCTGATCCTCTGGCGGCGAAGGCGTCAGCGTCGAGGCGGATGATCCGGCCTCTCGTCGTGGGCATTTGAAGGAAGCCGATGCCGACGAGGGCATCGGACTCTTCCAAGTTCATGCGATGGGATGGAGACTCTCGCCGGGGTGGGATCCAGACTCACCCCGGAATAGTTGAGAACGGCGTCCTAACGATGGCCGTTCCACGCACGAATCGCCGCGGCGCCACGTCCAGACGGGAAGCGGACTTCGGATCAGACGGTCGGGGGTTCGAATCCCTCCGGGCGCGCCAGATCTCCCTTCTGAGCGTGAATACACTATCTGACTGTCCAGCTGGTTGTCGCAGTCACGGAGGGCTGACACCCAACAGGACCGGGCTTGAGGGCGAGACAGATTGGGAGGCGAGACCCATGCGGCACAGGAGACGTCTTGCTGGGGCGATAGTGGCTACCCTGCTTCCTCTGTGCCTGGCGGCGTGTGCGGGGGCGACAGAGGCACCGAGCGGTCACCTTGCCGGCAGCCCAGCGAAGAGCGCCTACACGTCTGTGGACACGCTTTCCGCCGGTACTCCGACCGGCTCCACCACGGCCGTCCCGACACCCTTGCCAACCTGCTCTCCCGAGAAGCCGATTGGGACTCCGGCGCCCGGTAGCGGCTCCTTCACGCCAACGGGGTCACTCGTCACCGCAACGGCCGACGCCTCGGCGACGTTGCTTCGAGACGGACGCGTCCTCGTTGTCGGCGGGCGTGCGGACGTCAGCCCAGGAGGGGGTCTCCCGAGGCGCCCGGGCCCGGCCAGCTCGGCGGAACTGTACGACCCTGCGACCGGCACGTTCGGTGCCACCGGTTCCTTGTCCCACGCTCGGTTCAACCATACGGCCACCTTGCTCCCGAATGGGAGAGTCTTGATCGCCGGCGGGGAGCAGGGCTACACGGATGTGCAGCCGCTCAGTTCGGCGGAGCTGTACGACCCAGCAACCGGCCGGTTCAGCGCCACCGGCTCCATGTCGCACATTCGGACCATGCACACGGCCACGCTGCTTCCGAATGGCAAAGTGCTCATCGCGGGTGGTGACGACACCGTGGCGCCGCTGTCGTCGGCTGAGCTGTACGACCCGGCAACTGGCCGGTTCAGCCCCACCGGCGCGATGTCGATCGGCCGCGAAGAGCAGACGGCAACGCTGCTGGACAACGGCAAGGTGCTGATAGCCGGTGGCTTCTACTATGAAGGCCCCCTCGCGGAACCAACCGTCGATGAGATGCTGTCGTCGGCCGAGCTGTACGACCCGGCGACCGGCCAGTTCACTCCCACAGGATCGATGCATGTGGCTCGCTTTGATGCTGCGGCCATCAAGCTGCTCGACGGACGCGTCCTCATCGCCGGCGGAGGCGATATTTCCTCGTGCTCGATTGCCTCGGCCGAGATCTACGATCCGGCGACCGGGACGTTCAGCCTTGTCGGCTCTCTAGCCAACGCGAGCCTGGGCCTGCAGGCTGCCCTGCTTCACGACGGTCGCGTTCTGATCGTTGGCGGATGGAACCTGGACGGTCTTGGGCTGGCTTCGGCCGAGGTCTTCGACCCGACGACCAGCACGTTCAGCCCGACTGGCTCGATGTCGACCGAGCAGGAAAGCTGCACTGCCGCGTCACTTGCAGATGGGCGCGTCCTCGTTCTCGGTGGAGCCAGCGGCACGTCCCCGTTCCTCGCGTCGGCCGAGGTCTACACGCCCTGACCGGCGCCCTTCCTGCGGCAGGGCCCCGAACCGCCACTGCCGCCACGGCTGCCAGATCGTCTTACTGGACGCCCTACGGTGGCCCTTCCACGCTCATAGCACGTCGGTGAGCCCCGGATGACTTCGGATCAGATGGTCGGGGGTTCGAATCCCTCCGGACGCGCCATAACATGAGCCTGGCCCTTCAGGCCGGATCATCGGACAGTGTAGAGACCTCTTCTTCGGAGTTGGTGGCTATTCGGGAGTAGCGCCGACCAATCAAAGCCACTGACTACTGGGTACATTCGCTTACGCTGGCGCACGCGGGCGCTCTGTCGCATGGGGTCGGGCGCGAGGAGTCGGGCCGACACTATGCGCGTGAGGGTGCGAAGCGGGTCCCCACTTGGGAACCGCTACATTTCGGACCGAAGCCAAGTGGGCGGGGCGTGAGGGCGACCCTGGCGACGCGAGTCAAAGCCGGGCGAGCCCGGCAGCAAGATGAGGCGAAGTAGTGGTGGTCAATCGCCGGTTCCGCCCGTAGAGGGAAACTGCGGGCGTTTGAGGCTGGTAGTCTCAACCCAGTGCCTTGGTCCGTCTCGCTTCAGTCGGAGCGGATCAAGCAGCGAAGGCGGTCCGGTGGCACGGGAGGACCTCAGCCATGGTGACGGCAAGACCAACTGGGCGACTATTGGTCAGCGCCACTCTTGCGACCCTGGCGGCCCTGATAGTCGGCGGCTGCGTGTCGTCCGCGCCGACAGTCGCGCCGTCCCTTTCGCTGGCCAACACTCCGTCGTCGTTCCCAACCCCAACGATGCGGCCGTCGGGCTTGCCGACGGCCGAGTCATTCGCCTCGGTCCCTCCCGCCGATTCGGCGATTGTCGATTCCTGGCGCAAGGCGGGCGTGTCATGCGGTGAGCCGCAGGTGGGGATGCCCGAGAACAGGCCTCAGTGGATTTGCCAAGGAACCCTGCGGGGCGTTCGGATCAACGCCGACTTCATAGGAGACGACGCCGGGATGATGGAAATGCAGGCCCAGGTCCCTGCGGCTACCAAGCCGCAAACAGCCACAAGCGTCTTCGACGATCTGATGGCTGCGACGCCGGCGTTCTCGGATCACATGCCCGCGATCCGGGAGTGGATCAGAGGTTGGAACGGTTCTCGCGGCCTCGTCTCGACCGGATTCCAGAGCGTGGGTGTCAGCATCGAGTCAGATGCGATGTGGATCACACTCTCGATGATGCGCTGGCCGCTCTTTGGCTCGCCGACCCCGGGAGCCTCCGCTTAGGCGAGGGTCATGCAGATGGCATCGTAGCCAGGGTGGGGGAGTTCTCTCCGTCGCCGCTTGCCGCCCTTACCCCGATAAGTGTAGAAGGCGGTCTCACCCTCGAGGCTGAGGTCCCCGGCCCGCAGACCGATCACCTCGGCCCGACAGCGGCCGGTCAGCACGAGCGTGAGCAGCATGGCCCGGTCGCGCCGGCCGTCAGGTAGGACCGCCGCTGAGAAACGAGGTAGAGCCCCCGGGGCGGGCTCGGCTGCTACTTGCTCGCCCCAGGTTCGGGAGCTGTGCCCGCCGGTTCCGTCCCGAGCGGCGGCTATCTCGGCCTGCGAGTAGCCGTCGAGCACGTTCCTCAGCAGAGCGGCCCGCGGTCGTGGCTCCAACTCGCCGAGCGCCGACCACAGGTCGGGATCGACCTCGATCACCCAGGTGGCGTCGGCCTCCGCAACCGGCTTGAACAGCCACCGCCTCCGACGCCTCAACTCGTTGAGGGCAAGGTTCATTCCGATCGAATAGAGCCAGCTGTCAACGGCCACGTAGAAGTCCCCATCTGCGGCCATCAAAAGTCCCCACCCCTTGACGGGTGGATCACAGCGTCGTCGGTGGCCCACCTCCTCTTGTTCGAGCTTCCTTCATCCGGAACGAG
>Ga0116137_1000403_pt1 | contig 36613 bp, 30 predicted proteins | sample June2015DPH_20_1_3_FD_88973 | JGI IMG/M metagenome (GOLD analysis project Ga0116137, IMG submission 88973) | Peatland microbial communities from SPRUCE experiment site at the Marcell Experimental Forest, Minnesota, USA - June2015DPH_20_100 | ecosystem: Environmental > Terrestrial > Soil >...
ACTGCGGACGCGCTTCGACAAACGCGACGACATCCACGAGGCATTCATGACCATTGGTTGTGCGATGATGTGCTGGCGTCGCCTCCATAGTTCAATAGGCCATTTTTAGAAGCTCTAAGATTAGGATTAGGAAGAGGATTAAGATTAAGAGTAGGACCAGCCGGGGGCATTTAAGGGGCATTTAAGGGGGCATTTAAGGGGGCATTTAAGGGGGCATTTAAGGGGCATTTAAGGGGACGTAGCTATTTACGCTTGACAGGGGTCGGTTTGGGATCGATAATGCCGCCATGCCGCGCGTGGCCCGACAATGCCCCGGGGGGTATGTGTATCACGTTTGGAACCGCGCGGCCGGTCGGTTGCGGCTGTTCAAGAAGGAGGCCGACTATCTGGCGTTTGAGCGCATCCTTGTGGAGGCCCATCGGCGTCACCCCATCGACCTCCTGGACTGGTGCCTGATGCCCAACCACTGGCATTTCGTGGTCTACCCAAGCGGCGATGGTCAGGTCACGGCGTTTTTCCGGTGGCTGACGCACACGCACGCGATGCGCAGTATCACGCATCGGCGAGTCCTGGGAATGGGTCCGTTGTATCAGGGGCGTTTCAAGTCGCTGCCGGTGCAGGAGGACGCGCATTTGCTGACGCTCTTGCGTTACGTGCAGCGCAATCCGTTGCGTGGGAAGCTGGTGAAGCGGGCGGCGGGATGGCGCTGGGGCGGCGAGTGGATGCGGCGGCACGGAGCCAGCGAATTGAAGTCGATCCTGGCGGCCTGGCCGGTGGATCGCCCGCGGGACTGGGCGCGGTGGGTGGATGAGCCGCAGACGGCAGCCGAGACGGAAGCGATCCGCCAATGCATCCGCCGCAGCCGCCCCTTCGGCGACGCCAAGTGGACATTGCGGACCGCCGAGCGGCTGAATCTGGACTGGACAATGCATCCCCGCGGGCGCCCGCCGATGCGGCGCGAGGGAGCCAGAAAAGAGCTACGTCCCCTTTAGTGCGCCCGCCCGCCGATGCGGCGTGAGGGAGCCAGAAAAGAGCTACGTCCCCTTTAGTGCGCCCGCCCGCCGATGCGGCGTGAGGGAGCCAGAAAAGAGCTACGTCCCCTTTAGTGCGCCCCCCCTTTAGTGCGCCCGTCCCCTTTAGTGCGCCCTCCTTTAGTGCGCCTAGTGCGCCCTTTAGTGCGCCCTATCGCTCACTACCCCTTCGCCTTTTTTTCTTCTTTTCTCTGGCCTTTCTGAAAAGGCCGACGTAGGTGGATGGTTATGAAGGATTTGGGTTCGTCTTGTTTGTCGGCATTCCAATCGTATAGCGAAAACCTGCCGCCAAGGCGGGGGTTATAGGGAACAACGAACCCGGTGTCGGCGCGCTGATGGCATTGCGGACAGACGAGATACACGTGCGTATCCGGCAATGGCGCTGTCTCGAACCGCGCCGTGCCGCCACATGACGGGCAGGGAACGGCCAGAAATCGCCTAACGCGCCGTGCTGCATAAACGAGCAACTGATTGAAACCTATGATAAGTGCGAGCGAATCGCCGAGGAGGAGGCACATCAACAAATAGCGGTGTTTAAGTGGCACAAGCAACACGCAGGCGAGCAAGATGGCGGTCGCAAATAGTACGATGGCAAGCATGAGGGGGACGTAGAGTCGTTGATGATGTAAAAGCAGGCGTCCCTGACGACGGGCCTCTGCTTCAAATGCGGGGTCGGTTGTGGAATCGATGGCGCGGTGATGAATCTTTCTGCGCTTATTCCAATTATGAAGCACTACGGCCACTGAGCATACGACCAGAATCAGTATAAAGATGAGATCTGCGGTAAATTTTGGAAAAATGCGCCCCAATATCACACGGACCACCGCCACGCTGCCAAAAAACAGAAGAAGGATGAGAAGATCCCTCAACCACCAAGGCCACCGTGTCCCGCGATCGTTGTTCATGGCAAACCCACGAATGATACCGCGAAATTTACAGCAACCAAACGACTGCCGCGCGTCCTCGCTCCGAAGCCGCTAACGGGAGATTCGTGCGCCACCAAGTTGACGATCATATTCGTCGGTGCGCCAGTGGCGCGGAGTTGAGCTTAACTTGATGCCATGAAGGGGTGTCCCACCAGTTCCGGGTCAACCGGTCGCCTTCGCCCGCTTGGCGGCTTTGATGCGCTTAAGTTCCTGGGTGACGCAGTAGACGCCGCGGCCGTCGGAGGCGGGGGTGAAACAACTGTTGCAGGAGTCGCACTCGGATTTGCGCTGATCGCCCAAGTGCCAGCGCTTTATCAGGGCGGGCTCGCAAATCAGGGGACGGCATAGGGAGATCAAGTCGGCGACGCCGTCTTGAACCAGGCGCTGGGCGGTATCGAAGGAGCGGATGCCGCCGACTAGCATCAGGGGCAATCGAACCTTCTGCTTGTAAAGCTCGGCGGCTTGGCGGTAGAAGACTTCGGCGGCGGGGGTCTTGGATTTTCCTGCGCGGGTCGGGCGGAACTTTTGCGGGGAGGCGGCGGTTCCGCCGGAAAGCTCGATGCCGTCGATGGAGGCCCGCTCCAGCATGAGCGAAACTTGCACAGCCTCCTCGCGGGTCAGGCCGCCGTCGAGGAAATCCTCGGAGTTGAGTTTGACCAGAAGCGGATAGGCGGGACCGGTCGCCTGGCGGATGGCGCGGACGACCTCGAGCAAGAAGCGGGCGCGGTTTTCCAGGGAGCCGCCGTATTGATCCCGGCGCTGGTTCAGGGTGGGGGAGAGAAACTGGCTGAGCAGAAAGCCGTGGGCGGCGTGGAGTTGGACGGCGTCGAAGCCGGCTTTTTTGGCGCGCACGGCCGCCTGGGCGAAGGCCGACACGATGGTTGCGATATCGTCCTTGGTCATGGCCCGGCAGGCGGGATTGCCGTCGGCGGCGGAGGGGCCGATGGGGGGCAAGTTGGTCAGGGCGAAGTTGGCAAACCTTCCGCCGTGGACGATCTGCGAAGCGATTTTGCCGCCGGCCGCGTGGACGGCCTCTACCATCGCGGCAAGGCCGGGCAGGAAGCGGTCGTCGTCAATGGCGAGCTGGCCGGGACTGGAGCGGCCCTCGGGGCTGACGAAGCTGTAGCCGCTGATGATGAGGCCCACCTCGCCCCGGGCCAGTTCGACCATCATCTCGATGAGTTTGGGCGTGACCGATCCATCCGGCGCGGCCAGCCCCTCCCAGGTGGCCGACCGCACGAAACGGTTGGGCAATGGCATGCTGCTAATGGAAATGCGCTCAAATAATTCTGCCATGGCGGTTTCCTTCTCTGCTGGCAATGTTCAAAAAGCCTTCACACCGTGACGATAGCTCGGGCGGACAGGAATACCAGGTGGACGGCGGTGACCTTTTTGCCGGCCACCTGCTCGATCGCCTGGCGATAGAACTTCATCTGCTGATCGTAACTGCGGGCTCGCTGCGGCAACGCCTCGGGGGCAATGTTGTCCGTCTTGTAATCCACGATTGTGATGCCGTCGCCGCTCGGCGCGAGCACGTCGATCCGGCCGCGGATCATCACGCGATCCATGGGGACGCAGCCGGGGCTGGCTTCGTCGCTGCAAGCGACGAACGGGACCTCGCGCATCAGTTCGCTTCCCCGCCGGCCGAGCATTTTTCCCACGTCGCTGGCGAGAAGAAAGCCGATCGCCTGGCGATCCACCATCGCGGCCTGGGCGCGGGAAATGAGCTTGCGATCCGCCAGGAGCTGGATTTGCCGCTCGATGGGGGCGGCGTCCCCGGCAAAATCCCAGTGTTGCAGGACCAGATGCGTGGCGGTGCCGATGTCGGTGGGCTTGGGCGAGGCCGATTCGACGAAAAACCGCGGCAGATCGAGCTTGCGCTGCGCGGGGGTTGGGCCGGCGGGGGCGGCGTCGGCGGCGTGCTTGGCCAATTCCGTGACGGCCATCGCGGCGGCCTGCTGCGTGAACGCGGCAAACGGATAGGCCTGCTCAAAACGCTGGATGATCCCCTGCGCCAGAGCATTGGCCGGCGGAGGGGGAGAGAGCTTTTCCAAGCGGGCCATTTTTTGCTGCTGGTCCGTCCACGGCGCCGATTGGGAGCGCGGGTTTTTCCAGGATTGCAGCTCGGCTGGGTCGTGGCGGAAAACCTGCAGCGGCGGGGGCTTGAGGGAAGCGGTCATGGCGGCGACGGGGCCAAGCCAATCCAGGGAGCGCGAGCCGGCCAGAACGACGTCCGCGGGCAGGGGGCCGGTGCGGTCGCGCCACTGGGTTTCCCAGCGATCCACCTGATCGGCCGTGGCGGTGCCGAGCAGGATGAGGTGTTCCTTGGCCCGCGTCATGGCGACGTAGAGCAGGCGCATCTCCTCGGCCAGGGTTTGGCGCAGCAGGCTGTTTTCCACGACCGCCGAAGCCAGGGACGGATAGCGGATCAGGCGCGATTGGTCGGTCACTTTCATTCCCAAGCCGCTCTGGCGATCGACCAGGATGGAGCCTTGCAGATCTTTGAGGTTGTGGCGTTTGCCCAGATCGGCCAGGAAGACGACGGGGAATTCCAAGCCCTTGGCCCTGTGGATGCTCATGATGCGCACGACGTTTTGCGGCTCGGCGGCCAGCGCTGGGCGGGCCAGGTCCTTCTCTTGGCGCAGGTTGGAGATGAAATCCAGGAAGCGGTACAGGCCCTGGCGCAGGAAGGTGCCGAATTGGGCGGCGCGTTCGTGCAGGTAGAGCAGGTTGGCCACGCGTTGCTGGCCGTCGTCCAGGCCGGAGTAATACGCCAGGGCGCCGGTGTCCTGGTACAAACGCCACAGAAGCTCGGCGACGGGGCGCTTGTTGGCCTGGTCGCGCCAATCGGCCAGCCGCGCCAAAAAATCCCGCAGCCAGGCGGACAGCTCATCATCTTTTTCCACCGCGTAGCGGCGCAGGGCCTCGTGGAACGGAATGTCCTCGGCCGGGTCGGCCCCATCGCGGTAGGCGAGGCGGATGGCGGCCATGGCATCGTCCGGCTGGGGCAGGCCGGACAATGGGCTGCGCAGCACCGCCGCCAGGGGAATGTCCTGCTGCTGATTGTCCAGAATTTGCAGGAGGCACAGGGCGTCCCGCACCTCGGGCGAATCGAAAAAGCCGCTGCCGCCTTCGCTGTGAACGGGGATGCCGTGGGCCCGCAGCACGTCCACGAACGCGTCGGCCTTGTACTGCATGGCGCGCAGGAGGATCACGATGTCGCCAAAACCCAGCGGAGCGGCGACGGGATTGCCCACGGCATCGGGCTTGATCACGTGCATGGGCGGCGAGCCGTCCAGGCCCATCAGGCGGCGGATGCGCTGGGCGACCAGGACGGCCTCGTACTCCGCCCGCTCCATGTCCTGATCCGGGTCGTCAACGTCCGCCGGCAGCAGATGCAGTTCGATGGGCGCTCCGGCGAAGCAGCGGGCGCTGCCGGCCGGCGGGTACGGGCGGCCAGGACGCAGGCGGTGCGACTGGTCGTACTCGATCTCCGCGGCCTGCCGCGTCATCAATCGCTCATAGATTGCGTTGATGGCCTCCAGCAGGGGGGCGCGGCTGCGGAAGTTCTCGCGCAGATCGATCACGCGTCCGGGGGCATCCTTGGCGGGTGAGGAAAACCGCTGCAATCGCTGCAAAAATCGACGCGGCTCGGCCAGGCGGAAGCGGAAAATGCTCTGCTTGACGTCCCCCACGCAAAACAGGTTGGGCTCACGCCCGCTGCCCGCGCTTTCGCGGCTCACGAGCGTCAGGATCGCATCCTGAATTTCGTTGATGTCCTGGTACTCATCCACCAGGACGTAGCGGAACTGATCTTGCAGCGAGCGTGCCACACGCGACGGAAGCAATTGCGATCCCTGGCCGTCGCTCAGGACGCGCAGGGTCAATCGCTCCAGGTCGGAAAAATCGACCGCGCGCTGGCTGCCCTTGGCCTGCTTGTAGTGCTGCTCGAAATCACTGACCAGGGACAAGAACGCCTTGGCGTGCGGCGACACCTGGGCCATGCCTTGTTGCCACTGCGTCGAATCGAACGCCAGCAGCCGCGGCAACGCGTCGTCCAACTGCTTCTTGATCGAATCGAGCATGGCCTTGGCCGGCTCTTTGCCCGGGGTGTCGGCAGGGACGGCCGGCAGGCGCGGCCGGGAGGGCAAATCGCCCACTTCGCCGATGAGAAGGTCCAATCCCTCGCGGTCGAGCACGCCGTGCCAATGCCCAACGATCGACTTCAGCTCCTGCGCGTGCTTGACGTAGGAGGCCAGGGCCTTGTGCGGCCGGATGGCCGCCGCCGCGTCGTCGCACTGGCGAGCCAGATCGCTCAGGGTCTGCTTGATCTGCTGGATCAGTTGTTGGCCCAACTGCGACGATGTAAGCGGCTGCGACGCGGCCTGGCGGATTTCCGTCAGGGTGCGCGCAATCCACGATTGCGGATCGGCCAGGCTGCACAGGGTTTGATGCGTGGCGACCACTTGCTCCATCAGCGATTCATCATCGCCGTCGCCGTAGGCGTCGATGAGCCGGTGAAAATCGCCGCCGCGGTCCTGCTTATAGCGCTGATGGAACAAGTCCTCGACCACTTCGCGGCGCAGCAGGGCCGCCTCGTCGCCGTCGAGGATGTTGAAGTTGGGATCGAGTCCCACCAGGTTGAAATGTTGCCGCAAGAGGCGCGCGCAAAACCCGTGGACCGTGCTGATCTGGGCGTGCTCCACCAGGGCCGATTGTCGCAGCAGACGGTCGGATGGGTTTTGCGCGATTCGGCGGCGCAGGGCCTGCTGGATGCGCGATTTCATCTCCGCCGCGGCCGACTCCGTGAACGTCACCACCAGCAGCTCATCCACGCCGCAGGGCTTGTCTGCGTCGCAGACCAGATAGGCGCAGCGCTCGGCCAGGACGGTGGTCTTGCCCGACCCTGCCGCCGCGCTGACCAGAACGCTGCCGCCGGCCTCAATGCCTTTGCGCTGCTGGTCCGTCCAGCAAATCGCGGAAATTGTTTCAGGTGTGTTCACCCTTCTCCAAAACGCGCTGCAACATTTCCTCTCGACTCATGGCCGGCAGATCGTCATAGGCGCGCGGACGCGGCTGGAATCGGCAGACGTCGCGGAATTCGCAGGCGGCGCAGGCGGTGCATTTGCCCAGGCGATAGGGACGAATCGCGATCTTGCCGGCGAGGATGCCGTCGGCCGACTCGCCGAGGCGATTTTCAACGTGCGCCAGAAGCGCCGCCAACTGCTCGTCCCGCACCGCGTCGGAATGTTCGGCATGTCCCACGCCGCCGTCTTTTTTGATGTGGAGCTGGACCACCTGCGAGTGTCCGGTGTTCAGGTTCTTATCCAACATGCCGGCGACGCGCAGATCGAAAATTCCGCGCGGCTTGTTCAGCAGATGAAACCGCGGATCGTCCGGTCCGGGGGCGTCGTCGGGATTTTGGTCGCGCAAGCTGCGAAGCAACTGCACGCAAAACGCGGCGGCGGGCCGCAGCTTTCGCGTGCCCAGATCGCCGCCGTTTTTCTCTAGCGCCAGCAGGTACGTCAGCAGCCGAAGGGTCAGGCCATGAAACGCCGCCGAAGCGTCCAGGCCCTTGGCCCAAAGCCGGTAGTCCACGGCGCAGGCCGAGCCGTCGGCAAGCACGTCCACACGGTCGATCGTTCCGCGGACAAGGACCTGGTTGCCCGCGGGCGTGTCAATCGCCAGGGGCGGAAGGAGGCGGCCGTCCGTCGGCGGCGGGCGGCGGGGATCGTGCCCGAAGTGCACGTTCGACCAGCCCGCCTTGAAATCTCCGCATCCGCCGGCCGCCTGCTGCGCGGCGGCCACCCACTTGAGCGTGCGCCCGATCCGATCCAGCAAGTAGCGGTTGCGCGCGCTGCTGAGCATCAGCTCGCCGTGAGCCTGCCGGCCCACGGCCGTCATCAACTCGGCGACCATCGGCTCGATCTCTTGCTGGTCCAGGTCGGACCACGAGCGGTTTTGGCGCTTCAGATCCTCCATCAGGCGGGCCAGCACGTCGTGATACAGGCGCGATAATTCCAAGGCAGTGACTTGGCGGCGCTGGCGCGGCGCCAGGCCCAGGCCGTAGCGGGCAAAGTGCTGGTAGGGACAGGCGCGGAAACTCTCCAATTGGCTTAGGGCCGCGTGCAGCGGCGAGGCGAACAGGGCGCTGCCGCGGTCTGGCTCCAGATGCGGTTCATTGTCCTGAGCCAGCGCTTTCCAGGCGCGATGGCGCATGAGGTCTAGGCGATCGCCGCAGGGCTCGTGCTCGGCCAGCCATTGATAAAGCGCCCGCCAGGCATCGGCGTCCTGGCTGCGCGGGTCGCGCACCCAGCGCATCAAGCCGCTGATCAGTTGCCGCGGCGTGGCGATCGACTCCAGAGGCAATTGATCCGAGGCCGGCGCTTGTGTCGTCGGCAGATCGGCAAACAAGGCGGCGACTTGCCGCCACAGGGGCGAGGGGCCGATCGGCTCGGCGGACTTGCCGGATGTGCTGCGCGTGAGCAGCAGCCGATGCGAAGCGCGCGTCATGGCCACGTAGAACCAGAAATTTTCATCCAGCAATCGCCGCTGCGTGTCCGGATCGAGATCGAAATTCCGCCGGCCCAGGGCTCGCCGATCCACGTCGCTGAAGACCGTGTCCTGGCGCAAGCCTCGCGGAAACTGACCCTCGCTGAGGCCCAACACCACGCACGCCTTGATGTCCGGCGTGCGCGTCCGATCCACCGGTCCGACCAGCACCTGATCCACGGTCGGCGGCGTCAGGGCCAGATCGAAACCCTCCAGCGCCGTGTCCAAAATGGCGGCGAAGTCCTCCAGGCTGATCGGCTCATCGCCCAGCAGGTCCACCATCTCGTCGAACAGACGCACCAGTTCATCCCAAACGCGCTCGTGCTCGGATCGCTCTTCGAGGCGATGGCATGCCTCGGCCTGGTCCATCCACGCGACGATTTTTGCCCGCACTTGCAGCGACTCCAGCAGGGAGAAGATCGCCGCCGCCAGGGATTTCACGCTGGTCGATTGCGGCTTGGCGGTGACGGCTTGCACGAAGGGCCCAAGGCGATCGACCAGGCGACGGCGCAGAATCTCGATGCGCTGCGCGTCGATGGACTGGCCGTCGGGATCGTCGGCGTCATCGCCGCGCCGCCGCCGGGCCGTCCACGGGGCGGGATCGATCCACATCCCGTGACGGATGCCCTGCTGCAACACGTAATTCTCCAGGGCGTCGGCCTCATCGTCTCCCAGGCCGGCCAGGCCGGTTTTGATGGTCGAGATGATCGCCTCGTGCCCCCAATTCGTGCGGGCGACGGCCAGGCTGGCGCGAATCAGACGCAGCAGCGGATGATGCGATGCCGTGCGCCGGCGGTCGCTGAAAAAGGGAATCCCGTGCTCGGCAAAGGATGCGTCGATCAAATCGCGATACTCCGGCTCGCTGCGCATGAGCACGGCGACGTCGCGGTAGCGCATCCCCTGGCGAATGAGTTGCCCGATCCATCGGGCCGCGGCGTCGACTTCCGCCCGGCGGTCGGGAGCCTCGATGAGTTGGATCGATCCATCGGCGCGCTGCCGGCCGTCGCCCTTTTGCCAGCGCTCAATGGCTGCAAGATTGGCGGGGGCAAATCGCCGGGGCTCCTGAAGCAACACCGGCTCTTCCACGGGCAGGCCGTTCTCGCTGAAGGTGAACCAAAGACGCCGATACGCCGCGGTCGTCTTGTGCAGCAAGTCCAATTCATCGGGGATTTTGTGCGCGTCGTGGATGCTGGGGCTTTGCGGATCGAGAGTCAGCGTGATGCAAACCGATCGGCACACCTTGGCCAAAGCGGCCAGGACCTGGCACTGGTAGCGCGTGAATTCGTAAAAGGAATCGACGTAAACTTCCGCTTGGCGCAGGGAGGGGCAGCGCTGGATGGCGGCCAGGGCTTCGGCAAGCCGGCGAGTGGGATCGAGCCGATCCTGACCTAGAAACTGCGTGTAGGCTGCATCGACGATCGCCAGATCGTGCAGCTTGGACTCCAGGGACGGATCGGCGCCGGGTCCGCCGTGGCCGCCGCCGTCGCGATCCAGCTCCGCCGCCGATACGCCGCAACGCTGCAGCTCCGCGAAGGTGGCATCCAGTTCCGCCGCCACGCCCGGCTGATGCGCCACCTCGCGAAAGTAGCGCAACTGCGGCTGCAATTTGCGAAGCAGATGGCCCAGGATCATTCGCCGGCCAAGATCACTCACTTCCGCCGTGGCGCTGCCGCCGCATTCGGCCAGAATCTCCTGGGCGAGATCCTCGAAGCTAACCACCCGGGCACGAAAGTAGCCGTTGCCGTCGCAGGCGAGCTGGCGCTGGGCTTGGAACGTGGCTTGGCGAGGCAAAATCCAGTAGATCGGCGGCCCCAGGGGCGATTGGCGCAGGGCCTGGCCAATCCGCTGGAGGCACCAGTGGGTTTTTCCCGTCCCGGCCCGGCCAAGAATGAAGCGCACACTCATGGCAAACAATTCCCTAACAAGGATAGCCGTTAGCTTCGCCGGATGCAACGAAAACTTCACACCGGCAGGGCGGTCCAGAGAATCACCATCAGCATCACCAGGCCAAAGCTCAGCTTGCTGAAAATCCCCAGCAATCGCCCCTTGGCCGCGCCAAAACCGATGCGCAGGGAGTGCCCCGCCTCGCGTCCGCCGGCCAGCTCGGCGACGGCTGCGCCCAGGAAACTGCCCAGGCAAATCCCCAGGATGGTGCCGACGATGGGAATGGGAATGAAGGACAGAAAAATCCCGCCGAGGACAGCGCCCACGATTCCGCCGATCATCCCGCGCCGTCCGCCGCCGGCAGCTTTGGCGGCGCCGGCGACAAGTCCCATCTCCAACACCTCCGCCGCCAAGGCCAGGACCAACAGCGCGATCAGCGTGTGCCATCCCAGGAATCGCTCGTGCGTCAAGATCGCGTATCCGCCAGCCGCCGTGGCCATGAACCACAGGCCCGGAAGCGTCAGCGCCACCAGCAGCAGCCCCGCCAGGAGCAGGATCAGCAGCAGAAAGTAATACAACCAGAGGATCATCGGATCACCATCACGCGGGTCTAGCCGCGCGTCGCAGTGGGCATGCCTTATCTCCCTCCCCCGCTACGGCGGGGGAGGGTTGGGGTGGGGGTTCTTCCCCCTGCAGATGTCGAAGAATCTCCTCGGCCACCGCATCCGTGTGTTTCAGCACATCGTCATCCCAAAACCGCACGACGCGCACGCCCAGTTCATTGAGTCGCCCCGTCCTTTTACGGTCGGATTCCGTCTGGGCTTTATCCCCGTGCTGGCCGCCGTCGAGTTCAATGGCCAATCGGCGCGACGCGCAATAGAAATCCAGGATATATCCGCCGATGCGATGCTGCCGGCGAAATCTGTAGCCGGCTAAGCCTTTGTAGCGAAGGACGCGCCAAAGCTTCGCTTCCGCATCGGTCGGGTGCTCTCGCATTTCGCGGGCAAAATTCAAGAGTCGCCGATCGTGATCGCGCGGGACGCGCATAATCGTAATGCTGTCCGAACGACTGCCGTCGATCAAGCCCCCACCCTGACCCTCCCCCAGAGTACTGGGGGAGGGGAGAAAGGGCTAATCTAACCGCCGTACTGGGGGAGGGGAGAAAGGGCTAATCTAACCACCGTACTGGGGGAGGGGAGAAAGGGCTTATCTAACCGCCGTACTGGGGAAGGGGAGAAAGGGCCAATCTACCCGCCGTACTGGGGGAGGGGAGAAAGGGCTAATCTAACCGCCGTACTGGGGGAGGGGAGAAAGGGCTAATCTAACCGCCGTACTGGGGGAGGGGAGAAAGGGCTAATCTAACCGCCGTACCGGGGGAGGGGAGAAAGGGCTAATCTAACCGCCGTACCGGGGGAGGGGAGAAAGGGCTAATCTAACCGCCGTACTGGGGGAGGGGAGAAAGGGCTTATCTAACCGCCGTACTGGGGGAGGGGAGAAAGGGCTAATCCAACCGGCGTACCGGGGGAGGGGAGAAACCGCTAATCCAACTGGCCTACCTGGGGGAGGGGAGAATGCGCTCGCCCGTGATCTCATGCACCACGGGCGGCGGGCTGCGGACGTTCTCTGCCGCCGGCGCCCAGCACGTACCGCGCCATGCGCAGCCGCCGGCCCAACGCGTATTCCACGTGGGCTGCAAAGAGGCGGTTGAGCGGATCGGTCTGATGGCGGCTCAGCCGCGGCAAACGCTCCGGTGATGCGGCGATGGTTGGCGACTGAATCTGCTGAACCAGGCGCAACAGCCGCGCATCCAGAGCCAGACGATCCGGGAATGATCCCTCGCAATTGCGGCAGACCACGGCGCCTCGCGACGGGGCGAAATAAACATCGCCTTTCTCCCCGCAATTCGAGCCGCACGATGCACAGGACTGCAACTGGGGCAAAAAGCCCGCGTCCCGCAGCAGGTCCAACTCAAAGGCGAGAAAGATCTCCTCGCGCTGCTCCGTGGGCAGGGCACCCAGCAGTCTTTGGAAACGATCAAACGCGTCGGCGTGCGGGTCGCGCTGCTCAAACAGCAGCGAAATCCATTCGGCCGCGTACAGGGCCAGGTACAGCCCGCGCAGGCTCTTGCGCAGGTCCAGATGCCCCTCGCACAGTTTCCACTCGGCCAGCGTGGCCAGTTCCTGGGCGGGATCGCTGGTGAACACGGCGGCGCCTTCATCCAGCAGATCGATGCCGCCGTCGAATCGCCCGGACCCGGCCTTGGTGCGGCGATGCGCGCCCTTGGCCAGCACGCGCACGATCCCATGCTGACGCGAAAAGAGCGTCAGAATCTGCGAGGTTTCGCTGTACTCCAGTTTTCGCAGACAGATGCATTGGTCGGCCGCCAGCGCCATGCGGACATTATAGGATCGCCGTCCCTCCGGGTCGCCGTTTACTGGAGCTGGTTGAGGCGGAAAAGTTGCAGTTCATTGCCCAGGTTCTCGCCCGTCGTCGGGGCGGCCTTTCGCGCCAGCACGACGCGCCGGTACAGGGCGAAAAACGCCTTGGCCGAATCCGGCGGCACGTAGTAATACTTGCCGCGGAACTCCTTCATCACGTGATACGTCCCCTCCGCCGGCGGCTTGTCGCTGACCAGAAGCTGCCCCTGCGGCACCGGCTCGTGAGTCTCCACCGGCCGCACCGGCGTCGTCAACACCACCGTGTAGACCGAATTGCTCGGCTGCTGCCCGATGGCGAGCTGCCCGCCGGCGGACTTTTCCTCCTGCGTCGCCGGCACCGTCGTCGGCATCGTCGCCGGCTGCTCGTGCGGTCCTGTCGGCGCGGCCTTGGCCGACGATCCGTACAGATACTCCTCGTACGCTTCGTACAACTTGTCGTCGCACACCGGCTCGCCGGTCAGCGTGAGCTGCGTCGACTCATCCTGTTCACCCGTGATCGACGGGAAGGTTTTGGTCACGTGCACCGGCGTGACGGACCCCGCCGCCGCGCCAAACTGGTTGCGATCCGCTTCCTTGCTGTATCCGCCGATTCCCTTGGTCAGGCTGGTCATCGTGCCGGTCATCGTGTGGTAGTCCACCTGAATGACCGGCAGCATCAGCTTGGTACGGATCAGGTTGTCCATCACCTCGTCCTGATACATGTCCAAAAGCGCCTGTCGGATTTCGAGCTGATCGCGCTTGAGAATGTCCGCCCGACATCCCCCGATCAGCACCGCCGCCAACAACAGCCAGGTTGCTCGTTTCATGTTTACAGCCCCTTCCGCCGCGACAAATTAGCCCAAGCCCGTCCACGCGCCAAAAACCGCCGCAATTGCCGACAGGCGCGGGGGCAATTGCTCGGCCGCTGCAACTGGCATATCCTTGCGAATTCGCCGCCAAGGATTGCCAGCGGCGACGGCCGAGCGCGTAGCTCAGTAGGTAGAGCAACGGACTTTTAATCCGTAGGTCCTGGGTTCGAGTCCCAGCGCGCTCATTGAAAATCATGCGGCAGCGGCCGCGCGGGCTCCGTGGCAGGGACGGCGGCGGCGGAAATCCGCGAGCCGGGCCGTTTATCGGCACGGTTATCCGCGTGGTTCGCCGCGAAGGAACAGGGAGGTCGGCCCAAATCGGATGGTGAGCAGCGGAATGGCCGCGATGTACTTGAGACGGCGCAATCGCACACTCCACCCGAGCGTTCGATAGAAGAGCCGCCATCCCCAGCCGATTCTGCCCCTCTCCAGGCACGCGATCGACAACGGCCGCAGGTGCACGCTGAGAATCCGCAGTCGCTGCCATTTTCGATCCTCGCCGCCGGGATATCGCCCCGTGGATTCCTGGTCGATCACAAAGTCACCACCCCGGCAGCAGGCCTCGAGATCGGACACCGCACTTTGGCCCTGCTGCCAATAGCCGAACAATGCCGGTGTCCGCACCAGCACAAAACCCGGGGCAACACCCAGCTTCATCCACAGATCCAAGTCCTCCATGTAAATCCGGCGGTCGGCGAACCCGCCGACCGATCGCAGCACATCCGCACGGATGGCGACGGCACACGTGCCACCAATCCACAGCAGTTCGCCGTTGGCGATGGTGTAGTAGTCGGCGAACCTGTCGCAGCCCAGGGCCGCCGGCCTACCTCGCAGCAGCGGCAATGCGTCATTGAATTCCACAGAAGTCCCGGCGACAAATGCAGGCTGGTTGTGGTCCGCGATCACTCGCGCAAAAGTCCGGAGCGTCCAGGGGAACCAGATATCGTCGCTGTCAAGAAAGGTAATGTATTCGGCCTGTGCCTGGCGGATGCCCAGGTTCCTTGCCGGCCCCGGGCCGCGATTGTCCTGTCTGAAATACCGGACCCGATCACCGTACCGCGCCGCCATTTCAGCCGTCGCGTCAGTGGAACCGTCGTCGGCCACGATCACTTCATAGTCGGTGAACTCCTGCGCGAAAACCGAATCCAACGCGCGGATGAGAAAGTCCGCTCGATTGTAAGTTGGAATAATCACGGAGAACAACGGCATGCGATTCTCCCTCGGGCGGGGTGCGTGATGAAAACGGGCACGTAGCTCAATGGCATCAATTTGAGCGGCAACTCCGCGCTGCCATTGTATCCACTGCGTATCTAGTTGCGTTCTCCGATCTGGTGGGCGGGTACGCCGGCGACCTTGGCATTGGACGGCACGTCCCGGACGACCACCGCCCCGGCGCCGATGATCGCGCCGTCGTTGATGGTGACGCCCTTGAGTACGATCACGCCCGCCCCCATCCACACGTCGCGGCCGATCTTCACGGGAGCGGTATTCATCGGCTGCGTCGAGACGAACTGGCCGCGGGCGTGCTGATGATCGGCGTCGGTGATGTAACAGAACGGGCCGATGAAGCAGTGCTCGCCCAACTCGATCCGATCGTGGGCGTCGAGCATGGTGTAGCGATTGATGTAGGTGTGAGTGCCGATCACGATGCGCGGCTCGCGCCGCCGCGGTCCGCTCGTCAGCAGAGTCACCCCATGGTCCAGGGATACGTCGTCATTCAGCCAGATGTCCCAGGGATTGCGCGGAACAAGGATCTTCTGGATCCAGCAACGGCGCCCGACGTGGGCGCCCAGCAGGCGCAGGCGCAGGCGGCGCAGGCGGATCATCACGGCCGACGGATAGCGGATCAGGCGGTTGAGCAAGTAGTCGGGCGTGTCGTCGTGGCTGGGCATCAGGCGGCTCCTTTGCCGGTGGTCGGCCGTTGCAGCAGCGCCTTCACCGGGAAGCCCAACACGTAGCGAAAGCGCGCCTGCGTCAGATTCCACAGGCACGTTTTGCGATAGGTTTCCCAGGCTTGGCGACGCATACCGGCGTTGAGGAGGCTGAGGCTGACGGCGCGGGCATGGCGGCCGAGGATTCTCCATCGCTCCGCCCGCCGCGGCGCTCCTCCCGGATATCGGCCGTTGCGCTCCTGGTCGATGAGCCAACAGACGCCGTGGTAGCACTTTTCCGCGTCGAAGGTGATGTTGCCGGGATGGTCAAAATACGCGAAGGTGACCGGGAAGCGCACCTGCACGAACCCCGGCGCCACGCCCAGTTTCATGGTCAGATCGGCGTCCTCGCCGTTGATGATGGTATCGGCGAACCCGCCGGCCGCGGTCAGGGCGTCGCGCCGAATCACAAAGGAAGACACCCCGTACCATCGCCACTGATCTCCCGAGGCATAATAGTCGGGGAACGCCTCGGTCAGCAAAGCATCCGCCTTGACATCGGGCAACTTCGCCTCGTCGACAAACCTCAGGGGGCGGCCGACGATGAACGCCGGGCGATTGTGCTCATCGATCACACGCCGGTAGGTCGCCAGCGTCCACGGGAACCAAACGTCATCGCTGTCCAAAAAGGCGACGTAGTCGCCGGTGGCATGCGTCAGCCCCAGATTCCTTGCCGCTCCCGGACCGCGATTGGGCTGCCGCAGCGTCTGCACCCGATCCGCCAGTTCCGCAAGCATGTCCATCGTCCCGTCGGTCGATCCATCGTCCACGACAATCACCTGCGGCTCAACGGGGTCCTGGGCCAGCACCGACTTCAGCGCCCGCCGCAGCAGCTCGCGGCGGTTATACGTCGGAATGATCGTGGAGAAAAAGGGCATGGCATTCTCGGCCGCCCACCAACGGTACGAGCTGTTGGCGATGATATGATGATCGCAGGCGTCGCTCAATCCCATGACCGGCGTCGTCGAAGGCTTCCGCTGGCTTGTTTTGCTTCCGCCGCATGGAACCAACGTTCGCGGATTGGGTCCGATGTCCGATTCCCATCGGGGGTTGACCCATCCCGCTAATCGCGTAATTTGAGCGCAACTCGGAGTCCCGGCGCGCTCATCAAAGAAGGATTTTTCATGGACATCGACCTGATGGTGCTCAGCGTCGGCAACTCCCGGCTGGCGATCGGCGTTTTTTCCGCGGGGACCTTGGAGCACGTCGCCCGTCTGCCGCTCGAGCCCCGCAACCAGTGGGCGGCGCAGATTAGCCAGGCCTGGAGCCGCATCGCCAGCAAAGAGCAGCCCGCCATCGCCGCCGCTTCCGTCAATCCGGCCTTGGATGATCCGCTGGAAGGCGAGGTCCTGCGGCTCACCAACCACACCATCCAGTGGGTTGGCGATGAACTGGATCTTCCTATCCCCGTGCATACCAAGGCGCCGCAGGAGACGGGCGTGGACCGCGTGCTCAACGTCGCGGCGGCATACGAGCAGCTTGGCAAGGCGTGCGTGGTCGTGGACGCCGGCACCGCGATCACCGTCGATTGCTGCGATGACCAGGGCGATTTTCTAGGCGGAGCGATCGCGCCGGGCATGGAGATGATGCTCGATGCGCTGCACGAGAAGACGGCGGCGCTGCCGCGCGTGGCCTTCGAGGTCCCCATGCAGACTTTCGGCGATTCCACGGGCGCCGCCATCTGCCAAGGCGTCTACCATGGCGTGCGCGGCATGGTGCGCGAACTGGTGGAGAACTACGCCGCCGACTTGGGACATTGGCCCCAGATCATTGCCACCGGCGGCGACGCAGCCAGGCTCTTTGACGGCTGGGAGCTGATCCACGCGATCGCGCCCGACCTGACGCTCTACGGCATCGCCCTGGCCTACGCGAATCATCACATCAGACACAAGACGTGAAGTGGCGGCTGGCATGAACGACGCCCCGGACAATGTGGCGATGGTTTTGACGCCGCCGGGGGCGGCGGCCATCGCCGTGCTGCGCTTGTGCGGTCCCGGGGTGGCGGCGTTTTTGCAGGCGCATTTCTCCAAACCGCCGCGGGCCGGATTTTGCATGCACGGCCAGTTGCGCGACGGCGAAACGATCATCGACGATCCGGTGGTGGTCCTGGCCGAGGATGGCGCGTGGGCGGAAATCAGCCTGCACGGCGGGCCGTGGATCGTGCGCTGTGCCTGCCAGTTGGCGCAGCGCGGCGGATTTCGCGTTTTGCCGGCTTGCCTCCCCACGCCCGATGCGGCGATCGGCCCGACCGAATCCCCGCTGCAGGGCGAGATGCTGGCGGCCTTGCCGCTGGCCAAGACCCAGCTGGCGATAAAGACGCTGCTCGCCCAGCCGGCGGCCTGGCAAAAAGCGTTGGCCGGCCGGGCGGACGTTGCGGCGATTTTGCAGGATGAGTCGCTGTGGTGGCTGCTGCATCCGCCGCAGATCGCGATCGTCGGCGAACCGAACGTCGGCAAATCCACCCTGGCCAACCAACTCTTTGGCCGCCAGCGCAGCATCACCGCCGATCTGCCCGGCACGACGCGCGATTGGGTGGGCGAGATGGCCAATATCGACGGCCTGGCCGTCACGCTGGTGGATACGCCCGGGCAGCGCCAGACGGACGACCCCATCGAAGTCGCCGCCATCGCCGCCAGCCAGGGAAAAATCGCTTCTTCGCACCTGACGATTGAGGTTTTGGACGCCACGCACCCGCCGCAGCGGAGGTGGCCGGATTCGCTGAGCGTCATCAACAAGACCGACTTGCCTGCCGCGTGGGAGTTTTCGCAGCTCGACGCGCTGCCCATCTCCGCCCTGACCGGCGCCGGCCTGGATCAATTGCGATCCCGCATCGTTCAGCGGTTCGGCATCGGCCACCCATCGCGCCCGCGCTGGTGGACGCCGCGGCAAAAGGAGATTCTGGCCCGCGCCCTGAGCGATCCGTCGGCTTTGCGCGAATTGGGCGTTTAGAAACAGGGCTTTCCAATTTTGCAAAAAAAAGACAAAGGCAACCACGGAGGCACGGAGACACGGAGGGCAACCCTTCTATGGACGATCCTCACCAACTTTCCCCCAACAAATTAAAAACTGAAATGCTGATGATGGAATGAAGTCGCAAAATTCAAGAGTTGGCCTCCGTGTCTCCGTGCCTCCGTGGTTTCATCTACAGCGGATTTCCCGGCGGACCAGTCATAGAATGCGGCGTGAACAAGCTCAACGGAGAATCCGATCCGCACGCAACCCAGCCGGTCCTCACGGCCGGTCCCGTCCCCGAGAAAGCGGATGCGACCATCGTCATGGTGCACGGACGGGGTGCATCCGCCCAGAGCATCCTCTCGATGTATGGCGAGTTGGACGCCGATCATTTCGCGGCGATCGCGCCTCAGGCGGCTGGGAACACGTGGTACCCAAATTCCTTCCTGTCGCCGCTCGAGGCCAACCAACCATACTTGGACTCGGCCCTGGGTCGGCTCGATTCGCTCGTTGCCGACCTGCTTTCCCGCGGAATTTCCAGCCAGCGGATCGTCCTCCTGGGCTTCTCGCAGGGAGCATGCCTCTGTCTGGAGTTCGCCGCCAGACACCCGCGTCGTTACGGGGCTGTCATTGCGCTGACGGGCGGCCTCATCGGGCCTCCCGGCACGCCAAGGAATTATCCCGGCTCGCTCGCGGGCACGGCGGCGTTCCTCGGCAGCGGCGATCCTGATCCGCACGTCCCGTTCGAACGCGTGAAGGAAACCCAGGCCGTGTTGGGCCGGATGGGCGCTGAGGTGGAACTCCGCCGTTATCCCGGAATGCCGCACACGATCAACGAAGATGAGCTCGACGCCTGCCGTCAATTGCTCCAGCGCGTCATCGCTTCCAATCAGGAGGGCCGACCATGAAGGTCACGCGCGTCTACGCCGATGAGCACGGCGAGAGCCACTTCTCCGAGCGAGAAATAGAGCTTCGCGACGCGGGCCTGATCGGGCACTTGTCGCAGCCGATTCCCGCAAAGTCCGTCATCTTCCGCGAGAACGAGCCGGCTTACGACTACGACTGGCACGTCGCGCCGCAGCGGCAGTTCATTGTGCTCTTGGACGGAGCGATTGAGATCGAGGTGTCCGATGGCGCCCGCCGCACGTTTCGCGGCGGCGACATTCTCCTGATGGAGGACACCACTGGCAAGGGCCACAGATCGCGCCACGTCGAGCCGCGCCGGCGGCGATCGGTATTTATCGTTCTGGACTGAACTATGCGGCATTCCACAAAATTACCGGCAGAATCGACCACTTACTGGCCGTACAGGAGATGTTCGACGAGGAGGTCGAACCGATGTCCGAGAAGAAATCCAATTCGTTCGCTTCGCTTGTTAAGGATGGCACGGACCTGCTAGACAAATACGACCATCCAAGCGACGCGCACAATCATTTTGGGAGATGGGTTCACGACGTGATGGAATGGTTAGAGGAGAAGTTTCCCGACACGGGTCTATGCGCCAAATGGTCATCACTCCCGACTTCACAGCTCGTAATCGGCCGCGAATATGACGATGACCGGGAAACATGGGTGAAATTCCACCATGCCGTGCAAGTTCGGCTTTCTTTTCTCGGTGAACTCGGCCGGACGATCATCGAGAAGTTAGAGGGCCACAGCTCGGTGGGCTTCGCGGTAGTGTTGCTCACCCCCGATGATGTTGGCCGCAGCGCAGAAACGGAGCACCTACGGCCACGTGCGCGGCAAAACGTCATTCTCGAACTTGGGTTCTTTTGTGGCACGTTGGGCCGGTCACACGTTTGTGCGCTGCACAAAGGCGATTTGGAGCTTCCATCGGACTTCGAAGGCGTCATTTACGTTCGTTTTGACGATGGCGATGCATGGCGTCTAAGCCTTGCTCGCGAGTTGAAAGCTGCCGGACTTCCGGTTGACCTCAACGAAGCCGTCTGATTGGGTCGTCGCCAGTTGCTCGCCGTATTTGGGTGCGCCCAATTCTTCGGACAAACATAAATCGAACCCATGCAAACTCTTCCCCTCCCCTGGTACGCCGGGGGAGGGTTGGGTGGGGGTTTAGCGGTTGCGGGCGATGATGCCGATCCGACTAACCATCGCCGTTGGAACAGAACCCCCACCTCATTCCTCCCCCTGCGTACAGGGGGAGGATGTAAAATTGGTTGCCCGAAAGCTTGGGCACACCCGACAGCATTCTCCGCGAACTCGGCGATCTCGGCGGTGAATCATCCGGCCTATAGTTGGTTGACCAAGGAAACACCATGACGCCCAGAGAAAAATCGATCTCCGGAATCCACCACGTGACCGCGATCACGGCGGATGCGCAGAAGAACATCGACTTCTACTGCGGCTTGCTGGGACTGCGCTTGGTGAAGCTGACGGTGAACTTCGACGACCCCGGCAGCTATCACCTCTACTACGGCGACGAGCTCGGTCGGCCCGGGACGATCCTGACCTTCTTCGCCTGGCCCGGCGCGTACCGCGGGCGAATCGGGCCGCCGCAAGTCACCGCCACCGCGTTCACCGTTCCATCCGGCGGAATAGACTATTGGTCCAATCGGTTGAAGCAGCAGGGCGTGGAACTGCAAGCGGCAGGGGGAGTGGTCGATCGCTTCGGCGAGACGGTCCTCAGCTTTGCGGACCCGGACGGATTGCGGCTGGAAATCGTCGGCTCCGCCGAACCCAAGGGCCAGCCCTGGGCGGCCGGTCCGATTCCCGCCGAGCATGCCATCCGGGGCTTCCACAGCGTTACGATTTCCGAAGAGGGGTACGAGAACACGGCCAAGCTCCTCACGGAAGTGATGGGCTTCAAGTCCATCGGCAGCGAGCAGGATCGCTTCCGCTACCGCGCCGGCATGGGCGACGGTTTTGCTTCGACGGTCGATCTGCTTTGCCTCCCGGATGCGCCTCACGGCGGCATGGGGGCGGGCGTCGTCCACCACGTCGCGTTCCGCACGAAAGACGATGCGCAGCAGGCCGCCTGGCACAAGGAAATCGCCGGGCAGGGGTTGAACGTCTCGCCGGTGATGGACCGCTGCTATTTCCACTCGATCTACTATCGCGAGCCGGGCGGCGTGCTGTTCGAGATCGCGACTGACAATCCCGGCATGACAGCCGATCAGCCCGCGGATGAGCTTGGAAAAAAGCTCATGCTGCCGCCGTGGCTCGAGCCGCACCGCGCGGCGATCGAGCGGGCCCTCCCGCCCGTGCGTTTGCCTGTGTCGCGCGGCGAAAGGGCATTTTGATGCAAGCCGTCGTCGTTCGTCAGTTCGGCGATCCCAAACTCCTGAAAGTCGAGGAAGTCCCGACGCCCCAGCCCGGCGACGGAAAGCAGGTACAGCCACCTATTCCCCCTCCAGGCAGCTGAGGCTGTCCGCAGATTCCCGACGCGCAGTTCAAGAGAGATGCGTGAATGTCCTGGCGAACCGCGTGGCACCGGTTGCGGGCGGCCACATCTTGTCTGTGGGGAAGGCGCCGTTAGGATGAGGTAAATGGCGAGGAACGACGCGCATTGATTGGATCTCGCCGATGACGGAAGCGCACAGGTTGCACAAATGGATAAGAGACAGGCAGTCCGAAAAGTGAAGCAGTTCGCCCAGATCGTGCGCCAGCATCTGCCGGTGTGCGATGTACTGCTCTATGGATCGTACGCCAATGGCCGGCCCCGTCGCTACAGCGATATTGACGTGGCGGTCGTTGTGGACGAGTACAGGGGCGATCTGCTCGGCATGAAGGCCAGACTATTTCGGCTGCGCCGGGATATCGACGTCCGCATCGAACCGCTGCTCCTGGAGCGAAAGCACGATCCTGCTAACTTCCTGCAGGAGATCGTGCGCACCGGAAAGGTGATCGCCTCTTATTCCTGACTCGTATCACAAGACGCAATCAAATCGCGCTAACCATCACTGCGGATAGAGAACCGACTTGCGTGAGAGATAGCGGCGCAGCGGCTCCCACGCCGCGGCCGTTTGCGGCTGCGTCAGGGATTGCAGTTCTTTGGCACGCCCGGCGCGATAGCCGTCGCGGCCGACAAGCGTCTCGTCGTCGAACCCGGGGTGCACCACCCATTCAACCACGCCGCTGGGCGGGAGATTCATCAGATAATTCCGCCAGGGGAAATCCTGGCGCAGATCGCGCGGGCCGAGCATGCCGAAAAAATAATCGTTCGACCTGATGTGATGCTGGGCGAAGATTTTGGCCGCGCGCTTGCCGATCCAGTGGGCGGCGCAGCGCCTGAGCTTCGCTCCGGCTGCGCCGCGCGGCATCGCCGGAGGCTGGCGAGTGGTGCGCGTCACCGGCGGCAAAAGTCCGCGGCCGATCACGGCGATCAGCGCCTCGCGCAGGCCCGGCAATTGATGGGCGTGATGGTGGGCATCCACGTGCGCGGGTTTGCGGCCCAGCAGTTTGCCAAAAAGCTCCGCCTGAGCGGCGATCTCCTCTTCCACGGCGAGCTGGCTTATTCTCCCGGAGAACGCCGCCAGCCACAGCCGGCGGTTGCTGAGGAAATCGCCGCTGCGGTCCACAAGACCCGAAGCGCGGCTCGCCACGAGCGGCCGATGCCCGCAACGCGTGAGCGCCACGTGCAAACCCACGTCCAGTTCGGGGGCGTCGTGCAGCAGGGGAATCGATTCCTCCACGTGGCGGCCGGTGATGACCATGACGCTGGTGGCGGTCACCGGTCCGCGGCGATGGGCTTCGATGATTCCGGCGCTGGTGCGTACGCCGATGCCAAAATCATCGGCGGTGACCACGATGGCCAGGGGTGGGGCGGGGGGACTGGCGGGGGGATGGGCGGCCGATCGGCTCATGCCCATCAAACCCGGTGAACCTGCGCCCGAGTCACCGGGTGCACCGTGACGCTGACTTTGCTGGTGGCTTTGCGAAGACTCTTGCGCAGGCGAACGGTGTCTTTAATCATCGCCCAGCCGTGGGTGACCATTTTGACCGTGGTGGGGTCGACGTAGCGCACGAGAACCGGGATCTCCTCGATGCGCATGTGGGCCGCCCCGGCGCGGGCCAGTAATTCGACGTCGAAGAAGAATCCGTCGCTGGTCATGTGCGGGCCAATGATCTCCCACGCCGCGGCGGTCAGACCCTTGAGGCCGGCCTGGGTGTCCAGAATGCGTATCGGCAGCATGCGCCGCAGCCACCAGTTGAAACTCCGGCTCATCAGGTGTCGCTTGTAAATGCGCGGGAAATCCATCGGACTCATGATGAACCGCGAATCCGGGCTGGCGCGATTGACCACGCCCAGGTCCGCCCCGTTTTCCAGCACAGCCAGGATTTTGAGCGCCTCATCCGGGTCGTAGGCCAAATCCACGTCGGTGTAAATGCGAAACGGCGTCTTGGCCATGTCCAGCCCGCGCCGCAGGACATGCCCCTTGCCGCGGTTTTGCAGGCAGTTGTCCATGCGAATTTGCGGGGCGAGGTTGGCGACCAGGGGTTGCAGTTTTTCGCCGGTGCCGTGCGGGCAGCCATCCACCACAAAGAGGGCGCACCAATCCGGATGCTGCGATAAAAAATCCCGGACGCGAGTGACGGTCGATTCGATGAAATCAGTGGCGTCGTAGGTGGGCAGGATCAGCGTGCAACGGAATTGCTCGTCGCCCGATGTGCTCTGTGGTTCATCCATGAGTTGGTTCTCTTGTATGAATGTATCGACCAAAAGTCCAGAGATGACCCAATTCGACTTTGATTCGAGAAGGGTGGTTGGTATGGTGTCCTTTGGCATGGGAGCCGCCAGGAACACCACGACGGCAGCGAATCTGCCCGCTTTCCCGGCGCGCCGGCTGGTTCTGGGGGCCTGTTTCGTCTGGGCCCTCGCTTGGCTGTGGATCGGCGTTCTAGTCTGGCGCGACCCCGTCAACCACAACGTCTGCGTGGAATATGCCACGCCCTCGCACAACTGGCTGGCCGGGCGGGGGTTGTACCTCGACAACATGGGGGTCGACGGCTTTCTGTACATGCCGCAGTCGGGACTTCTTTACATGCCCTTTGCCCTGATGGGCCCTGTGCTGGGCGGCATGGTTTGGCGGGCCGCCGGGTTGTGTCTCTTTTGCTGGGGAATTTGGCGATGGGGGAAAATGCTCTGGCCGGACATTTTTCCATCCATCTTCGCCATCGCCTCGGCCATCGCGTTTCCCATCACCTTGGCCAGCCTGCGCAACGGCCAGGCCAATCTCCAGATTGCGGCACTGATGCTCCTGGCGGCGGCGGAACTGCACCAGCGGCGATGGTGGTGGGCGACGCTCTGGCTCGTGATCGGACTGGTGGTCAAACCGATCATGATTGTCATGGTCCTCCTGGCGGCGGCGGTCTACCCGGTCATCATTTGGCGATTGGCGATCGTCCTGGTCCTGGCCACGCTAATTCCCTTCGCCACCCAGAAGCCGCATTACGTCTTGGCTCAGTATCAAGCGTATTACGAGGTGCTGAAGACCGCATCGCAGCCGCAGCGAATCTTCTGCGATTTGCGCGGATTGTTGTGGAAGATGGGTTGGATCATGCCGCAGTCGCTGTACCAGGCGGTGCAAATCCTCGCGGCCGGGGCGACCCTGGGTCTGTGCCTGATCGCCTCGCGGCGATGGGCCCACGCGGGCCGGGCGTTTTTCTTGTTCATCCTGGCCGCCTGTTATCTGATGCTCTTTAATCCGCGCACGGAGTCCAGTTCCTACGTGATTCTCGGCCCGGCCCTGGCGCTGCCGGCGGCGGCGCTGTTGCTCCATCGCGATATATGGGGATGGGTGGTCGCGGCTCTGTCCATTTGCCTCAGCTGCGACGGCTGGGCGTACAACGCGACGCACAACTGGCTCAAGCCCGCGGCGTGCATCGTGTTTTTGGGCCTTGTGATTTACCAGTTGTTGCGCGGCAACGCACAGCGGTGGAATCAAATTCCGCGCCCCCCAAGCGGTGTGGCGCCGCTCCCCGGACCGGCACTGTCGGCGGGGTGAGAACACTAGAATTTAATTCGCGTACCCCGCCCAGCGTGCGATGTCCTGGTACGTCACCAGCAGAAACACACCCAGGATCAGCACGAGTCCCACCGTCTGCACGATCTTTTGCATTTCCGCCGACAGCGGTTTGCCCTGGATTTTTTCCAGGATCAGCAGGGTGAACAATCCCCCATCCATGATCGGGATCGGCAGGAAGTTGATCACCGCCAGGTTGGCGCTGATCTCCGACAGGAACCACACCAGCCAGCTCAGTCCGCGGCTGGCCAGTTGCGCCCCGGCGTGGAACATCCCCACCGGGCCCATCACGTTGCTCACGCTCACGTCTCCCGTGAACATGCGTTGCAGCGTCAGATACAGCCCCTGCACCGAGTCGCGCGTTTCGCGCACGCCCCAGCCGATGGCCACCAGCGGATTGCTGGTACGCATCGTTCCCGGCATCGGCCGCAGACGAAGGTCGCACGTGAACCCCATCATCTGAGCATTCCTGACGTCATCCTCGCCCAGCTTGACCTGCGCCACCGCCGGGGCAGCGCCTGGGCCGCCTTGGCCGGGCGGAATGAACGAAATCGCCAGCGTGCTGCCGGGTTTGCCCTCGGCGATGATCCGGCGCACCTGAAGCCAGTTGTCCACCTTCTGACCGTCGATGGCGAGAAGCGTAGCGCCTTGCGGGATTCTGTCGGCGGATGCGCTGTCGGGCTGCACCTGGGCCACCACCAGGTGCCGCTCGTCGTAGCCGATCAGGATGCCCAATCCCATCCGGCCGCCGCTGATGCGGATGTATTTGTCGAGATCGACGATCTGGTGCGGCTGCGTTTGGCCGGCACTCAGCACCGTGATCGTGACCGGCAACTGCTTTTCCCCGGCGCTGGACAGCGTTTTGCGGATTTGCTCCGGCGATGGATGCGAAACCAGGTCCGTCCCCGCCTCCACCGCCACGATCGCGTCGCCCGGCTTCAGCTTATCCAGCGCCGGCGATTCCTCCTGCAACCCATCCACCGTCGCCCGCGGCACCAGGCCCAGGAAATCCATCTCCTGCTTCCCAAACGGACCGATCAAGTGCGCCAGGATCGAGCGCTGCGCGATCTTTCCATCCGCCGAGCGCACCGTCAGCTCCACCGGCTTGCCGTCCGACGCCGCCAGAGCATCGCTCAATTTCCAAAACTCGTTGACGTTCACGTCCTGGCCGTTGATCTGCGTGATGACCTCGCCGGGGCGCAGGGCCAGGGAATCCGCCGTCAACGTCTTTTGCAGCAGCGCTTCATCCCAATCGTCGATGGTGGCCGGGTCCAGCCCGGCAAGCTGCACCGGCGGCAGCACGCCCAGGGCCAGAAGCCCACGCGGATCATCTCCCGGCCGCGCGGGTTTGATCTGCAGCGTCTCCGTCGTCCCGTCCAGATGCCGTACCACCACCGGCAGCGTCGCCCCCTCGCGCGACAGGGCCACCGCCAGTTGAATCTTCGTGAAATCACCCGCCGTCTTCTTGCCGCCGACGGAAAGAATCTCATCCCCCGTCTGTAGCGCCGCACGCGTTCCATCCGCCCGCACCGCGTGCATCGCCGGGCTCAGGGACATCACCCCGCCCACCCGCGCCGGCGGCACCGGAAACCCCAGCATGTACACGATCATGAATCCCACCGCCGCCACGATGATGTTCATGATCACGCCCGCCGACACGATGAACATCCGCGCCCCCACCGATTTGTTGTTGTACGACCGCGGATCGTCCACCGTCACCCCGGGACGCAAGTCGTCCTGACCCAGCATCTTCACGTACCCGCCCAGCGGAATCCAACTGACGCGATACTCCGTCTCGCCGATCCGGTCTCGCCCCGTCTCGGTCTCGCCTCCGCCTTGCCGAACCTCCGCCTCTCTGCCGCTGGAGCCCCAGCGTAGCCCAATCCCCTTGCGCCAGGAGAAAACCGCCGGGCCAAACCCGATGGCAAACTGCTCCACCTTCACGCCGCAATACTTGGCCGCCAGAAAATGGCCCAGCTCGTGAAAGAAAATCACCAAGCCAAACCCGACGCCCAGCCAGACGTAATCGAGCGTGTTTGAGAAAATGGTGTTCATGGATTTATCGTGAAGCCGTGCTGCCCGAGATCACGCCGCCGGCCGCGGCCTTTTTGGCGATGAGCTCCGCCGCCGTCGCCCGGGCCCAACGGTCCGCTTCGAGCAGATCGTCCAGAGTCGCTCTTGCCTGAAGCCGGTGCCGCGAGATTGTAAGCTCCACGATCCGGCAAATCTCCCCAAAGCGGATTTTGCCCCCGATAAACGCCGCCACGGCCGCCTCGTTGGCCGCGTTCAACACCGCCCCCATCGTCCCGCCCGCCTCCGCCACACGATACGCCAGCTTGAGCGCCGGGAATCGCTCAAAATCCGGCGGCTCAAAACGCAACGCCAACGATTCGTCCCAATTCATCCGCCGCCCACACCCCTCCGCCCGCTCCGGATACGTCAGCGCATACTGAATCGGCGTCCGCATATCCGGCGGACAAAGCTGCGCCATCACCGAGCCATCCACAAATTCCACCATCGAGTGAACGATCGACTCCGGATGAATCACGATGCGAACCTGATCCGGCCGCAAATCGAACAGCCAACACGCCTCGATCAGCTCGAGCGCCTTATTGAACATCGTCGCCGAATCGATGGTGATCTTATTCCCCATCCGCCACGTCGGATGATTGAGCGCATCATCCAACGTCGCATTGTGAATCTGCGCCGCCGATGCTTCGCGGAACGGCCCGCCGCTGGCCGTCAAGATCACCCGCCGCACATCCTGCCTCCGTCCGCACCGCATCGCCTGAAAAATCGCCGAGTGTTCCGAATCCACCGGCAGCAGCAGACTCCCGCGCTTCCTTGCCTCCGGAATCAGCAGCGACCCCGCCACCACCAGCGACTCCTTATTCGCCAATGCCAGCGTCTTTCCCGCCTTCACCGCCGCCAGCGCCGCCGGCAGCCCCGCCGCGCCCACCACCGCGGATAGCACGATGTCCACGTCATCCCGCCGCGCCAGCTCGACCAATCCCCCGACCCCCGCGTAAATCTTCACATCGCGGCCCTCGAGCCGCCGTCGCAAATCCTCCGCCAGCGATTCATCGACGATGGCCACCGCCGCCGGCTCAAACTCCTTGGCCTGCTGCGCCAGTTTCTCGACGTTCCGATTTGCCGCCAGGGCGATCGCCCGATATGGCGTGCCCAGATGCCGAATGACATCCAACGTGCTGCACCCGATGGACCCGGTGGACCCCAAGATCGCGACGCGCTTGCTCACAGGCAGTCACTATAGCGACTGCAATCTCAGATTTGAAATTTCAGATTTGAGATTGCAGGATAGGTGCAATGACCTACGAGCGATTCGAGGATTTGCCGGTGTGGATCGCCGCGGTGGAGCTGGCCCATCGCGTTTTCGATCTGGTCGAAGACCGCACCTTCGCTCGCCTGGGCGACCTGCGGAACCAGTTGCAGCGGGCCGCTTTGTCGATATCGAACAACATCGCCGAGGGTTTTGAACGTGGCACCACCCCCGAGCTGCTCACGTTCATTTACATCGCTCGCGGTTCCGCTGGCGAGACTCGCTCAAGCCTGCAATTCGCCGCCGGGCGTCCCGAATTAGCTCATCTGAAATCTCAAATCTCAAATCTGAAATCCCAGAGCGAATCGATTTCGCGCCAACTGCGCGCCTGGGCCGCATCCCTGCAAAACTCCGACATCCCCGGCCAGCGCCGCATGACGCAGCAAACGCAAGCCGACTACCGCCAGCGCCAAAGCGCCGGCGAGTTCGTCGAGAAGCTCAAGACGATCCGCTCTCGCGGCCCCGTCCCCGACGACAAGCCCTGAATCTCCAATCTGAAATCTCAAATTTGAAATCCCAAATCTGCCGTGAAATCTCAAATCTGAAATCTCAAATCTGAAATCCCAGATCCCCTCCGGTCCCCGACTGCTTGCAGGCCCGACCTGGCCACCATGGCCAAGATCAACAAAGCCCTGGACGATGCCGGCGCGCCGCAATGAAGCCGCCGGAAGCCAGCGAGGCGGATGCAACGGGAACATCGCTAATTACATTCCTCATCCGCTCGCGATGAGTAATCTCCCGTTATCCGTTCCCCGGCTTCCAGTTATTGCACATTGGGGCAGAGCGTCAAAAGACTGGACAACATCTGCTGGACTGCCCGACGCGTTTTTGGGTCGAGGGAACCGCCCCTGAAGTAGAATTGGAAAAGAGAGGCTCCATGTTGGTCAACCAATGTGACGTCCGCGCCAGTATCGGATGCGCCAAACAAATCAACCCAATGCAGGTGTATTTCCCGCACATCGCCAAACGCGATATGCCTTTCATCGTAATGGTATCTCGTGTAGTGAGTATAATGACCCGAAGGTCGATAATCTGCGTTCCACTCTGCATCTTTTACGTAGATCTGATAACCAAATCCATTTTCATCCGCGGATACGGACGCGAACGTGTATCCCTTGATATTTTCGATCGCTTGCGCTTTCGACATGATTTGCCTGTCCTCGTAGGTCTGCGTGATGCGCGTGTATGCGACGCCACAACCTCCAGTAAAAGTCATTAACAACACTATCGCGCTTACATAGATCGCTAGCGCCAATCTGGCCATCAAAGAAGTCTTGGCAATGTTAAATTTGGCAGGCATATATGAACACGTTGCCATGATCCATGATTTTACCAACAGATTATCATCGCGCTATTGCGGCTGCAATTAAGGCGCGTCTCTCGACACGCCCTGGCGTCGTTCAAGCCGGGCTGTGAAAGGCGGTTGAGGTCGGCGTGTAGCCGAAATTCCGCTTCGATTTTGCCGCCGGAGGGGGCGGCTCGAGGAGACGGTTTTTAGCGCAAAAATAGGGGACCAAAACACAACCCCCTATGGTCCTCGCGGGGGTGAAGGTTCCGCTCCATTTTTTTCATAACCGTAATCCAGCCAACAGCTTACGAAAATTTGGGCCCGTTCCCGCCGTTTTCCGTCACGCGCAATTGGCTGTCATCAATAGATTTAGGGAGGAACAACCCCGCCAAATTCTAGTCTGCTTCCGGACATGGGGGGAAAAAATTTTTTGAAAAATTGCACCCTTTTTGAGCGCAACATCAGGCCAGAGCAAGCGATGCATCGGTTTTACTATCCGTGCGCGCAGTGAAGCCAAATTAGCACGCGGCAGGCAGCCCCATGTGAGTTCAGGACTTATACCACTGCCGCGGTGATCTCGTCATTCGTCAGATAGCAGCCGGGGTCTTCGCCGAGCCAGTTGCCCGTGGCGGCTTCGGCTCGCGTTCGCAGGTTGCCGTTGCAGATCGGCAAAAACCGGCAGCTCTGGCAACGCGGCGGCAGATGCCCGGCGCGGTTGCGCAGAATCGCGAGCCGCTCATCGGCGGCGGTGGTCCAGATTTGGCTGAATGAACTTTGGCGAATGTTGCCGCAGGTGTAGTGCCAACTGAATTGGTCGTAGTGGACACAGCCGACGGAGTCGATGGAGGCGATGTTGCAGCCGGAGCGGTTGCCGCCTGTGCCCAGCAGGCGCTGCTGCGCCAGCGCCGCACGCGGCCAATCAATGGCTTGCAGGTGCAGGAGCAGATAAGCCGCGTCGGCGTGGTTGGCGACGGTCAGGACTTCCAGTTTGTGTCCCTCGGCGTGGAGCTGGCGCGTGCGGGAGAAAATCCGATCCATGACCAGGCGCGTTTGCGGGCCGCTGAGATCGACCTTCTGCATGTGGCCGGCTCTGCCGGCGTAGGCGAGATGGTAAATGCACAAGCGCTGCACGCCGTGCGCGAGGCAGATGTCGAAAATCGGTTCGAGGTCCTGGTGGTTCATGGCGTGGATGGTGAATCGCACGCCGACCTTGATGCCGCGTTTGACGCAGCGATTAATCCCGGCCAGGGACGTGTCAAATGCGCCAAGTTGGCCGCGGAGGCGGTCGTGCCGCTCTTGCGTGCCGTCGAGGCTGATGCCGATGTATTGCAGGGCGACCTCCGCCAGGCGGTCGGCCATCGCATCATCAATCAGCAATCCATTGGTGGAAAGCGTGCAACGCAGGCCGATCTGGCGGGCGTAGGCGATCAGATCGACGCAATCCGGCCTGACCAGCGGCTCGCCGCCGCTGAATAGCACTGCGGGCACCTTGAACGTTTGCAGATCATCCAGCAGGGCCCGCCCCTCATCGTGCGATAGTTCATTAGGCGCTGGCGCCGCCGAGGCCGATGCGTAGCAGTGAACGCAGCGAAGATTGCACGCTTGCGTGATCGCCCAGACGACCACCGGGCGCGGCGTCGCGTCGGCGCCCGCGGCGGCGGCGGTGTGGCCGTAGCGGAGGTCTTCGCTCCCGGCGGCTTGATCACACAGCAGGTTGGTGATGCTCAGCACGAGCGGCTCCTTCGGTCCAACCCTGGGGAAGGTAAACGCAATCGGGCTCGGCGGCCAGCGGATCGCCGCTCACGGCGTAGGCGCGGGAGCGGCTTCCGCCGCAGATCGGGCGGAACTCGCACACGCCGCATTTGCCCCGCAGCGCATCGGGATTACGCAGGTCGCGGAACAATGGATGGTTTTGGTAAACATCCACCACCGAGTCGCGCGGAAATCTTCCGCAATGGATGGGCAAAAATCCGCTGGGGAAAATCTCGCCGACGTGGCTGACGAACATGACCCCCTTGCCGTCGTTGGTGCCGACCTGCCGGCCGGTCAGGCGCGGGGCGGCGCCGGATTTGATCGAGAGGTACCGGCGGTAGTGGGGGGCCTCGGTGGTTTTGATGCCGTAGGTTTGACGGGTAGTTTGCTGCCAGAGTTTTTCGAAGACGACTTCGTAATCCGCCGGGTCGATGCGCGGCTGGGCCAGGGCCCGGCCCGTGGGGATCAGGAAGAAGACCGACCATAGCAAGATATCCAGCCCCGCTAAAAGCTCGGCCATGGCATCCACCTGCTGGAAGTTGTGCCGGGTGATGGTGGTGTTGACCTGCATGGGCAAGCCATGCGCGTGGCATTGCGCGATGATGTGCAGCGTCCGCTGGAAGCTGCCGGGAACTCGGCGGAATCCATCGTGGGTGGGGGCATCGGCGCCGTCGAGGCTCATGGAGATGCGATGCAGGCCGGCGCGCTTGAGGTTGGCGATGGCCTGGTCGGTCACCAGCGGCGTGGCCGATGGCGATAAGGCCACATCAAGATTGAGGGATCGTGCCCAGGCGATGAGCTGGAACAAATCCGGCCGTTTGAACGGATCGCCTCCGGTCAGGACGAGAAGCGGAGCTCGGGGAAAGTCGTTGAGTTGCTGGAAAAGCTCTTTGGCTTGCTGGGTGGTGAGCTCGTCTGGATGCCGCTGCCGCTGTGCATCAGCCCTGCAGTGGACGCACAATAAGTTGCAGGCCCGAGTCATCTCGTAGAAGACGATGAGCGGACTGGTGGGGAAATCATGTTCCGTGTAAGGGGCCATACAGAAACTCACCATCCGAGCATTCTCTAAACCACGGCCGGCGCAAGAGCTACCGCAAGTTCGGCACTGTAAACGGGGTATTTGCTTGACATGAAAAGGTTAATTGTTAAATTCAAAGATATCAAGATCAATTTAGCAATTTATTTAAGGACTCAGTATGATTTCGCAAACGGTTGAATATGCGTTACGGGCTGCGGTAGCGGTGGCGCAATCCGACTCTAAGAAGCTGACCGCGCAAGAGATATCGCACATGACGCGGGTTCCGGTGAGCTATTTGTCCAAGGTTTTACACCTTTTGGTGCGCGGGGGAATCATCAAGGCGACGCGTGGTATTCATGGGGGTTATGCGTTGACGGTCGCGGCGGAGACACTAAGCGTGCTCGATGTGGTCAACGCGATCGACCCAGTCAAGCGCATTCGCACCTGTCCGATTGGCCTTGGCGGCCATGCGCCGAACCTGTGTTCACTGCACCGTCGGCTGGATGCCGTGCTCGAGCAGACCGAGCAGTCGTTTGGGAGCACGACCATTGCCGAGCTGATTAACTGCGCGGGCTCTTTGCCGCTGTGCGAGGTCGCCAAGTCGGCGTGATTTAGATGCAGTGCGAAACTGAGCCGGTGGTCCAGAGGGGAGCTATCGGTCCGTCCGCAGACGGCCGCGATTCCGAGGCCGAGCACTCACACAAGCACAACGTGGACTGGATCACGGCATCGCGCATTGCGCTGGTGGGCGTGGGGATCGTCGCCGTGTGGCTGCGGTGGTGGGAGCCGCTGGCGAAGGTGAGCGTCATCGGCGTGACGGCGGCGCTGGTGGGCGGCTGGCCGATCTATCAAAAAGCCCTTCAAAACCTGCGGCAGCGGCGGATGACGATGGAATTGTCGATGACCATCGCGCTGCTGGCGGCGCTGGCCATCGGGCAATTCGAAACGGCCCTGATCATCATTTTCTTCGTGCTGATCGCGGAGGTGCTGGAAGGCTTGACGGTGGACCGCGGGCGGCACGCGATCAAGCACATGCTGGACCTTTTGCCGCGCGAGGCGACCATTCGGCAAGACGGCGTCACGCAGCAGGTGGCGGCGGAGCGGTTGCAGACGGGGCAGATCGTGATCGTCAAGCCGGGCAGCCGTTTGCCGGTGGACGGCGTCGTCGTGGACGGGCACTCGGCGGTGGATCAGTCGCCGATTACCGGTGAATCCATGCCCGTGGAAAAAGCTCCCGGCGACCGCGTGTACGCCGGCACGATCAACCAATCCGGGGCCCTGGAAGTGCGCGCCAGCGGCATCGGCAAGGAGACGGCCTTCGGCAAGATCATCGAGGCCGTGGAGCATGCCGAGCAACTGCGTGCGCCGATTCAGAAGACGGCGGATCGTCTGGCGGGGTATCTGGTCTATTTTGCTTTTGTCTGCGCGTTGATCACGCTGATCATCTCGGTGGCATTGGGCCGCGACATGGGGGTGACGATTCGGGCGACGATCTCGGTGATCATCGTGGCCGGGGCGTGCGGGGTGGCGGCGGGGACGCCGCTGGCGATCCTGGGCGCCATCGGCCGGGCGGCGCGCATCGGCGCGGTCATCAAGGGGGGCATCTACCTGGAATCGCTGGGCCACGTGGACACGGTGGTGCTGGATAAGACGGGGACGGTGACGCTGGGCCTGCCGCGAGTGACGTCGATTCAGCCGATGGACGGGCTGGCGCCTCAGGCCGTGGTGGAGGCGGCGGCCATCGCCGAGCGAAAAAGCGAGCATCCGCTGGCCAAGGCGATTCTGGACAAGGCGGCGGAGCTGTCGCTGCCGGTGGTCGAGCCGGAGCAATTTCAGTACACGCCGGGCAAGGGAGTGGTATGCCGGCACGCGGGCCAGGAAATCGTCGTGGGCAACCTGCGGCTGCTCAAGGAGCACAATTACGATCCGCGGCAGTTGGCCGCGCTGGGGGACGTGGAGCGGTTCACGCTGGTGGGGCGCGGCGGGCGGTTGATCGGAATGCTGGGAATCGCGGACGTGGTGCGTCCGGAGTCGGCGGCGGCGATTGCCGATCTGCGCAGGATGGGCATGGACACGGTGCTGCTGACGGGAGATTCACCGGCGATCGCGCAGGACGTGGGCCGGCAACTGGGGATGCGCGATGTGCGGGCGGGACTGCTTCCGGATCAGAAGGTGGCGGTGATCCAGTCACTGCGGGCCAAGGGCAGGAAAGTCGTCATGATCGGCGACGGCATCAACGACGCCCCGGCGCTGGCGCAGGCGGACGTGGGGGTGGCCATGGGAGCGGGCACGGACGTGGCCCGCGAAAGCGCCGACATCGTGCTCATCGGCAACGACCTGCTGCATTTTGCCCAGACGGTGCGGATCGCGCGGCGCTGCCGCGGCATTATCTACGCGAACTTTTCCGGCACGCTGATCGTGGACGGCATCGGGGTGGCTTTGGCGGCGATCGGAATGCTCAGTCCGCTCTTTGCGGCGCTGATTCACGTGGGCTCGGAACTGATCTTCATCCTCAATTCCGCGCGGCTGCTGCCGGGGACAACGGCGACGTTCGCCGGCGGGGAAGCCAAAGCGCGTCGCACGCGACGCGGCTAAAAAAGAAGCCCCGCATGTGCATGCGGGGCTCCGAAGTTTTCATATGATTCGCCGGTCAGCGGGCGGAGGCCATCTCCGCGGGGGCCGGCTCTTGTCGCGATACGCCGCTGCGAATCCGCATGCCGTAGAACGAGCGGTAGACGAACAGCAGGGCGATCACGCAGAACCCGATGGCCAGCCACGTGGTCAGGTGCGGCGGCAAATTGGGGTTCTTCCTGAGTCCCAGGGCCAGTTCCATGGCCAGCAGGCCAAACAGCGTGGTGAACTTGATGATCGGGTTCAGGGCCACGGAAGAGGTGTCCTTGAACGGATCGCCGACGGTGTCGCCGACGACCGTTGCGGCGTGCAGTTCGGTGCCCTTTTGCCGCAGAACGACCTCGATGACCTTCTTGGCGTTGTCCCAGGCCCCGCCGGCGTTGGCCATGAAGATCGCCTGGAAGAGCCCGAAGGTCGCCATCGAGATCAGGAAGCCGATGAAGAAGTACGGCTCGATGCAGGCGTAGGCCAAGGCGCTGAAGAAGACGACGAAGAAGATGTTGAGCATTCCCTTCTGGGCGTAGCGGGTGCAGATTTGCACGACGCGCATGCTGTCCTTGGTGGAGGCCTTTTCCGTGCTTTCGAGGTTCATGTTGCGTCTGATGAATTCGACGGCGCGGTAGGCGCCGGTGACGACGGCTTGCATGCTGGCGCCCGTGAACCAGTAGATTTCGGCGCCGCCGGCGATCAAGCCCAGGAGGAACGGGGCGTAAAGGACGGAGAGCTTGGCGATGGCCCCCTGGTCGCGCAGGCCGTTGGTGAGCATCATGATGATGGAGAAGATCAGGGTGGTGGCGCCGACGACGGCGGTGCCGATGAGCACGGGCTTGGCGGTGGCCTTGAAGGTGTTGCCGGCCCCGTCGTTCTTCTCCAGCATCAGCTTGGAGTGCTCGAAATCGACGTCGACGTTGTAATCGCGTTTGACCTGCTCGCGGACGCCGGGGACGGTTTCGATCATGCTCAGTTCGTAGATGCTCTGGGCGTTGTCGGTGACCGGGCCGTAGCTGTCGACGGCGATGGTGACCGGGCCCATGCCCAGGAA
>Ga0116137_1000412_pt1 | contig 36258 bp, 40 predicted proteins | sample June2015DPH_20_1_3_FD_88973 | JGI IMG/M metagenome (GOLD analysis project Ga0116137, IMG submission 88973) | Peatland microbial communities from SPRUCE experiment site at the Marcell Experimental Forest, Minnesota, USA - June2015DPH_20_100 | ecosystem: Environmental > Terrestrial > Soil >...
CCTGGTCGGTGTTTTTTACATGAACACATGACATTATAGCGTGATCGCTTTTTTCTGATGACAATAATAGCGTCAAACTGAAGTGCTCACGTGCTATCGTGAACGTCCTGACCAGTAATACATATCCTGAGTTATCAGGCGAGGACGCCGGTATAGCTCGCAGTAATAAGGCAGCTTATCTTGGTCGCTACGTAGCTTACAACCGTTATATCTCACGCATCTACGGCAATCCATCATCATGCAGTAGTTAGTCAGTCCCCTTACATTCATTATCCATGTCCCAGGAAACTAATGATAGCCAGAACGCTGATTCCGAGATGACCTGTAAAAAACTAAGGCATGCTTGCGCGGTGGAGTGACCCCTGGCGGTATATCCGTTTCCCGTGTCATGCTCGGCATTAGGGCGTCATTCCTTTTTCATTTTTTCCTTTACTTTCAGCCTGTTCTTGCAGTTGGGTTATCATCGTCACCACAAATCACCATTTGTGCAAGCAATACACTCCCAGATCAATAAAGGCGACAAAAAACAGACCCTCTACAACCTCTTTGCTGCCTATATTCACACAATACCGCTCGAAGAGCTAATAGAAAACGTCGAACGGGCCCGGCGAGATGCGCAGCTTAGGTATGTGGTGCTATACGGGGCGGCGTGCAGCTACTGCCTCGGCAGGGCCGATCGGCTCGAAGGATCGTACCTGCGGACGTTTGCCCTCGAGTTGAAGGAACAGCTTGCCCAGACCCTCACCGCGTTTGTCTCATCGATTTTAGCAGGGCCACGTAGGCTAGACGCGGAAAGTGTTGCGGAGCCGCCTCTCCGCGAGATCATTGAAGTGTTGCAGCAGGTGATGTGCACACACGACGCGGAAAAGCTTGCGATTTCTGTGCTCGAAATGACTAGCGGGTAGAGTGGATCGAAGATAAGCACTTCAACACCCAAAGCAAAAAACCTTTACCGTGCTCGGTCGTCATGTAAGAGACTTAAATGGCTTACCGAGAACTCGCATCGTACAAGCGTTTCGAGCAACATATTGCGACACATTGGCCCACGTTCTGCGCCAAACGAAGTGAACGTCTCAGACAGCAGGGCCGCTTTGGTGCTGCGTCAGAGCGCGTCGCGGAGAACATAGTTGAAGATCTTTTTACAATTGCCCTTGGCTGGAACCTAGGGGACATCAACAACCAGGTAGACTACGCGGACGTCGTCGTCACGCGCCTTGGCATTAAGTACTGCATTGTCGAGACGAAACGACCAGGGGCGCTTGCGTGGAATCAAACTGCGGTGCATCGTGCTCTCGAACAAGCACGCCGCTACGCCGATGAACAGAACGTTAAGTGCATAGCGGTTAGCGATGGCGAGACTTTTTATGCGGCCAACATTGAGGGAGGGGGCTTACACGACCGCGTTTTCGTCTCTTTGAAATCAGAAACGCCTCCGCTCGATCTCTGGTGGCTGACTGAGCACGGCATCTATCGACCGCGAACAGCGCCTGACGAGCAGCCGCTCACGCTGCTGAAGCCAGCGCCCTCAGAGGACAACAGCCGATCTAGCGAGGATGCGCTACGTACTTCGCTGCTCCATCCGAAATATTGCCTCCCATCGCAATGCTTTGCGTATGTCGGTGATGCGAACCGACCCGCAACTTGGAAACTCCCTTATATGCTGGAAGATGGAAGTATCGATGTCAGACGTCTTCCAAAGGCCATCCAAGCTATATTGAGTAACTATCGCGGTGCACGGATATCGTCGGTGCCAGAGAATGTTATACCAGACGTGCTCCGGCGACTCGCCGCGGCTGCCGAACAGCTCGGTAAGATGCCCCACCAGGGCGAGACCGCCGAGGTGTATGAAATGCTCGCGCAGGCGCTCAAGCAAGTGGAAAATTCGTAAACCACGGAACTTCTTGTTAGACAGCGATAAGCTATCAACGGTTGTGCCGATGCGCTACCAAGATCTGGCAACTAAACGCTACAAAGCAATCTCGAAGCCCATCGCTGGCAGAATCACGTTTTCGTGGAAGGTCCGAAATACTTCCGGGTGCTGCGTATGCACAGGAATCAGCACTTTCGGCTGCACTGTCTCGACCACGTCTCTTATCTCGTCGTAGTTCAGGTGACCTGACGCGTGGATTTGCGTGTAAGGATACAGTCCAAAGTGCGTCAGCCAGTTCTCAGCCTTCTTTAAATCTAACTCCATTTCGACGTCGAAGGGCTCACAAACACTCCGAATGTAGCAGCTGCCTGCCTCGGGCTTGACATCGATCAGCTCTTTCAGCTCGAAGAAGTCACAGCGGTAGATGTAATCGTCTGGATTCTCTCTGATATCTTTTGCTGAAACTGCATTGGCGTAATCGAGAAACTCACGCTCCCAATAGTCATAATCCTCTCGTTGAATCTTCTCTGAGAACCGGTCGTCCTTGTATACGCCCCATGTTTTACGGGGAATGTACACTCGGATGTGCTCATCATCAATTCTCGGTGTCGCGATGCCGGACGTCCTGAAGAGTTCGAGCAGGTACGCCTGCTTCAGGTTGATAACTAGCGCCCTGTCGGTCTGTTGCGCGACCTGAAAGAAGCTCTGCATGCGGTCAGTGTCCCTCACGGGGAAATTGACGACAACGAGGCCTTTGGTCTTGTCAACGCGCTCTTTGGCGACTTCCTTGACCTGTTCTTCGCTGTCTGCTTGCGTCGAATTGACGCGCGTGCCCTCACAGATCATGGCAACCGGCTCTACTGCAGCGGCCCGTTCGATGAACCGTCTCGTCTCATCTCCCTTGTAGCCGTGGAACCGGAAGTCACCCGTGTATACGACGGGCCCGGAACTCGTGTGCAAGATGTAGGCAGTGGCGCCTTCGAGCGAGTGGCTGACAGGCAGAGACTCTCCATCAAGTTCTCCCACAGTGAATCGGTTCTCGACGATGTTGTAAGGTCGAGGTCTCTTCGCCTTCTCGCCGTATAGCTTAGACTCGTCGCCTTTCTTGTTTACGTAGGTTTTAAACGACTCCTTCAGCGAGATTAGCTCGCACGTCCCTGAAGAACCCGTCTCATCTAGGGCTTGCATGATATCTTTGGCACCTTGCGTGCAGTACAGCGGAATATCATCCCTGAGGTAATGGATGTAAGAGCAATGGTCCATGTGCGCGTGGCTAAGTAGAACGCCGTCGAGGCTCGGTTCGGGGTCAGGTGACAAGTTGCAGTGAGACTGATAATCGCAGCGATATAACCCCTTTAAATCAGGAAGCAAGCCGAATTCAAGGAGGTCTAAGATACCGTTGCACTTGCGCGGTTGCATGAACTCGTCAAAATACTGGTTGGCAAGGCTGAAGCTCATGCCGAAGTCGAGAAAAACGCGCGTATCTTGATCTTCAAGCAGTATCTTGTTGCCACCGATCTCGTTGACTCCTCCGTAGAACGCTAAGGAGGTCATAATTATGTTAGCTGCTCAGACGACGGTTAAAAGCGTTTCGAAATTACTTTGCGATTTGATAGCTGATGCAGAAAAAGCACGGCCGCTTAAACGCTTTTAGATCCCCTCATCAAAAAACGCTGACATAGCAGTCGCAAAATAGAACAAGTCCTCCTCCTTAAACTCTTTTTCAATCCAGTCCGGCAGACAGTCTCTCGGGAACTTTAGACGCATTAATGCAGATATTAGCTGGTCGATTTTTGCGTTTATCCTGTCCTCTATGTGTTCTTCTTCGAAAGCATTCGAGAGGCCTTTTGCCAATCCGAGGAGCACCTCTAAGAACACGTAGTGCGTCTCTGTTGGGTTCTGTGGGTTACCGATAAAAGCCCAGAAATCTTTACCAATTACCCGGTATACCCGCACAGATCTGTGATCGCCGTCGATTAACACACCGGGGTATCTAGCCCTATCCTCCTCAACAAAGCCCGCATCCAGAAGCTTCGCTAAGATCTGGTTCTCTTTGTTGTTAGTAGTCTTGTCCGTCCCGTAAGTTAATCCAATTACGACGTCCAAGCTGTCAACCGACTTATTGTTCTCCTTGCTTTGTCCTAGCCAGACTTGGTAGTTGTTTATGATCGCATCAGTCATGCCCTGTACTTGAGTGTCGTTGATCGTGTTTGGACCGCTTTTTATTGATACGAGGTAGCGGCGGTTAAGGTGAACAAAAGATTTGTCTATCTCGCGCCAAACTGACGTCCTCCGCCTCTTTGCTTTCTCCTCTCTTGATAAGCCTTTAATACTTCTAGCCTCTGCGATTTTTTCTGGTGGTTCATCCCACTTCGCTTCTGAATTTATTGGATAGTGGTTCAGAAAAACCGACTCAATCGATTTCCCATATGAAGTCTCGAGGCCCATGTATAGCTTGGTATTGAATAGAAAATTGGCAAAGCGTTCAGGTTCGTTCAAGTTGACGACGCTGGCTGACGTCATCAAAACGTATGGGTTGGTCCGATAATCACTGAAGCTCTCTCTACTGTCAAATGCTCTTGGGACGTTAGCCCTCACATAGTCGGAGATTGTGCCGGCAAGATTACTTACCCGCTTTTCATCAACGGATGAGAATTGCGCGGCAATCTCAGATGCGTCAAAAACACTGGTTCTGCTCTTTAAAGTATTGTAGAATCTGTTCTGCGCAGCCATAGTAACTCGACTAGACGATTTGTCGTGTCTTCCGCATAGTCTTCGGACGTGGATGTCGTATGTCTTTGGTACTTTGCGCCTCCGCGACAAACGTTTTCCCGTTCTTGTACCATTGGCGCGTTCTGACGTGAGACTGAATATAAGTGATTCTGAAGTTTTCGTTGGTTGTCGGGAAGGGTTGCCAGTTATTATTTGCTAGCTCGTCGAGTTGGTCTGCTATGACGTCGGCTGCCACTCTTCCGAGACAGATTGGAACTGCATTCCCGACCTGTGCATATTTTTGCGCTGTGGTTCCTGCAAACTCCCATTCATCGGGAAACTCCTGGATCCTGGCATACTCTCGCACAGTCAGTGCCCGAACTTCTGTGGGGTGGCACAGCGATGTTGATGCGTGGTTTGGCATCGTGACTAGAGTCGGACAGGGCAGGTCATAAGTCAACCTCCTCCACCAGCCAGACCTCCCGCCTTTTGCGTAAAACGCGTTACCCATTGACTCTTTTTGGTCTGCAATTGTGAGGCTCCGCCAGTTCGATCCTTGCGGAACCTTTCTAAGATAGCGTTTCTTTCGAGGACTGAAATCTAACACAGCTGGGTCGCTCTCTTCCAGGTCACCGATGGCGTCTCGGAGGGTCTTCCATGTTTTCAGTGCGCCCTGCTCGTCCCGAAATAAGTGTGTTTGAGCCCCGCTCGCGTCGACTGGGTAGTGAGTTGGGTCGGGGAAGTTAACAACGGCGTTGTACCTGTTGCCAATAAACAGCACCCTCTCGCGTATTTGGGGGGCGCCATAATTGACTGCGTTGACCTCATAACAGTCTAAGTGGTAGGAGCTCCCGTCCATTTTCTGCAGGTCTTCTGCAAATAGTCGAAGTACGGACCCATGTCCCTCAGCCTCACTGAGTGGTGGACCCCCCTTTTCTGGTCGCTCTGCTATCGGCCGGTGGCGCAGGGCCGCAGAGACGAGACCTCTCACATTTTCCATCAAAAAGAACCGTGGCCTCATCACTTTGACATAGTGAAGAAATTGCCAGAGTAGCGTTCCACGCGGGTCTTGAACCGTTCCTCTTCTGCCGGCAGTACTGAACGATTGGCACGGGGGTCCACCAGCAACTATGTCCACTTCGCCCGGGCGGAGGTCAACGGCTTCTAAGACTTCGTGTGGGTCGATATCTCTGATATCTCCCTCGAATACTTTGAGATCTGGTGAGAGACGTCCGTGGTCTCGGTTGATTCTGATAGTATCGCAAAAAACGCTATCCTTTTCTAAACACGCAACAACCTTGCACCGTCCTGTTTTTTCGAGGCCCAGATCGAGGCCCATGGCTCCTGAAAACAGCGAAATAACAGTGTGTTTCTTTTGACCGTCAGATGGTCCTTTACTCGTCATAATACCTGTTGAGCGGCTTCGAACGGATAGTTCTCAGACATGTATAGTCTTTTAACGTTCAAATTGATTTTTACCCACTCGACGTCAAATAAGTATCGCAGTGGTTCTTCAGCGGACACCCGTTCCCACAGCAATTCCGGTACGTGCAGACCAGTGACCCGAAATCGATCATTGCATAATTGTACTTCACGTGCTCTTTTTGAGGTAAGAGACTTCGGGCGACCTCTAACACTGCTCTATTCGCTGGATCAACCCCAAGTCTGTTTGTAAATACCCTTAACAAGACCCTTTGGACATTAGAGTCTACAACATGTGTGGGGATATTCATTCCGAAAGACAAGATGCATCCGGCTGTGTATTGCCCGACGAGAGGTATTTCCAGCAACTGTTCGTATGAAGCAGGTAGTTCCCCATTATATCTTTTTTTGACACAGTTCGCTGCTTTCAGAATCCCTTCTGCCCTCTGATTAACGAGCCCGATATATTTTACTTGCCTTTGGATATCTCCCTTCTTTGCGTCGGCTAAACTATTAATGTCCGGATATTTAGTGATTAAATCACTATATACGTGCGCTGCGGCTTTGCTTGTCGTTCTTTTGAGCAGGAACTCCGCAACCATGACTTTGTACGGTGTTCTATCTCGTCGCCACTCATAGCATCTGAGGTTTGCATCTGCCCAATTGAGGACGGATTGAACTAACGCACTCTCTCTATCCATTTTTTTGCCAAACTTCTAGACTGCCAGAAAGTCCAATCCAATGAGGTAACTTCGTGCAAATCTATTCTGATCGTGCCTATTGAACCCGCGGGCCGCTAACGCCATCGTACTGCTGGACGCACTTTAACAAGGCGATTCTTATCCTAGCTAGAAAGGCGTCTTATCGTATAATTCCTTGATATCGCGATCATTAAACTGCAGGTAGACTGCTGTCACGTTCAAACTCGAATGTCCGAGCACCTGCTGCAGCCGCCGTATGTCCCAGCCGTTTCGCACACAATGGATCGCATATGAGTGTCGGAAGGTATGGGGATGGACGTCTTTTCCGATGATCGAACCATAGCGCTTGACAATGTTTCGCACCTGACGTTGTTTGAGGGCAAAAATAGGTCTATCATCGGGGAGTTGTTGTGCCGAGACGTATTCGGAGAGCATTTTGACCGTCTCCGCGTCTAAATGCACCCTCCGCTGCTTCCCCCCTTTCGCCTTCGTGACGTTGATTACGTTGTTATTGGCTTCGATGTCGCGTGGCGTGACGGTGAGCAACTCGTTGACTCGCACCCCGGTGCGCCACAGCACTCGCAGCATGAGGTAGTCACGCGTGCTGCACCGGTGAGCCGCGGTAAGTACCTGATCGACCTGCTCCTTTTCAAGGTAGTCGGTGATGTTCTTCATTCGCAGTGCCGAAAAGGTGAGTTATCGGCAATAACGGTTGTGATTTTAAACTCTATCGACAAAGTGCTAAAGACGTCCAAAAAATAGTTTACAAGCAGGCAAAACACTAGTCGGAAGCGGCCAAAAAAACAGGTCGTCACACACAATGTCTAATTCAGGGTAGCCCTATACGTTAACCAATGGCACTGGCTTATGTCATACATTAACATGCAAAATCTTTTTTGCATCTATCTCGTATCTAAATGGATTGTATGAGGCTTAAAGACCTAGAACTCAAACAAGCAAACGAGGATGCTAAAGCAGAAATCGCATTTCGCAGTGTTATGCGCAATATCCTCGATAACTCGCAACCTACATTCTCCGCACTAGAGCTCTTTCCCGAACTAAAACAAGACCTTCAAGGCAAAGAGTACACTAACCTTCTCCCAAACCAGCCGATATCTTTTCAACTGCCGTTCTACGAATCGGTAGTAATGCCAATAGAGCCGGTCGCGACATCAGAAGGTTACAAAAAGTTGTATGGAATCTCAATAGAGCAGACTATCGATTTGGCTAAGAATGATATGGTCATTCCGATCTTGGAAAAGAGTTTTCCAGAGTACCAGAACACGAAAAACGGGTATATGGATACCTTATTGCAAGAAAACCCCCCTACTTTTGAGAGGATAAAAAAATACGTCGACCCCCTCTTAGTCTCTTGCTTGCAACTGCTTCGGCCTGATGAGTCGACGGACATACAACAACTAAGAGTGAAAACTGACGAGATTCTGACCGAACTGGGGGAACGAGGCTTGACAAGACACAAAAGATATCGAAACACTGGTATGGTGCATCTTCAGGCTAAGGGATTGCTTGAACCCCAGATGACGATGCAAACAGGGCCAAATGGAAGGCAAACAAGACACTATGGAACCGGCATTCCGTTTTCAAAGTATTACGCAGAGATGTGCCTTCACGGCTTTGAAGATCTCGCCGAGAGCTTAATCGCATTTATGCCTGATTTTGCGATCATCTTTTTGGCTAGTTTTTCAAATATTCTCATTAATACACCCTATATGGCATTGGGTGGCATTGTATCGACGGACCGAGACCAGTTTGACTATGGTGCCATCAAACTTGCTAAGCGTGCAGGTATTACTACTGAAGCCATTAGCCAGCCTTTTCCAATAGATGTCGGCAGACTATTAATCGAGAAATTTAAATTGATTAGTTTTAGGTATTTGGGGTTCGAAGAACTGCTAGAAGTGCGCGATATGACACAAGAGGCGCGGGCTGCATTAATCGAGTTCGATCGCGCTGTAATAGCTGCTGACATTAATGAACTGCACAATCGAAAGGATATCTTGCAAGAAACGTGGAAAAGCGCCAACGAGGGATGTGAACAAATGTTCAAGGGAAAGAGATATTTGAAAGGTGGAATAGAATCCTTCTTCTTATCCTTAGGAGTTGCAGGGCCTCTTGCAGCCTCTATTCAGGGTTCTGGGATTATTCAGGCGCTGCTCTATGCTTCAGGCGTTGTAGGATCCTATGCAATGGCAAAAGACCTTCTTGATCGACCTCTTGACATGTTGGTCAAAGCGACAAAACCTAGCTACATAACTGCGCTTTATGATTTGTCTCAAATACGAGGGTCTTAGCCTGTCGCAGTCTTTCTAGATTCCGTCGGTGCTTTGGGTAATCTGATTGACTCAGTTATTCAACGTCTCATCTCCGACGTTTACCCGTCTAATTGCTCCTTTGTCAGAGACACCTACGATTATCATCCCGCCTTTTGTGTTAGCAAATGCCCCAGCGGCATTTACTGTGCTCTTATTAAGCTCTCCTTAAATTCTACGGTCTCCGATTCACCTTCGGCGATCACCTGCAATAGTTCTTGCTGGTTCATTTTATTCTTCTCATTCCGGGTTAGCGATTCAACGATACAAATCTATTGTTTTTGCTTGTGAATAGAGAGGATCTATGTAGCTCGAGCTCAACGACCAAGACATCAGGAGCCGCACGATCGAGAAATACCACTTCCGCACCGCTCTTCGTCAATCGTTATTCAGACCCATTTTTTGCTACACTATGCGATGCACAACGATTGCGCAGAAGTCGATGAACTCATACTAGAACTAGCGGACTACAAGAACGACTACGCGGATATGGCAGCTGAGAAACTATTGAGGAAGTGCTCTACCAATTGGGAGGCTTATCAATATTTACAAGACCGAGTCCACGATGCATGGCTTCCGGACTACGCACGGCAGCAGGTGCGACGGATAATTAAAAGGGTACAGGTGAGAATACACCAGAGTCGCGAATACGGCTGGATGTATGAGCAATCGTGAGTGTGCCTGCCAACACAATCTTCTTTCAGGGGGGCGTCTTTTCACGACTTCGACGGATCGGGGGACGTCAACCAGCGCAAGGCGTACCGTTCTTTTCATTAATTGTTATCTTGATAAGCGTGGCGCAAATTAGCTTTGAGGAGTTCGATGCGCTAACCTCACATGACCAAATCATCCTCGCATCTTTGCGCTATCAACATCGAATATGATTTTTTTACTGACGTAAGGCCGTCGAGATGCATTGGGAACGCTGATTTTCAGTTTCACGTCACCGCTTTTGTATCCCAGTTGCTTTAGTTCGTCTGCGAGGTCTGTGTTCTCAATCCATACTTCGGTGAGTTTCCCTACGGCCAATTCGTAAGGGAACGCAATGGGAGTTCCGCCTTGGCCGTCGGCTTTAACACGATTAGGCCAGTCGCTACGAGCGCGAGCTCGCACGCTTGGAGTCGCGCCCCTCTTGCGAGGATCGGCGTATTTAGACATTGCGAATAATATGTTTCCGCCAGAGCGCTTGTCGGGCAGTATAACGTCTGGAAAAAAGACTGTTGTAGGTCTTCCGCGAATATTAACCATGTTTACACAGATGGCACCTACTTGATCTGGTGACCTACGCCCAACCACGGAAACCTCTTGAAACGTGATCCTAATTTTTGACCTGTCTCGGAGCGCTGTATAGGTAATATTGCCGATCGCTAATGCAAAAGCAGCTAATGAAACAACATAAGGGTTAAAGAGCAAGTCAATAGGATCAAGTACGATCAAACATATCCCTCGGAAATACTACATGAATCAAAGCGCGTTTAAGTTGGTTCCGATCTTGATATCAACCATGCGGATTCGAACCGTATAAATGCTCTAAGGTAGCGCTAAACCACGTAGTAACGGCACCGATTCGCTGACACTTATGTCACTCACTCTTAAAGCGTTCCTGGTGCTTGTTGCAGTATTCGACTCCCATTCGCGTTAACGATAATGCAAATGGATACTTATCTTTAATTACGAGATAACCCTTGAATTCGAGTGATCTGGCGATTTCCATTTTTTCTGGTTCGACGTCTCGATTAAAAACCACGTAGATACCTCTATCAGTGAGCCGAGTAGACTCCTCCATCGCTTTCTTGCAAGTGTCACTTAGGAGATTTCGTTCCTGTTCATCTAAGGCTGGTTCTTCTTCCGTGTTATCACCTCCTTAACTTCTTTCTCAGTGATCTGTTTGCACGGCTATGCACGAATCCATCTATCTAGATCAATGTCCACCCACCCACTTTTATACGACCTGCTTGCCATGTCGGAGTATTCTCCTTTTATTTTGATCTTGCCACTGTATACTGAGTCTTCGATGTCTTCGGGGTTTTTTACGAGTTTCCAAAAATCTCGCCCCAAATTTTTATCCGTTAGATTACGTGCAAGGGTATCTACTGGCGTCCACATTTCGTAGCTCTTTCCAGGTTCTAACGTACATGGAAACGGGTCGATATTGTCGTGAGGCCCAAAGATCAAAGGCACGTGTATACCCCCCTCGCGCCGCAATAGACGTATTTTCAGCAGTGGAATCAGCAAAAAACGTGGAAGGCTGAGTTTCAAGGCATCACCCCTTGATTTTCCCGGCACTACGATGTTCGCGCCAGTAAGCGTTGTGGTAACGACCCCCACATTGGCCGCTTTTAGGAAATAGCATCCGCGATTTGCAAGTTTTCCCGCCAAAGGAACGCCGAAACTCAGAGATACTTGTATTTTTGGCTTGGTCTTTAGAAAATAGTTAATCGTTGATAGGATCGCAGCGTATGCGGCTACTAAAAGCATCAATACTTCAAACAAGAGGTTGAAAGGTATATCGAGCAAAACCATCAGCGGTGGATGATCTGGAAGTGCTCGTATAAATAAAACGCCAATGCGCGTGATCTTTTGGGTTGTAGTGCTTGTTGTGATCGAGGTTGCTCTGCAACTTTCGAATCCAGGCAAATACCCGTTAGAAATGATGGCGTTGTAGTGCTTGTTGTGATCGAGGTTGCTCTGCAAAATTCTATTGATTGATATAATGAAGTGAGCAGATCGGTTGTAGTGCTTGTTGTGATCGAGGTTGCTCTGCAACATTTTGTCGCATGCTGGCGACGCTTCATAATGTAGCGTGAGAAAGTTGTAGTGCTTGTTGTGATGCATGTTGCTCTGAAACAACGGGAGAAGATTGTTAGCGCGTTAACAAAAATCGAGTTGCAGTGCAAGTTGTCCGCGGACAACATTGTCATTGCGCAAAGACAATCTAAAATGAAAAACGAAGACAGCAGAATTAATTCTCATTCTTAGTCACCACCGTTGAAAGAGATTACCATAATCATCGCGATAATAATCCTTATAATCCTCTTCTTCGTCGTAGTTGTGGGTCTTTGCTCCAATATCTGGATAAACATCGTGCGTAACGAGGCACAGCGCCACTACCACACTATTCTGCTCTATCTCAAGCTCCGCTAGGAGCTCAGGGTCATTAGGCAGTTTGATTTGTTTATAGTTGACCAAGAGGGACAAATATTCGTAAGCTAATGTCAACTTTTGCTGATCAAAATCAACGCGCTCAACGTTTGCCCCTCTATATTCGAGTGCATTGAGTATCGATTCGTCCGTCCCCGCCTGAGCTACCACCATCGAATCGTAGCGCTCAGCCGTTTTGAAGACCTTTTCAATCTGTTGTTGCATCGGTTCGTTTTTCGTCCGCTCTAGACTGACGACTGACGAATGTTTAATATTATAAATCACCAGCGCGCCATACTCCTCATCACGGGCCGGTACCCACCCTATGTAGTAGCCCTCCCACGGGCGGATCGCTCCTTCGGCGGTGTCAGTCAGCACCTCGCTTGCGTCTATACTAAGCGTATCGTTCTTTTTCCTGATGGCCCACCAGCACGTCAACGACAAAGCAAAAACGAGGTCATCGTGCACGCCCTCTCTCCAAGCCTCGTATGAATCGTGTCCGGTCGCTATATTGATATTGACGCTAAAGTTTTGAAGCTCTGTAATGAGCGTATCGCCGTACTGTAAGCCGTCCGCTATCTTTAGCGTCTTTTCACCGAGGAGCCGCTTAGCGCTTGATACTAAATCGCGCTTGGGCAGATGCCAAGAGCCTTTGTCAAAGCTGGTTTTTAGGCCGCCGTGTACTTGAACTGCTACGGGTTTAAGGCCTGCAGCCCTGAACATGTCCACGATTGGAGCTCCGACTCCTGTGGCGTCCATGATAAGGGTTGCGTTACCGATCGATTTAACCGTTTCAAGCAGTTTCGAGACGTGACGTATGACGTCGACGTATGAGGTGCCCAGCTGCAGGCGCTCAGCATGGCGCACGTGGTATTCATCTTCTATCGTTGAGTCGTCCTTCTCGCTACGCACGTGCTGCAAAACTACAATAGCTGTATAATCTTGACTTTGGCCGAGGTCAAGGCCAACATACACCCTTATACTTTGTTTTTCTGTGTCCATCTCTCCTTTCTCCGTTTTTTGTAAGCACGTGCCTACTTCAAAAAAATTAATCCTTATTCTACTTGCTCTGTAGCCCTGCTGGGAGTTCAAAATTCAAATCCGGTATTGTCATCTACATATTTTCTATAATCCTTAGCAAACGAAGGCGGCAGCCACGAATGAACTTCATGCTCTTCAAATCCACCGTATCTTTTGGCAGCTATGTCAGGGTGAACATTATACGTGACTAAACAGAGCGCTGCAACAGAACTGCTATGCCCAATCTCAAGCTCGGATATAAGCTCAGGGTCGTCCGGAAGCTTGATCTGCTTGTATTTGACGAGAAGTGAAAGGTTCTCGTATGCCTGACGCTGCTTTTCCGAATCCAGATCGACCCGCATGACAGAAGCTCCCCTACGCGAAAGAGTTCTGATTATCGCTTCATCCGTCCCAGCTTGCGCCCTCACTGCAGCGTTGTAGTGCTCGGCTGTTTTGAAGACCTTGTCAATCTGCTCTTTTATCGGCCCGCTTTGTAGGCGCTCGAAACGGACGACTGACGAGTGTTTGAGGTTGTAAACCACCAGCGCTCCGTATTCTTCATCCAATGCCGGCACCCATCCAACACGGTAATAGTCTTCCGGGCGGACGGTGCCTTCTTCTGTATCCGCTACGACTTCGCTCGCGTCAATAACGTCTATACTGAACGAATCTTTCTTTTTTCGGAGGGCCCAATAACAGCAAAGGCACAAGGAAAAAACCAGATCGTCATGAATATTTTCCCTCCATGCCTCGTATGAATCGTGGCCGGACGCTAAGTTAATCTTGACATGGTAGTTTTGAAGTTCGTTTATAAGCGTGTCCTTATACGGGAGATCGCTAGCGATCTTAAGCTCCTTTTTTCCCAGCATGACTTTAGCGGCACTCACGAGGTCCCGTTTTGGCACCCTCCAGCCCGATGATGGGTCATAGCTCACGTTGAGGCCACCGGTAACGGTCACGGCGACGGGATTTAGTCCGCCCTCCTTTAGCGAATCAATAACCGGCCTGCCGACGCCCGTCGCATCCACGATGAGGGTTACGGTTCCTACAGTCTTGATTTCCCGAATCAGGTCTTCTATGTGTCTTGCCACCTCTTGGTAGGACGTACCAAGTGCGAGCCGTTCGACGTGGGTGAGGTTCCAAACATGTTTTTCGTTTTTTTCGACGTGTTCGAGGATGACGATGGCGGTGTAATCGTTCATCTGCCCCAAATCCAAACCTACATAAAAACTGCTATATTTCGTCACGATTGAGTCCCCCAGCGTTCGCGGTTCAGCTTCCCGTCCGGGCCGAACAACGGTTTAACGTCCGCACTTATGCTGTCTTGAATCTCCCGATCCGTAAAATAGGCATCAATATTCTCTCCGAACTCACAGCAAAATTCTTGGTTGTAAAACCACTCCCCCAGCGCAATACGCTCTTCTTCCAGAAACTCAGGAGTGATGCGCGGACACTCATACGCCGTTATCTTGATCTTTTTCCAAGCCGCCGACTCTGACCACTCTTTAAAAAAGAACCCACGTTTACCGAATGGCGTCGACAAGAGTATAATGCGGCCCTGTGAGACGGCGAGCATCGGCCTTGCGGCGCCGTAATAGAGTTCGTCCGGGACCCTGGCCGCCTCGTCCACCACGATCAGAGAGGGACCACTGAATCCCCGTATCGTCTGTTCCTTCCCAGGGAGCGAAATTATTCTGCTCTTGTTGCTCAGCTCCAGGGTGTGTTTGTTCTCGGCATCTGACGGCACCGGCCTTCCCAAGTCCTGGTAAAACTCAGCTATCTTGCGAAACAGTTCAGTGGATTGTCTGTATGATGGCGATATCACAAGCACTAGGGAGCCGGGATTGTTGAGAGCGTGATGCAACGCCAGTATAGCCGTGATCGTGCTCTTTCCGGACTGTCGCGAGCAATTGAGGATGATTCGCTTTTCGTTTGATAAAAGAAGCTCTTTTTGCCAATCATCCGGATCGTTGCCCAGCAGCAGCCGAGCGAACTTGATCGGGTTGAGCGCCAGGCTGATGTCTTGAAGCGCTGTGCGTGCTATGTTTATGCTTGAAGCTGAGGTTGGATTAATCGCCACCATTTTCACTTAGTATCATCCTCCGCGATGGTGTCTAAAGCATCAGACAGCGCTAAACGGGCCTCTGGGAACGGGGCGAGCTGCTTGACTATAATTTGTTTCAATTTCATGAATTCAGGATTCATCAGGAGGTTTATCTGTGGCGATTCGTTCAGCTGACCGGTGAGTTTTGCCACGAGTTCAAGGTGCCGCCTTTCTTCTCCAAGCGCCCTGATAGCGGCGTCTATGTTCCCTATAGCCCGCGCCTCTTCATACAATTCAAGAAGGTTTTTGTGTGAGCGGACAAGCTCATTTACGACGTTGAGCGTCTCTTCTTTGGTGGCTTCGGGGGTCACCCAGGTGGCAACTTTTTTCGGAAAACAGTGTCGCATGTGGCGGGATATACTCGACTTGTTGCAGCCAATTTCGACAGCTATCTTGGACATCGAAAGCTCTTTAGAAGCGATCTTTCGCTCAAATTCTTCCCTGTCAGGGTGATTGCAAACTTTACATTGACTCACGATATGCCTCTGCGTAGCGCCTGGCTGCAACGTTTCGCCTTTCAGCTGAGCACCGGTTTTAATTTAAACTTTCAGGCTCCTGTTCTTTAAATTTGGTACACAGAATGCGGGGTTGCGGGGGCGCCCGCATAAACCTTGGATCATCTGGGTCAATTTTGCCCTTGTACACGGTCCGCATCTTATCCTCCCAGTCAGCTCGTATAATTTGGCGAAACAGCCTCTCGAGGGAAAGGTAATTTGCGAAGTAGGAAAGAAGAAAGGCCACCGCCTCCTCGTCGGTGAAGGAGCACATCGTTGTCTCCTCGTAAATTGCCAGCTTTAGGCGTTCGAGTTCGTGGACCTTAGCCTTTATTGGTGCTGCTTCTTCTTTGGCAGCGGCCAGCTGTGCCTCCAGCAAGGCTATGACTCCTTGGGGCTCTACACATCTCTTGATCAATTCGCGGCCTTCGTCAGTATCGACAAGTTCGTTGAAAGCAGTAACCACGTCCTCGTGTGCAACGTCACTGGCCTGCACATCACTGCCAACGGCAGAAACGAGGGCCCCATACGTCGGTTGCGTAAGACCGCGGCCGACGCGAAGCAAAAGAGATGACCTGACTGCTTCCCGCGCGGTTATGACTGACTGCTGGGGCTGGTCAGCCGGCTTGTCAGCCGATTCGTTTTCCTTTTTATTTTTCATTGTCGCTAACCTCCAGTTGCTTTTTCTGTTCTGATGACGTCGTTCATTCATCGTCTCCGTAATATTCTACTTCATCGACGAACTCGTTTAAATCGCTCTCAAACTCGCGAACGCTATCTAAAGAATTTTGCTTCAGTAATTTTTGCTCGTCATTTTGAGGCTCGTTGTTTGATATGATAGCCTCTTTGGGCTCTAAACCCTCTATGAACATGGCCGGAAAACGAGGATACTGAAGCAAAACGCCTTTTTGGATAAAGTCCTTGTATAATTTGCCTAGTGATAATATAGGTATCACCAAATCGCCATTTTGCTTCAGTAGTGACCCTTTTGCTTCAGTAGTCACGTCGTCAACGTCGGGGTCATCACTTATCTCAGCAAGACGCACGTTGACCCATGCTGTGCTCCCCGTCGTTCCTAAGCGCTTTCTCAGTATTTTGACGCCTGCCTTCTTGGCGTAATAGGGCGCGATCTTGCTAAAGTGAATGTTAAAAGAGCGTGCGTTCCGCACCTGCTTGAGCGTCTCGGGGTCTGCGGTCTCTTGGAATCGCTGATAAAGATCGCTTACGTACGTTCGCACTTCGTACTTGAGCTGACCTTCATCATCCGTGCCTTCGTCAAAGAGGACCTCATTTTTCACAAAGACGATAAGCGGATTTATCGCGGTCTGGAACTCCTCAGAAGTGTCTTTAATACTCTCAGGAACGTCAAGCCCATAATCGAGTCGATCAAAATAACCCTGTACTACCCAGGCAAGAGCCGCCGTGAGTTCGTCCTCGTCGTGCGTAAGCCGCTTCAATATCTCGGGATCTCGCTCCTCTTTCTTCACGCGGTTAAGGAATTGTACGGGGCAAGTGCGCTCAAGTAACGCGTCGCGTTGCCATTCGTCGATTATGTCGATCGTGGGTGGGTTGTTCGTCTCGATAACAAACGACGCCTGGAGTTCGAGTTCGCGCTGCTTTTCAAACAGGTTACGCGCAGCTTTCTTGCCCGAACTCGTAAGGCCCTTGAGCATAGACTCGTCAAATATCATGCCCTCGGGTGTCTCCTCTGTCCACGCGATACGCACACCCTCAAGTGCTATAAGTTCAGGTCGTGGAGCGTTCGAAGCAATCCCGTGCCTCGATTTAGTGAGTAGGTTAATATCGATCGGCTTTGCGTAGCCCCCAAGCGCAGCATAAACTGGTTGCGTGACGCTGCTTTTCCGTGCATAGGGCTTGCCATAAATTATGAGGAACTCCTTGTTCTGCGTCGTGGCTTCGAGCATTGAACCGAGCATGCGCTGCAAGTAGACGATCTGCTCAGGAGGCAAAGCGTCGAGCAGCGTTTGATAAAACAACTCACACTCTCGCGACGGGTCGTAAGGGGCACCGGTCAGCTTCGTTAGCAAGTCCTCGCGCCTATGCTCTCGGAACTCCCTTCGCTTGAAGTCAAGCGTCCCATTTGGAAAGTTCATAAGTTCCAGTCTGGCGTCGAAGTCACCCGCCTCAACCGCCACGCGAGGGTCGGACTGTGCGACCTTGATCATAGCACTTATGCGGAAGTTTGCCTCACTTTGGTAGGCCCACTTCGTCAACTCTCTGCGTGCCTTCTTTGTCTCTTTCAGGTCGCCCTCGTCGACGAAGCTTACCTCAGCGTGTATGAGTTTGACCGTGTCCTTGGCAAGTTCCCGAATCTGGAGTGTCGTGTCAGGGAACCACCGGTTATCATCCCATATGAACCACGTATCGAGTTCAGCACAAAACCGAACTAGGTCGCTGTAGTACGCCAAGAGGCGCTGCGCATTACCCATGTCTGTTTGATTATAGCCGCAAACGATCTTGATCTGTTTCTGTGTCCCACTCTTAATGTCGTATACGTCAAGCGTCTCGATGCGAACTCCGTTGCCGGTAATTATCACCTCGTTCGCATTCCCATTCTCATTCGCAGTCTCGTTCGCATCGTTCACGCGCTATCCCTCCGTGTTTGCGTAAAAGGACCCGCGGGAACGATATTGAGGCGTATATTAGGTATATGCTGCTCTGCTACGAATCCCTCCGCCATTTCTATGACCTCATCCGTCTTTTGATCACCAAGCGGCTTTTTCGCACGAATTTTACGCAAGATATGAAGCAGAAACCATGAAGGGACTTCGTCGAGGTTGCAATCATCTGCCCACTCTTGGCCACTCTTGAAACAGACCGTAACTGTCCCATCGAGATAATCATTATTGAAGTGCCAACTCACTCGTCTGTGATCACCGATATTGACGTGCTCGCCGTGCCGTATACCCTCAAAAAAACAGTAGCGAAGAATCACGGTCTCGACAGCGTCATATAGCTCTATAGGGAGTTCGCCATGCCTGCGAATCTTAGAAATATATGATTTTAGATCGTTGCGATCTCCTGATGGAACATCTCCGAGGCTGCTGTTCATGCCCTCACCCACGGCAAAAGATGCCGATAAAAACACCTAGATCTAGGTCTTTTCGTCGGGCGTCGGTCCACTTGCGACGTTTCGCTGTTTCGGTGTCGCGCTGCTCTTTTAGCGGAACGCTTATATTTTGAACATTGGAGTTACTGCACGGGGTCATTGACGCCACCTTTGTCTTGTTCGTTCCTTCTTTCTTCTTTTTCGTCGTTCTCGTTAGCTAAAGAAAAGACAGTCTTCAAAGCAGACCTTCCGCGAGTGGGTTCACGCGTAACTTTCACTATCTGACGTGCCTCAAGACGCAAACAGCGTTGAAAAGCGGTAGAGCGGGGTACCCCAGCGTTCGCCATGAGTTCCCAAAGTCGGGAGGGTCCATTCTCTCTTAGATATGCGATTATCTTAGCGTCGTTTGAATTGTTGATCTCCATCCGATTCTCCTTGAGAGGCGAGAACCACTTCAACGGATGACAACTGCCACCGGAACCTTTTTCATAAAAAAAAACAAGATTCACGTGAGTGGCGGGAGTTAGTCGTGAGGTGGAATACTCGACGGTTCTCGCTCTCTCCTAATTATCTTATTTTTTTATTCACCTTCATTTTCGCATTCTTTGCGTTTTTTAATCCCATATATAAAATCAAAAGTAACATAGTATATAAGACAAACTCTTCGCGAAATATTACAGCTACATTTATTTATAGCACAGACAATAATAAGTGAAGACGTAATGTTTCAAGCTAATGGAGGCAAAATCTGACAGAAGATCAATTTGAATTTATCGACGGCAAACGGCCAAAATATTGGAATTTCCTAACGTCTGAAGCTGGAACGAAGCGACAATCCCCTGAAATCTACCATTACCCACGTCTGTGTGTTGAGTGTGGAGAACGGTTGGTTGGGAAGGCTGCATATTGCAAAGCGTGTATGAGCAAGCGCAAGAATATTCGCTATGAGGACGCGAAGAAGACCGGCGTTTGTATGATCGTATCCTGCCACAATCCGGTCTATAAAACGGGAGCTGTTTGGTGTAAAGAGCACAACGAAAAATATCGCGCCCGTGGTCGTGAATACAGCAAAGAGCACCGCAATGAGCGGACAAAGCAGCAAAGAGAACGACGTGCCCGGGCAAAAGTGAATTCCCAGCGATAATCTGACTATTTATTTTCGTGACTTCCTAAAAAGCGCGCTTTCCGTCTAATATTTTCTCCGAAAAGTGACCATATACCGCACTTGGCCCCTTCCGAGTCCCGCCTTATGGAGTGAAAACCCCGCCTTCTGGCTCTCCACTGAAATAATGTCGATGCTGTCACCCGATTTACTAAGCCAAGCCTGATATTCGCCATTAGTTTTGAAGTAAGCTGAGTGTATTTTGGTATCTTTGTGTCCGGTGAAGTAGCACTTATTACACACGTTTAATTGGGTTAAAACCCATGAACCCGTTTCCTTTTGCATCACACGGTTATGCTTTGTTATCAGCGCACCGCAGACCCGGCAGTAGCTTGTGTGCCCTGCCTTACAGTTAAGGCATACATCCGTGCGAGAAATCGGTTTAAGTGCATTCCAGTAACCTAGTTTAACACCGCAGATTTTACAGTGACCCGGTTGTGGTATCACCGGAGCTTGTGGCGCTGGTGCCGGCGGTTGAGGTAAAGCTTCAAGTGCTTTACCACACTTGTGGCAAAACTCAGCGTCTTCGACGTAAGCGGAGCCGCAAGTAGAACAAAACTTTTTCTGCGGTTGAGGCGGTTCAAGATTGTTGCCGCAATTATGACAGAACTTAGCCTCCTGGGCAAGCTTAACGCCGCACGCTGGACAGACGTTCCGATTTTGATTAGAAATAATGTCGGCGTCACGAGATTGTTCATCTAGTGTCGTTCCGCATCCCGTGCAGAACCGAGCGCCATCCCTCACTTGAGCACCACAGGATGGACAGGCTTTGAGGTTCATAAGACCGGCCTCTAATAATCCAAACAAACACATTAAACTAAAGCAATGCAGCTTAAATGTTATTCTCTACGTGATCGGTCACTAACAGAACCTTTCTTGGGGTCACAGAGCATTGTAACCTTTAGCAAAAAGTCGCGCGTTGACGACATACGAACAGTGTCACAGAGCAACATTCACCTCAACAAGCATTGTAACCCTATGCGCACACTTCACTAAGTTTTTCACCGACAGTCAAAAGGAGCGTTGTCCGCCAAGGCAACGTTGACTACCTAGTTCGTCGACGGCCCTTCGAAGTCATTGATTTTCAGATAATTAACCTTTTGAGGCAAACGATTTGACCCCATTGTGATTAGCGGCTCAAAATAGCAAGCTTTACTTTCCTTTATCATAATTATGGAAATTATTAGATGAAGGACATTGAGAACTACCTCGAAAAGCCGCAGATAGATGCGATGCTCGAAGCCGCGCTTTCGTGTAATGTCCGCGATTATCTCCTGATAAACTTGTTGTGGCGGACCGGGATCCGCGTAGACGAGTTGCTCCACATACGACCGCGCGACCTCGAATATCATACCAATATGGTGCGGATCGTAAAGGCGAAGCGCAACAAACAAAGGCGCGTACCTTTAGACCCACAAACGCTAGCGCAGCTGCGGGAGTACATCAACGAAAATGCGATAGATGAGCTCTCACCGATATTCCCAATGACGCGGCAATGGGCTAGGGCAATAGTCAAGCGATACGGGCGACTGATCGAGAGAGACGTCCATCCGCACACGTTTCGTCACAGCTTTGCGATCAACTGTGTGCGTCAAAACTGGGATATTCGCAGATTGCAGCAGGTCTTAGGGCATAGCAGCATGGCGACAACCGCGATTTACTTACGATTCAACGACGCGGACATTCAGGAGCTCTACGATCGCACCAAGTTTTGAATTTAGGTAATCAACTACCTCTTTTGATTCGTCAATTTTCGTTACCGCGTCAACGATCTGTCCCGGACGCCGCCCAGATCTATCTTGTCCCCGATTGAGGATAAAGTAGCGCTCGTGCAATGCACTTTTCATGCCATCACTCTATGATGTTTGCAGCAGGTCTGAAATAGAGCGATCGACGGCCTTGAAAATGAAAGATAAGCATCTCTCCTCTGCGCTGTCGAAAGGTCAAAAGGAGCACGCAGCAACATCAATACGACAAGGAGATAGCAGTCAAAAATAGGAATTGAAAATCTCTTCTTTTTCATCTTAAAGCAAGTTTCGTTGAGATTTTCTTGCCTAGAGGTCGAAAAGTTTTTGGTGAAGTGCTTTACCAATGCGCGTTTTGACCGTGGTCAACTCGGACAAAAGGAGTTTTAGAAATCGACGTGTTGAGACTGCAAATGAGAAACATGATGAATATGTTGTACACAAACAACAAGCACTGCAACACTATCAATTTTTGTTAGCGCGCTAACGATCCTCTGTTAAAGCTACTTCTAACACAACAAGCACTGCAACTCAATTTCAGTTAAAGCTTTAACAATATGTTGTCTCGTTACCGCTCCTATAACACAACAAGCACTGCAACCCCACCCTCACGGCGTAACTTAGAGATGTATTTCGCGAGCCAAGAAAAGAAACCCACTACTGCCAGCAAATAAAAAAATACGGCTTCGAAAAACCGCTAGAATCGCTATTAAACGAAGTCTCGAACGCCTCTCCACTTAGTCCGAATGAGCCTCTGTTTCTTTTTGTAAATTTCGCTGTTTTCAATGTCGCGACGCGCACGATAAGCATCGATCAAATGACTATAGGCCACATTAAGGGTATATATGTCTCCTTTTCCCTCTGATATCTTCTCTGACCTCTGAAAGCAGCGTATTGCTTGATCGAAATTTCTAAGTCTCAGGTGCGCAACTCCGAAGTTAATGCAAAAAGACGGCAGCCCCGATTTGTCGCCACTGCTGTTAGAGAGTTTAAACGACTTCTTATAGCAGTTCAAAGCTTCCGTCGGCCTTTGTTGCTCTAGAAGTATGTTGCCTACCTCGCCATAGCTACCAGAGAGCCCTCCGTCAGCTTCTCGCCCGTTATGTAGGCGCCTGTAATGCTTTCTCGACTCCTTCAAGTACTCTTTTGCAGTTTTAAACTCTGTCAGGCTTGCGTAACTAATTCCAAGAAGATGATAGCAGTCAGCCAGCCGGGCTTCGCCAAGGCTTTGAGTTTCTGCAATTCTCAGTGCCTCTTCAAAGTGCCCGATCGCCTTCCTATAATTCTCAGCCATCGCCTTTTTGCCTGAAGTCTTCTTGTACAAGTAGATCTTTCCCATTTCACCATTGCATGCGAACTCCATCGCCATTCTACGCTCTGCTGCAGTTGCAAAGTCAAGAGCTCTGGCGTAACAGGATCTTGCCTTTTCGGAAAGTTGTATGTCTCCTGCTTTGCTGAAAGGTGGTGAGTCTCCCTGTATCTCTCCAAGCACCCAACCCGCTATAAACGACTTCACGCCTTGGTCGTTCTTCAACTTTCCAAGCCATTCGCCCACATCGCTTGACCAATCGAACTCACTCCGAATGACTTCATACTTTCCAATCAACCCTTCAAGCGCCGTCCATAGATGTCTGACCAGCGCATCAGTGTTGCATTTGACCCATTTCCCCGGAAAGTCAGTAAACGGATTTCCCCCCTTTTTCCGATTTATGGCGCTTGCTGCAGTTGCGTTCAAGTTGCTGATATGCTCAATAAAGAAGACCCGTTTGTCGCTTGCGTCGATACTCTGAATTTGGGGTATAATGTCAAACGTATCTGTGCAGCTGTATCCAAGAACAAGAACCGCAGTGTGTTTACCGCTTGAAAAAAGGTGCTTTATTACGTGCATTCTTTTTTCTGAGAGCGATCTGCTCGCAACTGCCGCGAGAGTGGCTCTGACAGTCTCAGGATTATCAATGCTTCCGTGAAGCTTAAAGAGCATAAACCCTTCACCAGGCTCCTCTGGAGTCGTCGCAGAGAAATGTTCTTCCCGGTAGTATCTCTCAAAATCGACTCCTTCTCTCCACCCCTCTTTTATTAGCGCATTCTCGATGAGAAGATCAAAATTGGTTGTAACAACCGTCTTGAGGTATCCTCGCTTTGCCAATCGGGCTATAAGCACGTGATTCGAATTTGGCTCACCGTGACGAAATATGTCTAAAATCCTTGCAACGTCTAAATCCTCATCCGAAATCATGTACGGGTTAAAGATTGACTGTAAAAATGCTTCAAATGGACAGCGAACCTTCATCACCTGTTTGACGTCCTGTTTGGTCTCGAGTAAGGTTTCTAAAACGCGTCGCCTTAGCTCATCTGCTAATGGCAATCCAGAATTCTTTGAAATCCCTGCCCCGCAGAATATTGCAAGTCCACCAGACTCAAGGAGATGCTCGCTTAATTCTGCTGCTATGTTATTTGTTATGCTGTCCCCTGGTTTTTGCAATGTATCTCCTTCTAGTATCATCTTCCGCCAAGAAATTCGTTTGTATCAGCCTCTAAATACGGTCAGTATCGCTCCACTTTTTAGAGGCTTAGGCTGCCCTTCGAGCTACTTCTGGAACGTTTCCTTATCCTGCTGAGCTCAGTACTGTGGCCTCTCTCCATATGTACGAAGCCCTTCGATTCGTAGCGTATACTGCATAACTCGAACGTTTGGCAGCTACGCCGCCTTGATGCCGTCCGCAATGCGCTTTGCCAGTTCAGCTTCATCCCGGATATTGCGAACGTCCAACTCGAGCTCTTTCAGGTTGTCGACAAGAGCCCTGATGATCGTATTCTTCGTAATCCGCTCCGTCTTGTATTCAGACGTCCTGTTCTTCATAATCTCCCGTGTGAGCTTTGCAAGGAACTCAAGCTGGTCGTCACGCAACAACACGTACAGCTTCACGTCAAGCTGCTGATACTTCGGAACGCGTGTCTGGGCTTCCTTGTACTCGCGGTAGAGCGGATCAGAATCCAAAAACAAATCTGCTGCGCTGAGCTCCACCCCTTCTTGAACGACTGTTTCAGAAAGTTCAAGCATTTCTTCATCTTGAACTTCTAGACCTATTTCCTTCTCAACTGTTGAGGTTTTTAAATCTTGAACTTCTTGAGTTTCAGCCTCTTGAACGTTTTCAGGTTCGACCTTTTGCACTTTTCCTTTCCGTGTCCGCGGCTTGCGCTTCGGCGGCGCTTTTTCTTCAGGCGCCTTTACCTCAGCCGCTTCGCTTGTATCCTTTATCCAATCGAGGGGGTTTGCCCCCAGTCCGGCGCGTTTCTTCCCTTTATCCGCCACGAGCCACCACCTCCTTTGCCAGCTCCATATAATCCTTGCTCCCGTTTGAATTCGGCGCGTAAAGGATAACCGGCTGCCCGTAACTGGGCGCTTCTGCCAGCCGCACGTTCTCCCTTATACGCGTTTGAAACACTAATTCCTTAAAATAATCCTCCACACGCTCTGCGACGTCCTTGCAGATGTTCTTGCGCGCATCGTACATCGTGAGGATGACCCCGGTGATGTCCAGCTTCTTGTTGAGACGTTTTTTGACGATGTCGATCGTCTCGAGTAGCTTGCTCATTCCTTCCAACGCGAAGAACTCGGTTTGGATAGGGATGAATACCTCTGCAACCGCGTTTAGCACGTTTAACGTAATAAGCCCCAGCGATGGCGGGCAGTCAATTATAAGGTAATCGTATTCTTTGCTCAGGCCGTTGAGGCTGTCCTTAAGCACGCTCTCCCGTCCCACCGCGTTAACCAGCTCAATTTCGGCTCCTGATAGGTTGATATGCGACGGGAGGAGATCGAGTCGCGCAACGTGCGTTGCGACGACGGCGCGGTCAATCGGTTGGGCGTTAATGAGGACATCGTAGATAGTAAAGCCGACCTCGTACGGGTTCACGCCGAGGTGGATCGTCGTGTGCGCTTGTGGGTCAGCATCGATCAGCAGCACCTTTTGTTTCAGTAGGGCGAGACTCGCGCCGAGGTTGACGGCCGTCGTCGTTTTTCCCGAGCCGCCTTTTTGGTTGGTGATCGCTATTTTACGCGTTTTCATAGCTGTTCAATGAAAACACAGCCCAATTACTCAGCCGAGTATTTAAATTATAAGTTTTGAACCTGCGAACTTCAAGAGTTCAGATTGATGAATAATTGAAACTGCCAAAAAAGGAATTGAAATGATACTTGACCTTGACGAGTTAGGAACGGGGGCCGCTAGGCGCTTAAAATCGGAAAAAAAGAAAAAATGTAGGCTTCAGAACATGGTGGTGAGAGTCGCTAGGAAAAACCTTAACTATAGGGTTATGTTGCTTAAGAACTGATTCACCTGCTTAGCTGCGATGTTCCTCTCAATGGAGCCCTCTGAATAAAGCCACACATCGTAGGGTCCGCTCTTATCTTCATGTTCAAATTTGTCGGTTATTCGAGAGACAGAATCTTCAAGTAACTCCCTTCTTTTTGTGGCTAGTTTTTTGTCGGCAACTGCCTGGCTAAAGTACTCGGCTGCGGCTAGTGCCCCACCGTTATAATGCGTCAGCGCAAAAATGTCGTATGCGTCTTTGGGATTTCTCCTTCCTAATGCCCTGCCTTTCAAAGCAAGAGAGCCTACTAAATCTGCGACTCTTATTTTGGTTTTATCTTCTCCGTTGCCGGGTAAAATACCCTCGATCTTTTGTTCAAAATTAAAATCGAAGGCAAGATTTAACCCATAAAACATGTAAGCGCTAAGATCTTCCTGAACTCGACGCAGCTTGAATGGGGGGATTAGTGGGGCGCCCTCTCGATCGCACAACAAGTCGAGTTCTATCGGGTACAGCACTCCATCGACATGACACGGTATGTCCTTAACAAATCTGAAATCATTCTCAGGCGTGTAGCCTATGTCTTGGATGATCTTCCTAATACTCTTATATCTTTGTTCTATCTCTCTATCGGTCCTAATAATGAGGTCAATGTCTCGACTGCCTGAGTGTTCGAAATGACCTTCTGTAATAAAATATGGCGCCCATCCACCCGCGAGAACAAACTCATCGCGATAGTTTTTCAGTGCCAAACCGAGCTCTAACAGGGCTGATCTTGAAGCTTGGGTTTCTGCGTATGAGTACATTCAAGAGACCGCTAGGCCCCCCAAGTGTTCTCAATGACCTTATACACTTTGCTTGCTGCCTCTTCGCCACGAGCGGGGTAATTGCGAAGATCCAGATACAGCTGCGGGGGTGAAACCACCTTGACGCCGTCAATATCCTGCGCTCCGTAAAAGACGCCGCTGCTTCTTGCAATACAGAACTTCACATTCCCGTTCTTCTCAACAGGCATGAGGTCAAGACGGCGCGCGAGCTCCTTCGCATCGTCTTCTGTCTTGACATATATGTGTACGTTTGCCGGCCTGACAAATGGAGCGACCAGTAGCGCCGCAGCGAGCCCGGTAAGTGCATATTCCGGACCGTGTATCTCTTTGAGCTTCGAAAGGAATTTTGAAATATCTTGCTCTGGTGTATAATATTCAATGGTTTTTGTGTCTGCCACGAAATTTCTGATCGCCGCTAATTTGATGAGCAAACTTGTGGGGTCCATGAGCTTAAGTGCAGCGTTGGCAGAATCGCGTATTGCTAGCATTTGATCAATCAAAGCCCGAGAGACGTTTGATGCTTCCCCCAACGAAACGTGCGATTCTTTGGCCAAATCTCGCGTAGTCAAGCTTTCGGGATAGCGGACTAACAAAACCCTATCAACATCTACAGCTTTTCCAGAATATGGATTAGTCATGCGCGCGCTCACCTCCTGGGCTCGCCCTCATATGTTCACACTAGTTTATATATGTTCACTTTTTGTGAACATTAGTATTGCCGTATGAAAATTCACTTTTTATGAACATTAGTATTGCCGTATGAAAATGCAACCGAAGAGCTCGATTGACGCGCTCACCTCCTGGGCTCGCCCTCATATGTTCACACTAGTTTATATATGTTCACTTTTTGTGAACATTAGTATTGCCGTATGAAAATGCAACCGAAGAGCTCATTTGAACCACATCAATACCCCCGAAGCCTCGCCCAAAAGCCCTTAGGTTTTTTCTTTTTCAGATTCCGTAGGCGCTGCGGTCTCCTGTGTGTGTTCTTCGGCTGCTTCTTTTTGCATCAAAATAACTAGCTCATCAACAAAATCTCGCGGGTCTTTCTCAACAGCATGCATAACAGCATGCGTGATAAAAAGCCGCCCCTTTAGCTCATCTATATCAAGCTCTCGAATTGCCCAAGCTATGTGTTTTTTAAGAACGTTTTCCTTGTACTTCCTGATAGCTTCCGGTTCTGCATAATGGCCTAGCTGTCTATCCGACCATTGACGTGTGGTGACATCTACGTCTAGTTGCGCGAATACCACCCATTGATAAAAAAGCTCTATCGGATGTGCATCATTAAGCTCATAGAATAGTGTTGGTTCTTTGCGAGTGTATTTATAAACGTCCAAGTTCATAAGCGATGATACCGCGGCCTTTAAAAGATTCCAGTCGTAAGATATGCCCGTTGGTCTAGTAACCACCGCGGTGAGGGCAGAAACCGTCCAAGCCATTTCGCTGTATAGTGCGTCATGTAGCGCCTTTTTTTCAATCTTACGTTTTATGAGTTGCCGCCGCGTCTCCAGCCACGTTGCGTTTAAAATTGTTACTACTAATGTGCCCGCTAAAGTAATAATAGCGACAACAAGCGTTACAGTGACCACGTCGATTGAAATTTGCGATACAACAAACACCTAATCGACCTTCTCATTTGCCTCGTATCCGATCCCAAAATGACTTCTCGCGCGTGGACTCCTAATGTGCAGTAGTTCATGCGACCTCCTTGGATTCACACGATTATCGACGTGAGCGTATCGGCCATATATTTACGGTCAATCGACCCCGACGACTGATCGTAAAATCAATGACCTGTAATAGATTTTGCAGTTAAATTACCTCATGCGCTCGCGATATCTCGGTTCAAGTGCCATTAGTCCGATGATTATCTCCACGATGCCTAAAAACCAATAGACTACTTCCGCGCCAAAGGTAAAGCGCAGCGCAAGTGCAGATGCTATAATGATGGTAATAATTCCAATTATGATTACGATATAGGGTAATTTTTTCTCGATGCGTACTGTTACTGGAAGAGCCTCAGCCGTACCTTCGACTACAGGAGGGTGGACTACTACCTTATCATCAGGCTTCTCTTTAAGACACATATCTCTCTCGTAGACCTGCAAATGATTTGGCTCTTCCTAAGCATCTGCAGCCCATGCACCTTCTCCTTATACCACGAAGTCTTTCAGTGCGTCCAATAACGCTTTCCGTTCGACTGACCCAGTCGGAGAGATGTAGAAATCCACTCCACGCCCCCGTCCTCGTCCTTTTCGCTCCACTTCCACGTAGCCGTACAGCTCCAGTTCAGCCACCAGTTCCGAAAGCGTCTTATGCGAAACCTGTTCCCGACCGCTGAGCCGCATAATGTTGTTAAATTCACGGTAAACCTCAGTTGGCGACTGCTTCTGCTCTTTGCTGTAAACGCTCTCCAGCAGCACCTTCTGGTGTGGTGAGAGACGCACGACCTCCCTACGCAGCAAAGACACTTCTGCAAGTCGTTCGGCACGCCGGACGTCTTCTTCTGTAACCGTGGCATGACCTTCTTCTTCACAAAGGTCAGCGGCAGTTGATAGCAAATCAAGAGCATAACGAGCGTCTCCGTTCTTCTGTGCGGCCAGGGCAGCACATAACGGAATGACCTCATTGCTTAATGCGTTCGGATAAAACGCCTGCTCTACGCGATATTCCAGGATGTCCCTTAGCTGGGCCGCATCATACGCCGGAAAAGTGACGTCTACATAATGATAGGATGACTGGTCACGAGCGTCAGTGATGAGCGCAGGGACATCATACTTGTTCGTGATCCCGATAAGGCATATGTTCGGGTCCCGAGTGAACTTGTAGATGAGGCTATATTCGTCTTTCCGGTTCTTAATGAGCATCTTATCAATCTCATCAAGAATAATAATAGCAATGTTCCCTTTTACGCGCTCCTCGATTTTTGTCCAGTACTCATTGGTATTAATAAGCCGGTTGCTTGTCTCAATGCCGAAGTTGCTAGCAATGGTCTTGAGAATTTGATAGATCGACGTATCTGCAACCAAATAAGAGCATAGCACGCTTTTTTTATTTTTGACCTCACCTAAAACGTGCTTAACGCAGACCGTCTTACCGGATCCCGTGGGCCCTACGAGCATTACGTGTTTAGGAACTATGTTATTGTTGACCCTTCGCACGATGGTTCGACTAAGTTTTTCAATCTCATCATCACGACATTGTAAAACATCAGGAACGTATCGAGGATCAAGTATTCGTTCGTTTTTGAAGAGTTCAGTTAAAGGAGATTCTTCAGTTTCTATCATATCATCAATACGTATGTTTATGTAGGGTTCGACTTGTAACTATCAGATTAGCGTTGCTGAATATATTATAACTTCTTCTTTTACTGCCGATTGTATTACATGATCTTAACAAAATTGAATAAATAGTTTTAAATAAGAATAGTGCTGTAACACCACAACATGCTATTTTTTTATAATTCATAATATTGTAATCATTACTATTTTTCTTGTTTTACAAGTCGAAGTATACATACACATATTCTTGTAGAACGGGAAGCGCAACCAAAGTTACAACTCGAAACCTACTTGACTTATCTATTTTATTGTTTTATTGTTGCCTAGAAAACCTATTCTTAAAACGCTGCCAGCGTGAGGGTGTTATTTCTTCTATTTCGGATTTAGTATCCTCATTTACTGGCAATAGCGTCTTAACGTCGTCAGCGGCAGCCTGCGCATTTATCGCTATGTTGCCTATGCTATCTTTTATCCCGGCGAGGTCTAACTTTAGGTTGTTTACCTGTGTTTGCAATTCTGTAATAGTCTCAGGAGTTGCAGGCGCCGGCAACGCCCTTAATGTGCGATCTAAGCCCTCTAAACGTCTGTTCGTCGTGCGAAGCTGATCGTCTAGGGCCCGCTCAATTTCTGCTCCTACTTCGTTTCGTAATAGTTGTATGAGCTGCTCATCACGCTCTTTTAGTATTGACTCGAGACGAGTGGTAATTACCATATCAAAGTCGTTAAGCGATAGCGCGTGCGGGACCTGTATCACTTCGGTGATTTCTTGCATACCTAGGGATTGTTTAGGGATGTACCAGCGCAGGCCATGTCCTGGGATGTCACTCGCTTCGCGTTTTACTGCTTGCAGTTGACCACTTCTGATACGGCGTCTAATAGTATCAGTTGATACACCGAGCACGCCAGCTACTTCTTCAATCGTGTAATAATCAGGGCTTGCGTCTATTTCGTGCATGTGCATCTGCCTATGCAACCGCCTATGCGATTTTGCCTATGCAGCGGTGCATATGCAGGCGACTATGCAAGTGCTTATGCATGCCGCCTAGCGGGCTTTGCATATGCAGGTGCATACTCATAAAGATTGTGTTTTTGTTCCGGAAGATAGGGAGTTTTTAGCTGCCTTAAAGTGAGGACTTTGAAGGCTTGCGATGTTTATAAAAAAAAAGAAACAAATTCAGCTTCATGCTTTCCTTTTTAATGGCCTGAAGAAATGCCGGGCTCAGTCGACTAGTGTAACACAGCAGTGTTACCGCAATGTTTATTCGAGAAGCGCTCACAGTAGAACGTTTTAAAAAAAGCGTGGTTACACTCGTGGCTGCAAACAGCAAAGAAGGTGAGAATGCGGACCGCCTGCGCTATACTTCGTTTAATAAGGAACCTCGCTCAGTTCTCGTTATTTCTGATACGCACTTTGGCGCAGACGGCTGCTCGAAAGAAGCCTTCGGGCGGTTCCTCGATTGGCTTGCTGACTGGATGAACGCATCGACGACAGGAGGAGCTACATCAGACAAAGCAAGCCAAGTTAAAGAAGACACTCTCGAAAAGGGCGAAGGCCAAAAAACTGAGCCCGAACCGCCCGAACTTGTTATTCTGTTGGGTGATTTTCTTGAGTATTGGGATCCGCGCGGCGATGATCGTACGCAGCCTCTAAGGGACAGTTTCCAGATTTTTGACAAGCTCTTCAACCTGCCGTGCAAGAAAGTGTACGTCATAGGCAATCACGATCACGAGATGGTCGAATATGGTTCCATAAGCGCGCTCCGTGCGCATGGCAGGGCTAAACCGAGCTCAGGTGTTTACCCGTGTACAAACGCCACCCAGTTTGTCATCGCTCGCGATCACTATCCAAACTTGCCGAGCAATAGGACAGACGAATGGCTCAGGATTGGAGATCGGTATTATTATTTCCTGCACGGCCATCAGCTTGACAAGTGGTTTAAGGCCGTGGGCGAACTCAAGTTCGTTCCCGGATGGATGAGCCAATTTGCTAGTGCGTATAGAAGCATCAATCCGTGGTTTGGAAGAATTTTTAGTGTCATCTTATTTTTGACTGTCGCTGCTGGCGTTGGTTCGGCACTGGGACTGTGGGCAGCGCCCCTAGGGATATTGCTCCTTCTGACCGTCGCATCAATTTGGGTCGCGGCTCCGTGGTTGTGGGTCAAACTGCAGCGCCCCGTGTGGAAATGGATCGCGCGGCGAGGTGTTGTCCCGAAATTCGTCGATGTTGAACGTGTGGCGCGAGATTATTTCCGTCCTGACAAGCTCAAGACGAGGGCGCGAACGCTCGTTTTTGGACATACCCATTATCCCGGGTGCTGGCGCGACAAGGACGGTTCCCTCAAAGGCTGGACATTCGTTAATTCTGGATCGTGGTTGAAGCCTTCTTCTGATATTCTCAGGAAACACCCGGATATCGAATTCAATACGTTTGTGTACATTGACGAAAAAGGCCCGAGCTTGTGTCAGTGGGTGGATGACAAGAGGACGGTGACGACGCTAAAAGGGCCTTTCATAGCGCAATTTAACGTTTAGAAGATTTTTGCTTGAAGTAAGCTGGTTTAGCATAAGGATCGTAGAGGTGATGTAAGGATGTCATCCGAAGAAACTCAAAGTGATGGAAAGCAAGACCCCAAGTTCGAGCTTTACAAAATGATGTTCGAACAATACGCGAAAACTCGCGATGAGCGAACTGATTATAACAAGTGGTACACGAATCTGTTGTTTATCCAAACGTTAGTTGCGGTAAGCACCGCAGTCTTAACAGCAAAAACTGAGATATTGTCCTCAACGTTGACGAAAGGATTATTAATGCTCGTCTTTGCAGCTGGGGCTGTAATCGCTTTCACGTGGTTTTTAAAGCTTATCGCTTTGAATGAGTGGGTCTGCAGCCAAAAGAGAGCTTTGATCAAGATGGAAGAAGCTAAGCTAATCCCCTTTGAGGCTGTAAAAACTGAAGACGACTATCTGAAAGCTTATTTAGGTGAGAACAGTAACGAGCCGAGTTCGATTTTTAAGCGCAGGCGAAGAGCATTAAATTGGAATTATTATATGCTCCCTCTGGTAATTACGGGTCTCTTTGTCTTTGCCGTGATACTCGTAGGGATCTGGGGGATCAATTTTACAGGCGCCTTAACAAATCAAACAGGGAATCTAACAACGAATGTGACGAATCTAACAACGAATGTGACGAATCTAATTTAACTTGCCATAACGTCAAGCGTCGTTGGTATATTTTTGAATTCAAGAATACAAGAATCCCTGAACAAATCGATTCCTTTTTTAGACGGCAGCTTCAAATATCTGCAGCATCACTGATGCATAATCACCTAAAAATGCAGCATCCGATCACGGAATGTGCGTCGCATATGCAGCAATAATAATAAACCATTTGATGGCCCGATTTAGCTTTTCAATTCCGGATTATGTTGCGGAATTACTCGACCGCGATGTCGAGAGCACAGGAAAGTCTCGTTCTAGCTTAATCGCAGAGCGTATTGAGCAATATTACGAGAGCAAGGCACAACACGCAGAAAGCGTCGACATCGTGCAGCGGGTGAAGAGTGAGCACGAAAAGAAAGTGCAGCACCTACTGTCTGAGCATGCTGCAGAAGTAGAGCAGATACGTGCCGACTGTGAGAAGCAGGTGCAGCAGCTCAAAGCGGATAACGCCACGACCTCGCAACAGTTCGAAGAGGAGCTGGAGCGGCTTGAGAGCATTACAAACCGGCTCAATCACGACCTGAAGGCATCTGAAGAACGTAATGCTTCGGCTGTTGAAAAATTACGACAGTCAGAAACCTCGAAAAATACTGTTGTTACGGGCCTGCAGCACGAAAATGAATTATTGCAGCAAAAGGTCGCCAATCTGGAGACTTTGTTGCAGACGGAACGCGGAATCACCTCAGAGCTGCGACGCGACAAGGAAACAATTCAAGAGCAGCTCGAACTCGTGACCCTTCGGTTGCCGGCGCCAAAAGTTGGTTTTTGGTCACGGATATTTGGCGGAGGGAGAAAAAAAGAGGATTAGAGAAGGCAATAGGTACAAGATCAATGTGAAAGGTGATTAAATGACTCCCGAAGAGGTAAAGACGCTAAATAAAGTCTTATCAGAAATCGAAAAGAAACTGATGAGCGAATTATTCGACCACGTGGACGGTGACGTTTCTGTGTTAATTGATGGCACGGAAGTCTATGCGATTGGTGATAAGTTGGGTCTTAGTAGAGACGAGATAGGCCGTTATTCGATCTCACTTGGAAAGCGTGGACTCTTAGAAACAATCCCCGTCTTCGACCCACCTATAGCAGGCGTTCGGCTCACAATTAGCGGTGCGGACTTCGTCATCTTGACGCGTTGAATCTTTTTTGAATTGAAGGGAAAAAGAAAAGAAGTGGGTCTTTCACCCACTTACCAACGGTCTAAAATTTAAAGTCTATTCTAAATTCCTTGGGCAGAGAGTTACGGAAATCGTCAATTACCTTATCGACGTCGCGTTTCACACCATCTAGCCCAATTAGTTTAATCGGAGCGCCGCAACCTTTGCATTTGACAGTTGTTTCACTTTCGCCATTGCGAATTGCAGCTGCTAACACAGCCGACTGATCTTCATTGAGTTTTGCTACTTTTGTGCCGCAAATTGGACAAATCGTAACGTCCTGTTCATCGTTTGAATCTATAGTTATCACCTCCTATAGCCCCCGCTAAAGGGCTAGTCGGAAAAATCCCAAATGAGGTGAGGGCAAAAAATGAGACCAAAAAGATTTATACGTGCGGCCCTTAAGAACCCGTGCTATCTTTTTAGGGGGTGCACGTTATGCTTTCTGGCTTATTCGTGCGCTCTCTACACCTATTACTTTGAAGTTGTTTTCTTGGGATCACCGCCAAGAGCCCATGTGCGCCCCTGCGTGATATAATAATTGCATTTTATTGTTATCGCCAGAGATACATACAGCGGAGGGGCGCCTTGCAAGGCATTCCGCATGCCGTTACTCCATGACTTTTGCGCCAGTCATAAATCCCAGCACGTCACGCCCTTAAAATCGAAAAAAGGAATAATGAGCTGGGAGCTAAGGAGAGGATAAAGGAACCAAGCTATGCCGCCCTAAGAAGTAAACTTGAATGAGTCTATTGTTTGTTGTGCCTGCGTCAAATACTTGTCATAGTCGCTCTGAGTCGCCTTGTACGTTACCACGAACGCTGTGCCGTTGTATACTGTTAAAACCTGCATAGCTCTGAGTGGCGTGTTTTGGTAGGTGTTGTCTATCTTCTGAGGAACCATCGCTTGCCAAACAAACTTGTCTGCTGGTTGACCCGCGAGCGTTGTACGTTCAAATGACAAGAGCGCGTAGTCTTTGTAGCTCGATATGCCGGTCACGCCGTTCCCTACGGTATAGTTGTAATAGTCTTGAAGCGTTGTGCCCGTTGTTGCGTTAAGCTTCTCGGTAGCGACATCCACGCCGTCTATAGTATTGCTCGGGTTTGGAGTAAGATATAAATTAACTTGCGCGCTTGCGCTAGTGTTTACGTCCTTCGCCCACTCTTTAGGATACGTGATGTTATACCCTCTATCACTTGAGAATGTCGCCTTGTCGCTCTGGGCGCTTGGTGTGGCACTAGGCGTTTGATTTGTAGTGCTTGTGGTGCAACCCGAAACTAAAAGAGAGGCAACAACAAGCAAAAGAACAATTATCGCAGTTATTGGTTTCAACTGCATACGATAATGCAAGAGGCTAATGTTGGCTTAACAATTCCTATTTAGAGAGAATAAAAGGAACACGCAGCAAGGCGACTCAAGTAGAGTTAGGGATCGCTCAGCTCTGCCGCGACCCGCTCGTACGATTGTCCGCGCCGACTGGCCTGTCGAGAAGCGTGCCTAGCACAAGGCGCTTACGCAAGGGGCTAAGATACGAGTGACACCTTTCCTTCTCCTGTCCTTCTCCCTCCGCAGTTTTGAAACACGCGACGAGCGTATCGAGCGCCTGGGTATCGTCGAGATTGACCTCGGACTCCTCAAAGGCTTTTGTTTTCACTTCTGAAAGTGCACGGCTCAATAATTCCGCTTCGC